>LNAP01013759.1_pt1 | contig 10679 bp, 10 predicted proteins | sample 602601 | NCBI WGS metagenome assembly LNAP01 (sample SAMN02440304, study PRJNA202911) | soil metagenome | biome: Subtropical and temperate rainforests or woodlands; isolation source: soil samples (1 kg each in a 20% v/v slurry with milli Q water) were... ...
CCACCCCCATATTGGGGCGACTGACGCGTGAAGGAATTCAACTTGAGCGACCTTTTAAACCGCCGCCTGGCCCTGCTTGGCGAGCGCGCCAACCTCTCCCTGCTCGAACAGTGCCTGCACGGCATCGAGCGCGAATGCCTGCGCGTCACTGGCGATGGGCATTTGGCGCAGACCCCGCACCCCAAGGCCCTGGGCTCGGCGCTGACCAACGAACAGATCACTACCGACTATTCCGAGTCGCTGCTGGAGTTCATCACGCCAGCCCTGACCAAACCCGCCGATACCCTGCGCAGCCTCGACAAGATCCATCGGTTTGCCTACAGCAAACTCGGCGACGAGTACCTGTGGAGCCCTTCGATGCCGTGTCCACTGCCGGCGGAAGAGGACATCCCGATCGCGTATTACGGCACCTCGAACATCGGTCGTCTCAAGTACGTCTATCGCAAGGGCCTGGCCCTGCGCTACGGCAAGACCATGCAATGCATTGCCGGGATCCACTACAACTTTTCTCTGCCTGAAAAGCTCTGGCCCCTGCTCCGGCAGGCCGAAGGCGTCGAGACCAGCGACCGTGATTTCCAGTCGTCGGCCTACATCGCGCTGATCCGCAATTTCCGCCGCTACAGCTGGTTGCTGATGTACCTGTTCGGTGCCTCGCCGGCCCTGGACGCCGGTTTCCTGCGGGGTCGCCCGCACCAGTTGGAGCAACTGGACCCGGACACTTTGTACCTGCCGTATGCCACCAGCCTGCGCATGAGCGACCTGGGTTACCAGAGCAACGCCCAGGCCGGTCTGACGCCGTGCTACAACGATCTGACGAGCTACACCGACAGCCTGCGCAAAGCGGTGGCTACGCCGTACCCACCGTACGTTGAAATCGGTACCCATCAGGACGGTGAGTGGGTTCAGCTCAACACCAACATCCTGCAGATCGAAAACGAGTACTACTCCAACATCCGCCCGAAACGCGTGACCTACACCGGCGAACGACCGATCCAGGCGCTGGTGGCCCGTGGCATCCAGTACGTTGAAGTCCGTTGCCTGGACATCAACCCGTTCCTGCCAATGGGCATCGACCTCACCGAATCGCGCTTCCTCGATGCGTTCCTGCTGTATTGCGCGCTGAACGACAGCCCGCTGCTGACCAATACTTCATGCGGCAACGCCACCTCGAACTTCCTCAGCGTGGTCAAGGAAGGTCGCCGTCCGGGCCTGCAACTGCAGCGCGACGGTCAACCGGTTGACCTGAAAGAGTGGGCTGGCGATCTGTTAGAGAAAATTGCACCACTGGCAGCATTACTGGATCAGAGCCATGGCGGCGATGCGCACAGCAAGGCTCTGGATGCGCAACTGGCCAAGGTCAAGGACCCGTCCCTGACGCCATCGGCCCAGGTGCTGGCGGCGATGGCCGAGCACAAGGAAAGCTTCAGCCAGTTCTCCCTGCGTCAGAGCGAGGCCCACGCGGAATTTTTCCGCAGCGAGCCGCTTTCAGGCGAAGACCAGGCGAAATTTGAAGACCGTGCACGTACCTCGCTGGCTGAGCAAGTAGAGCTGGAACAGAACGAAGTCGGCGATTTCGATGTGTTTGTCGGGTCGTATCAGGCGAGCATTCTGGCAATCAGCAACTAACCTGCACACGCTCCCTCAGTCACTGCAAATCATTGTGGCGAGGGAGCTTGCTCCCGCTTGGCTGCACAGCAGTCGCACAACCAGACAACCCTGTTTTATCTTCCAGATGCGGCTGTCTGGATCGGGAGTCCTTCGGCCTCCCGCGGGAGCAAGCTCCCTCGCCACGAAAGCGGTCGACAACGACTCTCTCTCTTAGAATTTTCCGCTCATAAGCTCATTCTAAAAAGTTATTTATTTTCGGATTCTTATATCATTTAGTCTCGTTTTCACGCCGACTCTCGGTTCGTCTGAAAAGGAGCTTCCCAATGAAACTGAATTCCCCTCTTCGCCTCCTGGCAGCCGCGTCTTTGGCGGCGGCGAGTTTCTTTGCCCAGGCGGCTGACGTGACCGTCGCTTACCAGACCACCGTAGACCCGGCGAAAGTCGCCCAGGCCGACGGCGCGTACGAAAAAGCCACCAACGCCAAAATCGACTGGCGCAAATTCGACAACGGCGCCGACATCATCGCCGCCATCGCGTCCGGTGATGTGCAGATCGGTTACCTCGGCTCCAGCCCCCTGACGGCTGCGATCACTCGTAAAGTTCCCGTAGAAACCTTTCTGATTGCCACGCAAATCGGCGCCGCGGAAGCCTTGGTCGCCCGCGACGGGTCCGGGATCAAGACGCCGCAAGACCTGATCGGCAAGAAAATTGCCGTGCCGTTCGTTTCCACCGGTCACTACAGCCTGCTGGCCGCGTTGAAGCACTGGAACATTGACCCGTCGAAAGTCACGGTGCTCAACCTCGCGCCGCCGGCGATCATTGCGGCGTGGAAACGCGGTGACATCGACGCCACTTACGTTTGGGATCCGGCGCTCGGTGTAGCCAAGGAAAACGGCAAAGTACTGATCACCTCCGGCGAACTGGCCAAGTTCGGCGCACCGACTTTCGATGCATGGATCGTGCGTAAAGACTTCGCCCAGAAGCACCCGGAAATCGTCACCGCGTTCGCTAAAGTCACCCTCGACGCCTACGCCGATTACCGCAAGGATCCGCAAGCCTGGCTCGCCAATCAGTCCAACGTCGACAAACTGGTGAAGCTGTCCGGCGCCAAGGCCAGCGACATTCCGCTGTTGCTGCAAGGCAACGTCTATCCGCTGGCGGCTGATCAGGTGATCACTCTCGGTGCGCCGACCACCAAAGCCATCACCGACACCGCCGTGTTCCTCAAGGAACAAGGCAAAGTCGAGGCCGTACTGCCGGACTACGCGCCGTACGTCAGCGCCAAGTTCATCACCAACTGATCGGGAGTGAATCGCGATGGCTTTGCTACAGCTGGAGCGCATCAGCGCACAGTACCCTGGCAGCCCGGAACCGGTGCTGGCGGATATTTCCTTGAGCCTTGGCCCCCAGCAATTGCTGGTGGCCCTCGGCCCTTCCGGCAGTGGCAAGACTTCGCTGTTGAACCTGATTGCCGGTTTCGTCGAACCCAGCGCCGGGCGCATCACCCTTGATGGTGCGCCGGTCAAAGGCCCGAGCGCAGAACGTGGCGTGGTGTTCCAGGACGACGCGCTGCTGCCTTGGCAGGACGTGCTGGCCAACGTCGGTTTCGGTCTGGAACTGGCGGGTGTTTCCCGCGACAAACGTGAAAGCCGCGCTCGGGAAATGCTCGCGCTGGTGGACCTTTCCGGTTTCGAACATCGCCGCATCTGGCAATTATCGGGTGGCCAGAAACAGCGTGTCGGCCTGGCCCGTGCGCTCGCCGCCGATCCTCGCGTGCTGCTGATGGACGAACCCTTCGGCGCCCTCGACGCCTTCACCCGCGAACAGATGCAGGAGCTGCTGTTGCAGGTGTGGAAGCGCACAGCCAAACCCGTTTTCCTGATTACCCACGACATCGAAGAAGCGGTGTTTCTCGCCACGGACCTGATTCTGCTGGCGCCAAACCCCGGGCAAATCGTCGAGCGACTGAGCCTGGATTTTGGTCAGCGTTATGCCGCTGGCGAATCCGCACGGGCGATCAAATCCGACCGGCGCTTTATCGAAACCCGCGAACACGTACTCGCCAAAGTCTTCTCCCAACGCAGCGCCGCCACGCGGCAGGAGCGCGCATGAGCAGCTATGAAATTCCGGCGGTGACGGTGAAACCGGGTTCGACGGTCATTCCTGTTCGTCGCAGTGTGAGCACGCGCTGGATCAGCGTGCTGACCCTGGTCGCGCTGGTTGCCCTTTGGTGGGCCGTGACTGCTACCGGAATGATCGAGCCGCTGTTTCTGCCGCCACCGTCTGCCGTGCTGCAAAAGGGCTGGCTGCTGGTGACCACCGGCTACATGGATTCAACGTTGTGGCAGCACCTGGGCGCGAGCCTCGGCCGCATCGGTCTGGGCCTCGGCTTTGCCGTGCTGACCGCCGTGCCGGTCGGCATTGCGATCGGTGCCAACCGTATCGCGCGGGGCATTCTCGATCCGCTGATCGAGTTCTACCGCCCGATTCCACCGCTGGCCTATTTGCCGCTGATCGTCATCTGGTGCGGCATTGGCGAGCTGTCGAAAGTCTTGCTGATCTACCTGGCGATTTTCGCCCCGATCGCCATCGCCACCGCCACCGGCGTGCGCACCGTCGACCCGGCCAGATTGCGCGCTGCGCAGTCGCTGGGCGCAACCCGGGCACAATTGATTCGCCATGTGATTTTACCGAGTGCCTTGCCGGACATTTTGACTGGCGTGCGCATTGGGCTGGGCGTGGGCTGGTCGACGCTGGTCGCTGCTGAACTGATAGCCGCCACCAGCGGTTTGGGCTTCATGGTTCAGTCGGCCGCGCAATTCCTGGTCACCGATGTGGTGGTACTGGGGATTCTGGTGATTGCGCTGATCGCCTTTGCCATGGAGATGGGCCTGCGTGCTCTGCAACGCAAACTGGTGCCGTGGCACGGCCAGGCTCACTAAAGACTTGTCATTGAACACGCCGACAGTTCGGCACCCCGGATTAAGAGAACCACCATGAGCCACCTGACAATCGTCTCTCTCAGCTACGCGCTCGGCGCGCAAATCAGCGGCATCGACATCAGTCAGCCGCTGACCCTGGAACAGCGCGATGCCATCGAGCAGGCGCTGCTCCAGCATCAGGTGCTGTTCTTCCGCGACCAGCCGATCACGCCGCAGCAACAGGCACGGTTCGCCGCCCATTTCGGCGACCTGCATATTCATCCGATCTACCCGAATGTACCGGAACAACCGGAAGTGCTGATCCTCGACACGGCCGTCACCGACGTGCGCGACAACGCGATCTGGCACACCGACGTGACCTTCCTGCCGACCCCGGCGATGGGTGCGGTGCTCAGCGCGAAATTGCTGCCGGAGTTTGGTGGCGACACGTTGTGGGCCAGCGGCATTGCGGCTTATGAAGCGTTGTCAGCGCCGATGAAGAGTTTGCTTGAAGGGCTGACCGCGACTCACGATTTCACCCGTTCGTTTCCGCTGGAACGCTATGGCAATACGCCTGAGGCGCTGGCTCAGTGGGAAGAAGCACGCCGCAGGAATCCGCCGCTGTCGCACCCGGTGATCCGCACACACCCGGTGAGCGGGCGCCGGTCATTGTTCGTCAATGAAGGCTTCACCTCGAAGATCAATGAGCTGTCGGAAACCGAGAGCGAGGTGATTCTGAAATTTCTGTTCGCCCATGCCACGCGGCCGGAGTTCACCATTCGCTGGCGCTGGCAGAAGGACGACGTAGCGTTCTGGGATAACCGCGTGACGCAGCATTACGCGGTGGATGATTACCGACCGGCGCGGCGGGTGATGCAGCGGGCGACGGTGTTGGGGGATGTGCCGTTTTTCAGGTAAATCCTGATTTTTCCATTGACTGTACTGGCCCCATCGCGAGCAGGCTCGCTCCCACAGAGTGATCGGCCGGCCACACATTTTGTGGTCAACCCCCAACCACTGTGGGAGCGAGCCTGCTCGCGATAGCGGTCTAAAAGGCGCCAAAGATTCTGGCGCCAAACCCTTACTCAGCCGTCGAAGGTTTCTCCCAAAGATTGATCCCGCCCTCCTGGGCAAACCGGTCAATCTCCGCCAACTCCTCCACAGTGAAGCTCAAATTCTTCAAGGCCCCGACGTTCTCGATGATCTGCTCCGGCCGGCTCGCACCAATCAGCGCCGAGGTCACCCGCGGATCGCGCAGCGTCCACGCCAGCGCCAGTTGCGCGGACGCTTGGCGATTTCGTTGAGCCCACGCACATGGGCGATGTTGGCCTCCGACAGATGCGAGGACTGCAAAGAACCACCGCCCGGACGATTGACCCGCGCGTCCTTCGGAATGCCATTGAGGTACTTGTCGGTCAACAGGCCCTGCGCCAACGGTGTGAAGGCAATCACGCCGGTGCCCAGTTCGTCGGTGACCTCCAGCAGGTCCTTTTCCACCCAGCGATTGAGCAGGTTGTAGGCCGGCTGGTGAATCAGCAACGGCACTTTCCACTCTTTCAACAGCGCCGCCATCTCACGGGTTTTCACCCCGGAATACGACGAGATGCCGATGTACAGCGCCTTGCCCTGCTGCACCGCCGTAGCCAATGCGCTGGCAGTTTCCTCCAGCGGAGTATCCGGATCGAAACGGTGGGAATAGAAAATATCCACATAATCCAGGCCCAGGCGCTGCAGGCTCTGATCAAGACTGGCCAGCACGTATTTGCGCGAACCGCCGCCCTGCCCGTAAGGACCGGGCCACATGTCCCAACCGGCCTTGCTGGAAATGATCAGCTCGTCGCGATACTGCTTGAAGTCTTCGCGCAGCAAACGGCCGAAATTGATCTCGGCGCTGCCGTACGGCGGGCCGTAATTGTTGGCCAGGTCGAAGTGGTTGATCCCCAGATCGAACGCCGTGCGCAGCAACGAACGCTGGGTGTCGATCGGCGTGCTGTCGCCGAAGTTGTGCCACAGGCCCAGGGACAACGCCGGCAGCACCAGACCGCTGCGGCCGACGCGGCGGTAAGGAATGGAGTCGTAGCGGTTTTCGGCAGCGGTGTAGGTCATCGAATCCTCTCTTGTCTGTCTTGAAGTTGGCATCGACTGCTTCGCAAGTTGCCCAGCATACGCCCAGACAAACGTCGATAAACCTCCGACTCGAGGAAATGCTGAAACGTTTCACATTATTCATCTTCGGCGGTACAACCATCGCCAGGATCGCAGCCTTCGTTCAAACGGCCCCCGCAAACACCTCCCCCAACCAATCCACAAACACCCGAACCCGTGGCGACAGGTGTCGGTTGTGCGGATACAGCACTGAAACCGGCATCGGCGGCGGAGGGGTGTCGATGAGGATTTCCTGCACCAGCCCCTGAGCAATCAGCGTTGCCATTCGGTAATGCGGGCACTGGATCAAGCCCAGTCCGGCGATGGCCGACGCGGCATAGATTTCCGCGCCGAATACTGAAATCGCGCCGTCGATGGCCACTTCCTTCAGCTCGCCATCAACCATGAACTCGAATGGAAACAACTTGGCCGTGGTGCGCGAGACGTAGTTCACCGCGCGATGGTGTTTCAGGTCTTCGAGGGTTCTCGGTTCGCCGTATTTGCGCAGATATGCAGGACTGGCGCAGGTGATCTGCCGCAGGTTGGCGACACGCTTGCCGATCAGCGCCGAGTCGCCGAGGGTGCCGGCGCGCAGTACGCAGTCGACGCCTTCGGCAATCAGGTCGACAAAGCGGTCGGCCTCGCTGATGGACAGTTCGATATCCGGGTAACGGGCCATGAACTGCGGCAACGCAGGGATCACGAAGTGCTTGGCCAAGGTGCCATGCAAATCCACGCGCAATCGCCCCTTCGGCGCCACGCTGCGAAAGGCCAGCTCGGCTTCTTCCAGCTCTGCCAGCAACTGCACACAACGCAGGTAGTAAGCCTCGCCGTCCAGCGTCGGACGCACTTTACGTGTGCTGCGCTCCAGCAAACGCGTACCGAGCCAGGCTTCGAACTGATTCAGCGTGTGGGTCAGGGTTGCCCGCGGCAGATTCAGGTCTTCGGCGGCCAGGGTGAAGCTGCTGCGCTCGTAGATCCGCACGAAAACCTTCATTGCCTTGACTTGATCCACGCTGAGCTCCGGAGCTTCGATTGTTGGCGATTATTGAACAGTCAAGGCAACTCTCGTGCATTTATCGGCCTGAGTAAACATGTGAATCTGGCTTTCCCCCCCCACCAACACCCCCAAAGGATTAACCGCCATGACTACTCAAACTTCGAAAGTGGCCATCGTGACCGGTGCCTCTCGCGGCATCGGCGCCGTCATCGCCAGACAACTGGCCAGCGAGGGGTTCGCCGTCGCCATCAACTACGCCAGCAGCGCCGCCGAAGCCTCCGGACTGGTCGTGGAGTTGCGTCAGGCCGGCCATCAAGCCATAGCGATCAAGGCTGACGTGGCCAATGCCGACGACGTGCGCCGGATGTTCGATGAAACCGAATCGCAGCTGGGCAAAGTCGATGTGTTGATCAACAACGCCGGCATACTCAAAGTGATGCCGCTGGCGCAACACACGGACGAACTGTTCGACCAGAACTTCAACATTCACGCTCGCGGCACGTTCAACACGTTGCGTGAAGCGGCCACTCGCCTGAACAGCGGCGGACGGATCGTCAATTTTTCCAGCAGTACCGTCGGCATGAACCTGCCGGGCTACGCCGTGTACATCGCCAGCAAAGCGGCGGTGGAATCCCTGACTCAGGTGTTCGCCAAGGAAATGCGCGGTCGCCACATCACCGTCAATGCCGTCGCCCCGGGCCCGGTGGCGACCGATCTGTTCCTGCACGGCAAGAGCGAAGAACACATTCAAACCTTCGCCAGGATGCCGCCGCTGGAACGCCTGGCTCAGCCGGAAGACATCTCCCGCGTTGTGTCCTTCCTCGTCGGGCCGGATGCGGCTTGGGTCAACGGGCAAATCCTGCGGGTCAATGGCGGGTTGGTTTAAGCACGGAGAGCGCACTGACGCCTATGCTCAAAACTGAGCAGGGAGACCGAGGGCGGCTGCACAGGCGACACCCACCTGACAGGAGGAACACATCATGCACACCACCATCATCATCTTCTTCGGCCTGGTCCTCCTCGCGCTGATGCTGTTCATCGGCGAGAAAATCGGCTTCGGTCGGCAGACCCTGACCTACAGCTTCATCGTCCTGTGGCTGGCCCTGACAATGATCAATGGCGCCATCGGCGTGGTCACTGCCGGCCAGCCCGTGACGACGGAACTGGTGGTCGGCAGTGTGGTGTTTGGTGTGCCGGTGGCAGCGCTGGTGCTGTTCATGGTGATGAGCAGCGAGACCTGACCTCAACGCACCAAATGCAAAAACTGCATGTGCCGCTCGTACTGATCGAGGATGTCGTTGATGACCTGCTCCTTGGTGTAGCCCACCAGATCGTAGTCCTGACTGCCCTCGCTCAAATGCACTTCGGCCCGATAATAACGACGATTGTTGAGTTCCTTGGAACCCATGCCGCCACGGGCGAAGGACGGCGTGAAGTAGCCACGCATCTGCACCTGATAGATGAACGGATGCTGCTCGCCGTGACCGATTTCCAGGCTGACGCTGTCGTTCGCCGGATCAGGCTGAGTGACCACGTTCAAGCCCTTCTCGACGAACACCGCCGTCACTTCTTCAATCGCCGGGCGCACCGTCGTGTCGAGGAAGCGATAGACCTCATCGCGCGACGGGAAATGCACCGCCTGGCTCAAACGCTGACGCCATCCGCCACGCCGGGAACCGGACACCGGCGCCAGGGAATGCAATTGGGCGATCTGCTTCTGTGACTCGAGATAAAACGCCTTGTGCAGACCCCACATCATCAGCAGCAAGATCAGCGAGAACGGCAACGACGTCAGCACCACCGCCGACTTCAGCGCGTCGATGCTGCCGGAGAACAGCAGCGCACTGGTCACCAGCGCGGTCATCGCGCCCCAGAACACCCGCAGCCATTTCGGCCCGTCTTCATCCGGGTTGCCACCCTTGGCGGAGAGCGTCGACAGCACCACGGTGCCGGAATCGGCCGAGGTGACGAAGAACACGAAGCTGATGAACACCGTGACCGCAATCACGGTTTTGCTCCATGGGTAGGTTTCCAGCAGCAGGTAGAGGGTCATCGACGGGTTGTCGATGGCCGACATGCCGAGCGCGCTCATGCCGTGGTTGAGCACTTGGTCGATGGCGCTGTTACCGAAAATCGACATCCACGCGAGGGTGAAACCAAGCGGGATCAACAGCACCCCGAAGACGAATTCGCGGATGGTCCGGCCACGGGAAATCCGTGCGATGAACAGGCCCACGAACGGCGACCACGCGATCCACCAGGCCCAGTAGAACACCGTCCAGCCACCCAGCCAGTCGCTGGGTTTGTCGTAGGCGTAGAGGTCAAAACTCTTCATCGGCAATGCGCCGAGGTAGTCACCGATGTTCTGGATCAGGGTGTTGAGCAAGTGCTGCGTCGGGCCGGCGAACAACACGAACAGCAGCAGCGCGCAGGCCAGCAGCATGTTGATGTCGGACATCACCCGCACGCCTTTATCGACGCCGGACACCGCGACGATGATCGCAGCGCCCATCATCAGCGTGATCAGGCCGACCTGAACCCACTGGGTGTGGGCGACGCCGAACAGGTAGTCGAGCCCTGAGTTGAGGTGCAACACCCCGAAGCCCATGTCGGCACCAAGGCCGAACACCGTGGCGATGATGCCGAAGCCATCCACCGCGTAACCGATCGGACCGTTGATGCGTTTGCCGATCAGCGGATACAGCGCCGAACGCAAGGCCAGCGGCAGGTTGTGGCGGTAGGCGAAATAGGCCAGCGCCATGCCGACGAAGGCAAACACGCCCCAGCCGTGCAGGCCCCAGTGCAGAAACAGAATCTGCATCGCCTGGCGCGCCGCGTCCGCGGTGCCGGCCTCGCCTTGGGGCGGTTGCGACAAATGGGTCAGCGGTTCGGACACGCAAAAGAAAAACAGCGTGATGCTGATCCCGGCGGCGAACAGCATGCCGGCCCAGGACAGGTAACTGAATTCGGGCTCGTCGTGGTCGGCACCGAGCTTGATCTTGCCG
>LNAP01005939.1_pt1 | contig 10678 bp, 9 predicted proteins | sample 602601 | NCBI WGS metagenome assembly LNAP01 (sample SAMN02440304, study PRJNA202911) | soil metagenome | biome: Subtropical and temperate rainforests or woodlands; isolation source: soil samples (1 kg each in a 20% v/v slurry with milli Q water) were... ...
CGTGACCGGCGGCGCGCAGGACGGTATGGCATTTTTGTATTCAAAAAATGTCTGCCGTTCCTGTTCGGCTTTTTGATAGACTGGGGGCCCGATCGTTTTCCCCTCCCGGCAGCCGCTGCCGCGCCCTATGACCCAGGAAGTTCAGCTAGATCCCAGCGCCGACGATATCGCCCGCGAAGTAGCCGCCGCCATCGTGGCGCACAAGCTTCCGCCCGGCACCCGGCTGCGCGAAGAGGCGTTGGCACGGGTCTATAAGGTCAGCCGCACCAAGATCCGCGCGGCGCTGCTGATGCTGTCCAAAGACAAGCTGATCAATATCGTGCCCGACAAGGGCGCTTTCGTCAGCAAGCCGGACGCCAACGAGGCCCGCGAGGTCTACGCCGTGCGCCGCATCCTTGAAGCCGCCTTGGCCAGGCAATTCGTGGCCACCGCCACCGCCGCCGACTACCGCCGCATCGACGCACACCTGGCCGAAGAACGCCGCGCCCTGGAAAGCGGAGATGTGCAAAAGCGCAATCATCTGCTGGGCCATTTCCATATCCTGCTGGCGGAAACCGTCGGCAATTCCGTGTTGACGGGCATGCTGCGCGAACTGTCCGCGCGCAGCGCCGTGATCACGGTGCTGTATCAAAGCTCGCACGACGCCAGTTGCTCGTCGCAAGAGCACCATGCCTTCATAGAGGCCGCCCGCGCAGGCGACACCGAACGCGCCTGCGCGCTGATGGACGAGCACCTGGAACACGTCCAGACGGCGCTGAACTTCACGGACGAGGGCCAGGCCGGCAGCGACCTCGTCACCGCCCTGCTCAGCTAGCCGCGCCCGGTTCCCCCAGCAGTTGGCCCATGCGCTGCTGCAACCACGTTTGCGTCGTGCTTAGCGACGCGCCTTGCAGCCATAGCGTCCGCACCGACAGCATCGGCAGCGACAGGCCGGTGCAGGGCACGCGCGCCAACGTCGTGCGAAAGCTCTCGTATTCCGCGATGTTCAAGGGCAGGATCGCCCACCCCAGGCCGTCCGCCACCATGCCCGCGATGCTATAGAAGCTGTCGGTGCGCCACACGGCCGGGCTCAATACCACGTCGTCCACCCCTTCCATCTGCATGACCAATTGCCGGTAGCGCGCCAGATCGCTGCGCGTGACCTCGGCCAGCGCCGCCAGCGGATGCCCCGACGCCACGAAAACGGCCTGCTCCACATTGCCCAGATAGCGATGCGCAAAGGCGCTGCCGGGGTCGCCGCGGTCAAAGTGGAAAGCGATGCTGGCGCGGCCCTGCAGCACGTAGTCGGCCACTTCGGTCGCCGTGCCATTCAACTGCGTCAGCTCCAGTGCCGGAAAGCGCGCCGCCAGCTCAAGCACCAGCGCGCCCAGCACCTGGGACGGCAGAGCCTCGTCCAGCGCGATGGACAGGCGCGCGTCCTGGCCCGCGGCGAAGGACAGCGCGCGCTGATTCAGGCCGCCGGCCTGGCGCAACAGTTCGCGGGCCTCTTGCAGCATCACTTCGCCCACGGGGGTCAGCGCGGCGTTGCGGCGCGACCGGTCGAACAGTTCCACGCCCAGGTCCGCTTCCAGCAAACCGAGCGACGTACTGACGGCGGACTGCGCGCGGCCCAGCGCGCGCGCCGCGGCCGAAAACGAGCCGGCGTCGGCTGCCGCGACAAAGTGGCGGAGTTGATCCAGGGTCCATTGCATGGCGTCTCCTTGTTTCCATCCATTTTATAGATGGAATCAAACTTTTTCTGGCAAATATACAGATGGATAATGCCTACCTCGAAAATCGGCGCAGCCCCTGGCGGCCCCCGTTTTCAGTTGCCTCACAGGAGTAGAACCATGCAGCGGATGCATTCGAACGCTATCGCCACGGCCAATCCCCGCCGTTGGCTGGTGCTGGCCATCGTGTCCATCGCCTTGCTGTTGATCGTGGTGGACATGACGGTCCTGTACACCGCCTTGCCGCGGCTCACGCATGACCTGGGTGTCGGCGCGTCAGCCAAATTGTGGATCGTGAATGTCTACGCGCTGGTCGTGTCCGGGTTGCTGCTGGGCATGGGCACGCTGGGCGACCGCCTGGGACACAAGCGCCTGTTCATGATGGGCCTGGCCGTGTTCGGCGTGGCCTCCCTTGCCGCGGCCTACTCGCCCGCCGCCGCCGCTTTGATCGCGGCGCGCGTGCTGCTGGCGGTGGGCGCCGCCATGATGATGCCGGCCACGCTGTCCATCATCCGCCTGACCTTCGCCAACGAACGCGAACGCGCCGTCGCCATTGGCATCTGGGCCTCGGTCGCCTCGGGCGGCGCGGCGCTGGGCCCCGTCGTGGGCGGCGTGCTGCTGGAGCATTTCTGGTGGGGGTCGGTGTTTCTGATCAACGTGCCCATTGTGCTGCTGGCGCTGCCGCTGGCCTGGCGTTGCATTCCCGCCAGCCGGCCCGACGCCGCGCGCCCCTGGGACCTGGCGGGTTCACTGCAAATCATGGCCGGACTGATCCTGTGCGCCTATGCGCTGAAAGAACTGGGCAAGGCCGAAACGTCCTGGCCGCACGCCGGCGTGGCGTGCGCGGCAGGCATCGTCATGCTGACCGTGTTCGTGCGCCGCCAGCGCCGCCGCCCGTACCCGCTGATCGACTTCGCCATTTTCCGCAACGCCACATTCAGCTCGGGCGTCGCCGCCGCGCTGTTCGCGGGCGCCGCCCTGTTCGGCATGGAACTGGTGTTCAGCCAACGCCTGCAACTGGTGCTGGGCATGTCGCCGATCCAGGCCGCGCTCTACATCCTGCCCCTGCCCTTGGCCGCGTTCGTCGCGGGTCCGCTGGCCGGCTGGCTGCTCGCCTACGTGCGTGGCCCCCGCCTGATGACCCTGGCGCTGACCGTCTCGGGCGCCGGCATGGGCGGCTACCTGTTGAGCTATGACGGCTCGTTCGCGGCGCAAATGGCCAGCCTGACCGTGCTGGGGCTGGGCATTGGCGCCACCATGACGGCCGCGTCCAGTTCCATCATGCAAAGTGCCACCCCGGAACGCGCGGGCATGGCGGCCTCGATCGAAGAGGTCTCATACGAACTGGGCGGCGCGCTAGGCGTGACGTTGATGGGGTCGATCCTGACCGGCGTCTATGCGCAGGCGCTGGACGTGCCGGCAGGCGTCACCCAGGCCGCGACGGTACGCGACAGCCTGGACGATGCCCTGATGGTGGCAGAGGGCCTGCCGGCGGATCTGGCGGTCACGCTGACGCAAGTCGCCAAGTCGGCCTTCGATACCGGCTACGCGGCGGTGATCGCGACCGCCACGGTGATGCTGCTGGCGACCGCCGCCTTCGTGCTGCTGAACCGCACGCGCCGGCCCGCGCAAGCCGCGTAGCGTACCGGCGGGTCAGCGCTTGCGGAAAGCGTTGTCCATGTCGGCGATCAGGTCTTCTTCGTGCTCCAGCCCGATCGAGACGCGGATCAGCCCTTCCGACACGCCTGCCGCGTCGCGCTCGGCCGCCGGCACGCCGGAATGCGTGGTCGACGCCGGATGGCAGACCAGCGATTCGGTGCCGCCCAGGCTGACCGCCGACTTGAACAGGTGCAGCGCATTGATAAAGCGGAAAGCGCGCTCGCGGCCGCCATCCAGCACGAAGGCGAACGTCGACCCCGGCCCCGTGCATTGACGCTTGTAGACCTCTTGATACGCACGGTCCGCCATCACCTCCGGGTGAAAGATGCGCACTTTTTCATACGGGTTGCCCGCCAGCCACTGCGCCACCTTGGTGGCCGTGCGCGCCGCCTGCTTCATGCGCAGCACCAAGGTCTCCATCGACCGCGTGATCATCCAGCACGAATGCGGATCCAGTTGCGAGCCGAACGCGCTGCGAATCGCGCGCACCTTCTTGATCAGTACCTTGGTGCCCGTCACGGCGCCCGCCACCAGGTCGCTATGACCGCCCACGTACTTCGTCAGCGAATAGACGCAAAGGTCCACGCCGTGCTCGGCGGGCTTCTGGAAGATGGGGCCCAGCAGCGTGTTGTCGCACACCGAGATCGGCCGGTAGCCATGGCGCGTTTCAAACGCGTCCAGCTCGTTCTTCATGGCCTCGAAGTCGATCAGGGTGTTGGTGGGGTTGGCGGGCGTCTCGACATAGAACACACGCACCGGCCCCTTGGCCGCGGCGGCTTCCAGCGCGGCGCGCATGTGCTTGGGCGACAAGCCGTCGTGGATCGGATGCGACCCAATGCCCCATTCCGGAAAGATCTTCGCGATCAAGGTTTCGGTGCCGCCATACAACGGTAGGGACTGCACCAGTTGATCGCCGGGGCGCAGGAAAGCCATCAGCACCGCGCTGATGGCGGCCATGCCGCTTGAGGTCACCGCGGCGTCCTCGGATCCGTCCAGCAAGGCCAGCCGGTCTTCCACGATTTCCAGGTTGGGATGGTTGAACCTGCTGTACACCAGCCCGGCCGATTCGCCCTGCGGCAACGGTTTGCGCCCGGAGACCAGATCGAAAAACGCGGCGCCGTCCTCGGCCGAGCGGAACGCGAAGGTGGACGTCAGGAACACGGGCGGCTTGACCGCCCCTTCCGACAGAAAGGGGTCGTAGCCGTACGACATCATCTGCGTCTCGGCATGCAGGGGACGGCCGAAAAATTCTTTCTTGTGATAGGTCGAATAGGTCATGGGGTGCCTCTTGCTCTGGAGTACCGGCCGACCGGGCAGGCGCGTTTCGCATTCGAAGACGATAGCGCCGGCCGCCGCGGGATGTCTTGGAGTATGGGCGCAGGCTGGCCCAATATTCTTTTCATTTCAATCACAAGACCGCGATAATGGGAAATATTGTTTCCCACTAGAACCCATCCATGAAAGATACTGCTTTGTTACATCAACTTGACGCGATCGATTGGAAAATCATGAAAATCCTTCAAGAAGATGGTCGCGTCAGCAATGCGGAACTGGCCGAGCGCGTCTCGCTGTCGGCATCGCCTTGTTGGAAACGGTTGAAGCGGCTGGAAACGTCGGGCGTCATTCGCGGATACCAGGCCATTCTTGACCGTCGCGCACTGGGGATGGGGGTGGTCGCGTTCGTCAGCATTTCGCTGGAAAACCACACGGAAAAACTGTGCCACGCGTTCGAGGCATCTGTTGCCGCCATGCCAGAAGTGCTGGCCTGCCACAACACGACCGGGCAGCACGACTACCTGCTGCACATCGTGGCGCGCGACTTCGATGCCTATTCCGAGTTCGTGCGCAACCGCCTGCGGACGCTGCCCGGCGTGAAGGAACTGCTAAGCACGCTGTCGATGCATGAAGTGAAGTCGTCGACCAAACTGCATCTGTAGATCTCGCGGGTTTGGCGCCAAGCGTGCAACAGGTCGGGCGGCACATCGGGACGCCGCCCCTGCCGGCCTACTCCGTCGCGGACGGCATCTGGCCCGGCACGACGCGATTGCGCCCCTGGCGCTTGGCCTGGTACAGCCCCCGGTCGGCCACCAGGATCAGGTCGGTGCAGGGCTGCTCCCCCGCTGGCACGGCCGTGGCCGTGCCAATGCTGACCGTCAGCCAGCACCCAGAGCCCGTGTCCTTCTGCGGAATCTGCATGGCTTCGACAGCGCGTCGCAGCTTCTCGGCGGCCAGCCTTGCGCTGCCGGCCGGCGTGCCCGGCAGCACCAGCGCGAACTCTTCCCCGCCGAATCGCGCCGCCAGATCGGTAGACCGGTCGCAGCTGGCGAAAATGGTGTTGGCCACCCGCTTGAGTGCTTCGTCGCCCGCGATGTGGCCGTAGGTATCGTTGTAGGACTTGAAGTGGTCCACGTCGATCATCAACATGCTGATCTCGCGGCCGTCGCGGCGCGCGCGCTGCCATTCCGCGTTCAGGTATTCGTCGAAATAGCGGCGGTTGCCCAGGCCGGTCAAACCGTCGGAGTTTGTCAGGCGGCGCAATTCCATATTGCTTTCCAGCAACTGCTGCTGGCTCTGGCGCAAGGCCTGATAAGCCTCGTCACGCTGCACCAGCGCCAGATACGACCGCGAGTGGTAGCGGATGCGCGCCACCAGTTCGATGGAATCGGGCAGCTTCACCAGATAGTCATTGGCGCCCGCCGCGAAGGCCGCGCTCTTGATCGCCGGATCTTCCTTGGTGGACAGCACGATGATCGGGATGTCGCGCGTGACGGGGTGGGCGCGGTACTCCTGCACCAGGCTCAAGCCGTCCACGCCCGGCAGCACCAGATCTTGCAGGATGACGGTGGGCCGCGTCTGAATCGCCACCGTAAGCGCCTTGTAGGGGTCCGAGCAATAGTGAAAGTCAATATTGCCCTCCGTGGCCAGCGCTCGCCTGATCGCTTCGCCGACCATCACCTGGTCGTCGACGAGCAGCACCATGGCCGCATGCGCATTCAGGTCCGCGGAAGCCGAGCTGTCAATGGGAGGGTGCATAGTGATCCTTGATGTCTGCCAATGTCGGCCCGCTCAGGCAAACGCCTGGACCAAGCGGGGAGCGATCTGATTCAATGGTCTGATTTCCACGGCCGCCTGCATGGCGGCAGCCGCTTTGGGCATGCCGTACACGGCGCTGGTGGCCTGGTCTTGCGCAATGGTGAGGCATCCGCGTTCGCGCATGGCCTTCAAGCCGCGCGCCCCATCCTGCCCCATGCCGGTCAGCAACACGCCCACCGCGGTACCGCGCCAATGTTGCGCCACGCTGTGAAAAAACACGTCGATGGACGGCCGGTACAGGCTTTCCTTCGGATCTTCGGTGTAGCGCAACGTGCCATCAGCCAGCAAATGCAGATGGTCGTCGGTGCCCGCCAGCAGTATCTGCCCGGGCAGCGGCCGTTCGCCTTCGCGCACCAGCCGTACCGGCAACAGTACCTGATCATTCAGCCAATCCGCCATACCCGCCGCGAACGAGGCGTCCACATGCTGAACCAGCACGATCCCGGCAGGGAAATCCAGCGGTAGGTCGCGCAGCAATTGCGCCAGCGTCGCCGGGCCGCCCGCTGAAGCGCCAATCACCAGCAAACGCTGCGAGGAGGGCCGGGGCGTCAGCGTATCCACGGGGCTCAACGCCGGACGATTGCCGTAGCGACCGATCAACCAGCCGATATTGCGGATCTTGCGCAACAGCGGCGCCGCAGCGGTGCGCATGTCCGCATCGCCCACCACCGGCGTATCCACCGCGTCCAGCGCGCCATGCCCCATCGCGTCGAATACGCGCGCCGTATGCCGGGCCACATCGGCCGTCACGACGACGATGGCGCACGGGGACTCCGCCATGATGCGGCGCGTGGCCTCGACCCCGTCCATGACGGGCATGATCAAATCCATCAGCACCACGTCGGGCCGATCCCGGGCGCACAGCGCCACGGCCTGTTCGCCGTCGGACGCCACCCAGGCGATTTCCAGCCCTGGCTCCAGCGCAATTGCCCGCCGCATGATCTCGACCGCCATTTGAAGGTCGTTGACGATCCCGATTCTCACGTGAGTGCCTTTCCGATCAAGTCTTCGACGGCATCAAGCAGCGCATCGTCATGGAAGCTGCCCTTGGCCAGGTAGTAGTCGGCGCCGGCATCCAGGCCGCGCCGCCGGTCTTCTTCACGGTCCTTGTACGACACCACCATCACCGGCAGGCTTTGCAATCTGGGGTCCGCCTTGATCCGGGAAACCAGTTCGATGCCGTCCATGCGAGGCATGTCGACGTCGGTCACGACCAGGTCGAAATCTTCGCCGCGCAGCATGTTCCAGCCATCCATGCCGTCTACCGCCACCGCCACTTCGAACCCGCGGTTCAACAGCAGTTTTCGTTCCAGCTCGCGCACCGTCAGGGAATCGTCCACCACCAACACACGCTTGCGGCGGCGCGCCTCAATGACCGCCCCCCCGCCGTCCACGCGCGTCAGGCGTCCGCCTTCGATCAGCTTCTGGACCGACATCAGCATGTCTTCGACGTCCAGGATCAATAGCGGCGTGCCGTCGTCCATCAGCGCGCCGGCCATCACATCCTGCACCTTGCCCAGGCGCGAGTCCAGCGGTTGCACCACCAGGGTGCGCTCGCCAACGTAGCGGTCCACGGTGATCCCGTAAAGCTTGTCGTGGTCGCCCACGACCACGACGGCCACCGATTCCGCCGACGGAGCCGGCTCGCCGGCGCGCAGAATCTGGCGCGCCGACACCAGGCCGATCTGCCTGTCCATGAAACGGAAATGCTGGTGGCCTTCCAGTTGCTCGATGTCTTCCGAACGAACCTGCAAAGCATGGCTGACATAGGCAAGCGGAAACGCATAGATATCGCCCTGCACCTCCACCAGCAAACTGCGCACCACCGACAGCGACAAAGGCATTTCCAGCACGAAACGCGTGCCCTGCCCGGACGTCTGATGAATGCGCACGGCGCCGCGCAACTGCCTCACCATGGTTTGCACCACGTCGAGGCCCACGCCGCGGCCCGAGATTTCGGTGACTTCGCCGCGCGTGCTGAACCCTGACAAGAACAGGAACTCCAGCAGTTCTGCCTCGCTCAGCCGGGCCGCGGTTTCGGCGTTCGTCAGCTTGCGCTGCACGACTTCGACGCGCAGGCGATCCAGCGAAATGCCCGCCCCGTCATCGCTCAGTTCTATCAGCAGCATGCCGGCCGCATGGCGCGCCGACAGCTTGATCAAGCCTTCCGGCGACTTGCCGGCATCCATGCGGTCCATCGGCATTTCAATGCCGTGGTCCACGGCGTTGCGCAGCAGATGCATCAGGGGCGCATCCAGTTTTTCCAGGATGTCCCGGTCCACCTGCGTCGCGTCGCCTTCGATTTCCAGCCGCACCTGCTTGCCCAGCGAACGGCCCAGGTCCCGGACCATGCGAGCCATGCCGGCCAGCCCGTCGCCGAAAGGCCGCATGCGGCAAGCCAGGGCCGTGTCGTACAGACGTTTCGCCAGATGGCTCATGCGCCATCCAAATTCATCGACCTCGTTCGTGCGCTGCACAAGCTCTTGCTGGCACGCCGCGACAATGCGTTGGGCGTCGTCCAGCGCGGCCTGGACGCGCGCGTCCACCTGTTGGCCGGCCAACGCCGCGCGCACCCCGTCAAGCGCTTGCGCCGCGCCGGACTGCATGCGCCGCAGACGCAGCATCGACGCGCCGAAGGGGCCAATCCAGTGCGACTCCACCAGGGTTTCGCTGGACAGGCCCAACAGCTTATTCAGCGTGTCCGCAGTCACCCGCAAGACGCGCTCGCCTTCGGATATGCCCTGGTCCGAACTGCGGCGCACCATCGCCTGCGGCGGCATGGCGGATGTGACCGCCGCAGGCTGCGGCGTGAACGGCACAGGCGGCGGATCGTCGGGCCGATGAATGGGTGGCAGGAAATCAGACGGTCGCGGTGGACGCGGCGGCACGGCGGGTGGCGCGTTGGGCGCGCTGCTCAGGCGGACGACCAGTTCGTCGATCTCGCCCCCCAGTTCGACGCCCGGCGTGGCCACGCGCTGCAGCAAGTCCGTGCCCAACAGCAGGGCATCGATGTCGGTCGCCTGCAAACGCAAGCGTCCTTCCTGGGCGGCCACCAGGCAGTCTTCCATGGCATGCGCGATGCGCACCGCCGGGTGCAGGTCCACGATGCGGGCCGCGCCCTTCAGCGAATGCGCCGCGCGCATGCAGGCTTCCAGATGAGCCGCCGATGTCGGGTCGTGCTCCAGCGCAAGCAAACCGTTGTTCAGCACCTGCACCTGCGTGCGGGTTTCGAGCTGGAACAGCTCTAGCAGCGACGCGTCGCGCATCTCATCCGGATTCACGCCAGACTCCGTTCCAGAGCTTGCATCAGGAGATTTTCGTCCAATACGCCCACGCTGCGGCTACCGCAGCGGGCCAAGCCGCGCGAATACTTCAAGGTTGCGCCCTCCACGGTTGCCGGCAAGGGTTCCAGCGCCTCGAGGTCAACGGCATGGATGCCTTCCACTTCATCCACCGGCAGCACCAGCGCGCGACCGGCGCCACCGAAAATCAGCATGCGGGCCGCAGCCCGTTCGCGCGTGTCCGCCACCGCGGCGTCAAGGCCCAACAGGCGCGCCAGCGAAACACAGACGGTCAGCGTGCCTCGCACGTTGGTCACCCCCATCACGGCCGGATCGCGGCGATGCGGCAGCGTCAGCACGGGGCGCGTGCCGGCCACTTCGTCCAGCGCCCGTGTGGGCAGCCCCAGCCACTCCCGGCCCAGGCGGAACACCAGCAGCGACGACAACTGCGTGCCCTGGACGGCTTCCGGTTCATGATCCTGCACGTCCATCTGGGGCGGCAGCCGGTCCAGGATGCGTTTGGCCGCTGCCGCGTAGACCGGACAATTTCGGCAATGCACATGCCCGGACAGCTGCCCGCAGCTTTTGTCGCCCCGGATCCCGATGCGGTTCCAGCAGTCGTCCACATCGGACAGCAGCGCAATGGACTCATTCACGTCGGGCCTCCTGTCGCGCCGCGCGCGCTTGCAGGCGGCGGGCGCCTTCCACGTCACCCGCCGACGCAATCAGCGCGGCCAGATGCAGCAACGCTTCGCGGTGTGTCGGGTTCAGGTACAACGCCTTGCGGTAGGCCGCCTGCGCCTCGCGCGCGTCGCCCGCCGCGTCCTGCAGCAGACCCATCAGATGCAGTGCATCGGCGCTGGCGCCATGAACGTCAAGGTGTGCGCGACACTGGGCCAGTGCATCCCGCACGCGCCCCTGGTCGGCCAACGCCTC
>LNAP01017419.1_pt2 | contig 10676 bp, 11 predicted proteins | sample 602601 | NCBI WGS metagenome assembly LNAP01 (sample SAMN02440304, study PRJNA202911) | soil metagenome | biome: Subtropical and temperate rainforests or woodlands; isolation source: soil samples (1 kg each in a 20% v/v slurry with milli Q water) were... ...
GGAAATCGACGCCTGGGTGGTGAAGAGCTTGTCTGCCGTCAGGCGAAAACTCTTGAGTCGGGCGACCCAGACAAAGGTCTCGAGAAACTTCAGGTTCATAGGGACAAGTTTTTCTTATGTCTAAAGCGGGTTTTTATTAGTTGGACGTAGCAGGGCCGGCAGCCCAAAAATCAGGCCATCCGGTCCCCACGATAGGCGTCGTCGGGGTTCAGAACAATACCAATAAAAATTAGCGCGGAGATTTGCCATGAGTGCGCCCGACACGCTCGACATCCCCAAAGCCACGGTTCGCCCGGGACCTTTCGACTGGTACCGCAACATCAATCAGCAGGAACGTCGCACGTTCTGGAGCTGCAAGATCGGCTATGGCCTGGACGGCATGGACACCCAGATGCTCAGCTTTGTGGTGCCGACCCTGATTGCGATGTGGGGCATCACCACCGGCGAGGCCGGGCTGATTCACACCAGTACCCTGATCGCCTCGGCCATCGGCGGTTGGGTGGCGGGGATTCTCTCCGACCGCATCGGTCGCGTCCGCACTTTGCAACTCACCGTGCTGTGGTTCGCCTTCTTCACCTTCCTCTGCGGTTTCGCCCAGAACTACGAGCAACTGCTGATCAGCCGCACGCTGATGGGCTTCGGTTTCGGCGGCGAATGGACCGCCGGTGCGGTGCTGATGGGTGAAGTGATTCGCGCCAAGGACCGCGGCAAAGCGGTGGGCATGGTGCAATCCGGCTGGGCATTGGGTTGGGGACTGACGGCGATCTTGTATGCGCTGCTGTTCTCGGTATTGCCGCCGGAAGACGCCTGGCGCGCTCTGTTCCTGCTTGGCATCGTGCCGGCAATCTTTGTGATCTTCGTCCGTCGGCTGGTCAAGGACCCGGAAATCTATCGCGAAGCCAAGGCCAAGCAAGAACCCAGCAACCCGGCAAAGTTCTACGAGATCTTCGCTCCCGACATCCTGTTCACCACGATTCGCGCTTCGGTACTGACCACTGGTGCCCTCGGCGGTTACTACGCGATCACCTCCTGGTTGCCGACCTTTCTGAAGAACGAACGTGGTTTGAGCGTACTCGGTACGGGCGGTTATCTGGCGATGGTGATCGTCGGTTCCTACGTCGGTTACGTCATCAGCGCGTATTTGACTGACATCCTCGGGCGTAAAAAGAACTTCATACTGTTCGCGGTCGGCTCGTTCACCATTGTTCTGCTCTACACCCAATTGCCGGTCAGCAATGGCGTGATGCTCTGGCTGGGCTTTCCTTTGGGCTTCTTCGCTTCGGGGATTTTCAGTGGCATGGGCGCGTTCTTGACCGAGCTGTTTCCAACGCGGATTCGCGGTTCGGGCCAGGGCTTTTGCTACAACATAGGCCGGGCGCTGGCGGCATTGTTCCCGCTGTTGATTGGCTTGATGAGCCAGAAGGTGCCATTGAGTGTGGGAATCGGTGCCTTTGCGGCGGTGTCCTACGGAGTAGTGATCCTTGCTGCCCTGAGCCTGCCGGAAACCCGTGGCAAGCAACTCGAGGCCGAGTAACTGATAATCTGCGGGCAAATGCCTACAGCTAAAAGAATAAAACCTACAGGAGTGTTCACCGTGAACCGCCTGCTATTGAACTGCGACATCGGCGAGAGTTTCGGCAACTGGACCATGGGTCTGGATGCCGAGGTCATGCCCTTCATCGATTGCGCCAACATCGCCTGCGGCTTCCATGCCGGCGACCCGAGCATCATGCGCAAGACGGTCAGCCTGGCCTTGAGCAACGGCGTGCAGATCGGCGCACATCCGGCGTATCAGGATCTGGTCGGCTTCGGCCGTCGTTCCATGGCCTACACCGCCCAGGAACTTCAGGACATTGTGCATTACCAGATCGGCGCTCTCGACGGCATTTGCCGGGCCCAGGGCGGGCGGGTGAGTTACGTCAAACCGCACGGCGCGATGTACAACGACATGATGGCCAACCCGGCGCAGTTGCGCGCAGTGCTTCAGGCTGTGGCGGCCTATGATCGCCAGTTGCCGCTGATGTTGATGGCCACTCGCGACAACAGCGCAGCCCAGCAATTGGGCGATGAATACGGCGTGACCCTGTGGTTCGAAGCTTTCGCCGATCGTGCTTACGACAGCGCTGGAATGCTGGTTTCGCGACAACTGCCAGGCGCAGTGCATCACGATCCCGAGACAATCATCGAACAGGCGCTGACCATTGCTCGCGGCGGCAACCTTACGGCCAGCGATGGCAGTGCCTTGCGCTTGCAAGCCAACACCCTTTGCGTACACGGCGACAATGCCAGTTCGGTAGCCGCCGTGCGGCGTATCCGCGAAGCACTTGATCAGCAGAGCGCGCCATGAACCTGCGGGTAGAAGTGGTGGCGCTGGATTGCTTGATGGTCCGTCTGTTCGATGAGATCAGCGAGGCCAACATGCCGTGGATGCTCGCCGCCAGTGAAAGTCTGCGTGCTGCGTTCGCCGGGCATCTGATCGATCTGGTGCCGTCCTATACAACGTTGATGGTGCATTACGACCTGACCGCGTTGAGTCCTGCCCAGGCTCGGGAGCTGATCGCCGAGGCTTTGATCGATCTGTCGCCCAACGCCTGCACCCGCGGCAAATGTCATGTGTTGCCGGTCTGGTATGACTTGAGCGTTGGCCCGGAGTTGAGCCTGTTGTCCCAGCGCAGCGGATTGGCCGTGGATGAAGTGATCCGCCGCCACAGCGAGCGCGAATATCAGGTGTTCGCCCTGGGTTTCGCGCCGGGTTTCGCTTTCATGGGGCTGGTGGAAGAAGCGCTGGCGGCGCCGCGTTTAAACACTCCGCGTAAAAAGGTGGCCGCGGGAAGCGTCGGCATCGCCGAACGGCAAACCGCCGCTTACCCGGTGGTGTCTCCCGGTGGCTGGAATCTGATCGGCCGCACCCCGGCCAAATTGTTCGACCGCGAACGCGACGGCTATAGCCTGATGCAACCGGGCGACACGGTGCGTTTCGAAGCCGTCAGTCATGCCGAATTCATCAATCTGGGCGGTGATGACACGCCGTTGGAGGCGCAGGCATGAGCCGTCTATCAATACAAGCGAGTACACCGCTGTGCCTGTTGCAGGACGCTGGCCGTTTCGGCGTGCGGCATCTGGGCGTGACCCAGGGCGGGGCGGCGGATTGGAGATCGATGTCTTGGGCCAATTGGTTGCTGGGCAATAGCCTGGATGCACCGGTGATTGAAATCACCCTCGGCGGGTTTACCGTCATCGCCGAAGAGGATTGCGTGCTGGCGTTGGCCGGGGCGGATCTGGGGGCGCAGGTGGATGGCGAGGCGTTGGCACCGTGGCGCAGTTTCAGGCTGAACAAAGGTCAACAGTTGCAATTCACTCAGCCGCTGCTTGGCGCCCGGGCTTATTTGGCGGCCCCGGGCGGATTTGATGCGCCAAAGGTGTTGGGCAGCAGCGCAACGGTGGTCCGTGAGGAACTCGGCGGGCTAGATGGCATGGGCCGGGCGTTGGCCAAAGATGCGCAGTTGAGCTACTCGGGCAGCTCGCTGCTTTTGCTGCGGGAATTGGCGCCCGAACAGGTGCCGGATTTCAAACTCAACGCGCCGCTGGACCTGGTCCTTGGTGCGCAGATCGGCGAGTTCAGTGGACAGAGTTCGTTTGACGCGTTCAACAGTGTCTGGACCCTCGACAGCCGTGCCGACCGGATGGGCATCCGCTTGCTGGGAACGGCGTTGCAGTATCAGGGTAAGCCGATGATTTCCGAAGGCATCCCGCTGGGTGCGGTTCAGGTGCCGCCGGACGGGCAGCCGATTGTGCTGCTCAATGATCGGCAGACCATTGGCGGCTATCCGCGAATGGGGGCGTTGACGCCATTGGCGTTGGCGCGGCTGGCGCAGTGTTTGCCGGGGGCGAAGGTGCGGTTGAAGCCGGTGGTGCAGGATGTCGCGCATCGTGAACACGTCGAATACCTGCGCCGGTTTGCCTCGCACTGATCGTTCCCACGCTCCGCGTGGGAATGCCGCCCGGGACGCTCCGCGTCCCTGTGACGCGGAGCGTCACTTGATGCATTCCCACGCAGAGCGTGGGAAGCAGTGTGGGAACGATCAGCGCTCTATTTGGAAAGAAACCGCATCCCTTCCTCCAACCCCCGCAACGTCAGCGGGTACATCTGGTCGTTAATCAAGTCCCGCACGATGTTGGTCGACGACGTATAGCCCCACGTATCTTTCGGATACGGGTTGATCCAGATGACCTTCTTGTACTTCTCCATGAACCGCTGCATCCACACATAACCCGCTTCTTCGTTCCAGTGCTCGACGCTGCCGCCGGCCTGGGTGATTTCGTACGGGGCCATGGCGGCGTCACCGATGAAGATCACTTTGTAGTCGGCGCCGTATTTGTGCAGCAGGTCCTGGGTCGAGGTACGTTCGGAGGTGCGGCGCATGTTGTTCTTCCACACCGATTCATAAACGAAGTTGTGGAAGTAGAAGTACTCCAGGTGCTTGAACTCGGTCTTGCAGGCCGAGAACAGCTCTTCGCAGATCTTCACGTGGGCGTCCATCGAGCCGCCGATGTCGAACAGCAGCAACAGCTTGACGGTGTTGCGTCGCTCCGGACGCATCTGGATGTTCAGCAGCCCGGCATCGCGCGCGGTGTGGTCGATGGTGCCATCGATGTCCAGCTCTTCCGCCGCGCCCTGACGGGCGAATTTGCGCAGCCGTCGCAGGGCCACCTTGATGTTGCGCGTGCCCAGTTCCACCGAGTCATCGAGGTTCTTGTACTCGCGCTGATCCCAGACCTTGACCGCTTTGCCCTGGCGTTTGCCGGCATCGCCGACCCGAATGCCTTCCGGGTTGAAGCCCCCGGAGCCAAACGGACTGGTGCCGCCCGTGCCGATCCACTTGTTACCGCCGGCATGGCGTTCTTTCTGTTCTTCGAGGCGTTTCTTGAACTCTTCGATCAGCTTGTCCAGGCCGCCGAGGGACTGGATCGCCGCCCGCTCTTCGTCGCTCAGCGAACGCTCGAATTCCTTGCGCAACCAGTCTTCCGGGATTAATGCCTGAAGATGATCGTCAAGTTTTTCCAGGCCGTTGAAATAGGCACCGAACGCCCGGTCGAACTTGTCGAAATGCTTTTCGTCCTTCACCAGAATGGCCCGGGACAGGTAATAAAACTCGTCCATGTCGGCGAAGGTCACGCGCTGCTTCAGCGCGTTGATCAGGTCCAGCAGCTCCCGTACCGAGACCGGCACCTTGGCTGCGCGCATTTCATTGAACAGGTTAAGCAGCATGGCTATCGCCCTCTATCTTGTTAAACAGAGGGATCAGCGAGTGCCGCGACGGCTCATGAACGCCAGACGTTCAAGCAACTGCACGTCCTGTTCGTTCTTCACCAAAGCGCCGGCCAGCGGTGGAATGGCCTTGGTCGGATCGCGCTCGCGCAGTACCGCTTCACCGATGTTGTCGGCCATCAGCAGCTTCAGCCAGTCCACCAGTTCGGAGGTCGATGGCTTTTTCTTCAGGCCCGGCACCTTGCGCACGTCGAAGAACACGTCCAGCGTCTTTCTTGATGTTCGGGTAATGCACGTCGACGATCCGCTGCATCGTGACGCGGTCCGGGAAGGCGATGTAGTGGAAGAAGCAGCGGCGCAGGAAGGCGTCCGGCAGTTCTTTTTCATTGTTGGAGGTAATGATGATGATCGGGCGTTTCTTGGCCTTGATGGTTTCGTCGATCTCGTAGACGTAGAACTCCATCTTGTCGAGTTCTTGCAGCAGGTCGTTGGGGAATTCGATGTCGGCCTTGTCGATTTCGTCGATCAGCAAAATCACCCGCTCTTCGGATTCGAAGGCTTCCCAGAGCTTGCCCTTTTTCAGGTAATTGCGAACGTCGTGGACCTTTTCCGTGCCCAGTTGCGAGTCGCGCAGACGGCTGACCGCGTCGTACTCGTACAGGCCCTGATGCGCCTTGGTGGTGGATTTGATGTGCCAGGTGATCAGTCTGGCGCCGAAGGACTCGGCCAGTTGCTCGGCGAGCATGGTCTTGCCGGTGCCCGGTTCGCCCTTGACCAGCAGCGGACGCTCCAGCGTGATGGCGGCGTTGATCGCCAGCTTCAGGTCATCGGTGGCGACGTAGGCCGGGGTGCCTTCGAACTTCATCTGCTAATCCTCGAACGGTAAACGCCGACCTGAGCGAAGCAGGGCGGGGCGCAATAATGGGTCAGGCTCGACTATAACGCGGTGCCCGGTCGACTGTGAACGCAGACGGCTTATTCAGTCTCTGAATGGGGCGTCACATCTTGACTCAGTCTCGGCCCCTAGCCAGTATTGAGCTATCGCCATTTTGGCGATAGCTTGCGGGGCATGTCTACTAAATACCGATTTCGCGATACGTACCGCATTCAGTTGCGCGAGAAGGATGTTCACCTGACCGGCGGCGGGCTCGACGTGATGCTTAGCCTTGAAACCGTCGAAGTGATGGTGGGCAAGGCGCCGCCGCTGATTATCAAGGAAGCGCTGGCGTGGGTCAGGGCCCATCAGGTGCAATTGCTGGAGGATTGGAAACGATGTTACCCATGAAACGACCACGGCTGTCGTCCGTGCAGGCGTTGCCGGATTACCGCCTTATGCTGACCTTTATCGACGGTCAGCAACTGAACCTCGATTTGAGTCGGGACCTGCGCGCCTATCCAGGGTTGCAACCCTTGTTGGAAATGAGCGCTTTCAATGGGGCAACCCTGGGCGACGATGGCTGGAGTGTCGACTGGCCGGAACTGGACATCCAGATCGGCGCAGACACCCTGTATCTGGATGCTCTCGCACAAAATGCAGTGGACGAAAACACCCGGATCTTCATCGACTGGCGTGCCCGCACCGGGTTGCCGCTCAATCAGGCGGCCGAAGCGCTGGGGGTCAGTGCCCGCAGCATCACGCGCTACAGCAGTGGTCGAGAAGTTGTCCCGCGATCGCTGGCGCTGGCCTGCCTGGGTTGGGACTTCTTGCAGCAGCAATCGAACCCGGCGCGGGCGGCTGAAGAAACCGGTCGTTACACCGTTATACGTAAGCCTTAACCGGCGTCCGGCTTGGGCCGTTCGTATTGGGCGTTGAACGCCTGGACGAAGCCGTTGCGCAAAATCTGCAAAAAAGCCTCGAATGCGCTGATATCCCGCTGATGCACGCTGCCCCTGAGTTGTACGCGAGTGGCGAACTGGTTTTTCGGCTGGTTCTTCAGCACATTCTCGGTGCCCCCAACGAGTGCTTCCCAGATGGAGCGAAAAATCCCTTTGTCTTTGTTTTCCACGTCCTGTTGCCAATTGAATACATCGACGTCCTTCAGCAGCGGTTTGATGTAACCCGTCAATTGAGCTTTTTTTGCCTCGGCTTCAATGACCACATCTCCGTGACCGGCATTGAAGTCGAACTTGCCATACGCCGAGGCGAAGTCGTTCATGCGTTTGAGTTCGATGTTTTTGACCCGCAGGCGAAACTCGAAATCTTCAAAGTTGCTTAAAGGGTCGAAGGTCGCGGTGGTTTCCAGCGGTGCGTGTCCCAGCAACAGGGCTTTGCCTTCGAAACGGGCGTCACGTTTGCCTTTGGTGTCGACCACGTTGGTCAGGTTGTAAACGCTGGCATTGACCTGGGTGGCATTCATGTTCACGGGCGGTTTTGAATTGAAGTTTCGAAAGGTCACCCGCCCGTCGTTGATCCGCACTTCGTTCAGGGTTATCGGCAGCAGTTTTTCCAATTGTGCCCGCCAATCGGTGCCTTGACCGGTCTGGGAGTTTTTCTTGTTGGCACCGCCGTCGACGAAGTTCACCTCGGGTTTGTCGAACTGCGCCTCGGCCACCACGGCGTGGTCATACCAGAGCGAGTGCCAGCTGACGGAGAGGTCAATCAATGGCGCGTTGACGAAAGGCACGGGGACCTTGCCATTGACCTTGACGATTTTCAGTCCGTTGATTTTGTAGGCGCCACGCCACAAAGCCAGGTCTACGTCGGTAATCTGGCCGCGATAATCCCCCATGTTCGCCAATCTCTCGTTGAGGTAATCGCGCACCAGATAGGGCAGGGCGACATGCAGCGCAATCAGCAGCACAACGAGGCCGGCGAGGGTCCATAGGGGCCAACTGTATCTGCGTTTCATGATGGCAAATCTCTGGCGTTGTAAAGCCATTGACTACGGCGGTTCCAGGACGTTCGACTGACTGGACGACCAAGGGCAACAGGCATACCTTGGAGAGCTTATTTAACGCTGTATAAGGACCCAGCCATGAGCCGTATCTACGCTGACAACGCCCATTCCATCGGCAATACACCGCTGGTGCAGATCAACCGTATCGCCCCGCGCGGCGTGACCATCCTGGCCAAGATCGAAGGGCGTAACCCTGGTTATTCGGTCAAGTGCCGGATCGGTGCGAGCATGATCTGGGACGCCGAAAGCACCGGCAAACTCAAGCCGGGCATGACCATCGTCGAACCGACCTCAGGCAACACCGGTATCGGCCTGGCGTTCGTTGCTGCGGCTCGCGGTTACAAGCTGATGCTGACCATGCCGGCATCCATGAGTATCGAGCGACGCAAAGTGCTCAAGGCTTTGGGCGCCGAACTGGTACTGACCGAACCGGCCAAGGGCATGAAAGGAGCGATCGAAAAGGCGGCTGAAATTGTCGCCAGCGCCCCGGCGACCTACTTCATGCCGTCGCAGTTTGAAAACCCGGCCAACCCGGCCATCCACGAAAAAACGACGGGACCGGAAATCTGGAACGACACCGACGGTGCAGTCGATGTACTGGTGGCAGGCGTCGGAACAGGTGGGACCATTACCGGGGTTTCGCGGTATATCAAGAATACCCAGGGCAAGCCGATTATTTCGGTGGCGGTGGAACCTGTGGTGTCGCCGGTCATCACCCAGGCAATAGCCGGTGAAGAAATCAAGCCGAGCCCTCACAAGATCCAGGGCATCGGCGCCGGTTTTGTGCCGAAGAATCTTGATCTGTCGATGGTCGATCGGGTTGAGTTGGTCAGCGATGAAGAATCCAAGGCCATGGCCCTGCGCCTGATGCAGGAAGAAGGGATTTTGAGCGGCATTTCCTGCGGCGCCGCCATGGCGGTGGCCGTCCGCCTGGCTGAAACCCCGGAAATGCAGGGCAAGACCATCGTGGTAATCCTGCCCGACTCTGGTGAGCGTTACCTGTCGAGCATGCTGTTCAGTGATCTGTTTACCGAGCAGGAGAATCAGCAGTAGGCGTTGCGATTTCAGATTCAGCGGGGAGGGGTTGATTCGGGTCAGCCCCCGTTCAGGAACCTTGTGTTAAGAAGTGCGTCATTGCGCATTTCTTGACACTGAATGTCGAGAAACACGGGATTCTTCCCGAGGCCGGTCATGTTGATCATGGCTGGCTGCCACGTCGGGTAAATGGCGTTGCGCGAAGTTGTCTACTATCAAGGAGTTGTTGATGACCGTTTCATTTGCCGCAAAGACGTCGTTTTTGTTGCTGTTCTTCGGCAGCACTCTCTACGTGCACTTGCGCGGCAAGGCGCGTTTGCCGGTCTTGCGTCAGTTCGTCAACCACTCGGCGTTGTTCGCGCCTTATAACGCCTTGATGTACCTGTTCTCCAGCGTGCCATCCAAACCGTATCTTGACCGCAGCAAGTTTCCGGAACTGGATGTGCTCAAGGACAACTGGGAAGTTATCCGCGACGAAGCGATGCATTTGTTCGACGAGGGTTACATCCGCGCCGCCGAAAGAAACAACGACGCCGGGTTCGGTTCGTTCTTCAAGAAAGGCTGGAAGCGCTTTTACCTCAAGTGGTACGACAAACCACTGCCATCAGCCGAAGCCCTGTGCCCGAAAACCGTGGCACTGCTCAGCCGCATTCCCAACGTCAAAGGCGCCATGTTCGCGTTGTTGCCAGGCGGCAGCCACCTCAACCCGCACCGTGATCCGTTCGGCGGTTCCCTGCGTTATCACTTGGGGCTATCGACGCCGAACTCTGATGATTGCCGGATCTTCGTCGACGGTCAGGTCTACGCCTGGCGTGATGGCGAAGACGTGATGTTCGACGAAACCTACGTACATTGGGTCAAGAATGAAACCGACAAGACTCGGGTTATCCTCTTTTGCGACATCGAAAGACCGCTGAGCAACCGCCTGATGACTCGCCTCAACCGCTGGGTCAGTGGCTTCTTGGGTCGCGCCACGGCACCGCAGAATCTTGAAGATGAACATGTTGGCGGGATTAATCATGTTTACGCATGGAGCAAGCATTCCAGTGACAAGTTCAGTGGCGCGATAAAACGGTGGAAGCGTCGCAATCCCAAGGCGTACCGAGTGCTGCGGCCAGTGCTCGCAGTGCTGGTGTTGACGTGGTTGGGGTATTGGTTATTTGGGTAATCTCGATTCCTGAATGAAAAAAACGCTCCTTAGGGAGCGTTTTTTATGCAGCCTGTTCGCCAAGGGATTGGTGTAAGACGCTTGCTCATGGGTTCTTCAGCCAAGTCATTGCAATCCATGTCAGTCGCTGGTTATAGTCGGCGCTCGGTGAGTTTCATGACTCACCTCCCGAGCCCTCAAAAAAGATCAGCCCAATGCCTGCTTCCCTCATCAACGCGGTAGTCGATTCAGCGGTCAACGCTGGCGTCGTGCCGTGCGGGAATCAGCAGCCTGCGCAGATCAGTCATTACCCCCCACCTGTCAGTAG
>LNAP01022774.1_pt1 | contig 10675 bp, 12 predicted proteins | sample 602601 | NCBI WGS metagenome assembly LNAP01 (sample SAMN02440304, study PRJNA202911) | soil metagenome | biome: Subtropical and temperate rainforests or woodlands; isolation source: soil samples (1 kg each in a 20% v/v slurry with milli Q water) were... ...
ACTGGCGCCCGAGTCTTCGCGAGCGCCAGTGGCGACAAGCTCGATCGCGTGCGCGCCCTGGGGGCCGATGTCGGCATCGACCACCGCACGCAGGACTTCGCCGAGGTCGTCGCGGCCGAGACCGGCGGGCGCGGCGTCGATGTCGTCATCGACTTCGTCGGCGCCCCTTACTTCGAGCGCAATGTGCGCGCGCTGGCCGATGGCGGGCGGCTGGTGCAGGTGGGCGTGATGGGCGGCACCGCGGGCGCGAGCATGCCGATCGACCGGCTGCTGTTCGGCCATCTGCAGATCATGGGCACGGTGATGAAGTCGCGGACGCCGGCGGTGAAGCAGGCGATGACGCGGCGCTTCGCGCAGCGCTGGCTGGCGCAGTTCGGCTCGGGTGAACTGCGGCCGGTGATCGACACGGTGTTGCCGCTGGCACAGGCGGCCGAGGCGCATCGCCGGATGGAGGCGGGCCTCAACGTCGGGAAGATCGTGCTGTCGGTGCCTTAGCCGCCCACTTGGCCACCCACGCCCAGCAGCTGGTGCAGGCGCGTGCTGGTCGTCGTGTACTGCAGGTGGATCGCCTTGTCGGGGAACACCAGGGCGGCGGCGCCCCACGCGGCCAGCGTGGCCTCGTGGAAGCCGCAGACGATCAGCTTCCTCTTGCCCGGGTAGGTGTTGATGTCGCCGACCGCGAAGACGCCGGGTGCGCGCGTCTCGAACTTCTCGGTGTCGACCGGCACCTGCTTGCGCTCGAGTTCGAGGCCCCAGTCGGCGATAGGCCCGAGGCGCGGCGAGATGCCGAGGCAGGCGATGAAGGCGTCGATCGGACGCGACACGATGCGGGTGTCGGGCAGCGTCACTTCCAGCTCGCTGCCGTCGAATCCCGACGGCTGACCGACGACGAAGCTCAGCGTGCCATCGGCGACGTGCGCACGCAGTGCCGCGACCCGGGTCGGATCGGCCTGGAACCCGTCGCGCCGGTGCAGCAGCGTCACGCGGGCGGCCCGGCCGACCAGCGCGAGGGCGGTGTCGAGCGCCGAGTCGTCGCCGCCGTTCACCACGACCGTCTGCCCGGCGAAGCGGTCGAGATCGTCGGGGTGATAGAACAGCTTGGAGCCCTCGAACGCCTCGATGCCTTCGATGGCCACCCGGCGCGGCACGAAAGCGCCGACGCCGGCCGCGATGAAGACGGTCTTCGCGAGGAATTCGGTGGCGCGGTCGGTGGACAGGCGCCAGCGCCCGTCGGGCTCGCGCGCCAGCGTCTCGACGCGTTCGCCCAGGTGCATCACCGGCTTGAACGGCGCGACCTGCGTCCGCAGCGCATCGACCAGGCCACGGCCGGTGGTGGCCGGCGTGCCGGGAATGTCGTAGAGGGGTTTGTCGCCGTACAGCTCGACGCATTGGCCGCCCGCGTGGGGCAGGGCGTCGACGATGTGGCAGGAGATCTCGAGCAGGCCCAGCTGGAAGGCCTGGAACAGCCCGACCGGGCCGGCGCCGATGATCAGCGCGTCGGTCTCGATCGGTGGGCGCGCCGACATGGGACGGCTACTTCACCAGTTCCGAGATCTTGTTGGGCTTGTCTTTCCAGTCGTCGGCATCCGGCAGGGGTGCCTTGCGCTTGGTGATGCTCTTCCAGCCGTCGGCTAGGGCGAGTTCGGCGTTGAGCTTGATGAAGGCGAGTTGGTCGGCCGGCAGGTCTTCTTCCGCGAAGATCGCATTAGCCGGGCATTCGGGGATGCAGACCGCGCAGTCGATGCACTCGTCCGGATCGATCACCAGCATGTTGGGGCCTTCGCGGAAACAGTCCACGGGACACACGTCGACGCAATCGGTGTATTTGCAGCGGATGCAGTTTTCGGAGACGACGTGGGTCATGAGAGTCTGTGCCGATGGTGCTCGGCGTAGTGAAATCGGGAGAACCCCGCATTTTAAGGGCTCGCGGACGGCATCAGGCGCCGGCCGGTCGAACCAGCACCGCGGCCGCGGTCTTGTGGCTGGCCGTATCGACCAGCACCAGCGAGCCGAGGGCGCGCGATTGCGTGAAGGGCAGCACCGCCAGGGGCTGCTGCAGCGCCAGCACCACGTCGCCGATGGCGTTGGCCTCCAGCTGGGTGGCCGGCCTGGCTTCGAGCGTGGCGATGTCGAGCCGGTCGACGATGCGCGCGACCTTGACCTTGACCCAGCGGTGGCCTTGCAGCGCCCAGTAGATGCGGCCCGGCACCAGCGGCTCGTCGTCGAGCCAGGCGACCGTGGCGGTGATCTCTCGCACCGGCGTGAAGGCGCCGGGCGCCAGCAGCCAGTCGCCGCGCGACACGTCGAGCTCGCGGTCGAGCACGATGCCCGCGCTGTGGCCGGCATGCACCGTCTTCGGCTGGCGCGTGTGGCCCAGCACCTGCGCCACCGTGGCGCTCTGGCCGCTGGGCATCACCGTGACCTGCTGGCCGGGCTCGACGTGGCCACTGGCGACACGGCCCCAGAACACGCGCCGGCCCTGCGAGGTGTCCGATGAGGACGAGAACTTTTCCACCCATTGGACCGGGAAGGCGAAGGGCACGTTTTCGTCCTGTGCCGTGACCGGCAGGCCTTCGAGCAGCTCGAGCAGCGCCGGGCCCTGGTAGCCGCACCAGCCTTCGTGGGCCGACACGACATTCCAGCCCTTGAGCGCCGAGATCGGCACGACGGCCGCGACCTGGACGCCAGCGCTCGTGGCGAAGGCGTTCAGCGCATTCGAGATGCGCTCGAAGGCCAGTTCGGCATCGGTGATGGCGTCGAGCTTGTTGACCGCGAAGACGATCGACTGCACGCGCAGCAGATGGCACAGCAGCGCGTGGCGGCGCGTCTGGGCCAGCAACTCGCCCTTGACGACCTCGCCGTCGCCCACTTCCGCGGCCCAGGCCAGCTTGGTGGCGTCGACCAGCACCACGGCCGCGTCGGCGCTCGAAGCGGCCGTGACCATGTTGCGCGTGTACTGCTCGTGGCCGGGCGCGTCGCCGATGATGAACTTGCGCTTGGCGGTTGCGAAGTAGCGGTAGGCCACGTCGATGGTGATGCCCTGTTCGCGCTCGGCCGAGAGGCCGTCGGTCAGAAGCGCCAGATCGGTTTCACCGCCGCGCTGCACGCCGGCCAGCTGGTCCTGCAGCACGGTCTTGCTGTCGACCAGCAGGCGGCCGATGAGTGTGCTCTTGCCGTCGTCGACCGAGCCGCAGGTGATGAAGCGCAGGGCCGCGCCGGTGTCGGCGGTGATGGTGGAAGGAAGCGTGATGGTGTTCATAGGTCTTGTTCCAGAGACACCGCGGAACCGGCTTCGCCGGGCCGCTGGTGTCGCCCCCTTGAGGGGGAAGCGGCTACACGAAGTGAGCCGCATCGGGGGTGGGTCAGAAGTACCCATCCTTTTTGCGTTTTTCCATCGAAGCCTCTGAAGTCATGTCGTCCATGCGCGTCGCGCCCCGCTCGCTCACGTCGACACTCAGCGTCTCCAGCACCACGTCGCCGGCATCGGCCGCGAGGCTGGCGACCGGGCAGGTCGTCGTGATGTCGCCCACGGTGCGAAAGCGCACGTCGCGCGTCTGCACCGTCTCGCCGTCGCGCGCGGGAGTCAGCGGCGTCACCGGCACCAGCAGGCCGCGGCGTTCGACCACTTCGCGCTGGTGCGTGTAGTAGATGGAGGGCAGGGCGACGTTCTCGCGCTCGATGTACTGCCAGGTCCAGTTCGAGATCGGGAACACGCGGAAGTGCTCGCCCGGTGCCAGGCGCGTGTTGAACAGCGTCCAGAGTTCGGGGCGCTGGTCCTTCGGCTGCCACTGGCCGAAGGCGTCGCGGTGCGAAAAGATGCGTTCCTTGGCGCGCGCCTTTTCCTCGTCGCGGCGGGCGCCGCCGATCAGTGCGTCGAAGCGGAACTCCTCGATGGCTTCGAGCAGCGTGACCGACTGGTGCGCGTTGCGCGATTCGCCCGGGTGCGCCAGCCGCACGGTGCCGCGCGCCATCGAATCCTCGACGCTGCGCACGATCAGTTCGGCATCCAGTTCCTTCGCGCGGAAGTCGCGGAAGTCGGTCACTTCGGGGAAGTTGTGGCCGGTGTCGATCATCAGCAGCGGGTAGGGCAGGCGGCCCTTGCCGAAGGCCTTCTCCGCGCACTTGAGCAGCACCAGCGAATCCTTGCCGCCCGAAAACAGCAGCGTCGGGCGCTCGAAGGCGGCGGCGACTTCGCGCAGGATGAAGATCGCCTCTTCCTCGAGCGCGTCGAGGTGCGTGTTGGACAGTTGCGCAGGGGAGTGCATCGGTTGCAGCAGTTCGGAGTCGGTGCGGGCGTTCATCGGGAAGGTGCCTCAGTGCGAAAGGTGCAGGCCGCACTCGCGGTTGTCTTCGCCCTTGGTCGGGTCCACGTAGTCGAAGTTGTTGGGCAGGCCATGCGCCTCGCAGTAGGCGTACAGATCCTTGGACGACCAGTGCAGCAGCGGCGCGACCTTGATCAGTCCGTCGGGGTTGACGCTGACCGGGTCCATCTGCGCACGCACGGCCGTGTCGGTGGCCCGCAGCGCGGTGAACCAGACCTTCGGCGCCGTCTCGCGCAGGGCCCGCGCGAAGGGCTCCAGCTTCACCTCCTCGGTGAAGGCGGCGTGGCGTGGATCGTCCAGCGCCGGCGTCGGGCCGTCGACCGCTTCGCGATGCGCACGCGAGCGGCGCGGCAGGTAGATGTGCAGGTCCAGCCCGAGCTGCTTGGTCACTTCGTCGGCGAAGCGGTAGGTGGCCTCGGTGTTGTAGCCGTTGTCCATCCAGACGACCGGCACGTCCGGCCTGGCGCGCGTGACCATGTGCAGGATCACGGCCTCGAAGGGGCGGAAGTTGGTGGTGATGATCGCGGGCTCACCGAGGCCGATGGCCCAGTCGACGAGGCCCTGTGCATTGCGGCCGAGTTCGGCGTTGACGTGTGCGAGATCGATGCGCATGGGGCAAAAGTTCCGAACTGTAGGGAGAGGCCTTATGGAAGCAAACGATCTTTTAGTTCGTGCGTTATGCGGATAAGCAAATGCGCCAGCGTTCATGCGGGTTGCGGGGCGATTCCCATGTGTGTCTGGATAAGGCCTGGGTGAGGGGCGGCACGCTAGACTGCGCGTCCCGCGCGACTGGCGCGCATCATTAAAAAAGGGAGTTCTGCATGGCCAACCGTTCCTATCTCTACAGTCTCAGCAACCGGCCGACGTCGTACGAAGACCGGCCTGAAACGATCTCCGGTCTCTCGGAGTGGGCGTACGACGTGCCGTTCGTGTACCGGCTTCTCATGTCGGCCGACCCCCAGCTGTGCGCGTCGCTCGTGTCGGACGGGTTCGAGGACGACGAGGGGCTTGTCCAGAAGACGCGCCTCTATGCGATCAGCAGCCCCTTCGAGCCGGGCTTCGAGCGCGTCAGGCGCTTCGCCGAGATCGTGAAGGTGCTTGCGACGGCCGCGCCTCTCGGCACACCGGCGCCGGCCGTGGCACCATCGGTCTCCGTGCTGGGGCGTCTCAAGCAGATGTTCTCGGCGGCGCCCCCTCCGGCCGAAGCGCCCGCCCAGGCACCTGCGATGGTTCAATACTTGCCGGGCTGGCTGGACGAAACGGTCGCCTTCCTGGCGGCGCACCGCGACGGCTTCCTGCTGCTCGAGACCATCGAACTCGACATGATGTCGGCGGGCGAGGACGAAGAGGGATTGCGCGGCTGCGTCGAGGCGGAGATTGCGAGATGCCGCGACGTGGGCGCGGCCTTCGACGCCTTGCCCGGCAACACCCACGAGGCGGCGCGCATGCTTCGCCGCCTGGCCGTCGACGAGGGCGCGCCGCCGCTCGATGTCTTCAGCGGCCTGCGTTACGACGACGACTGCGACAGCACCCGGACCGGCGCGACCGAGCGGCCGCTGGGGTTCACGAACTGGTACGAGGTGTTGTACTTCGGGCTGTTCAATCGGGCGGAATTCGAGGCCCACCGGGCCAAGGGCTGAAGCCGCCGATCGGTCAGCGGCTGGCCGCGAAATGCGGCTCGGCCGTCACCGCATCGCCCTGGTAGAAGGCCGCGAAGCGGTCGAACTGGCGCTGGGCTGCCGATGCGTCGACGCCTTCGCGCAGCACGGCGCTGGAAAAGCCCATGCGCTGCATCTGCACCAGCTGGTCGATCAGCACGTCGCCGGTGGCGCGGATCTCGCCCTGGAAGCCCAGGCGACGGCGCAGCAGGAAGGCCTGGCTGTAGGCGCGGCCGTCGGTGAATTTCGGGAAGTGCAGGTCGATGCGGTCGATGTCCTGCAGGCACATTTCGATGGCGAGCGGGTCGGCGTCGTTGGCCAGCTGCAGCACCTTCGGGTTGCCGTCGTCGACATGGTCTTCGGCCGCGATCAGTTTCAACGTCTTGTTCATACCGCCACCTCTTCGGCCTTGAAGCGGGCACCGTTGGCGGCGGCCTTGAACGGGTCGGGCCCGACGCGGCGCAGCGTGTCAATGAAGGTCTCCCGCTTCCCGTCGATGACCTGGCGGGTGTCGCGGTAGGTCGTGAGCACGGCCTCGATCACCTCCGGCACTTCGGCCGCGGTGAAGGACGGGCCGACCACCTTGCCGGCTTGCGGCGCGCCACTCAGGTCGGAGCCGTCGGAGCCGGCCAGCGTGACCTGGTACCACTCCTTGCCGTCCTTGTCGACGCCCAGGATGCCGATGTGGCCGCTGTGGTGGTGGTGATGCAGCCGCTGATGTGCAGGTCGATCTCGCCCAGGTCGTCGAGTTCGTCCAGGTCCTGGTAGCGCTCGGTGATGGCTTCGGCGATGGGAATGGAGCGCGCGTTGGCCAGGTCGCAGAAGTCGCCGCCGGGGCAGGCGATCATGTCGGTCAGCAGGCGCACGTTGGCACTGGCGAAGCCGGCCTCGCGGGCGGCGAGCCACAGCGCATGCAGGTCCTCGGCATGCACCCAGGGCAGCAGCAGGTTCTGGTCGTGCGTCACGCGGGCTTCGCCGGCGCTGAAGCGGTCGGCCAGGCGCGCGGCCGTGTCGAGCTGGTCGGCCGACGCGTCGCCGGGCGCCTGCTTCAGGCGCTTGAACGACAGCGTGACAGCGCGCAGCGCCGGGTTCTTGTGCGGCGCCACGTTGCGCGCCAGCCAGCGCGCGAACTGCACGTCGTCGGCCGCGTGCTGGCGCAGTTCGGCCTCGGTCTTGTCGGCGCTCTGCAGCACGCGGGTGGCCAGCGTCGGCGGCACGAAGGACGCGGCCACGCGGTCGAACTCGGCCTGCGTGATGGTGTGCGGCGCGCCGTCGTGCTCGACGATCTGCAGGTACTCGGCCTCGACGTCGTCGATGTAGCGCTGGCCTTCGGCCTTCACCAGGATCTTGATGCGCGCCTTGTAGATGTTGTCGCGGCGGCCGTAGCGGTTGTAGACCCGCACCACGGCTTCCAGGTAATTCATGATCTGGTTCCACGGCAGGAACTCGCGCAGCACGGTGCCGATGATCGGCCGCCGCCCACCTGCACGCGGAAGCCGAGCTCGCCGGCCTCGTTCCTCACCAGATGCAGCCCGACGTCGTGCCAGCCGGTGGCGGCGCGGTCCTCGGCGGCGCCGGTGATCGCGATCTTGAACTTGCGCGGCAGGAAGGCGAACTCGGGGTGCAGCGTGCTCCACTGCCGCATGATCTCGGCGAAAGGGCGCGGATCGGCGATCTCGTCGTGCGCGATGCCGGCGCGCTCGTCGCTGGTGATGTTGCGGATGCAGTTGCCGCTGGTCTGGATGCCGTGCATGTCGACCGTGGCCAGCAGGTCCATCACGTCGGCGCTCCTGGACAGAGGAATCCAGTTGAACTGCACGTTCTGGCGCGTCGTGAAGTGGCCGTAGTGGGTCGGCAGGTGCTTGGTGCCCAGCAGGCCCTGCTTCTCGGTGGCGCGGCGGTAGACCTCGGCTTCCGGCTCGTCGTACTCGCGGGCGATGCGGGCCAGCACGCGCAGCTGCCGGCTCGACAGTTCGCCATAGGGCACGGCCACGCGCAGCATCGGCGCGTAGCGCTGCACGTACCAGCCGTTCTGCAGGCGCAGCGGCTTGAATTCGTCCTCGGCGAGCCTGCCGGCCTGCCAACGCTCGAGTTGATCGCGGAACTGCGCCGCGCGCTGGCGCACGAACTGGCGATCGAAGTCTGTGTATTGGTACATCGTGTGTGGGTCTTGACGCGCGGCGGCCCGGAGGGCATCGACTTTAGAAGTCGCGCTCAGGGAAGCCAACTATTTTTTGGTTCGCGCATTATGCGGATAAGCATATTCACCAGCGGCCATGCGGGTTGCCGGGCGATCGAAGGCCTTGCGCGGATAAGGGCGTCACGCTGTCCGGCGCTGCGGCGCGGGGCCGGTGCGCCGTCAGCCGGGGCGGCGCTTCACCTGGACGGTGGCTTCCAGGCCTTCGTAGGCATCGCGCTCCCCGTACCAGCTTCCGGACACCGGCGCCGCGAAGGCCGGGTCGCGCGCCACCGCCACGCGAATCAGCTGGCCGCTGCCGAGCAGGTTGTTGGTCGGGTCGTAGGCCACCCAGCCGGCGCCCGGCAGGTAGGCCTGCAGCCAGGCGTGCGTCGCCCCCGCGCCGGTGATCGCTTCGCCCGGGCCGACCGTGTTGTCGTCGAGCGCCGCGTCGTACAGGTAGCCCGAGACGAAGCGCGTGGCCACACCCAGCCGCCGCGCCGCTTCCATCATCAGCAGCGCGTAGTCGCGGCAACTGCCGCTGGCCAGGGCCAGCGTCTGCAGCGGCGTCTGCGTGCCTTCCTCGTCCCGCGTTTCGTAGCGGAAGTTCTGGTTGATGTGCTGGTTCATGCGCTCGAGCAGGTCGCGCGTGCCGGTGGGCCCGTCATGCCGGAAGAACTGGTGCGCCCAGGCGATGAGCTTGCCGTCCGGGTCGTCGTGGTGGGGGCGCAGGTAGTGCTCCAGGTCGAACCGGTCCTGCACCGAATAGGCGAAGGGCAGGTGTTCGGCCGAAGGCGACAGCAGCGACAGGTCCTGCGTCAGGTCGGCCCGCTCGATGGTGAACGAGCACACCAGCCGCAGTTCGGTGGCCGGCCGGATGGGCTGCACCAGCGCCACGGAGTTGGAATGGGGGTCCTGGATCATCCGGACGATCGCTTCGGGGCTGACCTGCAGATCGGTGGCCAGCACCCGCAGGTCATGGCTGTCGCGCGGGCGGAACATCACGCGGTGCTCGCCGAAGGTCACCGGCGTGCGATAGCGGTAGACCGTGGTGTGGACGATGTCGTAGCGGATGGGCATGCGGCCATTCTGCGCGAGCAGGGTGCCCGGTGACCAGGGAATGTGGAGTCGACGGCCCGTGGCGTGCGTCAGAAGATCAACTTGCCCAGCCCCAGCACGACGGCCAGGCCGATCAGAAAGATGATGAAGATGATCCACAAGATGATTTTCATGGGGGAGGTTCCAGTCGGGGCGTGTGAGTTCGGACAGCGCACAGCGTGCCGCGGCCGAGGGCCCCAGGTGCTCGGCTGGCGCGCAGTCGTCGTGTAGGAGCGGACCACGGGCCGCGGCAAGGCGATGAGGGACCGAGGGACGCCACCGACTGATCCAGGGCGGCGCTCGCTGCGTATGCCTGGCAGGCCATCCGCCTCCGGGGGGTCTTGCACGAGGACACGCCCATGCCGTACCCCACCGAACTCGCCCTCCGATCCGTCGAGCGGGGGCTGGTGCCCGACCCGCTCGTGCGCATCGGCATCCGCCGCCTGCTGAAGGCCCGCCTCGCCCAGATGCGCGCCGGGGCGACGGACGAGGCCGCCGACCTGGCCTTCGCTTTCCTCCATGAGATGCGCGAGGCCGCGCTGGCACCGCTGCCCGAGAAGGCCAACGAGCAGCACTACGAAGTGCCCGCGGCCTTCTTCGGCGAGGTGCTGGGCGCGCACCGCAAGTACAGCTGCGGCTATTGGCCCGAAGGCGTGAAGACGCTCGCGGCCGCCGAAGCCGCCGCGCTCGACCTCACCTGCGCGCGCGCCGGGCTGGCCGACGGGCAGGACGTGCTCGAGCTCGGCTGCGGCTGGGGTTCGCTCACGCTGTGGATGGCGACGCAGTACCCGGGCAGCCGCATCACCGCGCTGTCGAACTCGCATTCGCAGCGCGCCCACATCGAGGCCGAGGCCGAGCGCCGCGGGCTGACCAACGTGCGTGTCCTCACCTGCGACATCAACGTGTTCGACACGGCGACCGCGTGGTGTCGGTCGAGATGTTCGAGCACCTGCGCAACTGGCCGCAGGCTTTCGCCAACGTGGCGCGCTGGTTGCGCGACGACGGGCGCTTCTTCATGCACGTCTTCGCCTACCGCGGCGCGCCGTACCCCTTCGTCGAGCGCGATGCGAGCGACTGGATGAGCCGCCATTTCTTCTCCGGCGGCATGATGCCCAGCGACGACCTCGCGCTGCATTGCCAGGACGACCTGCGGGTGCTGCAGCAGTGGCGCTGGGACGGCACGCACTACCAGCGCACCGCCGAGGCCTGGCTGCGCAACATGGACGACCGCGCCGCGACGCTGATGCCGCTGTTTCGCCAGACCTACGGTGCCGATGCCTCGGTGTGGTGGGTCCGGTGGCGGTTGTTCTTCCTGTCGGTGTCGGAGCTCTTCGGCTACGACGGCGGGCAGCGCTGGTGGGTCAGCCACTACCTGTTCGAGAAGCGGGTGCGTGTCGAGACGGTGCGGCCGGCACCGCAGT
>LNAP01005941.1_pt1 | contig 10674 bp, 10 predicted proteins | sample 602601 | NCBI WGS metagenome assembly LNAP01 (sample SAMN02440304, study PRJNA202911) | soil metagenome | biome: Subtropical and temperate rainforests or woodlands; isolation source: soil samples (1 kg each in a 20% v/v slurry with milli Q water) were... ...
GGCTCAGGGCAAGTAGCCAGCAACCTGCACGAGATGGTTGTCCTGCGCCGCAACGATAAGATGCATGGGTACATGGGGTTGCTCATCCACTGACGTGACCTCGAACCCACCCACCACCAGCGGCTGTCGTTCACACATTTCGGTCGACTCTCCCGCCAGTTTTTTCGCCATTTTCGCGTGGTTCGCTGCGATTTCATTGAGAGTTGACACGTTACATCTCCGGGTGCCGGACCCAGCGTAGCGCTGGTGCCCATAAATATTGATTGATTGGCCGCCACGTCAGAATTCCGTCGTTCCGGGGCGGTTACGGCCAGCGTTTGCAAAGCCTGAGCCAAAGGTGGTTACAGTTTCTTGACGGGGGTTTTCAGGCGACGAATGGTGGTCGGTTGCGGGTTATGAATCAGGCGTAAACTGGCAGGGCTACTTCATCAAAAGGAGCCGCACTATGACTGCCGACCCAACCACCGCACAGACGTCCGCGGACAAAGCCGTGTGGGATCAATATTTCTGCGCTGCGCTGATTGCGGAAAGCCATCTGACGGCGCCAGTTGTGGGAGGGGCCACTCATGAGGACAGGCAGAATCTGTTGATTGAAAGAGCCAAGGCCCTCGCTGACAAAATGATGGATACCCGCCCATAAATGAGAAAGCCCGACCTTATTGAGGTTGGGCTTTTTCGTGTTTGTCTTAACCTGAAGTGAACAGCTGACGGATCAGGTTCGGTGTACTACCGGTCCAGCGCTTGAACGAACGCCGGAAATTCGCCGCATCGTTAAAGCTCAAATACTCCGCGACTTCCTCGTTGCTGAACCCCTTGATCTGATACAGGTACAGCGCCACATGCTTGCGCACTCGATCCACCTGTTGCTGAAAACCGGTGTCGTGCTTTTGCAGTTTGCGTTTGAGCGTGGCGGGGCTCATGGCGAAGGCCTGAGCGGCTTGTTCCAGGCTCGGGGCTTGTCGTATATGGGTTTTCAGGTAGCGATAGAGGCAGTCGACGAAGCTTGAGGCAAAGCCCAGTTGGTCGATTTGCCCTTGGGCTTCCTGACGGGCGACCTGGCTGGCGGTGGCCGACGCGGCGGGCCAGGCAAGCGTGAGGTATTCCCGTGGGATGCGCATCAGGTCCAGTGGGCGGTTGAACTGGGTGTGCTCGCCCAGATGCACCCAGTATTGCTCGACGTAACGTGGCTCGGCATGGCTGAAGCTGCATTCCCACGGCAGGCGTTGGCCGCTCTGTGAGCGGCTCATGGCGACGATGGAGGTCATGCTCGCTTCCAGCAGAAAACGCCATTGTTCGCCCGCGCCACAACTGTCCAGCCAATAGAACCAGGCGTGCTTTTCATCCAGCACCAACCGCGGCGTTGCGAGCGGGCTGAGCAGCGCCTGTTGTTGCACCAGTGTGTCGAGTGCCTGGTGCAGGTTTTGTGCGTGGCGCAAGGCATGGCTGGCCGGTCCGTAATGTCCCGGCAGCAAGCGTTGGCCGAACAGGAAACTGCTGTCGTCGGCGTCCAGCAACCGGCGGCTGTTGTTGATCAGCCCGAAAAATTGCTGGGGACTGAGGCGGGTCTGGCCGGCGAGGATGTCTTCATGAAACAGGCCGGTGCCGCGCAGCAGGCGATGGCTATCGATATCCCGGGACAAGGCCAGATCAATCAAGGTCGCCGGTTGGTAATGCCCGGGAATGAAGCGGCTGTCGGTTTCATACCATGTGGTTTTCAGGGTCATGACCGCGCCTCAGGCCGTTTTTGCCAACGGCTGCCTGGCCCGTGCCAGCGCCAGGTTAAGGCGTTTGAGCAGGGGATCCGGAGCCTCGTTGACCGCCATGACCACGGCGGTACTGGCCGACAACTGCACGCGCTCGCCGTGTTGCCGGGTTTTGTGTGCCAAGCCCTGAACCGCCTGTTCCAGCTCCAGCGCCAGCAGCCGTGCCTGGCTCTCGCCGGTGTTGGGGAGCAGCACCACGAAGCGGTCGCCGGCCAGTCGGCAGAGCAAGTCCTGCCGCCGCAGATTGAGCAGCAACAAATGGCTGAGCGCCTGCAATACGGCGTCGCCTTCGGCATGGCCGAACGTCTGGTTGATGGCCGTGAAGTTATCGACATCCAGCGCCAGCAGTGACAGCGGCTGCTGTTGCCGCTGACTCTCTTCAAGGCTTTCGGTCAGTTGTCGCTTGAGGTAGTCGGCGCCGCCCAGTGGCGTGAGTTTGTCGAACAACCGGTGCTCGCGGAACAGCTTTTCACGCTTCTCCATTTGCGCGCTGATCGCCAGTTGCTCGCGGTGCCAGTGATAGATGCCGAGGGTCAGCAGAATCATGCCCACCGGCATCGGTCCGGATTCCAGCCAGTGGTCCCAGGTGATGCTGTCGGGCAGGCGGATGAACTCGTCGAGGCTGTCGATCCACCAGGAGAAAAAGATGCCGCTCAAGCCGAGCGCCAGGTAATTGGTGACGCGACCGGCCGGGCGACTCTTGAGTACCAGCCCCAACCAGACCAGCGCCAGCAGCGCCGAGCCACCTTCGCCGACGATGTCCAGCCAGACCCATTCGCTGATGCTTTTCAACTCGCCGCACGCCAGGTGCAACAGCAATCCCGCGTTCGCCGCCAACAGCAGCAGTGCAAGTTTCCAACGATGGGGTTTGAGCACTGAGAACATGGCCGTGATCCTTTGGCAAAGAGGCGATGCGCGTCAGCACAGCAGATGTTTGTGACAGTGGGGTGACTGGGGTGAAAGGTCGAATCAGCTCATGGTGCAGCGGTTTTTTTCTGCCTGGCGATGACCTGTGGCGAGGGCGCTTGCTCCCGTTCGGTCGCGCAGCGGCCGCCGTTAGATTCACTGCGTGTTTGATAGGGGAGCGCTTCGCACTCCAACGGGGGTAACCCCCCTCGCCACAGGATTAGCGCCAGACTCAGGTCATTTGAGCTCATTAACCAGCCTGAAGCCTGGCAAAACCCCGGTTTACAGCGTCTCCCGCCAACCCCTGTCACAGAACCGTCATCCCCCGAACCTAGCTTGCCCTCCCAGTTGCCGGGCCACTTGCCTGGCGTTATCGGACTCTTGGGGGAGGACACCATGTACCAGCGCAGCAGCACTGCCGGGCTCGTCAGCTTCACGCTCACCGCATTGGCCATGGCAATGGCCAGCGAACGCTTGAGCGCTGCCGAAACCACCGCGAACACGGAACACGTCGAAGTGGTGGGGCAAGCGGCAAGCATCGACCAGGCGCTCAAGGAACAACGCAACGCCGACAGCATCAAGAGCGTGGTGCATGCGGACGGCGTGGCGCAGCTGCCGGACGAAAACGTCGCCGAAGCCGTGCAGCGGTTGCCGGGAGTCAGCGTCGAGCGCGATCAGGGCGAAGGGCGGTTTGTCAGCGTGCGCGGCCTCGGTCCGGACCTCAACAGCGTGACCATCAACGGCACGCTCGTACCGTCGCCGGAAAGCGAGCGCCGCGCTGTAGCCCTCGATGTGTTGCCCTCGGAACTGGTGCAGTCGTTATCGGTGATCAAGACCCTGACCCCGGACATGGACGCTAACTCCCTGGGCGGCACCGTCGACGTCAAAAGCCTTTCGGCGTTCGATCACAAAGGCCTGTTCTACACCGGCAGCAGCGAAGCCAGTTATGACAAAAACACCCACCAGACCAGCCCGAAATTTTCCGGCGCCATCAGTGACCGCTTCAGCCTCGGCGACGGCATCGACAATTTCGGTGTGGCCGCCGCGCTGAGCTGGCAGAAGCGCGATTTCGGTTCGGACAACGTCGAAACCGGCGGTGCCTGGGATTTCGAGCAAGGCGCCCGTCTCGAAGAGTTCGAGCAACGCGACTACGACATCAGCCGCGAACGCGCCGGCGGTGGTCTGAACTTCGACTACAAGCCCGATGACCTCAGCAGCTATTACCTGCGCACCCTCTACAGCCGTTACAAGGACAGCGAAACACGCAACGCCGCGGCCTTCGAATTTGCCGACCCGCAAGCTGCGGGCGAGTTGGGCGACGCCGAAGGCTCGCGCAAACTCAAACAACGCGAAGAGACCCAGGAAATTCAATCCTACGTCCTGGGCGGCGAACGCATGTTCGGCCTCTGGACCCTCAGCGGCCAGGCTGGCTACAGCCGCTCCGGCGAAGACAGCCCGGGTCACATTGCCAACGCTGCGTTCACCGGCATTGATGACTTTGCCGACAGCGGTTACTACGACAAGGACAAACCACGGCCGATCATTGGCCAGGCCTTCTACGATCCGGCCAATTTCAGCCTCGACAAGGTCGAGTGGGAAAAGCAGAAAACCACCGACACCGAGAAAAACCTGCGCCTGGACCTGGCCCGGGATTACGACTTCAAAGGCTACGCGTCCCAGGTCAAATTCGGCGGCAAGGTCAGTCGGCGCAACAAGGACAACGACCTCGACGCCTGGGTCTATGAGGATTTCGACGGCCTGGGTTTCAGCGACGATCAGCTCAACCTGTCGCATTTCACCAAAGGCAACGTCGACTATCGCCTCGGCCAGTTCGGCCCGGGGATCAGCGGCAGTGCGATCAAGCAGTTGATCGGCGGCCTCAACCAGGCGGACTTCTATGACGAAGTCGAATCGCGGGTCAACGACTTCAAGATCAGCGAAGACATCAACGCCGGCTACCTGATGAACACGATCGATATCGACGACTGGCGGTTCATCGCCGGCCTGCGCTACGAAGGCACCGAGTTCGAAGCCAAGGGCACCGGCGTGACCGATGGCGCGTTCACTTCCACCGACACCCAGCGCAAATATCACCACTGGCTGCCGGGCCTGCATGCGCGCTATCAACTGGACAAAAACACCCAGGTTCGCGCCGCGTGGACCAAATCCGTGGTGCGCCCGACTTTCGGTCAACTGGCGCCAGGGTTTGTCATCGACGATGACGAAGCCACGTTCGGCAACCCGGAACTCAAACCGCTGGAGTCGAGCAATCTTGACTTGGGCATCGAGCATTACATGGGCCGCGCCGGCACCGTCTCGGCGTTCGTGTTCTACAAGGACATCAAGAATTTCGTCTACAACACCGACCTGGCCGGCACGGGTGCCTGGGTCGATTTCTCCGAAGCCCACACGTTTGCCAACGGCGACAGCGCCAAGCTCTATGGCCTGGAACTGGCTTATTCGCAGAAATTCGACTGGTTGCCGGCGCCCTGGAACGGCCTGCTGATTGGCGCCAACAGCACCTTCAGCCGTTCGGATGCCGAGATCAAGGGCTTCGACGCCGCCAGTGGCATCAACCGCAAGCGCAGCATCGATTTACCCAACCAGTCCGACACGGTCGGCAACCTGATGCTCGGTTGGGAAGACGACAAGCTGAGCCTGCGCCTGTCGGCCAACTATAAGTCGGATTACCTCTTTGAACTGGCGTCCATCAACGACAAGGCCCACGACCTGCACGTCGATGCCCAGACCTTTATCGACTTCAGCGCCCGTTACTCGCTGACCAAAAACCTGCAAGTCAGCTTCGAGGCGCAGAACCTCACCGACGAGCCGTATTTCGTCTACACCGGCCACCGCGCCTACAACGGCCAGTACGAAGAATACGGCCCGACCTACAAGCTCGGCCTGACCTTCACCCACTTTTGAGCCCCGATGCGGCCTCCGTAGGAGCGTAATGCTGTTTGCTTGGCGAACACTGACAACTGTGGCGAGGGGATTTATCCCCGTTCGACTGCGAAGCGGTCGTCGATCCGGACAATTCAGTCTGTTTGGCCGGACGCTGGGGGCCACTTCGCGACCCAACGGGGATAAATCCCCTCGCCACAATTGTCGGTGCCCGCACTTAAGTGAACAGCATTGCCGTAGGAGCGAGGCTCGCCCGCGATGGCCGTTACACGATTCCACGACAAGGACTTTGCCTGTTCATGAGTATTTCGTTTCTATCCAAGCGCCATCTTCTGGCCGCATTGATCAGCCTGACCGCCGGCCAGGTGCTGGCGGCGGTACCCAGCCTGACACTCAAGCCATGGGGCGCCAATCTGTCGGTTGATGCGGTGGCGTTCCTGCCCGCCAATGTTGGCGCCGAACGCCTGGCGGCCAGCGATCAAGACGGTTTGCTGCTGCTCGATGCACAGGGCCGGGAACTGGCGCGTTTACCAGGATCGTTCAGTGGCGTGGACAGCCGCGCAGCCGGCCGGCAAGTGTTGGTCGCAAGCCTGGACAACAGCCGTCAGCAGGCATTTTTGGTCAGTCTCGATCCGGACAAACGCAGTTGGGGCCAGCCGGTGTATCTGCCGACGCGGGATTACCCGGTGAACGGCCTGTGCCTGTATCGCGACGAGGCCAGCAACCTGTTCCTGTTTCTGGTGGGCGAGGAGGGCAAGGGCGAGCAATGGCTGGTGGGTAACGACGCGGCGCTCAACCCACGACCACAACGGGTGCGCGGTTTGCCGCTGCCACCGTCGGCCACGGATTGTCAGGTCGACGACGGCGCCAATCAGTTGGTGGTCAACGAAGAGAATGTGGGGTGGTGGGTGTATCCGGCGCATCCCGAAGCCGAGGTCAGCCGCACGCCGGTGGCCATGCGCGAACCGTTCGGCACGATCAAAAAAACCGCTGGCGCCATGGCTTTGGTGCCCGGTGGCCTCGTCGCGCTGGACCCGAAAGCCGCGCAATTGCATGTCTACCAGCAGCAGGGCGAACACTGGTCGGCCCAGGCGACCTTGGCGCTGCCAGGTTTGATAGAACCGGAAAACCTCGCCCTGCGCCCGACCGACAAAGGCCTGCAGGTTCTTCTGCGCGACGATGACGACGGCCGTCTGTATGAAGGCGAACTGAACTGGCAGCCGACACCGGTGCCCTTGGCGCCGGTGCTGCCGAACGTTAAAGCGCTCAGCCAGAGTGATCCGGTCGGCCGTCAGGGCGATGCGGCGGACGATCCGGCGATCTGGATTCACCCGCAGCAACCGTCGCTGAGCCGGGTGCTGGGCACCAATAAAAAGCAGGGGTTGCTGGCGTATGACCTGCAAGGCAAGTTGCTGCAGGAGTTACCGGTCGGGCGCCTGAACAACGTCGACCTGAGGTCGAATTTCAAACTCGGCCCACAGACTGTCGACCTCGCCGTCGCCAGCAATCGCGATCACAACAGCCTCAGTCTGTTCAGCATCGACCGTCTTAGCGGCGAACTGCGTGAAGCCGGCGAGATCCCCACGCCGCTCAAGGAAATCTACGGCATCTGCCTGTTCCAGCCTGCCAGTGGCGAGCTTTACGCCATCGCCAACGGCAAGGACGGCACGTTCCTGCAATACCGCCTGAGTGCGCCGAACGGCACGGTAAAAGGTGAGTTGGTGCGCCAGTTCAAGGTCGACAGCCAACCCGAAGGCTGCGTGGCCGACGACCAACGTCAACGGCTGTTTCTCGGTGAAGAAGATGTCGGCGTCTGGGCGGTGGATGCCCGCGCCGATCAGCCGGCGACACTGACCAGCGTGATCAAGGTCGGCCCACAACTGCAGGCCGACGTTGAAGGTCTGGCGCTGTATCAAAGCGAGGCTCGCGATTATCTGGTGATCTCCAGCCAGGGTAACGACAGCTACCTGGTGCTGGACGCCGAGCCGCCGTTCGCCTCGCGGGGCGCTTTTCGCGTCGGCCTGAACGCCGCGCTCGGCATTGATGGCGCCTCGGAAACCGATGGCCTTGAAGTCACTTCGGTGAACCTCGGCGGGCCTTGGAGCCAAGGCCTGCTGGTGGTGCAGGACGGCCGCAAGCGCATGCCCGAGCAGACGCAAAACTTCAAATTCGTGCCTTGGACCGAGGTCACTCAAGCCCTGAAGCTGCCTTGATCCGGGCCGGTCATCAACCTGTCATCCCACTTTCATCCAATAGCTCAACGGCCGTCGCGCATCGACGGCCCGAGCGCTTCAGACAAGGAGTTTCACCATGCAGGCCACGCTCGAACACATGACGATCTGGGGGCTGATCAGCGACGCCAGTCTGTTGGTCAAGGCGGTCATGCTCACCCTGTTGCTGGCGTCGTTGCTCAGTTGGTACCTGATCATCCAGCGCGGTCGCGTGTTGCAGCAGCGCGAGCGGCAGATGAATGCTTTCGTGCAGCAGTTTCGCGGCGCTTCGGATCTGCAGCCGCTGTACCGGGAAACGGCAGGTAGCGAGAGCGGTGTGGAGCCGATTTTTCATGCAGGGCTTCGCGAATTCAGTCATCTCAATCAGCGTTCGGGCAACCCCGCCGACGTGGTGCTCGAAGGTGTGGAGCGCGCGTTGTATGTGGCGATCAGCGAACAGGAAGTGCAGCTGGAGAAAGGCTTGCAGTTTCTCGCCACCGTCGGCTCGGTCAGCCCTTACATCGGTCTGTTCGGCACAGTGTGGGGGATCATGAATTCCTTCCTCGGCTTGTCTCAGGTCCAGCAAGCGACGCTGTCGACCGTGGCGCCCGGCATCGCCGAAGCGCTGATCGCCACGGCCATCGGTTTGTTTGCGGCGATTCCGGCGGTGATTGCCTACAACCGGTTTTCCTCCCGCAGCCAGACCTTGCTCACCCGTTACTACGCCTTCGGCAATGAACTTCAGGTGCGTCTGCATCGCACATTGCACGGTGCGCCGATGAACCTGGCCGCCGCAGCCTGAGAGGAGCGTGAAGATGCTGATCAAACCGCAACGCAAACACGGACCCAAGGCCGAAATGAACGTGGTGCCGTACATCGACGTGATGTTGGTGCTGCTGGTGATTTTCATGGTCACGGCGCCGATGCTGACCCAAGGTGTAAAGATCGAACTGCCCAAGGTCGCCAGTGAAGCCCTGGCCACTGACACGCGTCAGCAAATCCTCACGTTGTCGGTGAAGGCCGAGGGTGGTTACTACTGGAATGTCGGCGGTGAACTCGACACTCAACACCAGACCGACAGTGCGGTGAGCCTTGACGACATGCGGGCGAAAGTGGCGCAAATCGTCGCCGAGCGCCACGACACTCAGGTCTACATTCGCGCCGACAAGGACGCCGGTTATGGCAGCGTGGTCGCGGCCATGGCGGCGCTGCAGCAGGGCGGAGTCAGCAACCTCGGGCTGGTGACCGAGGCCCCGCAATGACGGCGATGATCATGCACAGTCCTTCGATGACGTTGCTGCCCGGTGCTCGCAGCGGCTTCTGGCAGAACAGTCTGGCGGCGAGCCTGGCGGTGGCGTTGCACGCGGCCGTCCTCGCGTTGCTGGTGCACGGTTGGTCGCCGCAGAAGCCGCCCGTCGAACCGCCTTCTGTGCTGAGAACCCAACTGGTGATGTTGCCGCCGGCGCCGCAACCTGTGGCACCCGAACCGGCACCGGCGTTGGTCGAGCCGTCACCGCCCGAACCGATCGCTCCGGCCCCCGTCAAACCCGCCGTCGACCCACAGATCCAGGCGCAGAAACTCGAACAAGCTGCGTTGGCGCGCAAACGGGTCGAAGACAAAAAGCGCGACCTTCAGGCCGAGCAACAACGCCAGCGCCTTGAGTCGGAAAAACGCACTCGCGAGGCTGAACAACAACGTCTCGCCGAGCAGCAAGTGCAACAGGCGCATCAAGCCGAACAGGCCCGGTTGAACGCCGAACGCGCTCGCCAGCAAGCGGCCCAGGTCGCCGCCAACAGTCGCCAGTATCTGCCCTTGAGCAAGGAAGCGCCGGACTACCCGCAACGGGCGCTAGACAAGAACATCGAAGGCGATTGCACCGTGGAATATACGGTCAACCCCCAAGGCAAGGTTGAGAATCCCAAGGTGCTCGACGGCTGTCATCCGCTGTTCATGCGTCCGTCGTTGGCGGCGGCCAACACCTTTCGTTATCAGCCGAAAGTCGTCGACGGCCAGGTGGTTTCGGTGCCGGCGGTGCGCAATACCTTTCATTATCGGATCAAGTGACTCGGTCAGTGGTGGTGACGAGGGCGCAGGCCCTCGCCACAGGACAGGACTACTCGATTGGATCGAGTTGATCCAGCGCCCGGTTCACGTTGAGTTCGCCCAGCATGATCACTTGGGCAATGCCCAGCAGGGTATTGCGACTCGGCCCGAGCGTACGGTCCGCCAGATCCATGGTCATGACATGGGCCGAGGCCAGTGATTCGCAAGCGTGTCCCAGCAGGTCTTCGGTGTTGATGTGTGGATCGAGGGTGTACATCGTGCTCGGTGTTCGTGGGGTGGCACGGAGGTCGGCATAGGGGGGAATGCGCTCCGAGGTTTCGTCGGGTTTTTCCGGTTTGAAATTTTCGGAGGGGGATGTCGGATCGGTTTCTGGCGGATTGGGTGTTGGCTTAGGCATTTGATGGAGCTCCAGTACTATCTAAATGGAGCCATCACTCTCGCTACCAAACGAAGGGTGGTGGCCATGCACAGGTTGGTAGACCGGAGTACTGGAACCGGCGCCTTCGAAAAGGCCCTGCGCACGACCACCATAAAAGCCACGACCTAAATGGGCGTCAGCATATTGGAGCATTGTACGCAGTACTCCGGGCTACCAAACCCGATCACTGATTTTCAGCGACCGACCAACGATAGAACCCGGGCCCAAGGCGCACAAGCCAGCGGATTCTGGCGTACCCGTAGGCAATGACGCAAGGCGCTGTAGCTTTCGCGAAGTAACCGGTGAGGCTTTTAAACACAGGCGTGTTTAACAGAACGAATCGATATCCAGCGTGTGCGGTGCACCGATGGTGTGCCCATAGATCGAAGCCGTCAGCGCGTCCCCCTC
>LNAP01005943.1_pt1 | contig 10668 bp, 7 predicted proteins | sample 602601 | NCBI WGS metagenome assembly LNAP01 (sample SAMN02440304, study PRJNA202911) | soil metagenome | biome: Subtropical and temperate rainforests or woodlands; isolation source: soil samples (1 kg each in a 20% v/v slurry with milli Q water) were... ...
GAACGACATGTGGATGGCGGCGATGAAGCCGATCGGGCCGATGCAATCGTGCGGCGCGAAGGGCCGGTGATAGGTCTCGGCCATCGCCGCGATCTTGCGCCCCTCGGTGAGGCCGCCGGTCCAGCACAGATCCGCCATCACCACGTGCATGGCGTCGCGGTCGAGCATGTCCTTGTAGGGGAAGCGTGAGCCCAGCGTCTCGCTGGCGCAGACCCAGACGTCGGTGGAGCGGGCGTATTCGGCCAGCGCCTGCGGTGAGTTCATCCGGATGGGGTCTTCGTACCAGGTCGGCTTGTAGGGCTCGAGCGCGCGGGCGATCTGCTTGGCGGTCGGTAGGTTCCAGAGCGAGTGGAGCTCGACCATGATCTCCATCCTGTCGCCGACCGCTTTCCTGATTTTTTCGAACGGCTCGATCGCCTGCTTCATCTGTGCGGCGGTGATGTAGAGGCCCTTGTTCTCCTGCGCGGCGGGATCGAACGGCCAGATCTTCATCGCGGAGATGCCGCTTTCCAGCAGGCTTTCGGCGAGCGCATCGGCATGGTGCATGAAGCCGTCGAGGTCTTCATAGGGACCCTTGGCCGCCCCGAGATTCCAGTTCGCGACCGGGCTGATATTGGTCGAGCGCACGTATTGCGTGCCGGCGCAGGTGTTGTAGATGCGCTGCTTGTCGCGGCAGAGGCCGCCGAGCATCTGGTGCACCGGCTGACTGCAGACCTTGCCGAACAGATCCCACAGCGCGATGTCGATCGCGGACGCCGCGCGATATTCGACGCCGGTGGAGGACTGCGCCATCGGCAGGTTCAGCATGTCGCGGTGGATGGCTTCGATGTGCAGGGGATTGCGGCCGAGCAGGCGGCCGGCAAATGTGTCGTGGATCTGCGCCTCGACCGCGCCCGCGCCATAGAAGGTCTCGCCGAGACCGATCATGCCCGTGTCGGTGTGAATGCGCACCCAGATGACGTTGGAGAATTCCTCGGTACGCAGCGTCTCGATCGACGTGATCTTCACGGCAATTTCCTCCCGTCACAGGCGCCTCGCACCCGCCGTCTCATTTTGCGCTGCAGCATGTTGCAGAACGCGCGGACGTCTTACCGCTGCTTGTAATATATCACAACATGTTTTAAGGAGCCGACAATTAAAGCGCCATCAAGCAACGAGAGCGCGGGCAGAGGGGGAGAGAACGGCATGGCACGCAAGCGCGCACTCGAGGTGGTCAAAAACGACGAAGATGTCGAGGGCAAGCCCTCGCGACGAAACCGGCTCAACTTCTTCGAGTTGGCCTATCAAAAGATCGAAGAACTGCTCGTGCACTGCGAGCTCAAGCCCGGACAATTCATGACGATGCTGGAATTGCAGCACATCACCGGCTTCGGACGTACCCCGGTGCATCACGCCATCAATCGTCTGTCCGCCGACACGCTCATCATCATCCGTCCGCGTCACGGCCTGCACATCGCGCCGATCGATCTCGCGCGTGAGCGCATGCTGCTGGCCCTGCGCCGAGACATGGAGCGCTTCGTCGTCCGCCTTGCGGCCGATCGCGCCAGCCTCTCGCATCGCAACCAGGCGCTTCACATCGAGCGCGTCCTGCGCGAACGCCGTGCCAGCCTGACTCTCGATGAATTCAACAGCATCGACCGCCGCATCGACGCGTTGGTGCTGGAAGCGGCCGGCGAGCCGTTCCTGGTGCACACGCTGCGGCCGCTGCACACGCTGTACCGGCGCATCGGCTACATCCACCACCGCTTCATGCCGGGGCAGGCCGATCTGTCGGGCACGATCGATCGTCATCTCGCCATTCTCGCCGCGGTGGCTTCCCGGCGCGTCGAGGACGCGGTGAAGGCGAGCGATGGGCTGATCGACTACATGGGCGAGATATTCACCGGCATGGAGGCGGGGATCGATCCGCGCCTGCTCGATTGCAGCATCGAGCCGCTGCTGGGTGCATAGAGAGTTTCGAAGAGAGGACCCAAGAAAATGTCAACGATGGCAATGCCACAACCGACCGCGAGCGAAGCTGCGGTCCGCTACCTCATCACCAACTACAGTCCCAAGGGTAACAAGGTCGGCTGGCTGATGATGGCCTCGATCCTGGTCGAAGCCTGGGACCTCTATTCGATCGCCTTCGTGCTGATCTTCATCAAGGAGCAGTACAATCCCGATCCGCTGATGCTCGGTCTCGCCGCTGCCGGCACGCAAGGCGGCGCCCTGATCGGCGCGCTGCTCGGCGGCTGGCTCTCCGACAAGATCGGCCGCCGCGTCATGTTCCTGGCCACGATGATGCTGTTCATCGTGCTCGCACTGGCGCAGGCCTTCGTGCCCAATGTGTTCTGGCTCGTCGTGGTCCGCTTCCTGCTCGGCATTCCGCTCGGTTCGGACATCTCGACCGGCTACACCTACATCATGGAATCCATGGCCAAGGGTGAGCGCGAGGTCATGGGCAACCGCTGGCAGTTCATGTTCGCGGTTGGTGAAGTCCTTACCATCGGCGTCATCGTGATCTTCCTGCTGCTCGACATCCACCATGAGACGCTGTGGCGCGTGACGCTCGGCCTCGGTGCGCTGCCGGCGCTGATCATCCTGATCATGCGCCACGACGTGCCGGAGACGGCGGTCTGGCTGGTGCAGAAGGGACGCTACCGCGAGGCCAAGCAGGTCGCGCGCGAGATGTTCAACGACAATCTCGACATGCTGCCCGACCGGGATGTCGTGGTGCCGAAAGTCAGCACCCGTGCCTTCATCGCCGATCTCAGGACGGATCCGATCCGCTGGCGCGCCACGATCTACGGCTGGATAGCCTGCTTCGTGCAAGCCAGCGAGTTCTCGACCTTCGCGTTCTATTTGCCGGTGCTCTTTGTCATGGTCGGCGTGTCGAGCGTGCTCGGCATCAATCTGGTGACGATGGCGCTGTTCTCCTTCGCCGCTCTGTCCGGCTGGGTCGGGCCGCTGCTGACGCCGAAGATCGGCCACCGCGGCATCTCGATCGCCGGCTTCTCGATCGTGCTGGTCTCGCTGCTGGTGGCAGCCTTCGCGCTCTACACCGACAACAAGATCCTGCTGCCGTTCGCGGCCGCCGCGATGCTGTGGGGCCATTATTGGGACGCGTCGAACTGCATGACGATCCCGACCATGGTCGCCAAGCCGAAATATCGCGGCACCGCCAGCGGCTTTGCCTACATGTTCGTGAAGCTGCCGTCGTTCCTGGCGATCTTCCTGTTCCCGACGGTATTCGCCGCGATCGGGCAGGCGAATGCCACGTTGATGGTCGCGATCTTCCCGCTGATCGGATTGCTCGCCGCAATCTTCATCCTGCCGGAAGTCTATGGCTACGAGAACGATTGACGACGGACGACCCGGTCGCGGCGTCATCGCCGCGATCGGATCCCGACCGGCGCTACGGGCTCAGGAAGACGGGATCGATCCCGGTGCCGTGGCCGAGCAGCCCGATCGCCTGGAGTTGGGCGCTGTGAAGATCGACCTCCACCATTGCGAACAGGGTCAGCAGCACCACGGCCGCAACGAGCAGCAACGGGTGGGCCGTTTCCGTCCGGCTCCGGTTCGGTGCGATGAAGCTCTGAAACGAGCGGCGCAGGGAAAAGCTCTGCGGCAACGCCTTCGACTGGATCTGCATGATGAACCTCCTTGCCACGCGCGGTCAGGCCGCGCGACAAGGTGAAGAATAGCTCCCGCCGTGGCGACGACATTGATGCGCCGCAAAGAGCGTGCGTTTATCGGATCGCAGCCGCCAGCGCCGCGACGAGGGCGGGCGGCGTCACCAGCAAGCCGAGCTTGAGGAACGGCCAGGCGCCGACCTCGATCTTCTCCCTGCGCAGTGCGACCAGCCAGAGGATGGTGGCGAGCGAGCCTGTCACCGACAGATTGGGGCCGAGATCGACGCCGATCAGGATGGCGCTGACGACGGACGCCGGCAAATGGTCGCTGGCGGCGACCGAGCCGGCGACGAGGCCGACCGGAAGATTATTGGCGATGTTGTCGGCGATCGCGGTCGCAATGCCGACGCTCCAGGCCGCCTTCGGCACCGACTGCGCGACCGCTTCATGCAGCAGCGCGCTGAGCTGCGCGATCACGCCGGTCTTGACCAGCGCTTCCACCATCACGAACAGCCCGCCGACCAGCGGCAGCACGCTCCAGGACACGCCGCGCAGTACGGTTAGCGCCGACTGGCGGCTGATCAGCAGCACGATCGCAGCCGTCACGCCGCCGCAGATGAAGGTCGGCAAGCCCAGTTGCTTGTCCAGTGCGGACGCCGTGACCAACACGACGCCGATCGCAACGATGCCGATCGCCGTCAGCTTGCCGCCGCGGCCGAGCTTGGGATGCGGCACGCTGGACGCAATCGTCTCCTCCTTCAGGGCGCGGTGCTGGGTCAGCCGCAGCACGATGTAGGTCAGCAGGATCGACGCCGCTGAGGGAAGGGCGAACATGCGCAGCCATTCGGTGAGCTCGGGCATGCGCGCGCCGAACACCACGAGATTGGCTGGATTGGAGATCGGCAGCACGAAGCTCGCGGCATTGGCGATGAAGGCGCAGACGAACAGATAGGGCAGCGGTTTGGCGCCGGCCGCGCGTGTCGCGGCGTAGACGGCGGGCGTCAGCACGATCGCAGTGGCGTCGTTGGAGAGCAGCACCGTGACCAGCGTGCCGACGAGATAGACCAGCAGGAACAGCCGCTGCGGCGAGCCGGCCGCATATTCCACCGCGAGCGCGGCGAGATAGTCGAACAGGCCTTCGAGGCGTGCAAGCTCGGCGATCAGCATCATGCCGATCAGGAAGAGGTAGACGTCGAGGCCCTTCTCGATGCCGGTGACCGCATCCTGCCACGGCAGCAGGCCTGACAGCACCAGGGCGCCCGCGCCGACCACGGCCCAGATCGCCTCCGGCAGGCGGAACGGCCGGATGATGACGCAAGCGGTTGCAACGACGATGATGCTCCAGGCCCAGATGGCGTCAGACGGCACGGTCAGTCCTTGACGTGAAGTGTGGTCATTCGGCAGCGATAGCGGATGCCGGCGCCGCTGTCTCCCCCCGTCGGCGCGGGCCGCCATGTCGTGTCTCGGGCAGCGCGAGAAGGCAGATCACGGCGCCGATCGCGGCGACAACGCCGAGAGTGATGAACGCCGCGCTGTAGCCCGCGCCGACCACGACGAAGCCGGCCAGTGTGGTCGATAGCGCGGCGCCGATGCTCTGGGCGGTGATGACGGCGCCTTGCGCGACGTTGAAGCGGCCGGTGTTGCGCATGAGGTCGGCGACGATGACGGGAAAGATCGCGCCGAAAATGCCGGCACCGACGCCGTCGAGAAGCTGCACGCCGACCAGCCAGAACGGATTGTCGGAGAGCGTGTAGAGCGCGCCGCGGATCGGCAGGATCAGCAGGGCGGCGAGAAAGAATCGCTTGTGTCCCCATGTGTCGGCCTTGGCGCCAACCAGCATCGCAAACGGCACCATCACCAACTGCGCCGCGACGATGCAGGCGGACATCAGGCTGGTGCCGAGATTCTTGTCCTGTAACGCCAGCTTCTGCCCGACCAGTGGCAGCATCGCCGCGTTGGAGAGGTGAAACAGGAGCGCGCAGATGGCGAAGACGAGCAGCGGGCGGCAGGTCAGCAGCACTTTCAGCCCCGAAGGCTGTTCGTGGTGCTCGGCATCGTTCGCCCCGTCCAGCCCGCGCGCGAGATCGTGCTCGATCACCCGTTCGGGAATGGCGAGGATGCTGACGAGACTTGCGATCGCCATGCCGCCGAGCAAATAGAACACGACCGTCGGTCCGAACCAGTAGGCCGACAATCCGGCCAGGCCCGCCGCGACGGCGTTGCCGGCATGGTTGAAGGTCTCGTTGCGGCCGATCCGTCTGGTGAAGGCCTGATGTCCGAAGATGCCGAGCGAGACGGCGGCGATCGCCGGCGGAAAAATGACGCCGGCTGCCTGCGCGATCCCTTGCGAGATCGCGACCGGCAGGAAGCTCGGAAACAAGGGCAGCGATAATGACGCGAGCGTCACGAGGATCGCTGCCACCGCCATCACCGTCCGCTTCGCGCGGGTCACATCGACCAGCGCACCGGCCGGGGTCTGGGCGAGGATGCCTGCGATGGTCGCGACCGACATCACGAGGCCGATACGAGCCTCGTCCCAGTGCTGCTCGGTCAGCAGATAGACGGCAAGGTATGGACCGAGCCCGTCGCGGACGTCGGCGAGGAAGAAATTGGCCGCATCCAACGCCCGGCCGGCTCGCCTGGTCAGATCGGGGTCTTGGGTCGACATCAGTTTCTCGATCGTCCTTTGTGTAGACCGCAGCCTGTCAAAGACTGAGCGGCCGTCGCGGACAAGTCTAAACGCGGATCCGGCCTCATGACCGCAGGGTCACATTTTACGATGACATGCGGCTATCAGCCGGCGATACAACTCCCTCCCGGAAGTATCGGTCCCGGATCTGTCGACCCTACGCTTTGTCTGAAGCTGTGCTTGTCCCGGACGAAGGTGGCGAGTGAATCACCGTGCCATCGAAATCTTCTCGCTGATCGCCTTTCGCAGAATCCGCGACAGCGATTCCACCGAATAGGGCTTCTGGATCAATTCGAAGCCGCGATGGGCGTTCTCGGCGAGCACGTTGCTGTAGCCGGACGTCAGCACCACGGGCAGGCCGGGATAGCGCTCGCGGATGATGCCGGCGAGCTCGACGCCGTTCATGCCGGGCATGATGACGTCGGAGAATACGAGGTCGACGGCGAATTCGTTTTCACCAAGGATCGCCAGCGCCGCATTGGCGTTGGCGACGCGGCGAACGACGTAGCCGAGATCTTCCAGGAGCTCGGTCGAGAACTGGCCGACATCGTCATTGTCCTCGACCACGAGCACGCGATATCCACGCCCGGTGGTCGCGGTCTCACTGGTGAGTGCCGCCGCCTGGCTTTCGGCGACGGGGCTCTGTGCCTGCGGCAGATAGATGGTGAAGGTCGCGCCCTTGCCCTGGGTGCTCGTCACTGCGACGTCGCCTTCGGACTGCTTGGCGAAACCAAAGGCCTGGCTGAGGCCGAGGCCGGTGCCCTTGCCGACTTCCTTGGTGGTGAAGAAGGGCTCGAAGATCGAGTCGAGATGTTCCGGCGCGATGCCGCTGCCGGTGTCGGTGACGGAGATCGCGACGTAGTCGCCGCCGCGCGCCGATTGCGCGCGCAGGCTCGGGATGCCGGAGACCTTGTGCACGCCGATCACGAGGCGGCCTTCGCCGTCCATGGCATCGCGGGCGTTGATGGCGAGGTTGATCAGCGCGGTCTCGAACTGGGCGATGTCGGCCACCGTGAAGCAGTCGGCATCGTCAATCTCCACCGCGATGTCGATGCGCCCGCCGACCAGCGGCCGGACCAGCTGCGCGACGCCTTCGACCTGGCTGCCGACGTTGAAGATCTGGGGCTTCAGCGGCTGCCGGCGCGCGAACGCCAGCAGCTGGGCGGTCAGCTTTGAGGCGCGCTCCACGGTATCGGAGATGGCATCGACATAGCGGCGGCGGCGCTCTTCCGGCAGTTCGCGGCGGCGCAGGAAATCGGTGGCCGAGCGGATGATGGTGAGGAGATTGTTGAAGTCGTGCGCGACGCCGCCGGTGAGCTGGCCGATCGCCTCCATCTTCTGCGACTGCCGCAGCGCTTCCTCGCCGCGGCGGCGCTCGGTGATGTCGACGGCTTCAGGCACGGCGCCGGTGATGTTGCCGTGGCGGTCGAGCACGGGGCGCATGCCGAAGTCGAAATCGCGCTCGCCGACGGGAAGGCGGAGGCGCATCTCCAGCCGCACGGCGTCGCCCTTCAGCACGGTGTGGAAGGCCTCGCGCACCAGCGTGCCCATGCCCTCCGTCGCGCTGAACCACGGCGTCTCCCACAACGGCTTTCCGATGACATCCGAAGAGCTCGCCCCCATACCGTCGAGTGCGGTCTTGTTGGCGTAAAGCAGCTCGCCTCCGAGATTGACCAGGCCCTGATACTGGTTGCTGGTCTCCAGGATCGCGCGCAGCCGCGCTTCGTTGGATTCGAGCTCGGCGGTGCGCTCGGCGATGCGCTCTTCCAGCGTCTCGTTGAGCTGCCGCAGCTCGATCTCAGCCTGCTTGGCGACGGTGATGTCGTGGGCGACGCCGATGAAGCCGATATGCCTGCCGGTCGGGTCCCAGCGCGGCTGCGATTCCGAGCGAAGCCAGCGCCATTCGCCGCCGGCGGTCTTGTAACGCGCCTCCAGCACGAAAGGCTTGAGCGACGCTTCGCCCTCGACGGATTGCTGCAGCACGCGCGGCAGGTCGTCGGGGTGCAGCACCTTGCGCCAGTCGAAATCGATGGCCTGGTCGTAGGGCAGGCCGACGAAGTCGACATAGGCCTGGTTGGCGAAGGACCGCTTGCGGTCGAGCTTGGTCACCCAGATCGGCACCGGCGCGCTGTCGGCGATCAGCCGAAATCGCTCCTCGCTCTCGCGCAGGGTCTCGCGCGCAAGCATCTGGTCGGTGATGTCGATGTGGGCGCCGACGAGGCGGATGGCGCGGCCATCCTGGTCGCGCTCGATCTTGGCGACGACCCGGATCCAGCGGGTCTCGCCGTCATTGGGGCGGACGATGCGGTACTCTGCGATGTAGTCTTCGCTGGTCCCGGCGAGCGCATCGATGAAATGCTTGACCGCGGCGTCGCGGTCGTCGGGATGGATGCGATTGACCCAATCCTCGTGCGATTCCCCGGCTGCCTCCGGTGGCAGGCCGTGGATGATGAGGTATTCAGGCGAGCGGCGGTTCTTGAAGCCGTCGCGGAAATCGACCTCGACGCCGCCGACCTTGGCTATGCGCTGGATGCGCGCCAGCTCGGCCTCGCGCTCCTGCAGCGCGCGATAGGCGTTGTCGCGCTCGCGCGCGACGTCTTCGAGGTGCTGGCGCAGCCTTTCGGCGGCGATGGTCTCGGGCAGGGGATCGTTCAAGGCATCGGCCGTTGTCATGCGGGAGCGCACGTGCCGGACCGATATTCACACAGACAGAGCGTGATGGCCATTGTTTAAAGGGATTGGTATGGAAACACGCCACTGAACGGGCGGCGATGCGTATCAATCAAACGCCGCGTCTGGCAATTTGTTCCGGAGACTGGAACGATCGGCCGGCGGGCGCGTCTTTCGCGAGGCGCCACCAAAGCCTTTTTGATAAAGGCTCCCTTTCCGAAGAGGATAGATCTTGAAGCTCTTTGTCTGCCAGGCCTGCGGCAACGTTCTCTATTTCGAGAACCGTGCCTGCGAACGCTGCGGCCATCAGGTTGCCTTCCTGCCGGAAAAGGAGACGATGTCGGCGATCGAGCCCGACGGCGAGGCCTGGAAGATCCTGGCCGGGAAGGGCGAAAGCCGCATGCTGTGCCGCAATGCCGAGTACGATGCCTGCAACTGGCTGACGGACACGGGCGATACCACCGGCTATTGCCGCGCCTGCCGTCACAACGGCATCGTGCCGGATCTGTCCGATCCCGCCCAGCTTGCCGGCTGGCGCGAGCTGGAGGTGGGGAAACACCGCCTGTTCTACTCCCTGATCCGCTGGAAGCTGCCGCTCCGGACCCGGCAAGACGATCCCGAGCATGGCCTGATCTTCAATTTCCTCGCCGACGATCCGCAGAGCGGCGAGAGGGTCATGACAGGCCACGACAACGGCCTGATCACGATCGCACTGACCGAGACCGACGAGATCGAGCGCGAGCGGCGCAGGCTCGAGATGGGCGAGCCCTATCGGACACTGCTCGGGCATTTCCGCCACGAGGTCGGGCACTATTTCTGGGACGTACTGGTGCAGGGTGGCGGCAAGCTCGAGGAATGCCGCGCGGTATTCGGCGACGATTCCACCGACTACGGCCAGGCCTTGCAGCGTCACTATGCCGAAGGCGCGCCACCGGATTGGCAGCAGAGCTACGTCTCGGCCTACGCCACCATGCATCCCTGGGAAGACTTCGCCGAGACCTGGGCGCACTACCTCCACATCGTCGACACCCTGGAGATGGCGGCCGAATTCGGCATGGAGGTGCGCCCCAAAGTCGACCGCGACGGGGACTTGACGGCCCGCATCCGGTTCAACCCTTACGAGGCGAGGGACGTCCAGGCGCTGGTCAACGCATGGCTGCCTTTCACCTTCGCAATGAACAGCGTCAACCGTGCCATGGGCGCGCGCGACCTCTATCCCTTCATCCTGTCGCAGGCCGTGGTCGCCAAGCTGGACTTCATTCACAACCTGGTTCGGGACGTGGCCAAATCGGCGTCCATGACCAGGAAGGGGTAGGGGCCCCCGGGCGCCGCCAGCCCCGTTCCCGAGCCCGTTTCGGTCTTGCGCTGGTACGCCAGATGGCCCGGATTTAGACCGTTGCCTCCAGCCCATTTTGATGTACCACGGGAGCCACACGGCCCCTCCCATAGGCTCCAACGGCCAGGGAAGGGTCCCGCCCAAGGTCGAGACTCAAGAGAAGCATGTTCAAACGCATTCTGATCGCCAATCGCGGCGAAATCGCCTGCCGGGTCATCAAGACCGCGCGCCGCATGGGAATTGAGACGGTTGCGGTCTATTCCGAAGCCGACCGCGACGCCCTCCATGTCGAGATGGCCGACGAGGCCGTGCTGATCGGCCCGCCGGCTGCGGCGGAGAGCTACCTGGTCATCGAGAAGATC
>LNAP01008812.1_pt1 | contig 10668 bp, 9 predicted proteins | sample 602601 | NCBI WGS metagenome assembly LNAP01 (sample SAMN02440304, study PRJNA202911) | soil metagenome | biome: Subtropical and temperate rainforests or woodlands; isolation source: soil samples (1 kg each in a 20% v/v slurry with milli Q water) were... ...
GCCTGCCAGCATGATCGTGGCCATGGAGGGCGCCTGCGTTAATGAGACAGAGGCTCCTTGATGCAAGGTGCTCCACCATTGAACCGAAAAGTAAATAATCGGTATGTTCACCACGCCAACGAGTGCAAGCACGGCGCCAGCCTTGTCTGCACGCCGAGGCTCTTCGACTGCTGACTGCAGCGCAATAAAGGCCATATACAAGAAGAAAAGGATCAGTTCGGACGTCAGGCGTGCGTCCCAAACCCACCAGGTTCCCCACATCGGCTTGCCCCACAAAGCGCCTGTCCATAAGGAAAGAAAAGTGAACATGGCACCGGTGGGCGCCAAGGCCGACGCCATCATGGCTGATAGACGGCTGTTGTATACCAGTCCGATTCCAGCCCAGAAAGCCATGATCAAATAAATGAACATCGACATCCAAGAGGCGGGAACATGTAAGAAAATTATGCGGTAACCCTCGCCTTGTTGAGCGTCGGTAGGCGCCATAAAGAAACCCACAGACAGCCCTGCGACTGTCAGAAGCGCGGCCGCCGTGCCGAACCAGGGAATGAGCTTTCCTGCAAGCGGATAAAACGCTTTTGGTGATGAGTACTTAAACCAATTGATCATTTTTTGACCATTATTCCAATGCGATTCTTAGCGCCGCCGTGGAGGCCCAGGGCGCAAAAAAACAGGCTAAAGTCAGTGTTGCCGCCAGCAAGGAAAGATTCGCGCCGGCTGTTGTTCCCGCTGCAGCGGCATCAACAGCGCCGGTGCCAAAAATCAGAACCGGCGTATAAAGCGGCAATACAAGTAATGCCACCAGAACACCGCCTCCTCGCAGACCCAGCGTTAGGCTCGCTCCGATTGCCCCAATCAGGCTAAGGACCGGAGTGCCGATCAACAGCGATATGGCCAGTACCAGCAAAGACGAAGTCGGCAAATCAAACTGCAAGGCCAAGAGAGGCGCAAGCAAGGTCAATGGTAGGCCCGTCAATAGCCAGTACGCGATCACCTTGCCTAACACCAGCATTCCCAATGGCGACGGTGAAAGAACCATTTGCTCCAAAGTGCCATCGATATAATCTTGTTCAAACAGCCGGTTCAGCGATAAAACGGTGGCCAATAATGCGGCCACCCAAAGAATGCCAGGGGCGATCTGTCGCAGCGTTTCGCGTTCAGCGCCTATGCCCATAGGGAACAGGCTGACCACGATTACAAAGAAAGACAAAACTGTCAGCACATCGGACTTGCTTCTCATGGCAAGCCTTAGGTCTCGCTTTATGAGTCCGTAAAGCGCGGTCAGACCGAGTGTGTCATTCATGCGCCGACTCGGACGGTCTGCGTTGTATGTGCCAGCTTGATGTCTTGATGCGTCGTTAAAACGGCAATGCCGCCGTTGTCCAGGTGACGGTCGATCAATTCGATTATCCACCGACTTGCCTTCGCATCCAATGCGGTCAAGGGCTCGTCCAGCAGCCACAACGCACGTTTCTGGAGTAATAACCTGGCTAAATTTACGCGGCGTTTTTGTCCCTGCGACAAGGCTCGTACTGGAAGGTGTTCGCAACCCCGTAATCCCGCTTGATGCAAGACGTCATACACAGTAGATGAGCCAACCTGTATATCCGCTAAGGCTGATCCGAAGGTTAGGTTTTCTGTTGCACTTAGATCTTCTTTCAAACCCGGAGAGTGACCGCAATAAAGTAGTTCGCGTCCATATTCGTCGCCCCATTGTTTTATCGGCCGTCCATTCCAATGGACGGTTCCGGTAGTCGGAGGTGTTAGGCCGACGAGCATACGTAGTAGGCTGGTTTTGCCACTGCCGTTTTCGCCCTGAAGCAATAAGCACTCGCCCGCCTTGAGCTGAAAGCTCAAGCTATCAAATAGACTGCGCTCACCGCGCACGCACTGCAGATTAATGACTTCAAGCAACGCCGACCTTGTTTCCAAGTTAAATGACCGTCTCAGCAGTCGTCAGCTCACTACATAATTGCTAAAGACTTTTTGAGACAACGCATATAACGCAACCCGCTGGATGCGCTATTGCGTAGCATACGTTGCTCCGATTAACCGAGAGTTAAGAGACTTGCTTGGCCGAAGTCATGTTATGTAGAGAGGGTTATGGTGGAGCCGCTGACCCAGCTTCTTGTCAGCAGCCCTTATCGGTGAATAGGTTAACGGCTCTGAATCGCTGCCAATGGGCGAATCGCTTCGCCTTTGTTACGGCTATTATCTGCCGCGTTTGCGCCCTTGAAGCGTAGCAGACGCAATGCATTAAGCGTAACAATGGCCGTTGCTCCAGTGTCGGCCAACACGGCGACCCATAGGCCGGTGAAGCCCAGCACCGTGGTGACCAGGAACACGCCCTTGAGACCCAGTGCGAATATCACGTTTTGGTGGATGTTCGCCATGGTTGCACGCGAGAGGGCGACCAGGTGGGCCACATCGGTGACGCGACTTTTCAGCAGCGCTGCGTCGGCTGTTTCGATCGCCACATCGGTGCCACCGCCCATCGCGATGCCGACATCCGCCGTTGCCAGTGCCGGTGCATCATTGATGCCATCACCCACCATGGCGACTTTGGCGTTCTGCTTCATCTCATTGATCAGGCGCAGCTTGTCCTGAGGCAGGAGTTCGGCTTCCCATTCCATGCCCAAGTGGCCAGGTAAGGCGGTTATCGCCCGTGAGCATGACTGAGCGCACGCCCATTGCTTTGAGCTGGGCCACGCCTTCTTGCGCGTCTTGCCTGGGCTCGTCGCGCAGCGCCACCAGCCCAAGTGTTTCACGGGTCTGCTCGTCCAGCAGAACGGAAACGGTTTTTCCGTCATATTGCAGCGCTTCGATGCGCGCGCGTTGTCCGGGTGTTAGGGTTGCTGCCTGGGCGGCGTAGACAGGCGACCCTATGGCCAGAAGGCGTCCGGTCACGGTCGCATGCACGGCTTTACCCGCCGTAGCGGAGGCGTGCGAGGCCGCAGGGATGATGATGCTGGCCGCTTCGGCATGGTTGACGATGGCTTTGGCCAGCGGGTGATTAGAGCCGGACTCCACGCTTGCGGCGAGCGCCAGAACCTCGTCCTCGCCCCCTTGCGTAAAGGCAACGACATCGGTGACGCGTGGCTTGCCTTCGGTCAGGGTGCCGGTCTTGTCGAACGCAATCGTTTTCACCCGACCGATGATTTCCAGGGCATTACCGCCCTTGATGAGCAATCCACGGCGCGTCCCGACAGCCAGACCTGAAGCGATAGCCGCCGGTGTTGAGAGCACGAGTGCGCAGGGGCAAGCAATCAGCAACAGCGCCAGGCCGCGATAAAGCCAGGTTCCCCAGTCTGCCCCCACTGCCAGCGGCGGAACGACCACGATCAGCGCGGCAATGACCATCACGGCCGGCGTGTAGTAGCGGCTGAACTGTTCAATGAAACGGGCGGTGGGCGCTTTGGAGGCCTGCGCCTGCTCGACCAGCTGAATGATGCGCGAAATCGTGTTGTCGGCGGCGGCTTTGTCGACGCGCACCTGAAGTACCCCATCGACGTTAATGGAGCCCGCAAATACGCTGTCGCCCGCAGCCTTCGCGCGAGGAATGGACTCACCGGTGACGGGCGACTCATCAAGGCTGGATGTGCCTTCGATAATGACGCCATCGGCCGATACCCGGTCGCCAGGGCGCACGAGCACATGCTCATTCACGCGCAGCGAAGCTGCGGGGACCTCGCGTTGCCCACCCGCTGGATCGAGTAAAACCGCCGTTTTCGGAACCAATGAGGCCAAGGCTCTGATACCGGCGCGAGCGCTGCCGGCAGCCACGCTCTCCAGCAGCTCACCGACGGAGAACAGAAATACGACGGCCGCTGCTTCTTCCGCTTCACCAATGAAGAGGGCGCCAAGCGCGGCCACAGACATCAGTGTCTCGATCGAGAAGGGCGAGCCAGACCTGGCCAGCGCAAGCGCTTTGCGCGCAAAGGGAAAAACTCCGACAATCACGGCTGCAGAGAACACCCAGCTTCCATAATCGGGGAAAAACAGCGCCATCGCGTAAGCGGCGCCCATCAAGATGCCGAGTCCGACGACCTGTTTGCCTTTCCTGGTTTGCCACCAACGCGGGTGGCGTGCGACGGCTGGATTGTCGGCTTCAATGCCTGACGCGGTCTTTTGGCTGGTGCTGGCGGAGACGCCAAAGCCAAGACTCTTGATGGTTTTTTCGATGTCACTGATCTGAGTGGCTGAATCGGGCGCGAGCGTCAGTTCCAGCTTCTCTGTGGCAAAATTTAGTCGAATGTCAGAGATCCCAGGCATGCGTGTTAGAGCCGTTTCTATCTTGCCGACGCAACTTGCGCAGTCCATGCCTTCTACCTGCCAGGAGATGCTCGGATGCATCTCCTGGGCGACATCAACGTCCGACGCGGTCTTTTGGCTTGTGCTGGCAGATACGCCAAAGCCAAGGCCCCTGATGGTTTTTTCGATATGGCCGACCTGAGTGACCGAATCGGGCGCCAGCGTCAGTTCCAGTTTCTCTGTGGCGAAGTTCAGCCGAATATCAGAAACGCCGGGCATGCGTGCCAAAGCCGTTTCAATCTTGCCGATGCAGCTTGCACAGTCCATGCCGTCTACCTGCATGGAGACACTCAGAGGCATTCTCTGGGCGGGAGCGGGGGCCACGCTGTTGGCGACCGGCGCATCGCTTCCACGCGGCGGGTAACCTGCCTGGTGCAAGGCGGCTTCAAGCTGTGCGCTTGTCGCTGATGAGGTGACTTGCACGCTGCGCGTGGGTGGATCGGTAATGACTTGCGCGTTTGGGTCAACCGAGTGGATGGCTTTGACGACCTTGCCCGCGCAACCACCGCATGTCATGTCTTCGATATGAAACTGCATGAGAATTTCTCCTGTGAATGGAGTCATTAGAAACCCTCTTGCGACTTCAGAGTCAAGCGTTTTCATTCCACCTGCACCCAATCCAATGACCTTGATTTCTTTGCTGTTCAAGTCTATAGTTACTGTAATGTTTTAGAGGATGGAGACCCTCATGCCAATCAAGATCGGTGAGCTTGCTAAACGTACAGAATCCACGGTGGAAACCATTCGGTATTACGAAAAGGAGGGGCTGCTGCCGGAGCCTGCTCGTAGCGACGGCAATTATCGTTTGTATGGCGAGGCGCACATTGAACGCCTACGATTTATCCGGCATTGCCGCACGCTCGATATGGCGTTGGACGAAGTGCGAACCTTGCTTCAGTACCGGGATACGCCCAATGAAGAGTGCGGCGATGTGAATGCTTTATTGGACGAGCATATCCATACAGTAGAAACACGCGTCGAAGAATTAATGCAATTAAAGCAGCATCTACTGGCTTTGCGCCAAAAATGCGCGAGCACGGCACCAATTGCGTCATGCGGGATCTTGCTCGCCCTTACTGATAGTTCTTGCCATAGTTAGAAGCATCGATTTTACGGCGTAGAGGCTGTTTGATCCCACGGCAGCGATGCGGGGATATATGATGCCCTGAAACGACTACAGTCGTTTGAAGGCATATCACTTTGCTTTTCTTTTTCCGATAAATTGTACGACGCTGGCCAAACCTGTATGGAAATTGCCTTCAATGACTTCTCGCTCTACCTCGCGGGACAGGAGCACTTCGAAATCCGGAAATTCCTGTTCGATATCCGACTGAGCCAACAGCATGTCGGCATCTTTGGGGCCACCTGTGTTCCGATTGATCTGTGCTTGGCTGTAACCCTCCAGCATTATCACCCCGCCGGGCTTTATTGACTGCGCGACCAGCCAATGCAATCTTTTGCGGACTTGGCTGGGCAAATGAGCAGAGATTGAAACGACAGCACCGAAGGAATCAGCCGGCGGTGTATAAGTCGCGAGGTCAACCGTTGCCGTTTGAATTGATACTCCCTTCAACGCTGCAAGTTTCTGTGCCTTCGCTAGTCCCACAGTCGAGCTATCGACACCCAATACCTGAAGGCCCAACGACGCCAAAAAAACAGCGTTTCGCCCCTCGCCTTCCGCAAGGCTTAGCACCGGACCAGAAAGCATGCTTGCATGTTCCATCAGAAAATCATTCGGTTCTGTTCCATACGCAAACAGATCACTGGCATAGCGTTCGTCCCACATAGTATTTCCTCAATGATTGAAAGCAATCTTTTTTATTGTACGTAATGGATTCATTTGGCTTGATCGAGCATCAGTAGTGACGCAGAGAATGTTTATTCAATCCCCTGACCGCATGTGGGCGGTAACGGGGCTTTGATTCCACGGCATTTTCATGAGCACACGGGCCAGGCCGCAAAAACCAGAGACGCCCGCAAACACCAGTCCCGCACCGACAAAACCCGAGAGCATGAAGAACCATGGCGAGACCAGGGTTCCCAACACTGTGCCGAGCACAATCATTGAGCCTGCGGCGATCTGGACTTGCCGCTGCAGCTCTAGCGGCTGCGATGGATCGGCTACGACCGGAAGCCCGGCTTTCTTCCAGGCATCCAGGCCGCCCTCAAGCACATAGGCCTCGCCGGTGACGCAGGCGCTTAGTATTTGCGCGCTCATTTGTGTTCGGTTGCCAGAGCGGCAGTGAAAGACGACGGCCTTCGCGTTCTGGAGGGCGGCCGCGCCTTCGGTCAACTGCTCCATCGGAATATGGCGGGCCTGTGCAATATGTTCACGGGCATACTCATCCGCAGAGCGGATGTCTACGAGCAGGGCGCCCTGATCCAGATGTTGACGGATGGCTTGGGGAGACAGTGGCTTCAGAGACATACAGTGTGATTCCTGGTAATGGTTATGGGCAGAAGATTTCTTTGAGCGTAGTAACGATCTTAGCCACGGCTGGGTTATTGATGCGGTAGTGCAGGGTTTGTGCTTCGCGCCTGAATGCTACTAAGCCTTCCTCGCGCATTTTGGCCAGGTGCTGGGACAGCGCGGACTGGCTCAAGGCAACGTATTCATTTAGGGCGCCTACAGTCATTTCGCCATGCTCAATCAGCAGGCACAGCACCAGTAATCGGTGCTCGTTGCCAATGGCGCGGAGTAAGGCGGAAGCCTTCGAGGCACCTTCCTGCAGAAATAGATTATCTTGATTTTTTGTTGGCATGATGCGTTATTATATTAGAATTAGGTAAATTAGTATATTCTAATATTTGTTGAGTAATCACCTAGAAGAATGGATCACACTATGCAATCAGCCGCTCAGATTCAAGCGTTCTTTGACAAGTCCACCAATACGGTGACCTATTTGGTGTCCGATCAACGAACGGGGCTTGCCGCTGTAATTGATCCCGTACTGGATTACAACCACTCCAGTGGCCAGGCATCGACTGCGTCAGCAGATCGTGTTTTACAGGCTGCGAGCCAAGCGGGCTTGCGCATTATCTGGGTGCTTGAGACCCATGCGCATGCAGACCATCTGAGTGCGGCGCCGTATATTAAGCAACGCACTGGTGCGCAAGTTGCCATTGGCGAGCATATCCGTGAAGTGCAAACGATTTTTCGACCTATATTCAACCTTGACGATGTGTCGGGGGACGGCAGTGAGTTCGATCGATTGTTGAGTGACGGAGACACTTTTATGATCGGCGAGTTGTCGGTAGAGGTATTGCACACGCCTGGTCATACTCCTGCTTGTGTGTCCTACCGTGTTGGAGATGCCGTGTTTGTTGGCGACACGCTTTTCATGCCCGACTACGGTACCGCTCGCGCTGATTTTCCAGGTGGCAGCGCACAGATTCTGTACCGCTCGATCAGGCGGATATTAGCGCTGCCAAAGGACACGCGAGTGTTCGTGTGCCATGACTACAAAGCCCCCGGACGTGATGCCTACGCTTGGGAAAGTACGGTGGCTGAGGCGCGTGCGCGTAATGTCCACATTCATGATGGCGTGTCTGAAACGGATTTCGTTACCATGCGTCAGCGGCGCGATAAGACGCTGGCTGCGCCCGCTTTGTTGCTACCGTCGGTCCAGGTCAATATCCGCGCAGGCCAACTACCCAAAGCAGAGTCCAATGGCGTTACTTACTTGAAAATCCCAGTTCGTCTGACCGAATAGGTTCCGACGACTAAGGAGCGACTTTAGCGAGCATCAGGGTTTGTATGAGCAATACCAATGTATCTGGAGCCCAATAGCGCACGCTGGAATAGTTCGTCCGCCATGTCACGCTTCTACGACGTACCTGCGGTCCTCTGCGGTCATAGTTAGTGCCGTAGATTCTTTAAGCTCCCTGGTGATGGATTGGAGAGCTGCTGCCTATCGGCTGTGTTCTCGAGATCGGCCAAAATCGGACAATCGGGACGGTCATCGCCGGTGCAGCACTCTATCAGGGTCTGAAGCGTGCTAGCAATTTGTTCCAGGCTATCGATCTTCTCGCGCAGTGCTGTCATGTGAGCCGTCGCGATCCGTTTTACCTCAACGCTCTGGCGCGATCTGTCGCGCCAGAGGCCCAAAAGCTCATTGATCTGTGCCATCGGAAAGCCCAGATCGCGCCCCCGGCGGATAAACCGCAGCATATGCACGTCAGACGCAGAATAATGGCGATAACCCGACTCCCTGCGATTCGCCGGGGGGATCAGTCCGATCTGTTCATAGTAGCGGATCATCTTCGCCGAGATCCCCGAGGCTTTCGCCGCTTGCCCGATATTCATTTCAATGCCTCCTTTCCATTTACGCCGACTTCGCCAGATGAAAGGACTCGGTTGCTTCTATCGGTGGGCGGAACCCACGCAAGCGCAGCGCGTTGCCCAGGACGAAGACACTCGAAAGCGCCATCGCCCCCGCCGCGAAAATCGGCGACAAGAGGACGCCCCAAGCAGGATACAGGACACCCGCTGCTACTGGAATCAGGGCAGTGTTGTAGGCGAAAGCCCAGAACAGGTTCTGACGGATGTTGCCGATCGTCGCTCGCGATAGCGCGATGGCGGTGGGCACACCCATCAGGTTGCCCGACATCAACACCACGTCGGCCGCCTCGATGGCGATATCCGTGCCGGTTCCTACAGCCAGGCCGACATCGGCTTCGGCTAGCGCCGGCGCGTCGTTGATACCGTCTCCGATGAATGCAAGCTGTCCGTGTTCGGCTTTGAGCTTGCGCACCGCCTCGACCTTGCCTTCCGGCAAGACCTCGGCGATAACTTCGTCGATGCCAAGCTGGCGCGCAATGGCTTCTGCCGTGCGGCGGTTATCCCCTGTGATCATCGCGACCTTCAGGCCAAGACTGTGCAGCGCGGCAATGGCTTCGGGCGTCGTTGCCTTGATCGGGTCGGCGACCGCGACGATCGCAGCCAAGCGGCCACCGATGGCCGCATAGAGCGGCGTCTTGCCTTCATTGCCCAGGCGCTCGGCGCTTGCCGCGAAAACGTCAACATCGAGCCCTAGTTTGCGCATGTAGCGGTCCGCCCCGACTTCAACCAACTCCCCATTCACGTGGGCTTTTACGCCAAAGCCGGTGATCGATTCGAAGTCCGTGATGTCGGGAATGGTGATCCCTTCGTTGTCGGCGGCCTCGACGATGGCGCGCGCGATGGGGTGCTCGGACTTCGCCTCGACAGCGGCGATCCGGCTAAGCACGTCCTGGCGCTCGAAGCCTTCGGCGATGTCCAGATCGGTCAGCGTCGGGCGGCCCTCGGTCAGCGTGCCGGTCTTGTCCACGGCGACGACCTTGGCGTCTTTGAGCAATTGCAGCGCCTCGCCTTTACGGAAAAGCACGCCCAGCTCCGCCCCGCGCCCGGTGCCCACCATGATAGAGGTGGGTGTTGCCAGGCCCATGGCGCAAGGGCAGGCAATGATCAGCACGGCCACGGCATTGACGAGCGCAAAGGTCAGCGCCGGCTGCGGCCCGAAGACGAGCCAGACAAGAAAGGTCAATGCGGCGGCCGCCATGACAGCCGGTACGAACCACATGGTCACCTTGTCGACCAGCGCCTGGATGGGCAGCTTCGACCCTTGCGCCTGCTCGACCATGCGTATGATTTGCGAGAGCACGGTGGCGCCACCCACCGCCGTTGCGCGGAAGGACAGCGCACCCTTTTGATTGACGGTGCCCCCGACCAGCTTGCCGTCCACCGTCTTTGCCACCGGGATGGGCTCGCCGGTGATCATGGACTCATCGACATAGCTTTGGCCCTGCGTGACTTCGCCATCAACGGGAATGCGCTCCCCAGGCCGCACCTCGATGATGTCGCCGGCCACGACATCGGCGATCGGAATTTCCAGCACCATACCGTCACGCTGGACGCGCGCAGTTTTCGCCTGCAAACCGACCAGTCGCTTGATGGCCTCAGACGTGCGGCCCTTGGCGCGTGCTTCCAGAAAACGGCCAAGCAGGATTAGCGTGACAATGACAGCCGCCGCTTCGTAATACACATTGACCGTGCCCGCGGGCAGTAGCGATGGCGCGAAGGTGGCGACCAGGGAATAGGCATAGGCCGCGAACGTGCCGACCGCGACCAGCGAGTTCATGTCGGGCGCCAGACGCAAAAGCGCCGGAACGCCCTGGCGGTAAAAGCGCAAGCCCGGCACCGCCAATACCAGTGTGGTCAGCACAAACTGGATATACCAGTTCCATTGCATGCCCATGGTGCGCAGGATCAACTCATGCACGCCGGGAATCAGGTGCGACCCCATTTCCAACACGAAGACCGGCAGCGTGAGAGCGGCGGCAAGGGCCAGGTCGTGCTTGAGTGCCGCGCGCTCAGCG
>LNAP01005944.1_pt1 | contig 10667 bp, 6 predicted proteins | sample 602601 | NCBI WGS metagenome assembly LNAP01 (sample SAMN02440304, study PRJNA202911) | soil metagenome | biome: Subtropical and temperate rainforests or woodlands; isolation source: soil samples (1 kg each in a 20% v/v slurry with milli Q water) were... ...
GGCTTCGCCGTCGTGGCGCAGGAGGTCCGAGCGCTGGCCCAGCGCTCGGCCGAGGCGGCCAAGGAGATCAAGGCGTTGATCTCCAACTCGACCAATCAGGTCGCGCGAGGCGTCAAGCTGGTCGCCGATACGGGCGAGGCCCTGACGGGGATCGTCTCCAAGGTCACCGAGATCGACAGCCTGATCTCCGACATCGCCGCCTCGTCCAACGAGCAGGCGACCGGCCTCAACGAGGTCAACACCGCGGTCAACGAGATGGATCGGGTCACCCAGCAGAACGCCGCCATGGTCGAGGAGGTGACGGCCGCCGCCGCCAACCTGAAGGGCGAAGGCGTCGAGCTTGCCCGACTGGTCACCCGGTTCCGCACCGGCGGCGAGACGGTCCCGCCGCGAACAACGCCCCGAGCGGTCGAGGATGGCCGCCGCCCAGTGAGCAGCCCCGCCCGGCTGGCGCAGGTCAAGCTCGCGCAACAGTGGGAGGAGTTCTAGGCGAACGGCCTGCGAAACGTTCGGAAAGCAAGCGTGTCTGGCCTCGCCTACGCCCGCATGTCATGAAGCCCGCCGCTTCACCTGCCAGAGGCCCGTCATGCCGATCCCGTTCATCGACCTGCAAGCCCAGCGCGCCCGCCTGGGCCAGCCGCTGGAAGACGCCATCCTGAAGGTCGTCCGTTCAGGCGCCTATGTGATGGGCCCCGAGATCGGTCAGTTCGAGAAAGCCTTGGGCGAGTTCGGCCAGGCGCCGTTCGTGCTCTCCTGCGGGTCCGGCACCGAGGCGCTGCAACTGCCGCTCATGGCCTGGGGGATCGGGCCGGGCGACGCCGTCTTCTGCCCGTCCTTCACTTTCGCCGCCACGGCCGAGGTCATGCCGCTGGTAGGCGCCTCGCCTGTGTTCGTGGACATCCTCGAGGACACCTACAATCTGGACCCGGCCAAGCTCGACGCCGCCATCGAGGCGGTGAAGGCGGCCGGCGAACTTACGCCGAAGGCGATCATCGCCGTCGACTTGTTCGGCCAGCCGGCCGACTATCCGGCGATCGCCACGGTGGCGCGCAAGCATGGGCTGAAGCTCATCGCCGATAGCGCGCAGGGCTTCGGCTGCGCCCTGAACGGCCAGCATCCCATCCATTGGGCCGACGTCGCCACCACCAGCTTCTTTCCCGCCAAGCCGCTGGGCTGCTACGGCGACGGCGGCGCGGTGCTCAGCAAGGACGCCGGCTTCCACGACCTGCTGGTCTCCCTGCGGGTCCATGGCCAGGCCGTGAAGTCGGACATCGAGGGCCGCACCTTCGACCACGACCCGAAGTACCTGAACATGCGCATCGGCATGAACAGCCGCATGGACACCATCCAGGCCGCCGTCCTGCTGCAGAAGCTGACCATCTTCGCCGACGAGATCGAGTCGCGAAACAAGGTGGCCGCCCGCTACGCCGAGCAGCTCGGCGACGTGGTGAAGGTTCCCAAGGTGATCGAGGGGGGCGTCTCGGTTTGGGCGCAATACACCATCGAGACCGATGATCGCGACGGCCTGATCGCCCACCTGAAGGGCCAGGCGATTCCGACGGCGGTCTATTACCCCATCCCGATCCATCGCCAGGACGTCTATTCGAAATATCCCGCTCCGGGCGGCCTGCCGGTGACCGACGCCAAGGCCAAGGTGGTCATGAGCCTGCCCATGCATCCCTACCTGTCGGAGACCGATCAGGACCAGATCACCGCCGCGATCCGAGCCTTCGTGAAGCGCAACGGCTGACCCCAACTTTCATCGCGGCGTACAAAAGCCAATTGCAGCATGACTTGCCATGGCCTCATGGCGCTTGCACACTTGGCCCATTGAACGCCCACGGCGCCATTAAGCGCAGATTTTGAAAGTTTGAGACTTTGACCGTTTCCACCCCCGCGGTGAATAACGCCGCGCAGCCGGACGTCCTGTCTTCCGTGGACGCCCTGATCGAAGGGCTGGCCAGCGTCGGCTACATCGCATCCCGCCGCATCGCGACCGCCCTCTACATGGCGATCCACCTGCAGAAGCCGATCCTGGTCGAAGGCTCGGCCGGCGTCGGCAAGACCGAGCTGGCGCTCTCGACCGCCACCCTGCTCGGCCAGCCGCTGATCCGGATGCAGTGCTACGAGGGCCTGGACGAATCCAAGGCGCTGTACGAGTGGAAGTACGGCAAGCAGCTCCTCTACACGCAGATCCTCAAGGACCGCATGGGCGAGGCCCTGTCGGACGCCAAGGACATGGACGCCGCCATGGACCGCCTGCACGGCATCGGCGACCTGTTCTTCTCCGAGCCCTTCCTCGAGCCGCGCCCGCTGATGAAGGCGCTGAGGGAAGACGACGGCTGCGTCCTGCTGATTGACGAAATCGACAAGTCGGATGAGGCGTTCGAAGCCTTCCTGCTGGAAGTGCTCTCGGCCTATCAGGTCTCGATCCCCGAGCTGGGCGCGATCAAGGCCAAGACCCCGCCGCTGGTGTTCCTGACCTCCAACAACATCCGCGACCTGGGCGATGCTCTGAAGCGCCGCTGCCTGCACCTGCACATCCCGCTGCCCGACGCCGACCTGGAGCGGAAGATCGTCGCCAGCCGCGTGCCGGGCATCGAGCAGACCCTGACCGCCTCGCTGGTCAACTTCGTCCAATCGCTGCGCACCCTCGACCTGCGCAAGTCGCCGTCGATTTCCGAGACCGTGGACTGGGCGCGGGCGCTGATCCTGCTCAACGCCGACAGCCTCAGCCCCGAAGTGGTGCGCGACACCCTGAACGTACTGCTGAAGTTCGAGCCCGACATCGCCGCGGTGGAGCCGCAGATTTCGGAACTGCTCCGCCGCCCTGCGGCCTGACCCATGCAAGGCGCTCTGGAGGACTTCTTCCGCGCCCTTCGGGCCGTGGATGTGAAGGTCTCGCCGGCTGAAGCCATCGACGCTCACCGCACGGTGGCGACGATCGGCTTCACCGACCGCGAACTCTTCAAGGACGCGCTGTGCGCGACCCTGGCCAAGACCGCCGACGAGGTGGTCCGCTTCGACGAGACGTTCGAGACCTTCTTCGCGCGTGACCAGTTGCGGTTCGAGCCGCCGCCGCAGGGCGAGGGCGACCCGATGGACGGCCTGCCCGAAGAGGCGGCCCAGTCGGAGCTGGCGCGCATGCTGCTGGAAGGCGACGCCTCCGGCCTTTCCCAGGCCATGGAGGAAGCGGCCGAGCGGGCCCAGGTCTCGCAGATCCGCCTGACCACCCAGCGCTCGCGCCTGACCCGGCGGCTGCTTGAAGAGATGGGCCTCTCCGAGATCGAGGCGATCATCAATGCGGCCCGCAAGCTGGAAGGCGGCGGCGACGCGGCCGACCGGCTGGAACTCGGCAAGCGGCGGCTGACCGAAGAGGCCCAGCGCTACGTCGAGCGCCAGCACGGGCTATATGCGTCCGGCTCAGGCAAGATGCTCCGCGAGGAGATGCTGGCCCGCAAGGCGCTGAACGCCGAGGGCGGCATCGACCCGGTGGACCAGGCCGTCATGCAGGCCCTGGTCAAGAAGATGGCCAAGCGCCTGGCCGACCGCTATTCGCGCCGCCGCAACCGGGCCAAGAAGGGCCACATGGACGTGCGCCGCACCCTGCGCAAATCCATGCCCTACGGCGGCATGCCCTTCGAAGTCATCTGGAAGACCGAGAAGATCGACAAGCCGTCGATCGTCTGCATCTGCGACGTCTCCAAATCCGTCGCCGCCGCGGCCCAGTTCCTCCTGACCTTCCTCTATTCGCTGAACGAGGTGGTCGACCGGCTCGAGGCCTATGCCTTCTCAGGCCGCCTGATCAGCGTCAACGACATCCTCGACGACGAGCACATCGACGGCGCCATCTTCCAGGTGCTGCGCAAGATCGGCTTCCAGCAGACCGACTACGGAAAGTCGCTGGAAGACTTCTGCGAGAACCATCTCGATCACGTCGACCGGCACACCACCGTGATCTTCCTGGGTGATGGGCGGTCGAACTATGCCGATCCGCGCCTGGACCTGATGGCGACGATCCACAATCGGGCCCGCTCGGTGATCTGGCTCAACCCCGAACCGGAAAGCTACTGGACCCAGGGCGACAGCGTCATGCACCGCTACGAGCGGTTCTGCCACGTGGCCAAGACCTGCAACACGCTCGGCCAGTTGGAGCGGATCATCGAGGACGTGCTGAGGACCTACGTGCCGCACTGATCGGCGGCGCGCAGGTCACCAGCTATCGATCCAGCGTAGCTTCTTCTCGGTCCGCTGGGGCAGCGGCGGCAGGGACTTCAGCCCCGCCAGCACCCAGCGGCGGGTGTCGGCGGGGTCGATGACGTCGTCGAGCGAGGGCCTCATCGCCTGGGACAGCGCCTTGCCGCGGGCGCAGGCGGCGGCGACCATCTCGTCGAATTTCGCCTTCCGGGCGACAGGGTCCTCGATCGCCGCCAGCTCGTTGCGGTAGCCGAGCTTGACCGAGCCCTCCAGGCCCATGCCGCCGAACTCGCCAGTCGGCCAGGAGACCGTGAACATCGCCCCCTGATAGGATCCGCCGGTCATGGCGATGGCGCCGAGCCCGTAGCTCTTGCGCAGGATCACCGAGAAGATCGGCACGGTCAGATTCGCCCCGATCACGAACAGCCGCGAGCAGTGGCGGATCAGGGCGGTCTTCTCCGCCTCCGGCCCGACCATGTTGCCAGGCGTATCGGAGAGCGACAGCACCGGGATGTCGAAGGCTTCGCAGAGCTGCAGGAAGCGCGCGGCCTTGTCCGAGGCGTCGGAATCAATGGCGCCGCCCAGATGCTGCGGATTGTTGGCGAAGACGCCCACCGGCCGCCCCTCGACGCGGATGAAGGCGGTGACCATGGCCAGGCCGAACCTCGGCCGCAGCTCCAGAACGGAACCCTCGTCGGCGATCAGCCCGATGACCTTGCGGATATCGTAGACCCGCAGGCGGTTCTCCGGAATCGCCCGGCGCAGCAGCCGCTGGTCGGCGCAGGACCAATCCTTCACCGGCCCCTGGAAATAGGAGAGGTACTGCTTGGCCAGGCGCACCGCGTCCGCCTCGTCCTCGGCCAGGACGTCGATGGTGCCGTTCTCCTGCATCACCTTGATCGGGCCGATCTCCTCGGGGCGGAAGACACCAGCCCGCCGCCCTCCACCATCGCCGGCCCGCCCATGCCCAGCGCGGAGTCCTTCGTGGCGATGATGACGTCGCAGCAGCCGAGGATGGCGGCGTTGCCCGCAAAGCAGCGACCCGAATTGATCCCCACCAGTGGAACCGCTCCCGAGAGCCGGCCCCAGAATTCGAAGCCGCGGATGAAGCCGCCACCCTCGGTGTCGCCTGGACGCCCGCCCCCGCCTTCGGTGAAGAACACCGTGGGCAAACGCCAGCGGGCGGCGATCTCGCTCATCCGGTCGAGCTTTTCGTGGTTGTGCGCGCCCTGGGTGCCTGCCAGCACCGTGTAGTCGTACGCCATCACCGCGACCCGGGACTTCTCCTCCGGGAAGCGGTCGCCGTTGACCGAGCCCAGCCCCATGACCATGCCGTCGGCCGGGGTCTGTTCGATCAGTTCCTGGACCGTGTTGCGACGACGGCGGGCGGCTACCACCAGCGGGCCGTACTCGGTGAAGCTGCCGGGGTCACAGAGATCGGTGATGTTCTCGCGGGTCGTGCGCTGGCCCGTCTTGCGCCGCCGCGCCACCGCGTCCGGGCGCGCTTCGTCGAGCGCGAAGCGATGGCGTTCCATTACTTCGGCCAGGTCGGGACGTATGTGGTCGAGGTCGACCTCCTCCTCCGCCGCCAGCGCCGCGCCCTCTACGGCGGCAGGCCGCACGAAAGCCATGGCGTGTCCCTCGAAGACCGTATCGCCTTCATCGACGGTGACGAGGCGGACGATGCCGGAGACGTCGGCCGATACGACGTGCTCCATCTTCATCGCCTCCATGACGAAGAGCGGCTGGCCCTCTCGGACCTCGTCGCCGTCCTTGGCCATCACCCCGATGACCGTGCCCTGCAGCGGCGCGCAGACCGCGCGCGCGCCTTCAGGCCCCTCGACCTCCGGCTCTCTCTCCGGAACATCCACGACCGCCCTGCCGTGGTTGAGCACCGCCAGGGGATCGGAAGCATCGACCTGGGCGCCTGCCCGCCTGACCCCAGGCGCCGGGGTTTCAAAATAGAGCTTGGGCGCAGGGGCGGCCGTGGCGAGTTCGGCGACCCGCTCCTCGATGAAACGGGTATGGACCTCGCCGGTCAGCGCCGCTGGGTGCGCCAGCAGGCCTTGGAGAAACTCGATATTGGTCGGCGCGCCGGCGATCTTGAACTCCGAGAGCGCGCGCCGCGCCTTGGCGGCGGCGGCCCCGAGATCAGGGCCGTGGACGATCAGCTTGGCCAGCAGCGAATCGAACCGGGCGCCGGTGCGGTAGCCCGCATAGCCAAAGCCATCGACGCGCACGCCAGGCCCCGAGGGCGGCTCGTAAGCCGAGAGCACCCCGCCTGACGGCTTGGCTGAGCCATCGGGGTTCATCGTCTCGAGGTTGACCCGCGCCTGGATGGCGCAGCCGCGCGGCTTGGGAACCTCCGCCTGTGTCAGGCCCAGATCGGCCAATGAGCGACCACGGGCGACCTCGATCTGCAGGCGCACGAGATCCAGACCGGTCACCTCCTCGGTGACCGTGTGCTCGACCTGCAGGCGAGGATTGGCCTCGATGAACACGGCCCGCTCGCCGTCGACCAGGAACTCCACCGTACCGAGGCTGCGATAGCCTGCGGCGCGCCCCAAGGCGACGGCCGCCTCGAACAGGCGCTCTCGCAGCTCCGGCGCCAGCGTGGAGGCGGGCGCGATCTCGACCACCTTCTGGCGCTGGCGCTGCAGGCTGCATTCGCGGTCCCAGAGGTGCGAGACGACCTGGCCGTCGCCGACGATCTGCACCTCGATATGCCGGGCGCGGGGAAGGAACTCCTCGACATAGAGAGAGCCGTCGCCGAAGGCGGCCTGCGCCTCGGAGGCGCAGCGTTCGAACGCTTCCGTAAGTTCGGCCTCGGCGCGGACCGGCCGCATCCCCCGCCCGCCGCCGCCCGCCACCGCCTTGATCATCACCGCGCCGCCCGGACCCAGATCGCGGAAGAAGGCGCGGGCGTCCGCCAGGCTCGCTCCGCCCTCGATCCCGGCGAGGATGGGAACCTCGTGCGCCGCCGCCTGGGCGCGAGCTCGTCCCTTGTCGCCGAAGAGCTCCAGGGCTGCGGGGGGAGGGCCGACGAAGGTGACACCTGCCGTCTCGCAGGCCCGTGCGAAGGTCGCATTCTCCGAGAGGAAGCCATAGCCGGGATGCACCGCATCGCAGCCGCGCTCGCGCGCGATCGCCAAAATCCGCTCCCCGTCCAGATAGGCCGCGGGACCTGCGCCGCTCAGGACCTGCGCGTCGTCCGAGGTGCGAACGTGCAAGGCGCTTGCGTCGTCGCTGGAATAGACCGCCAGGGTCTCCACGCCCATCTCGGCGGCGGTGCGGGCGATGCGAATGGAGATCTCGCCGCGATTGGCGATCAGCAGCTTCTTCACGTCGGACGTTCCCTCAGGCTTTTCTCCCACTTTGCCCGGGCGCCGTGAGGGACGTCTACGCCTGGCGGGAGAGCAATCCTTCGAAGAACGGCCGCACATAGAGGGCCGCGGCGGTGTGCGGGGTCACCCCTTGCGCCCAGTTCTGCAATTCGGCGGCGGCGTTGATCATCGCGGTCAGCATCTGGGCGGCGATGTTCACGTCGATCGGCCGCAAGGACCCATCGGCCACCCCGTCGGAGATCAGCGAGGCGAAGCGATCGGATATCCGGTCGAACTTGGCGACAAGTTGGGGGCGCAGGGCTTCGGGCGCCGAACTCAGCGCCGAGGCCCGCAGCAGCGGCGCATTGCCGGTCATCTGGTACTCCACCAGGGCGGTGGCAACCGTAGCTAAGGTCTGGAAGCCGTCGCCCGAAGCGGCCTCGGCCTGACGGATCGCCCGGCGCATGACGTCGAAGGTCCGCTCGAAGCAGGCGACGACCAGTTCGTCCTTGGTCTCGTGGTGGTGGTAGAAGGCGCCCTTGGTCACGTTGAGCCGCGCCGAGATCTTCTCGACCGAAGCCCCCAGATAACCCTGCTCGTTGATGAGCTGGGTGGCGGCGCGCAGGAACAGCTCCTTCGAGGCCTCGGTCTCCTGGCTCTCGGCGATCAGGCTTGGCAGGGCGACCGGATTCCAGGCCGAGTCCGGCGCCAGCAGACCGTCGGCCATGATCGAATGAACGCGATGCGAGACCCGGGCGAAGTCGTCGGGATCGTAGCGATGCAGCCAGACCACCGCCCACAGGACCTCGGAGATCAGCAGATGCGCCCTGGCGCCCAGGGACGGCCACGAGAGCCCGTGGGTCTCCGGTCCCGCCAGCAGGCTGCGGATCTTGCGGAACATGTCGACAAAGGCCGCATTGACCGGCGCGTGATTGAGGCCGCGCACATCGTTGAAGGTGGCGATGGCGTCGGCCTCACCGAGCAGCATCCGGCGGCGATAGTCGAAATAGGCGTCGAGGAAGAGCTTCAGGCGCTCCCGCACGCTCTCCCCGGTCTCGCCGATCGCGGCCAGTTCCTTGAAACGGCCGATTCCGTCGAGGAAGCAGGCCGCCGCCAGGTCTTCCTTGTTCTTGAAGTAGTAGACGACTCCCGTCGGAACGAGATCCAGTCGGGCCGCTACGTCCGCGAGGGTCATCCCGCGGACTCCCTTACGGTTGAGTACCTGCACCGCCGAAGAAACGATAGCGTTCTTTCGTTGTTCGAAACGTTTTGTCGGCGCGCGGTTTATCGTCATCTTGCGACCTGGATACCGCGCCCCCGACGCTCTGAACAACCTTTACTGTCAAGTTGACTTAAGAAACTCAGGGTCGATCGGTAATTCACGGATTCTCTTGCCCGTCGCCGCGAAGATCGCGTTGCAGAGGGCCGGGATGACGGGCGGCAAGGCGGGCTCGCCGAGCCCGGTCGGAGAGTTGTCCGATTTGATGAAGTGAGTCTCGACCGGCGGCGCCTCGTTGATCCGCATCAGGGCGTAGTCGGTGAAGTTGCTTTCCACCGCCGCACCGTTCTCGATGGTGATCTTCTGGCGGAGGGCCGCGGAGATGCCGTCCAGCGCCGAGCCTTCGATCTGGTTGAGCGCGCCGAAGGGATTGATGATCTGCCGGCCGACGTCGGCCGCGACCCAGACCTTCACCGGCTTGACCGCCCCTTCCGGAGAGACCGAGACCTCGACCACTTCGGCGAAATAGCCGAGGTGGCTGTAGTGGAAGGCGACGCCAAGGCCCGATCCCTTCGGCAGCTTGCGGCCCCAGCCGGACTTCTCCGCGGCCAGCTTCACCACCGCGGCCATGCGCCCAGCGGCGTAGGCCGAACCCTTCTCGCCCACGACGGCTTGATCGCCGAGCAGCTTGAGGCGGAAGGCCACCGGATCGGCGACGGCGGCGTGCGCCAGCTCGTCGATGAAGGACTGCACGACGAAGGCGATGGCGTTCGAGCCCGGCGCGCGCAGCGGGCCGGTCGGAACGCCGCACGGCATCATCGAGAGGTCGTAGCGGTAATTGGGCACGAACCGCGCCGGGAACTCGGTAGGCGCCATGCCGGCGCTGCGCGAAGGCGTTCCGTTCTCGCCGAGGGTGACGAAGTGATCGTGCCAAGCGGTCACCTGGCCGTCGGCCGAAACCCCGCCCTTCAGGAAGTGCCAGCCGGCCGGGCGGTAGAGGTCGTGACGCATGTCGTCTTCACGCGTCCACAGCAGCTTCACCGGCGCGCCGGCCTGGCGCGAGATCCAGGCGGCCTCGACCATGTAGTCGTTGCTGAGCCGGCGACCGAAGCCGCCGCCGCAGCGGATCATGTGGATCGTGATCGCTTCGGGCGCGATACCGAGGGTCTTGGCGACGAGCTGGCGTCCCGGTTCGGGGTTCTGGGTCGGGGCCCAGATCTCGACCTTACCGTCCTTGAAGTGGGCGGTGCAGTTCTGCGGCTCAAGGTTGGCGTGCGAGATGAACGGATAGGCGTAGGCCGCCTCGACGGTCTTGGCCGCACCCTTCATCGCCGTCGCGACGTCGCCGTCGTTGCGCTCGGTCTTGCCCGGCGCGCCCTTCGAGAGGCGCGCGGCCTCGGCCGCGAAACCGGCCGACGATTGCTTGGCCGTCGGGTGGTCGGCCCACTTGGTGTTAAGCTTGTCGCGGCCCTTGCGGGCGGTCCACCAGCTATCGGCCACCACGGCCACGCCAGGCAGCAGGCCGTCCAGCGCCGCGCCCACGCCCTCCACCACGAAGGCGTCCTTCACGCCCTTCACCGACTTGGCGGCGGCGAGGTCCGCGCTCGCCACCTTGGCCCCGAAGACAGGCGCCTTCTCATAGGTGGCGAACAGCATGTCCGGTATGACGACGTCGATGCCGAACAGCGGCTGGCCGGTCACGATAGCCTGGGTGTCGACCTGGGGGATCGGCTTGCCGATGATCTTGTAATCCTTGGGGTCCTTCAGCGGGACCGTCTTCAGGTCCGGCGCAGGAACCGACGCGGCCTTCGCGGCCAGGGAGCCGTAGGTCGCTTTGCGGCCCGAGGCCTTGTGGTGGACGACGCCCGAGGCGGTCGTGCATTCGGTGGCCGGCACGCCCCAGCCCTGGGCCGCGGCGGCGATCAGCA
>LNAP01010082.1_pt1 | contig 10666 bp, 8 predicted proteins | sample 602601 | NCBI WGS metagenome assembly LNAP01 (sample SAMN02440304, study PRJNA202911) | soil metagenome | biome: Subtropical and temperate rainforests or woodlands; isolation source: soil samples (1 kg each in a 20% v/v slurry with milli Q water) were... ...
AAGGGAGCGCAGGCCTCGACCACCGCAGCGGCAATTTCCACCGCCAGGGCTTCGTTCTGCATCAGGGCAGAGCCTGCCCATTTGTTACAGACCTTCTTGGCCGGGCAGCCCATGTTGATGTCGATGATCTGCGCGCCGCGTTCCACGTTGTAGAGCGCTGCCTCGGCCATCATCTGCGCTTCGGTGCCGGCGATCTGCACGGCAATGGGCCCCGGCTCCCCTTCATGGTTGGCGCGGCGTGAGGTTTTCAGGCTGTTCCACAGGTCCTTGCGCGAGGTGACCATTTCACTCACCGCATAGCCCGCGCCCAGCGCCTTGCACAGCTGGCGAAACGGCCGGTCCGTGACGCCCGCCATCGGGGCGACGAACAGGCGGTTCGCCAGAGGGATGTGGCCGATCTGCATGGAGGGAATGGGAATGGGCGTGCAGCGAATGCTGAAAAAGGAGGCAGCATTGTAGCTGCTTAAAATTTCAGCAAATAAAATGCGCGGTCACGCCAGATAGAGGAAGTAAATGGCCTGTATCGCCCTCCCTCCATCCATCCATGCATGTCTTCTGATGCCAGCGGACTCAGCGCACGAGCAGATCCACTTCGGCCACCGCCGGTCGCGGCGCAGCATTCTGGGCAAAACGCCACCAGGCGTCCGGCAGGTTGTCGAACTGGTGGCGCGCCATCAGTGCCCGCAGCCACTGGCGGTTGTGCTGCACGTCGGGCGAAAGATCCGCGTTGTGGCTGGCGGCCCTGGCACCGTCCACCCCGGCGGGCGTTCCCATGTCCACGGCCTCGCCCTCGGCCAGGGGGCCGCGCAGCACCTTGCTGGCGCGCAGGCCGTCCACCACCTCCACCTGGACGGCCAGGGCGCCCTGGGAGTCCTGGCACGACGTCTTCAATGCCAGGCCCTGGGTGTGCAGTTCGCTGCGCACGCTGGCCACCGCAGCGCGCAGACGCTCACCAACCACGCAAGCATCCGCCCCCGCATCCCAGGCCATCACCGCAGAGGCCGGGGCTGGCGCGGGAACCGCAGCCTGGGGGCTTTGGACACATGCCGCCAGCCACATGCCAGCGGCCAGCGAGAGCCAATACGCACGGTAGGGAAATGACGGTTTCTGTGGGATGTTGTGCATCGCAATCCTTCCGATATCTGCCCAGGGTTGGAGTGACCCTGGAAACGGCAGTTGACCGCTTCGTACCCTTTGCCAAGCCGCATGAAATCTATCGTTGATGACTTCGATGGCGCTCACCTGATGGGTGAAAGCGCTATGCACCCGCCAGCACCGCGCCCAGGGCGCCAAGCGGCGCTGCTCCTTCTTGCCTGGCACCCCGATCACGGCACCGGCGGGCGCATCCAACTGCCGTTTCCAGGGTTACCTGACGATACAGGCCCTGACGCACCCGGGCCGTGGCCCAAGGGCGCAGCGCCATGTAGGACGGCATCCTCAGGGCCCGCACCACATGCGCTGCCGCCCTACACTTGCCGTCTATGGAAATCTGGATGCACCAGCTGCTGCAATGGCTGGCTTTGCCGCAGTTCGGCCTGGGCACGGTCTTTGTCGTCTCGTTCATCTCGGCCACGCTGCTGCCGCTGGGGTCGGAGCCCGCCGTCTTTGGCCTCATCAAACTCAACCCCGACCTGTACTGGCCCGCCATCGCCGTGGCCACGCTGGGCAACACCCTGGGCGGCGGCGTGAGCTGGTGGATGGGCCTGGGCGCGCACAAGGCCGTGGACAAGGCGCGCGGCCACCATGTGGATGTGCGCGCCCTGGCCTGGCTGGAGCGCTTTGGCGCCAAGGCCTGCCTGCTGAGCTGGCTGCCCGTGGTGGGCGACCCCTTGTGCGCCGTGGCGGGCTGGCTCAAGCTGCCGTTCTGGCCTTGCCTGGCCTACATGGCGGTGGGCAAGTTCTTTCGCTACCTGCTCATGACGAGCGTGCTGCTGTATTTCATGCCGGGTCAGCTGGCGATGTAACCAGCGCCCCGCCGTCGCCTGGCGGCAGCAGCACAGCCCAGTCCACCGGCCGCGTGGTGTCCACATGCACCGTCAGCGCCTCTTCGGCGGACGAGAGCGGCTGGGCCGCCGCCCATTGCGATTCCAGCACCTGCACCGACGCCTCCGATGCATCGCCACCCGCCAGTTGGCGGTTGCGCACCCGCTCGCGCAGCACCGCGAGGGGCGCCTCGAACGACAGGATGCGGCACGGCACCTGCACCTGCGCCGCCAGTGCCATGAAGCGCTCGCGCATGGCGGGGTCCAGAAAAGTGGCATCCACCAGCACGGTGTGGCCCGCACCAAGCGCCCGGCGGGCCGCCTGCGCCAGGGCCTCGTGGGTGCGCTGCGAGGCCTCGTCCGTGTAGATGCCGCCCGGCACCGCGGCGCTCGATGCCTGCGGTGCCAGGCCGAACAGCCGCTTGCGCTCCACATCGGCCCGCACGCGCACCACGCCGCGCTCGGCAATGAGGGCCTGCGACTGCGTGCTCTTGCCCGCACCGGAGAAACCATGGGCCAGCCACAGCTCGACCGCGCGGGGCTGAATAAAGCGCAGCGCCAGCGCCAGATAGCGCTGCAGCGCCTGCAGGCTGGCCGCGCGCGCGTCGTCCGATATTTGCCCTAGCCGCAGGCCCGCCACGCGGGCGCGCACCAGGGCCCGGTACACGCGGTAGTACGGCAACACCTGCAAGCCGGCATAGTCGCCCGTGTGCTCCAGCCAGGCATTGAGAAAGCGCCAGGCCAGGTCGGCACGGCCACGCGCCTCCAGGTCCATGGCCAGAAAGGCAATGTCGGCCACGCAGTCGATCCAGCGCAGCGCGGGGTTGAACTCGATCGCGCGGCTGCCCGTCGATCAGCACCAGGTTGGCCAGGTGCAGGTCGCCGTGGCATTCGCGCACGCGCTCGGCCTGCAGGCGCTGCCCAAACACCGGCCCCAGCGCCGCGCCCTGGCTGGCACACCACTGCGCCAGCTGTTGCAGCGCGGGGCCCATGTCTGGCACGGCCTGCGCCACCAGCGACTGCAGGGCCGCCAGGCAATCCTGCACCGGCGCCACGACGGCCTGTGCGGTGCCCCAGCCCTGCCCAGGCGTGGCCACCGCCGCCCCGGCGTGGAACTGCGCCACATGCTGCGCCAGGGCGTCGATGTGGCTGGGCAGCAGGCGCTGCTGCTCCAGCAGGTGACTGAGCAATGCCTGCTGCGCAAAGCGGCGCATGCGCACGGCGGGTTCCGCATCCGCAGTGGCCACTTCGGCGGGCTGCAACTGCAGGCGGCCCGCCTGGCCGCTCAGCGCCACCAGCCCCAGGTACAGCGCTGGCGCGGTGCGGCGGTTGATGCGCAGCTCTTCCTCGCAGGCGGCGCGCCGCAGCGCGGAGGTGCTGAAGTCCAGAAAATCCAGCTTCAGCGGCTTTTTGAACTTGTAGACAAAGTCGCCCGCCAGCAGCAGCCAGGAGATATGGGTTTCGATCCACTCCACGGTGCCAGTGGGGTGGCCAAAGGCCTCGGGGCTGCGCTGCAGCTGGCGCAGGCGCTGCTCGGCGGCGGCATAGGCTTCAACCGGGGATGCAGGGTGCATGGGCGAACCTGTTCTTTTCTCCGTCAGGGGGTGCGCACCTTGACGCGGGCACCATCAGTCAGCACAGCTGGCGGGTACACCACCACCTGCGCACCCGCTTGCAACCCCTCTTTCACCCAGGCGTGGGTACTGCCGCGCGCCTCCAGCGCCACCGGTGTGCGCCGCGCCCGGCCCCCCTCGACCACAAACACCGCCATGCGCGGCGCGGCGGCATCCACCAGGGGGCCCGATGCAGCGCTGTCGGCGGGCAACGGGAACAGCGCGCTCACGGGCACCAGCGTGGCGTCTGGCTCCTCACGGGTGAGCACGCGCGCCACCACGCGGTAGCCGTCGCCCAGCGCCGCCCACTGCGCGGGCGGGCTGGTCAGGTCTATCAGCACGTTGACCCGCTGTTCTTCCACGCCCAGCGCCGACACCTTGGTGAACGCCGCCGGCTCCACGCTGCGCACACGTCCTTGCAACACGCCCGGCCCACCCCAGCGTTCGATGCGCACGGGGCTGCCGGGGCGCACCTGCAGCGCATCGGTGGACAGCAGCGGCGCCACCACTTCGAGCTGCGCGGTGTCGCCCACCTCGACCAGCACCGTGCCCAGCGCTACCACGCCCTCGCTGGTCTGCGCCACGCGCAGCACGCGGCCGGCCACGGGGGACAGCACCTCAAAGGCCTTGCCCGACGGGGCGCTGCCGGGCCGCTGCACCACGTCGAGCGCCGCGCGCGCCTGGGCCAGATCGGCGCGTGCCACCTGCTGGTCCTGCACTGCGGCGTCGGTGTCTTTGTCGGCCGCCTGCAGCGCCAGGCGCTCGGTATCGAGCCGCGTGGGGGCCACAAAGCCTTGCTGCGCCAGCTGCTCGCTGCGGCGCAGGTCGTTGCGGGCCTGCTCCTGCGCCACCCGGCTGCGCTCGATGCGCACGGCGGCGCGCTGCACATTGGCCTGGGCGGCGGTGACGCGTGCCTGCTGCTCGCGCAGGCTGCGCTCGTCCAGCAACGCGGGCATGGCGGGGGTGATACGCGCCACCACGTCGCCCGCCTGCACCGCGTCGCCCTCGCGCAGCGCGATACGCGCCAGCCGCCCGGCCAGCGGGGCCGAGATGCTGTAGCGGTCGCGCAGGCGGGTCTTGGCGTCTTCGTCGATACCGGCCTCAAAGCGGCCCTGCACTACGGCGGCGGCCTCCACCTGCAGTGGCCGGGGCGCAAACGCCCACGCCAGCAATGCGCCCAGCACCACCAGTGCACCCACGCCCAGCATCACCGTCTTCTTTTGCATTGCCCAGTTCCTGTTGCCTGCATTGTCGGCATTGTTGGCCGCATGTCATTCGCGCGTCTTGAGCGCAGCCACCATGTCCAGCCGGTCGATCTGCCGGCGCACCACGAGGGCGCTGGCCACGCCGGCCACCACCACGCACAGGCCCGCCCAGGCATAGGTGCGCGCACTGATGACCACCGGAAACAGAAACTGGTCGTTCTTGAGCAGCTCCACCAGCAAGTGCACCAGCCCCCAGCCCATGGCCATTCCCAATGGCAGCGCCAGCGCGATGCCAATCGCCAACTCGCCCAGCAGCAGTGCCGACACCTCGCCGCGCGTAAAGCCCAGCACGCGCAGGCTGGCCAGCTCCCAGGTGCGCTCGGCCAGCGCAATGCGTGCATTGTTGTAGACCACACCCACCGCAATCACGGCCGCGAACAGCGTGAGGATGGTGCTCATGATGCGCACATTGCGCGCACTCACATCCTGCATGTTGCGCAGCAGCGTGGCCTTGCTGAAAGCGCCCGCCACGCGCGGCAAGGCCTTGGTGGCCTCCAGAAAGCGCGCCTCAGAGCCGGGCTCCAGCGCCACGTCAAACTGCGAGGCCACATCGCCCTCTTGCAGCCAACGGTTGAGCACATCGCGCTGCACATAGGCGTTCAGGCCCATCATTTCGCGCACGGTGGCCTGCACCGGCACTTGCAGCGTGCGCTGGCGGCCCTCCAGCACCTCTACGCGCACGCTGTCGCCCACGCGCACCCCGAGCTTGTCGGCCAGGCGGTCGGTGAGCAGCAGGCCGGCTTCGGGCACGGGGCTCTGGCGGCCATCCACGTCAATGACGCGCAGCAGTTGCGCATCCGGCGCCACGCCTTCCAGCCCCACCCGCTCGCTGCGGTGGCCATAGGCCATGCGCACCGCCACGCTGCGCGTGGGCTCCACGCCCGTCACCCCCGGCAGGCGCGCCAGCTGCAGGCGGGCCAGGGCATCCACCGGCTCGGTCATCCACACATTCACATCGCTGCGCATCGCGAGGTGAAAGGTGGTGTCCACAATATGGTCGATGGCATCGCGAAAGAAGTTGCCCATCACCACAATGGCCACCGCCGCCGCCGTGCCACCAATGGTGAGCGTGGTGCGCAGCGGCTTGCGTTCCATGTTGCGCAGAATCATGCGCAGCCCGGCTGGAATGCGGCGCACCCCCAGGCGCTCCAGCACCGTGCGGTGGTACTGGCCCGGGGCCGGCGGGCGCATGGCCTCGGCCGGCACCAGGCGCACCGTGGCCCCAATGGCGCTGAGCGTGCCCAGCAGGGCCGTGGTGCCCGTCACCCCCGCGCCCACCAGAATCAGCCACGGCGCGATGCGGTGCTCGAACACCGGAAAGAAGAAAAACTCGGCGTACAACCCGGTCAGCATCGTCCCCAGCCAGTGGCCCAGCGCCACGCCCAGTACCAGCCCCACCACCACGATCACGGCCACCAGCTTGAGGTAATGCCCGGCAATAGCCGCATTGGCATAGCCCAGCGCCTTGAGCGCCGCAATCTGCTCGCGCTGCGTGGCCACCAGGCGCGAAAGCACTACATGCAGCAAAAAGGCCGCCACGGTCAGAAAGATGGCGGGCAGCAAAGTGCCCATCACGCGCTGCTCCTTGATCTCGTTGTCCAGCATGGCGTGCGATGCCTGGTCCTCACGGCCCTGGGCGTCGCGCCCGCCGTAGGGCGCGAGCAGGCGCGAGAGGCCATCGAGCACGGCGGGCTCTGACGCCTGCGGCGCCAGCTTGACAGCCACACGGTTGAACGCGCCCTGCATGTCGTAGGCGGCGGCCAGCGCCTCGCGGTCCACCCAGAACACGCCAAAACCGCGCAGGTCGGGCATGCCCGCCAAGCCCGCAAAGATGTACTCGGGCGACAGCGCCGTGCCCACAATGCGCAGGGTGCGGCGCTTGCCGTTGACCAGCGCCATCAGCTCGTCGCCCGGGTGCAGGCCGCGCACGCAGGCAAAACCTTCGGACACCAGCGCATCGATGGCACTGTCGCTGCGGCCCTGCCCCGCGCCGGACGGCGCCAGCGCCCGGCCGCTGCGCACCGTGACCTGGTTCATGCGCGGCGGCTGGCGCAGGTCCACGCCAATCAGCTGGCCGATGATGGGATCGACCAGCCCGGCGATCTCCACGCGGACCACCTGCTCCACCGTCACCTGCACATCGGCCACGCCGGGCACGCCGCGCAGCACCTCGGCCAGCGCCAGCGGCGCGCGCTTGACGGCGGCAAACGCATCGGCAAAGTGGCCCTGGGCGTAAAACTGGTCGCGCGCCAGCGCGAGCGAATCCACCGCCGACAAGGTGGTGATGAAGCCGCCCAGGCCGCTGGCCACCACCAGCGCGATGGTGAGGGCCTGGCTCCACATGCGGCGCAGGTCGCGCAGCAGTTTGCGGTCGAGGGCTTTCATCTTTTTTGCCGCCGGGCCGCCCCAAGGCAAAAAGCGACCCCCGTGGGGGGCAGCGGACCCCGCGCAGCGGACAAGCGTGGGGGCGTTGTTTTTTTCACCATGACAGCTCCGAAGGCGAGAGCCGGTGCGCGTTGCGCTCGATGCGCTGAATGGTGCCGTCCACCAGATAGACCACACGGTCGGCCATGGCGGCGATGGCCGCGTTGTGCGTGATGACCACGGCCGTGGTGCCCAGCTCGGCGTTGATGCGGGCGATCACCTCCAGAACCATCTTGCCGGTCTGGTAGTCGAGCGCGCCCGTGGGCTCGTCGCACAGCAGCACATCGGGGCGCTTGACGATCGCGCGGGCAATCGCCACGCGCTGCTGCTCGCCGCCCGACAGCTGCGCCGGAAAGTGGTGCTGGCGCGGCGTCAGCCCCACCAGCGCAATCGCCTCGTCGATGGGCATGGGGTGCGGCGCGATGTCGGTGACCAGGGCCACGTTTTCACGCACCGTCAGGCTGGGAATCAGGTTGTAGAACTGGAAGACAAAGCCCACATGCTCGCGCCGGTAAGCGGTGAGCTCGCTCTCGCTGGCGCCGCTCAGGGCGTGGTCGGCAAAACGCACCTCGCCGCTGGTGGGCACATCCAGCCCGCCCAGAATGTTGAGCAGCGTGGATTTGCCGCTGCCCGAGGCGCCCAGCAGCACCACGAACTCGCCGCGCACGATATCGAGGTTGACATCGTGCAGCGCACGCACCTGCACCTCGCCCGTCTGGTAGGTCTTGCACAAATTGCGCGCATGGAACACCACGGCGGCACCAGACGGCGCAGGGGGCGGGGCAACAAGGGCATCGGGCATGGAGGGCAGCGCTGCGCGCCGGACATCAGGACGATGCCGCACAGTGTGGGCGCTGCTTGATGCATGTCAACTGCACTGGATCAAGCACAAGGCACAAAACGGCCGCCGCCGCACAAACCCGCCTTGCGCCATGGGCCCAGCGCGCATCCGGCCGACGGCCCACGGTGCCACCATGGCAGCGCAGTTACTCCTGAAACAATAGCTGCAAACGCTTACTGCATAAGCGCAAGAGGCCTATTCGACTCCTATTTCAAGCCCTGCCGCGTTTTGTTGTTGTGGATGTTGCTGGCTACTTGGAGCCAGGGTAGAGCCACGGCTTGCACCACCGCGTCAGTTGCGGGGCCACTACCCAGGTCATCAAGGCGACCACCAGCAGCGTGATGACGAGGATGCGCATCCACAAGGGCCAAGGGGCAAGAAGATCGCCCAGCAGCAAAAACAGCACGAAAACCGTAGGAAAGATGCCCAGCCAGGTCACAACGGCCACCTTCCATCGCGGTGGCGGCGCTTGCTTGGGTTCACCGCGCGGCTGGAACCAGTGCGCGAGGCCCGAAACATGCCGGATCAGGGCCTGGCCCTCGATGAAGGGGGCGGCTGCCGCCAACCCCAGGGCCCGGGCCGGCGAGTTCTGCCAAGTCGCGAGGTTGGCGTCGCTGTCAAATGCCATCACGACATGGTGCAGGCTGTCGTTCACACCCTGTTCATCGCCCGGCCGCACCAGGTGCGCACCCAAATATCCGGGGAACGTCGCCGCAGTGGCAATGATGCGATCCATCACGCGTTCAAACTCGGCCTCACAGCCTGGCTTGACCTGTCGACTGACCAAAACGGTGACAGCCTGCATGGCGGTCAAAGTCACACGTTGAACAGGAAGTTCAGCACGTCGCCGTCTTTCACCACGTATTCCTTGCCTTCTGCGCGCATCTTGCCCGCATCCTTGGCGCCCTGCTCGCCCTTGTAGGCAATGAAGTCGTCAAACGCAATGGTCTGCGCCCGGATGAAACCGCGCTCGAAGTCGCCATGGATCACGCCGGCTGCCTGGGGTGCCGTGTCGCCGATATGGATGGTCCAGGCGCGCACTTCCTTCACGCCAGCGGTGAAATAGGTCTGCAAACCCAGCAGCTTGAAGGCGCCGCGGATCAGGCGGGCCAGGCCAGGCTCGCTCTGGCCCATTTCGGCCAGGAACATGTCGCGGTCTTCGTCGCTCATCTCGGCCATTTCAGCTTCCATCTTGGCGCAGATGGCCACCACCGGGGCGTTTTGGCTGGCAGCGTATTCCTTCAGGCGATCGAGGAAGGGGTTGTTCTCGAAGCCGTCTTCACTGACGTTGCCCACAAACATCGCAGGTTTGGCGGTGATCAGGCACAGCGACTTGAGCAAGGGCTGCTCTTCCTTGGTGATTTCCACCGAGCGCGCGGGCTTGCCTTCGTTGAGGGCAGCCTGGATGCGCGTGAGCAGCGCCACCAGCTTGGCGGCATCCTTGTCGTTGCCCGATTTGGCGGCCTTGGTGTAGCGGTTGAGCGCCTTCTCGACGGTGCTCATGTCGGCCAGGCACAGCTCGGTCTGGATGACCTCGATGTCGGAGATCGGGTCCACCTTGCCGGCGACGTGGATCACGTTGTCGTCTTCAAAGCAACGCACCACGTTCACGATGGCGTCGGTTTCGCGGATGTGGGCCAGAAACTGGTTGCCCAGGCCTTCGCCCTGGCTGGCGCCCGCCACCAGGCCGGCAATGTCCACAAATTCGACGATGGCCGGAACGATGCGCTCGGGCTGAATGATCTCGGCCAGCTGCTGCAGGCGCGGATCGGGCACTTCCACCACGCCCACATTGGGCTCGATGGTACAGAAGGGGTAGTTCTCGGCGGCAATGCCGGCCTTGGTCAGCGCGTTGAAAAGGGTGGACTTGCCGACGTTGGGCAGGCCCACGATGCCGCATTGGAGGCTCATGGCAGGGCTTTCTGGTGTTCTGGAGACAAACCACTGATTTTACGGGCCTGGGGCAAAGCCCCCTTCGCGCACCCCTCGCGCGCCCGGCGCAGCTCATTCGAAGCGCACATCCGCAGCAACGCGCTGCCCCACGCGCAGCACCTGTCCCGCCCCCTGCAGCACGATCGCATTCATGCCGAAAGTGATGGCGCCGCCCATGCGCGCGTCCTGCCGATAGGTTTGCAGCGTATCGGCCACGGTCGGGCTGCTTTGTGCGGTGGCCGGATCGATGTTGGGGATGGGGCAGCGCGAACAGGGCTTGACTAGTTGCAGGCGCACCTCGTGCCCGCCAGCGCCCACACGCACCATGTCCACACGGTCTTCATCGTGCGCCCCGAAGCCCGCCAGCACCACGTTGGGCCGAAAACGCTCCATGCCCACTCCGTCCTGCCCGGCGGCCGCCAGCCGCGCATTCAGCTCCGCCAGCGATGCCTCGCTGGTCACAAGCAACGGGAATGCGTCCGCAAACTGATTGGGCGCATCCACTCCCTGGGTCCAGTCCATGCTCGACAGGCGGCGGTAATCCGGATCAAACCGCACCAGGCTGCAGGGCTGCCCCAGAAAATCGCTGAACCATTGTGCAGCCAGTGG
>LNAP01005946.1_pt1 | contig 10665 bp, 7 predicted proteins | sample 602601 | NCBI WGS metagenome assembly LNAP01 (sample SAMN02440304, study PRJNA202911) | soil metagenome | biome: Subtropical and temperate rainforests or woodlands; isolation source: soil samples (1 kg each in a 20% v/v slurry with milli Q water) were... ...
TCGTGCAGGTCGGGCACGTTGGAGGGCGAGAACAGGGTCCAGGTGCCCTTTTCCATCACGCGGCGCATGAACAGGGCGGGAATCCAGTTGGCCGTATTCATGTCGTGTGTACGGCGGCGCTCGTCGCCGGTGTTTTTGCGCAACTCGAGGAATTCTTCGATATCGAGGTGCCAGCTTTCCAGGTAGGCGCACACCGCACCCTTGCGCTTGCCGCCTTGATTGACCGCAACGGCAGTGTCGTTCACTACTTTAAGGAAGGGTACGACACCCTGGCTTTCACCATTGGTGCCTTTGATGTGGCTGCGCAGGGCGCGTACAGGAGTCCAGTCATTTCCCAGGCCGCCGGCGTACTTGGCCAGCAAGGCGTTTTCCTTGATGGCGTCGTAGATGCCCACGAGGTCGTCGGAAACGGTTGTGAGGTAGCACGATGACAACTGCGAGTGAATCGTGCCCGAATTGAAAAGCGTGGGCGTCGAGCTCATGAAATCAAACGACGACAGAATTTCGTAGAATTCGATTGCGCGGGTTTCGCGATCGATTTCGTTTAACGCCAGACCCATTGCGACACGCATGAAAAACACTTGGGGAAGTTCGATGCGGCGGCCGCGTACGTGTAAAAAGTAGCGGTCATACAGGGTTTGCAGACCCAGGTAATTAAACTGCTGGTCGCGCTCGGCCTTTAAGGCATCGGCAAGGCGGGGCAGGTCGAACTGGGCCAGCTTGTTGTCGAGCAGGCCGTTTTCGATACCGGTTTTAATGAATTTCGGAAAGTACTCGGCGTAGCCGGTATCCATGGATGATTGCGAGACTTCTTCGCCCAGGACTTCTTTGCGGATCGTGTGCAATAAAAGGCGAGCGGTAACCTGGCTGTATGACGGGTCTTTTTCGACTAGCGCGCGAGCGGAAAGGATGGCCGATTTAAATACTTCGTCAACTGGAATGCCGTCATATAGATTCTTTACCGTTTCGGCAAGAATAGCGTCGCTATCAATGACGTGGGGTAAATTAAGCCCGGCTTCTTCGATGGTGGCGCGCAGTCTGGATAGGTCGAGGGGGCGCTGGACACCGTTGTCGGTTACGTTTAAGGTGCTCTTTTCGGCAGGCGCCTGGGTTTCGACGGTGCGGGCACGTTCTTGCGAACGTTTTTCACGATAAAGCACGTAAGCGCGCGCAACATCGTGCTCGCCCGAACGCATCAGGGCCAGTTCGACTTGATCCTGGATTTCTTCGATGTGGAAAGCGCCGCCGCTGGGCCGGTTGCGCACCAGGGCGTTAACTACCTGGGCCGTCAGGTTTTCGACCAGCTCGCGGACCCGGGCCGATGCGGCGCCCTGGCCGCCATTCACAGCCAAAAAGGCTTTGGTCATGGCGATGGCAATTTTATTGGGTTCAAACCCGGCCATGGCCCCGTTGCGCCGCATGATCTGGAAATTTTGCCAGGAACCGCCGGGCGCGGCGGATATTGATGTGTTGGATACCGGAGGGGCGATTTCGGGCCGTGACTCAGTGGCTGGTATGGTCTGCATGAATGCTCCTGGATGTGAATGGCACGCTTATTTAGCATGCAAATACGTATATTTAGTGACGATGGTGTGTAAAACGGCGTTTGTTTCGTGACTTTTTTCGAAAACCCGCTCTTTAGGCTTAAACCACAACATATTGTGGTGGCTTTGTTCTTGAGCACTAATTGTAGTGATTGCCGCAGGATGAATCAAGCGCAAAAGCAGTTTATTTTTTTATTTTTTATGCTATTGGCAAAGTAAGCCCGTTTCTTTGCGGCTTTGCTGGAAATCAATATTGGTCAACGTCCCGGAGGGGTGGTTTTTATGTATAAGGCAGGTATTCGTAAAAGTACATTTGTTGGTGGTTTGGCAGTTACGGTTTTCATTGCGGGCTGCGTATCTGCGCCTGCGCCGGCTCCGTCAGTGCCGGTTGCCGGGCAATGCCGCGCCGCGCCGGCTAATGATCCCCTTGTTGGCACATGGCTGGCGGTACGCAAGCATAAGGGGGTAGCCGGAGAGCTGCATGTTTTGTTTGCCTTGCAGGCTGATGGCACCATGGCCTATAACGAACAGCTAAAGCGTGGCAAAACGCCGCCTCGCGAACTTAACGAAACGGGCTGCTGGCATCACGACAAAAGCACGCTGACTCTGCAAACGACCAAGTCGAACGGGGCCCCGATCGAGCTGGACGATCCCATTTACAGCAATAAATTCACAATACGTTCGCAAGACGGAAAGACGCTGTCTTTACTGGGCTCTGACGGCCAGTTCAAAGCACGGCGCATGCCTGACGGCTACCGTCTGCCGTATTAGTGTCCTGCCTGGTTAATTCGTTTGGTCAATTTTGGCGCCCGAAGCCCCCATACGGCGTTGCCGCTCCTCGCCATAGTCATGCTATGACTCGTCGCGGCGCCTTGTCTGGGAACTCCGGCCATCCGAACTTGACTCTATCAACTAACCAGGCAGGGCACTGCTACAGAATGGACAAACGCTTCAAGACGGTCTCACGTCCCAGCAGCGCTAAAACCGCATCCAGGGCGGGCGTTTGTTTTTGGCCTGTTACAGCGATCCGTAGCGGGATACCCAGTTTGGGCATTTTTATACTGTAGTCGTTCAGCACCGCCTTGATGACGCCGGCCAGAGCTTCGGCCGTCCATTCGGGCAGGGCCTGTGCGCGTTGGGCAAAGTCCTTCAGAACTACTTTGGCCTCGTCGTGCAAGTGCTCGGCCGACAGTTCGGCGCTGGCTGGGGTGTAAGGGCCGCAAAACAGCATGGCGCCCTCGGCCAGTTGGTTCAGGGTTTCTGCGCGGTCTTTAAGCAGGCCCATAATCGCGTCAAGGTCGGCTGCTTGCGGGTTGCCTCCCAGGCTCTGGATGCGAGAGGCGACGCGGGCAGCCAGATCTTGGTTGCTGCTGTGCTTGATGTAATGAGCATTGACCCAGTTTAGTTTTTTGGGGTCCCATTGAGCGGGCGATTTATTCAGATTGCGTGTATCGAACCAGTCCACCAACTGTGCACGGCTAAAAATTTCATCATTGCCGTGGCTCCAGCCCAGACGTGCCAGATAGTTGATCATGGCTTCGGGCAGATAGCCTTCCTTGTCGTACTCCATGACATTGACGGCGCCATGACGTTTGGACAGTTTTTCGCCATCCGGACCAAGAATCATGGGTACGTGTCCGTATTCGGGCAACGACGCACCCAGCGCGCGCAAAATATTGATTTGCCGCGGGGTGTTGTTGACATGATCGTCTCCGCGCAGTACATGCGTGATTTGCATGTCCCAGTCATCGACTACCACACAGAAATTGTAGGTGGGCGTGCCATCGGGACGGGCGATGATCAGGTCGTCAAGTTCGGTGTTATCGAAACTGATGGGGCCTTTGATCAAATCGTTCCAGCCCGTAACGCCTTCCGTGGGGTTCTTGAAGCGTACAACCGGTTTACGTCCTTCGGGAATGGTCGGCAACTGTTTGCCGGGTTCGGGTCGCCATGTGCCATCGTAGCGCGGCTTCAGTCCAAGCGCGCGTGCTTTTTCGCGCATGGCCTCGACTTCTTCGGGGCTGCTGTAGCAGTAATAAGCCGTGCCCTCGGCCAACATTTTATTGATGACCTCGCGATAGCGGTCCATGCGCTGCATTTGGTAAAACGGCCCCTCGTCCGGCTGCATGTCGAGCCAGGCCATGCTGTCTAAAATAGCCTGAACCGCTTCCGGGGTTGAACGCTCCAGATCGGTGTCTTCGACGCGAAGCACGAACACACCTTTGTGGTGGCGGGCGAACGCCCATGAAAACAGGGCGGTGCGAGCGCCACCCAAATGCAGGTAGCCCGTAGGAGAGGGGGCGAACCGTGTACGAACAACAGAAGAGGTAGACGAGGTCATAGATAATGTTTAGGCTGTGCGATGCGCAACGTGAATTTGCGCCGCACTGGGTTAGGGCAATTATTGTATTTTAGAGTACAGATTAATTATTGTTGAAACAGGGTATCGTATGTTGCGTCATCGCCTAGCGGCACTGTTCGAACCTGCCTCACTTTTAGTGGTTGCCGACCGGGCTTTGCCTGTCGCGCAAAACGTGCCGGCTATATTGCGCGATAGTGCAAGCATTGTTAGTGTCTTGCCCGAAACGCCCATTGCCATTCCGGCCAGGTTGTCGGGGGTTGAAGCCGGGACAAGGCTTGACCAGGCACTGGTTTGCGTAACGCCGCAACGCTTGCCCGAAGCGCTTGACGCGATCAAGGTGCATCGTCCCCGGTTTGTTGTGTTGCTTCCGCATGTGGCCGCCTCGCCTCATCCAGAGGAAGACAGGGCTTATTGCCGCGTGTGGGGCAGCCTTAATGACTGCTCGGTCCTGGGGCCACGATCGTTTGGCGTACAGCGGCCCCACCTGAGTTTGAATCTTAGCCATATGCCGCATACGGCTCTGGCTGGCCGGGTGGCATTGGTGACTCAGTCTCGATCCATTACCGCAGCGGTTCTAGACTGGGCCGACGATGTCAGCCTGGGTTTTTCCGCTGTGATTTCTTTGGGTGATGAATCCGGTTTGCAGGGAGCCGAGGTGCTGGATTTTCTGGCTACCGACCGTCGTACCGACAGTATTGCGCTTTATATCGAAAATCCGTCCACCTCACGCGAATTTGCCAGTGCGCTGCGGGCTGCGGCCAGTGTCAAACCGGTCGTCGCCCTGAAGGTTGGCCACAGTCTGCTGGGCCCCGAGTCCACCGAAGATGCTGTATTTAATGCGCTGCTGCGGCGGGTTGGCGCCGTGCGCGTACGCTATTTTGTTCAGTTGTTTTCGGCGTTGAAGGTGCTGGGGTACACGCACCGCCCGCGTGGCCGGCGGATTGCCTTGTTTTCCAACGGCAACGGGGCGCCGCAACTGGCGCTTGATGTCATGGGAGGCAATGCAGCCGTGTTTCGCGCCGATCTGTCGCAGGCGTCGATCAAAGAGCTAAGAGGTATGCTTGAGCATGGGGCCGAAACTCAAAACCCCGTTATCACTCAGGCCCCGCTTGACCCGGACAAAATTCAGAAAATTATCAATATTCTGGCGGTTGACCCTGGGGTTGACGGTGTGTTGGTTTTGTTGGCCCCTGATCCGCTCAGCGATATGCTGGCAGTCGCGAAGCAACTGGCGCTGGCGGCGTCTTGCGCTCGTAAACCCATTATTACGTGTTTCATGGGGGATGCCACCATGAGGCCCTTGCGGCACTTGCTGGATAACGTGGGGACTCCGGCATTCCGTACGCCTGAAACGGCCGCTAACGCGTTTGGCGTGCTGGCAACGTATCACTACAACCAGACTCTATCGCAACAAACACTTCCGCCCGAGCCATTAGGTACACCGCCCAGGCTCGACCAGGCGCGCCAACTGATTGAGTTCGTCAGAAGCGAGCATCGCAGCAGGCTGACACCCACCGAATGCCAGCAGCTCTTCGATTTTTTCCATGTTCCCATCCAGGCCGTTGCACATCCGTCGCACTCGCCGGGTAATGCCGCCAGCTTGCACGAAGCCATGGCGATCCGCGTGCAGCGCGATCCTAAATTCGGCCCGTTTATACGGTTTGGTTCGAGTGGACGCCAAGAACCCATTTCGATTAATGACCGGGGCATTGAATTGCCGCCGCTCAATGGGTATCTGGCTCGTCAGCTGGTTGAGCGCAGCGCGGTATGGCGCCGCATTCTATCGCGCGAAATGAGCCCGGTTGCCTGCGATGTCTTGCAGGAATCACTAGAGCGGATTTCCGATCTGGTAAGTGAGTTGCCCGAGGTCGAGCTTCTGCTCATCGACCCGCTTTTCGCCAGCAATATGCAATTGCTGGCTTATTCGATTTGTATCGAGTTGGGGGCGAACAGAGTATTGGTCCTGCCCGAGAATTCGGGCTATCGGCATATGGCGATTCATCCCTATCCAAGGCGATTGGCACAGGCCAAGCGCTTTAAAGACGGCGAACCCTGGATGATGCGTCCCATTCGCCCTGAAGACGCCGAGCCGCTGCAAACGTTCGTGCGCGATCTGTCCGACGAGTCGCGCTACATGCGCTTTGTTTCGATGTTGCGCGAACTGACGCCCAGTATGTTGGCGCGTTATACACGTATCGATTACGACCGAGAGTTGGCGTTGGTTGCCACCGTGCAAGTGCCCAATCCCGAGCATCGCGGTTATCCCCAAGAGCAGATCATCGGGTTTGCGCACTACTTGCGTAATGCCGATGGCCGCGGTGCCGAGTACGCGCTGGTTATTGGCGACAATTGGCAGCGCCGCGGTCTGGGTACGCAACTTATGGGCGGTTTGATCGAAGCGGCGCAACTGCAGCGTCTGACCTATATCGACGGTTACGTACTAAACAGCAACAGGGCCATGCTAAACCTTATGGCGCATCTGGGTTTTCAGAACGACCGGACCCAGGACGACCCGACGATGCGCCGGGTGTGGCTGGATTTAGGGGAAAGTCGCGCCGCTTAGTTCTCTGCGACTAATACCTGTCGCAAGAACTGGGCGATGTCCTTGATTTCTTCAAGGCATACCGAGTGCGGCATATCGTAGGTTTTCCAGGTAACCGAATACCCCAGCTCTTGTAACTGGCGGTGCGAAGCCTGCCCGCGTGAAAGAGAGACCACCGGGTCTTGTGTGCCGTGGGCTAAAAAGATAGGTGTGTCCTGATTGGCGCTGTGGCGTTCGTCGTCAAACTGCGCAGCCAGTGGCAAATAGCCTGACAGGCCGATCATGCCCGCCAGTCTTTTGTTCAGTCGGGGGCCCACCTGCAGCGTCATGGCGCAGCCTTGTGAAAACCCGGCCAACACGATTTTATTAGTGGGGATGCCGCGTTCATTTTCGCGCGCGATCAAGGCTTCGACCAGTTGCTGGGATTCGCGCAACCCCTGCTCGTCTTCGCGACGTACAAGATCGGTATGCACTATGTCGTACCAGGCCCGCATGGACATGCCTGCGTTTATCGAAACGGGCCGAACCGGTGCATGCGGAAAAACGAAACGGATGGCAGGACTATTTTGCAGGCCAAGCTCGGGCACGATGGGTGCGAAGTCGTTGCCGTCGGCGCCCAGACCGTGCAGCCAGATTACGGCATGCGCGGGATTGGGGGCGGTTTCAATTTCAATGCTGTCTAAAAGTGACGTGCTCATACTGGTTCCGTTGGCTCGCTTAATGTTTTCAGGGCCTGAAACAGCGCACGATAATGTTTGCGCTGCGGGTCCTGACCTGGTTGAAGGGTGAGGTTGTTCTGGGCTTCTTTGCGTCCGGCCCGAATCAGGGCGCGCAGATGCTGAATATCCAGATTGGGGTATTCGTTAAGTAACTTGGTCAGCGCGTCGTCATCGTTCAGCAGCAAGTCGCGCAGGGTTTCAAGCCGGTGCATGGCCTTTGTTTGTTCGCGTGAGCCGTTCTTCCATATATCCATTTGAGCGCGAATGGCGTCGGCATCGGCGTCGCGCATAAGTTTGCCAACGTAATGAGTCTGACGTCGCAACCCTTCGCGGCTGGTAGTGCGCTGCGCCATGCGAATCGCTTCGAAGAGCTTTTCTTCAAGAGGCAATTGCTTTAGCTTTTCGATCGGCAACTCAGTCAATTGCTTACCCAAATCGAGTAGTTCAAGCATTTCTCGCTTGATTTGGGACTTGCTGGGGCGATCGTAGTCGTCGTCGGTGTATTCTGTAGAGTCGTTTGACATGTGGGCGTTAAAAATATCTTTTAATTAGCTATGATAACTGTCTAACTTGATAAGAGCAGCAATGAGCGAACACTCTACTTCACATTTATCCATTATTGAAAATCAGGCCCGATTTCGCCAGTTGGTGCACGACGCACTGCAATACGCCAAATCGATCGGGGCGTCGGATGCGGCGGCCGAGGTCTCCGAAAGTTGCGGTTTGTCCGTTTCGGTGCGCAACAAAGATATTGAAACGGTCGAACAAACACGCGACCGTTCGCTTGATGTAACGGTTTTTGCCGGACATCGGCGCGGATCGGCCTCAACGTCCGATTTTTCCACTCAGGCATTACGCGAAACGGTTGATGCGGCATGGCACATCGCACGCTATACGGCTGCAGATCCGGCGGCAGGCTTGCCCAGTGAAGAGCTGTTGGCCAAGGACTACACCGATCTGAAGCTGCATTATCCCTGGGATATTTCCACCGACGGCGCGGCCAAGCTGGCACTGGCGGCCGAGCGCGCAGCGCGCGCAACCAGTCCGCTCATCACCAATACCGATGGCGCTTCGGTAGATACTTACGAAGGCCATTTCGTGCTGGGCAACAGCCGCGGCTTCATGGGCGGCTATCCTTATTCGCGGCACAGCATCTCGGTGGCGCCCATCGCCGGGCGCGGCGCCAATATGCAACGCGACTACTGGTATACGTCGACGCGCGCGGCCGCCGACCTGGCCGACCCTGTGGCAATAGGGCGCTATGCGGCCGAGCGCACGCTGTCCAGGATGTCGGCTCGCCGCATCAAGACCGGCCGCTTCCCCGTCCTGTTCGAGGCGCCGCTGGCTGTAGGCCTGCTGGGCGCGCTGGTGCAAGCCACCAGCGGCGGGGCCTTGTACCGCAAGGCCAGCTTCCTGCTCGATTCGCTGGGCAAGCCGGTGCTGTCCGACCATCTCGATGTCGCCGAGGACCCGCATGTTCCCGGCGCCATGGGAAGCTCGCCGTTCGACAGCGAAGGGGTGCGCACGCAGCCGCGCGACCTGGTGGTCGCCGGCGTCCTGAATGGCTATTTCCTGTCGACCTATACCGCGCGCAAGCTCGGCATGCAAACCACGGGCAACGCCGGCGGCTCCCACAACCTGCGCCTGGCCTCGCGCCTTACCCGGGAACAGGACGATTTCCGCGCCATGCTCAGGAAAATGGGCACGGGCCTGCTGGTGACCGAACTGATAGGCCAGGGCGTCAATTACGTCAGCGGCGATTATTCGCGCGGCGCCTTCGGCTACTGGGTCGAGAACGGCGAAATCCGCCATGCCGTCCAGGAAGTCACGATAGCGGGCAACCTGGCCGACATGTACCGCCAGATCGTCGCCGTCGGGGCCGACACCATCACGCGCGGCTCCAAGACCACTGGCTCCATATTGATCGAACAGATGTCGATTGCAGGGCAGTAGCGCCTTAGGGGCTTATCCCCCGTTACAAGCATTGCTACACGGTGTAATATTCACGCTAGCAGTTTTACCGCGAAAAATAATCGAATGCCGAAAGGAGATCTCTTGATGCAGCGTCGTTCATTTCTTAAAAAAGCAGGGTTGGGGGCCGTAGCTGGCTCAGCCGCCGTCGCCGCGCCCGTATTTGCGCAAAGCACTCCCAAAATCAGCTGGAAAATGACTTCCACCTATGGGCCTTCGACACCGGCGCTTTTCAGCACGGCGCAGTTGTTCTGCAAAATGATCGAAGAAGCCTCCGATGGCAATTTCTCGATCCGCCTGTATCCGGGCGGGGAAATCGTTCCTGGCTTCGGCGTCATGGACGCGGTCGGCAACCGTACTGTCGAATGCGGCCAGACGGCCTCGTACTACTACTATGGCAAAGATCCTTCTTTCTGTTTCGATACGGCCGTGCCTTTCGGCCTGAACGCGCGCCAGATGTACTCGTGGATGCACGAAGGCGACGGCCTCAAGCTCATGCGCGAATTGTTTGCGCCGCGCCACATCATCAACTTCCCTCTCGGCAATACCGGCACGCAAATGGGCGGCTGGTACCGCAAGGAAATCAAGTCTGTCGCCGACCTGCAGGGCCTCAAGATGCGCACCGCCGGCTTCGCGGGCGAAGTGCTTTCGCGCATGGGCGTCGTGCCCCAGCAAATTCCGCCGGGCGATATCTATCCCTCGCTCGAAAAAGGCACGCTCGACGCGGTTGAATTCGTCGGGCCGGTCGACGACGAAAAGCTGGGCTTCCAGAAAGTCGCCAAGTATTACTACTATCCAGGCTGGTGGGAAGGCTCCGCCCAGGTTTCCCTGTATGTTAACGACGAGGCCTACAACAGCCTGCCCAAGAACTACCAGTCCCTCATCGACATCGCCGCGCGCGCCGCCGGCGGCAAGATGCTGGGCGACTACGATGCGCACAACCCCGCAGCCTTGCGCCGCCTGATAGGCAGCGGGGCCGTCCTCAAGGCCTTCCCGCGCGACGTGATGGACGCCTCCTTCAAGGCGTCCAACGAAGTCTACAAGGAATTCTCCGACAAGAACGCCACGTTCAAGAAGATCCACGACAACTACATGGCTTTCCGCGACAACCTCGTGCCATGGTTCCGCGTCGCCGAAGGCTCTTACGACAACTATCTGGGCATCGCCCTGGCCAACCAGAAAAAATAGCCGGTTCCAGCACAAGCAAAAAAGCCGCAATCGCGGCTTTTTTGCCGCCGGGCCCATCCCGGCGGCATGCAGGCCGCGAGGTGGACAGCGCCGCCGCGCAGCGGCCGTCCCGCCGAGGGGCTTTTGACAAATCGCCAAGTATGTTAAGATTGTGGGCTTTTCTGACTGATTTGCACGGGCGAAGTACAACGCTTAGGCATGGTTGTCATCAGGAATGGCAGCCTGGGCGGATGTCCGCCGGGCTTATTTTGAATATTTAGGAACCATCATGAAGACCTTTGTGGCCAAGCCGCAGGAAGTCCAACGTGACTGGTACGTGATTGACGCCAAGGGCAAAGT
>LNAP01005947.1_pt1 | contig 10665 bp, 8 predicted proteins | sample 602601 | NCBI WGS metagenome assembly LNAP01 (sample SAMN02440304, study PRJNA202911) | soil metagenome | biome: Subtropical and temperate rainforests or woodlands; isolation source: soil samples (1 kg each in a 20% v/v slurry with milli Q water) were... ...
GCCAGCAGCGCATCGATCTGGCTCTCGGCCAGCGCCTTGGGCAGCAGCCGTGGCAGCTTCGGCGGGTCCAGCAGTGCGCTGGGATCCTCGCTGCGTTCGCCACGCCGCACGGCATCGGCAAAGAACGCGCGCAGCGCCGACAGCAACCGCGCGTTGCTGCGCGGCGACCAGCCGTGCCGTGCACGCCAGGCCAGGTAGTCGAACAGGCCGGCCCGGTCGATCGCCGCCAACCCGCCCGCGGCGCCATCGCGCCAGCGCGCCACGCCCTCCAGGTCGCGTCGATAGCTGTCCAGGCTGGCCTGCGCCAGGCCCTGTTCGGCCCAGATCGCATCGAGGAAACGCTGGATCAGCACGTTGTCGGCATCGCGCAGGGGCGGGAGTTGCTGCACCAGCTGGCGGCGCAGCGCGGGGGTAGAGGCATCGGACATGCGACCAGCATACGGAGCCGAACACGGGCCGGCCATCGAACCTGCGCCATGGCGCAGGTATGCTCGGCCCATGGCCACCACCACCGCTCCCGCTGCCGCCACCGATCGCCCCGCCAGCCTGCTGCTGTGGCGCCTGCTGGCCCTGCTCTACGACCTGTTCCCCGCGCTGGCGCTGTGGATGCTGGCCGGCACGCTGTTCACCGTGGGCTACACGCTGTCCGGCCATGCCGAGCGCGACAACATCGCCCCCTTCAGCGCGCTGCAATGGTTGCTCTGGCTGTGCTGCTGGATCGTCACCGGCCTGTACGCCACGCTCAGCTGGCGCCGTGGCGGTCAGACCCTGGGCATGCGTCCCTGGCGCCTGCAGGTCACTAGCACCGACGGCACCGCCCCCACCCGCCGGCAACTGTGGCTGCGCTACGCCGTCGGCACCGTCTCGGTCCTGCTCGGCGGGCTCGGCCTGTGGTGGTCGCTGATCGACCGCCAGCGCCTAACCTGGCACGACCGCGCCAGCGGCACCCGCATGCGACGCCTGCCGAAGCGCTGACCGCGCCCCACGGCAGTGCCGGCCGCTGGCCGGCGCCCGATACCGCCTGACGCATCACCGTAGTGCCGGCCGCTGGCCGGCTCCCGATACCGCCGGACGCATCAACGTAGTGCCGGCCGCTGGCCGGCACCCGATATTGCCCGACATGTTCCGTGGAGCCGGCCAGCGGCCGGCACTACCCGGACGGTGAAGATTCTGCGTGGAGCCGGCCAGCGGCCGGCACTACCTGGGCGGTGAAGATTCTGCGGGGAGCCGGCCAGCGGCCGGTTCGGGCGGCACCGTTCTGGCCGCACCCGACCCACCTTCCAGAGCGGGCCAGGCAGCCCCCTCCAGGACCCTCCACAACATGGATGTTGTGGATGGAGCCCCCATGGATGGGTTCACGGCGTGTCCTGGAGGGGGCTGCCTGGCCCGCTCCGCGATGGCAACGGAAACGCCACACGCAGATCATCAGCGCACAACCACGCATGGCGTAGCTCAGAAAAGCGCCACGAAGCGGGCGCCAGCGCCACAACGCCGCCGCGTTACCCCGACTTGCGCCGGAACAGCATCCCCGACACCACCAGCATCACGATCGGCGGCAGCGCGTAGGCAATGCGGTAATCGAACTTCAACGCACCGGCCATCCGCCCGAAGAACAACTGCAGCAGCCAGAAGCCCAGCGCGAACAGAATGCCCAGGAACAGCCGCTTGCCCATTCCGCCGCTGCGCAGCGAACCGAACGCGAACGGCACCGCCGCCAGGCACAACGCCAGCACGTTCACCGGGTAGAACCACCGGCTCCAGTAGATATCCTCGTAATCGCGCGCATCCAGCCCATTGCGCTTGCGGTACTCGATGCTCGTACGCAGGTCCGACGCGCGCAGATTGCGCGGCTTGGAGATGCCGCTGGCCAGCGCCGCCGCATCCAGCTTCGAATTCCACGGCTCCGATTCCACCGTCTCACGCGTCGCCGAACGCTCGCCGAACGTATCCCGGCGCACCTTGTTCAACACCCAGCCCGTATCGCCGTGCTCGGCCGTGCCCGCATAGGTCAACGACGCCAGCTTGCCGTCGTCGCCGATCTTGTACAGCCGCACATCGCGCAGCACCAGCTTGGTCCCGCCGCCTGGCAGCAGTTGCTCGTCGCCCGCGCCCGCGTTGAGGAACGTATCGCCCTCGCGTGCCCACACGCCCGAATAGCGGGCCACCGCCATGTCGTTGCCCCACTTGGCGCTCATCCGGATGTCGTCGGCCCGGCTCTGCGCCCACGGTGCCAGCGTCTCGCCCGTCAACACCATCACCGCCGTCAGCAACGACAGCGCGATCGCCACCGACGCGCTCAGGCGCTTGCGCGACAGGCCCAGCGCACGCAGCGCGGTCAACTCGGAGGTCGCCGCCAGCTGCCCCAGCCCCATCAGCGAACCGATCACCGCCGCCGTCGGGAAGAACGTGTAGGCCCGGCGCGGCACCGTGTACAGCACCCACGCGGCCGCATGGCCGATCGTGTAGCCGCCCTTGCCCACGTCCTTGAATTCGCCGGAGAAGGCCATCACCACGTCCAGCCCCAACAGGACGGCCCAAGTCAGCAGCACCGTGCCGAACACCGACCGGCCAAGATAAAGATCAAACCGCATCGGGCGAAGCTTCATGCGGTCCTCCGCGGGCGCGACAGCTTGCCGTCACGCAGGTACATCCAGATCGCCAGCGCCAGCAGTGGCAGGCTCAGCCACCACAGACCGACACTGCCGGACAATTTGCCATCGGCGATCCAGCGCGTGCCGATGAACATCAGGTTCATGCCCACCAGATAGGCCAGGAATGCCAGCATCATCCGCCCGTAGCGCTGCTGGCGCGGCGAACTGCGCGCCAGCGGCAGCGTCATCAGCGCGAACGCCAGCGCGATCAGCGGCGGGGTGATGCGCGAATGCAGCTGCGCCTGCGCCGCCGGACGCGGGTCACCCAGCAGCTGGGTGGTGGGCAGCAGTTCGGGGTCATCTTTCTGGCGGGTGTCGGCGCCGTCGGGCATGGCCACGTCGTTGCGCGCGAAGGTCATCAGCTTGTAGTCCAGCGCGCCGTTGGCCGGCCCTTCCACCTGGTGGCCGTCATCCAGCTCCAGGTAGCGCTGGCGCTCGCCCTCGAAGAACATGCGGCCGTGGTCGGCCGACACCACCTCGATGCGGTCGTCCTTCTGCCGCTGCAGGAACACCTTGCCCAGCCGGGTGCCATCCGGCGACAGCGAGGACAGGTAGACCACCCCGCCGTTGTTGGGCAGGTTGGTGAACTTGCCCGACTCCAGCCCCGCCATGGCCACGCTGCGGTTGGCTTCCACGATCATGGTCTCGCTGGTGCGGTCGGCCCAGGGGCCCAGCCACAGCGAGCACAGGCCGATCAGGCCCACCACCGGCAGCACCAGCATCAGCACCGGGCGCAGCAGCCGCTTGGGCCCCACCCCGATGGCGGTCAGCACCGCCATTTCCGAGTCCCGGTAGAGCCGGGCGGTGGCCAGCAGCAGGCCCAGCATCAGCGCCAGCGGCAGGATCAGCGGCATGTAGACGATGAACTGCAGGCCCAGCTGCGAGAACAGCAGGCGGGCCGGTACGCGGCCGTCGGCGATATTGCCGAGGATGTCCACCAGGACACCACCGACGCTTACCACCAGCAGCACGATCAAAGTGGCCAGGAAACTCTGGACGAAATCACGCAGGAGATAGCGATCGAGCTTCGACATGGGGCGGTGGTTTAAACTCTCGGATTCGTTCGCGGTGCTGCCCAGTCTACTGACGGGACGTAAACAGCTCGCGATTGTACGGATTTGCCAACGGAATCTGATCAATGGCCCTGGAATTCACCCTGAACCACGCAACGCCGGCCTCGGCCGCGTTCGATTGCGTCATCGTCGGCGCCTATGCCGACCAGACCCTGAGCCCGGCGGCACAGGCCCTGGACACCGCGTCCGGCGGTCGCCTGACGGCCCTGGTGGCCCGCGGCGACGTCGGCGGCAAGACCGGCAACACCACCCTGCTGCACGATCTGCCGGGCGTCACCGCCCCGCGCGTGCTGGTGGTGGGGCTGGGCGAACCGGCCAAGTTCGGCGTCCCGCAGTACCTCAAGGCGGTGGGCGATGCCAGCCGCGCCCTGAAGAGCGGGGTCAACCACCACGCGCTGTTCACCCTGACCGAGATCGAGGTCAAGGGCCGCGATGCCGCCTGGAACATCCGCCAGGCCATCATCACCGCCGACCACGCCGCCTACCGCTACAGCGCCACGCTGGGCAAGAAGAAGGCCGACGAACCCGGCCTGACCCAGCTGGCCATCGCCGGTACCGACGCCCAGGCCCTGGCCCAGGGCCAGGCCATCGCCGCCGGCGTGCAGTACGCCCGCGAGCTGGGCAACCTGCCGCCGAACCTGTGCACCCCGGCCTACCTGGCCGAGTCCTCGGTCGCCTTCGCCCAGGCCCATGCCGGTGCCGAGGCGGAGATCCTGGACGAGCACCAGATGGAAGCGCTGGGCATGGGCTCGCTGCTGGCCGTGGCCCGCGGCTCGGCCAACCGCCCGCGCCTGGTGGTGCTGAAGTGGAGCAACGGCGGCGACGCCAAGCCCTACGTACTGGTCGGCAAGGGCATCACCTTCGACACCGGCGGCGTCAACCTGAAGACCCAGGGCGGCATCGAAGAGATGAAGTACGACATGTGCGGTGGCGCCAACGTCATCGGCACCTTCGTCGCGGCGGTCACCGCCAAGCTGCCGCTGAACCTGGTGGTGGTGGTGCCGGCGGTGGAAAACGCCATCGACGGCAATGCCTACCGACCGTCGGACGTGATCACCTCGATGTCGGGCAAGACCATCGAAGTGGGCAACACCGACGCCGAAGGCCGCCTGATCCTGTGCGACGCGCTCACCTACGCGCAGCGCTTCGAGCCGGCCGCGCTGGTCGACGTGGCCACCCTGACCGGTGCCTGCCTGGTTGCCCTGGGCCACCAGACCGCCGGCCTGATGACCAAGCACGACGACCTGGCCAACGAACTGCTGGCCGCCGGCGAGCACGTGTTCGACCGCGCCTGGCGCCTGCCGCTGTGGGACGAGTACCAGCCGATGCTGGATTCCAGCTTCGCCGACGTCTACAACATCGGCGGCCGCTGGGCCGGTGCGATCACCGCCGGCTGCTTCCTGTCGCGCTTCGCCGAAGGCCAGCGCTGGGCCCACCTGGACATCGCCGGCGTGGCCAGCGACGAAGGCAAGCGTGGCATGGCCACCGGCCGCCCGGTTGGCCTGCTCAGCCAGTGGCTGCTGGACCAGGTCGCCCGCGCCTGATGCCGTGCCCGATCGGGGTGGCCTGAGCGCCGCCCCGATCCCGCCCGGCCTGCTGCCGGGCCTTCCCTTTCGCTCCTGGCCTGCCCATGTCCCGTGCTGATTTCTACCTGATCGCCAAGCCCCGCTTCCTGACCGAGCCGCTGCGCCTGGTCTGTGAGCTGGCCCGCAAGGCCAACGACGCCGGGCTGTTCACCCTGGTGCTGGCACGCGACCAGGCCCAGGCCGAGGAGCTGGACGAGCTGCTGTGGTCGTTCGACGACGAGGCCTACATCCCCCACCAGATCGCCGGTGAGGACATGGACGAGGAGGAGGCGCTGGTGCTGATCGCCGTGCCCGGCACGCCGGCCCCGGCGCGCCCGCTGGTGATCAACCTGCGCGACGACCCGTACCTGGCCGAGTGCGACCGGGTGCTGGAAGTGGTGCCGGCCGACCCGGAAGCGCGCGAACCGCTGCGCGAGCGCTGGCGCCAGTACAAGGCGCTGGGCTTTGACCTGAACAAGTACGACATGTAACCCGCGCGGCGCCCGCCGTGGCGCCGCCACCGAGCCCGGAGACCCTTGATGCGCCTGTTGATCGCCCTGATCTTTCCCTGGTTCGCCTTCTTCACCATTGGCCGCCCGTTCGCAGGCATCCTCTGCCTGATCCTGCAAATCACCCTGATTGGCTGGCTCCCGGCCGCGATCTGGGCCGCCTACGCGGTTTCGCAGTTCCATACCGACCAGAAGATCCAGCGCGCCCTCGGGCGCTGATGTTCCGGCACCCCCACCTCCCGTCTTCGATCCTGGTTCCCGCATGACCCAACTCGCCTCCAGCTACGACCCCAAAACCTTCGAAACCGCGCTGTACGACGCGTGGGAGAAGGCCGGCCATTTCAAGCCGTCCGGCAAGGGCGAGCCGTACACCATCCTGCTGCCGCCGCCGAACGTGACCGGCACGCTGCACATGGGCCATGCCTTCCAGCAGACCTTGATGGACGCGCTGGTGCGCTACCACCGCATGCGCGGCTACGACACGCTGTGGCAGGTGGGTACCGACCACGCCGGCATCGCCACCGAAATGGTGGTCAGCCGCAACCTGGCGCTGGAAGGCAAGGGCGAGACCCGCGATTCGCTGGGCCGCGAGGGCTTCATCGAGAAGGTCTGGGAGTGGAAGGCGTTCTCCGGTGACACCATTGAACGCCAGATGCGCCGCCTGGGCACCTCGGCGGACTGGTCGCGCAGCACCTTCACCATGGACCCGCAGCCGTCCGAGGCGGTGATCGAGGCCTTCCTGCGCTGGCACGAGCAGGGGCTGATCTATCGTGGCCAGCGCCTGGTCAACTGGGACCCGGTGCTGAAGACCGCCATTTCCGACCTGGAAGTGGAGAGCGTGGAAGAAGACGGCTTCCTGTGGTCGATCAGCTACCCGCTGGCCGATGGCAGCGGCACGCTGACCGTGGCCACCACCCGCCCGGAAACCATGCTGGGCGACACCGCGGTGATGGTGCATCCCGAGGACGAGCGCTACGCGCACCTGATCGGCAAGATGGTCAAGCTGCCGCTGACCGACCGCGAAATTCCGGTGATCGCCGATGACTACGTGGACCGCGAGTTCGGTACCGGCGTGGTCAAGGTGACCCCCGCGCACGACTTCAACGATTACCAGGTGGGTGTGCGCCACAACCTGCCGATGATCAACCTGTTCACCCCGGTGGCCGCCATCAACGACAACGCCCCGGAGAAATACCGCGGGCTGGACCGTTACGAAGCGCGCAAGGTGATCCTGGCCGAGCTGGAAGACCTGGGCATCCTGGTCGAAACCAAGCCGCACAAGCTGCAGGTGCCGCGCGGCGACCGCACCCAGCAGGTGATCGAGCCCTACCTCACCGACCAGTGGTTCGTGAAGATGGACGTGCTGGCCAAGCGCGGCTTGGAGCTGGTGGAGAACGGCAGCATCCAGTTCGTTCCGGCCAACTGGATCAACACCTACCGCCACTGGATGGAGAACATCCAGGACTGGTGCATCAGCCGCCAGCTGTGGTGGGGCCACCGCATTCCGGCGTGGTTCGATGACGCGGGCAACTGCTACGTCGGCCGCGACGAGGCCGATGCGCGCGCGCGCAACAACGTCGGCGCCGACGTCGCCCTGCACCAGGACAGCGACGTGCTGGAGACCTGGTTCTCCTCGCAGCTGTGGCCGTTCTCCACCCTGGGCTGGCCGAACGAACAGGCGATGGCCGACCGCGGTTTCGAGCGCTACCTGCCGTCGGCGGTGCTGGTCACCGGCTTCGACATCATCTTCTTCTGGGTGGCCCGCATGATCATGGCCACCGACAGCTTCACCGGGAAGATTCCGTTCAAGGACATCTACATGACCGGTCTGATCCGCGATGCGCAGGGTCAGAAGATGTCCAAGTCCAAGGGCAACGTGCTCGACCCGCTGGACATCATCGACGGCATCTCGCTGGAAGACCTGGTTGCCAAGCGCACCACCGGGCTGATGAAGCCCAAGGATGCGCCGAAGATCGAGAAGGCCACGCGCAAGGAATTCCCCGACGGCATCATTGCCCACGGTGCCGACGCGCTGCGCTTCACCATTGCCGCGCTGGCCACGCACGGCCGCGACATCAAGTTCGACATGAGCCGCGCCGAGGGCTACAAGAACTTCTGCAACAAGCTGTGGAACGCCAGCCGCTTCACCCTGATGAACACCGAGGGCAGCAGCTTCACCGGCGTGCCGCAGCCGCGCACCGATGCCGAGCGCTGGATCCTGGCGCGCCTGGCGGCGGTCTCGGCCGAGGCACAGACGCACTACGCCAACTACCGGTTCGACCTGCTGGCCCAGTGCCTGTACGAGTTTGCCTGGAACGAGTTCTGCGACTGGTTCCTGGAACTGACCAAGCCGGCGCTCAACGGCGACAACGCCGACGACGCGGCCAGCACCCGCCACACCCTGCTGTACGTGCTGGAAGCGCTGCTGCGCCTGCTGCACCCGCTGATTCCGTTCGTCACCGAGCAGCTGTGGCGTCAGGTGGCCCCGCGCCTGGGCCTGGGCGAAGACACCCTGTCGCTGCGTCCGTACCCGACGGCGGACGAATTCGCGGGCGATTTCGCCCGTGCCGAGGCCGACGTGGAGTGGCTCAAGGGGATGGTCAACGCGCTGCGCCGCGTGCGCAGCGAACTGAACGTGCCGCCGGCCAAGCAGGTCACGTTGCTGCTGCAGGGCGGCACCGCGGACGACCGCACCCGTGTGGCCCGCTTCACGGCCTCGCTGTCGTTCCTGCTGAAGCTGGCGCGCATCGATTGGCTGGCCGACGCGGCCGATACCCCGCCGTCGGCGGCGGCCATTGTCGGTGAGCTGAAGCTGCTGGTGCCGCTGGAAGGCCTGGTCGACCTGGGCGCCGAGCGCGCCCGCCTGGACAAGGAAATTGCCCGGGTGGAGTCGGAGAAGGAGAAGAGCCAGACCAAGCTGGGCAAGTTCACCGACAAGGTGCCGGCCGCGGTGGTCGAGCAGGAACGCGTGCGTCTGGTGGAATGGACCGCGCAGCTGGCCGGCCTGGTCGAGCAGCGCGCGAAGCTGTAACGCGGCGGTGTTTGTTGGGGGGTACCGACCACCGGTCGGTACCTGCCGGGTGGGACGATGGACGCAGCCACCCATGGGGTGGCTCTACCGGGGCATGATGCGTATTCGTCCATGGAATGCGTGCCTGCCGACACGATGTCACTCTCCATTTTCTGTACCGTGCTGTTCGCTGCCCTGCTGCATGCCAGCTGGAATGCGATCGTCAAACGCGGCAGCGATACGCTGCTGACCACGATCCTGGTCACCGGGTCGGCCGCGCTGATCGCGGCCGTCCTGCTGCCCTTCGTGCCCGCGCCGCTGCCACGCAGCTGGCCATGGCTGGCCGCCTCCACGGTGTTGCAGGTCCTCTATTACGTTCTGGTCGCGCGCACCTACCGGGTGACCGACATGAGCGCGTCCTACCCGCTGATGCGCGGCTGCGCACCGATCCTGGTGGCGCTGGTGGGCACCGTGTTCCTTGGCGAACGCCTGCATGCGGTGGCGTGGGGCGGCATCGCGCTGATCTGTGCGGGCATCCTGTGCATGGCACGCGGCGGCGCACGCCAGCACCTGTGGCTGCCGCTACTCAACGCTGGGGTGATTGCCACCTACACGCTGGTTGATGCGTGGGGCGCGCGCCAGTCCGGCGCGGCGCTCAGCTACACCCTGTGGCTGTTCCTGTTGTCCGGGTTGCCGCTGCCGGTGTGGGCGGTCTGCACGCGTGCGTCCCGACTGTGGGCCTACGCGCGGGAAAACGCGGGCTTTGGCGTGGTCGGCGGAATCGGCACGCTGACCTCGTATGGGCTGGCGCTGTGGGCCATGACCATCGCGCCGGTGGCGATGATTTCGGCGCTGCGCGAAACCTCGATCCTGTTCGGCATCCTGATCTCCGCATTCGTCTTGCGTGAGCGGGTGACGCGGATGCGCTGGATCGCGGCGGGGTTGATCGTTGCGGGCGCGGCGGTGTTGCGGGTGGCGTGAGGGTGCGCCCAGCCGTGCGTGGCGGCGCCGGTCCGGCGTGGCGTGCAGCCGACCAACGGTCGGCTCTACCGCCGGACGATGCGTGCAGCCGACCAACGGTCGGCTCTACCCTCGGACGATGCGTGCAGCCGACCAACGGTCGGCTCTACCTCCGGACGATGCGTGCAGCCGACCAACGGTCGGCTCTACCGCCGGACGATGCGTGCAGCCGACCAACGGTCGGCTCTACCTCCGGACGATGCGCGCAGCTGACCAACGGTCGGCTCTACGAGGGTCGGTAGAGCCGACCGTTGGTCGGCTGCCTTGCGCCGTTATGGTCGGTTCGCGCCGTTACAACGGCGGCATGGTCTGGATGTCGTCGTCCACCAGCTCCATCGCCATCACCAGGGCGTCCTCGCGCCCCTCGCGCGCCGGGTAGTAGCGCGGGCGGCGGCCGATCTCGTTGAAGCCTTCGCTGTGGTACAGCGCCACCGCCGGCGTGTTGGACGGGCGCACTTCCAGGAACACGCGCTGGGCGCCATGGTCGCGGGCCAGCTGCACCAGCGCGCGGAACAGAAACCGGCCCAGTCCGCGCGACTGGGTCTGGGGATCCACGCACACGTTCAATACGTGGGCTTCGTCGGCCGCGATGCTGAGCACACCGTAGCCGACCAGGACGCCGTCATCTTCCAGCGCCAGCGCCGGGTAGCCCGCACGCAGGCAGTCCACGAAAATGCCGCGCGTCCACGGGAACGGGTAGCCGCGCAGTTCGATCGGCATCAGGGTGTCGATATCGCTTTCGCGCAGCGCGCGCAGCGCCAGCGGGCGCGGTGAACTGACCGCGCTCACGGCCGGCCCCGCTTGCGCAGGGCCCGCAGTTGCGGCCACAGCGCGCGC
>LNAP01005948.1_pt1 | contig 10664 bp, 10 predicted proteins | sample 602601 | NCBI WGS metagenome assembly LNAP01 (sample SAMN02440304, study PRJNA202911) | soil metagenome | biome: Subtropical and temperate rainforests or woodlands; isolation source: soil samples (1 kg each in a 20% v/v slurry with milli Q water) were... ...
CGACGCCGGCTCACGCCGCACGGGCACGGCAGCGACGCGCTCTGCACCGCCACCGGCCGGCTCGGCCAGCGGCGCGGGCACGGTCACGCTGAATTCGGGCGACACGGCAGCACCGCGAACGAAGGCGGTACGCAGGCCTGCAAGGCGCAGGCGGAAAAAATCGTGAAGGAGCTTCATCAGCCCATCTCCTCATGACGACGCCGTCGGCGTCCTCAGGAGTGGGCCGGACTTTCCCTAGCGGAAAGCACCAGCCGACCGCAGGCGGTCGCCGCAGGCGTTCAACTTGTTATGCGGCGCCGGCACCCGAAGCGAGCGGATGTCGACGTTGCGACTAGGGTAAACGTCCATATGCCTTGGTTAGTCAGGACAGGAAGCCGGTCGGCGCAACGCGCCGGAGGGCGCGCGCATTGTCGTGCTGCGCCGCGGGAGTGTCAACGTTCAAGCTGAATTTTTCCGCACCGACATGACGTCGGCACGCGCCGGTCAGACGACCGGCTGCAGCGCCAGCCCCTGCTGCACGATCGGCTCGACCAGCCAGTGGTCGGCGAGCAGGAACGCAAACAGCGCCATCAGGTAGACGATGGAGTAGTTGAACACCTTCATCGCGTACAGCTCGTCCGGCGGATTCAGCAGGCGCACGGCGTAATACAGGAACGCCCCGCCCAGCACCGCGGCGCCGCCCAGGTAGACCAGGCCGCTCATCCCGGTCAGCGCCGGCAGCAGGGTCACCAGCACCAGCAGCACGGTGTAGAACAGGATGTGCCAGCGGGTGAACACCACGCCGTGGGTCACCGGCAACATCGGCACCTGGGCGCGCGAGTAGTCGTCGCGGCGGAAGATCGCCAGCGCCCAGAAGTGCGGTGGCGTCCACACGAAGATGATCAGGCACAGCTGCAACGCGTACGGGTGCAGCGCACCGGTGACCGCGGTCCAGCCCAGCACCGGCGGGATCGCCCCGGCGAGGCCGCCGATCACGATGTTCTGCGGCGAGGCGCGCTTCAGGAACGCGGTGTAGACCACCGCGTAGCCGATCAACCCGGCGAACGTCAGCACCGCGGTCAGCGTGTTGACCAGCAGCACCAGCACCGCCATCGAGGCGATGCCCAGCAGCAGCGCGAACACGAAGACCTGGCGCGCATTGAGATGCCCGGTGGCCAGCGGCCGGTGCGCCGTGCGCACCATCACCTTGTCGATGCGCTGGTCGATCAACTGGTTGAACGCGGCGGCCGACGACGACGCCAGCCAGATGCCCAGCGTGCCGAACACCAGCGCGCGCCACGGCGGCATGCCGGGCACGGCGAGGAACATGCCGATCACCGCGCAGAACACCAGCAGCGCGACGATGCGCGGCTTGGTCAGTAGCAGGTACTCTTGAAAAACGCTCATCTTCAGTGTCGCCCCAACGACAGGAACATCGATTCGTCATGCCGCCGCTGCGTGCGTGCCAGCGTGGCCAGCAAGGTGAACAGCAGCAGGGCCGCCACGCCATTGTGCGCGGTCGCCACGGCCAGCGGCAGGCCGAAGTACACGTTGCTGATGCCCAGCAGCAGCTGGCCCGCCAGCGCCAGCGCGATCGCCAGGCCGCACACGCGCAGGCCACGCCGCGCGGTCCTGATCGACAGCCATCCGAGGTAGCAGAACACCACCAGCGCGCCGAGCCGGTGCGCGATCTGGATCGCGCTGCGCGCGGCCATGTCGAGCACGCCGCCTTCGTAGTTGACGCCGATGCCGCGCCACAGCACGAAGCCTTCATGGAAGTCCGTCGGCGGCACCCACTGGCCCAGGCACTGCGGGAACGAGCCGGGGCCGTAGCCGCAGGCCAGAGCCGCATAGTTCGCCGAGGTCCAGCCGCCCAGCGCGATCTGGCAGACCAGCAGCACGACGCCGATCGCCACCAGCCGACGCAGGTCGGCGTGGCGTTCGTCCGCCGCTGCCACGCCGGCGAAACGCAGCGCGGCGTACGCCAGCAGCGCAAACGTGGCCATGCCGCCGAGCAGGTGGCCCATCACCACCACCGGCTTGAGCAGGAGCGTCACCGTCCACATGCCGAGCATCGCCTGGAAGACAATCACCGCCAGCGCCAGCACGCAGATCTTCCACGCGCCGGGACGCTGCAGCCGGATCGCGGCGAACAGCGGCAGCGCAATCGCGCAGGCCGCCAGCGCGGATGACCACATATGCTCGCCGCGCATGTACAAGCCCACCCCAAGCGCCGCGAACACCGCGCCGACGAGCACTGCCAGCAACGTGCCGCGCCGACGCCAGCTGGCAATCAGCGCCAGCAGCAGCACCAGCACGCCGAGCGTGCCGGCGAGGAAGCGATGCACCTGCTCGCGCCAGGCCTTGTGCGCCTCGTACGGGCGATCCGGGAACGTCGCGTCGGCGTGCGCCACCGCCTGCGCGTGCTGCGGCCAGGTGACCTGGCCGTAGCAGGTCGGCCAGTCCGGGCAGGACAGGCCGGCATTGGACAGCCGCACGAAGGCGCCGAACATCACCAGCCCGAACGCGAACACCGCCGCGAACAGCGCCAGCCAGCGCAATACCCGCAGGGAGCGCGGCGATATCACTTGATCACCTTCTGCAGGTCCTTGCGCAGCCCGGACGGATCGAACCCGGCCCGGTACAGCGACAACGCGGTGCCGTTGGATTCCACCAGCAGCGCGCTCACGCTGTCCGGCGCGCTCGGCCGGAAGCTGGCCAGCTTGCCGTCGACGTCCTCGCCGAGCTGCCAGTAGTTGCGCATGCCGTCGCGCGCGTCGTCCGCCGGCGGCGTGCCCAGGTAGAGCAGGCGCAGGCGCGACTGGTTGCGGTTCAGCGTGACCCGCGCGGCGGCCATGCTGGTCAGCGCGGCCAGGCATTGCGTGGCGCAGTCGGGACCGGCCAGCGCCACCAGGGTCAGCCGCGGCTCGCTGTCGCGCCAGGCGTAGGGCTGGCCATTCGCCAGCTGCACGCGCAACTGTTCGTCGACGAAATTGCGTTGCGGCAGGATCGGCTCGCCGTTGCCCCTGGTGCCGGGCTGCCAGCCGCTCCAGCTGAGCAGGCCGGCGACGATCATCGGCGCGACAAACGCCAGCACGATCATCAGCAGGAACATTCGGCTCTTGCGCACGGCGGCGGGATCAGCAGCTTTCATGGGACTTCATCGACCTTCGTGGAATCAGGATTTGCGTGGCTTGCGCTTGCGATGCACGACCAGCAGGATCACCACCGCGGCAAGCGCAAAGGTGAACCATTGGAAGGCATAGGCACGATGCCGCGCCGGCGGCATCGAGGAAAAATCGAGGTTGCGCTCGCGCTCGTAGATCGCCGCCGGATCCGGATCCAGCGCAAGCACTCGCGGATACAGCGGCCGTCCGAGGTCAGCGGCAACCTGCACCGGGTCCAGGAAGATCGCGCTCTTCGGCCATTGGACCTGTCGCGCCAGCGCATTGCCGCCCATCTCGAATCCGACCGGCGGCGGCGGTACATACAGCCCCTGCAAGCTCACCTTGCCGGTCGGCAACGGTGGCACCTGGGGCGCCTTGTCGCTGCCGTTGCCGGGCAGAAAACCGAGGTCGACCAGCAACAACGGTGAGTGATCGTCCAGCGCCAACGGCGCGAACACCTGGATGCCGCCACGCCGGTCATGCTTCGGGTTGTCCAGCAGGTACAAGCGGTCTGCCAGGTAGTGGCCGCCAACTTCTACCCGGGGGAAGCCGTCGGCCGGCGGCGAGTCGGCCACCTTGGCAAAGTCCTGCCGCGGCGCGGCAGCGGCCGCGGCATACCGTCGCAGAAGCGCCTCCTTGAAGTCGGCGCGATGCAGTTGCCAGACGCCCAGACGTATGAACAGCAACGCCCCGGCCACGGTCAGCAGCAGCGCCCACCACGAAGGACGGCGAAATCCGGTCACGCCGGGTGCCTGCCAGCGGCCGTTATACTGGCCATGTCGAACTGGATCGGATCAATCACGTGGAAACCATCTATAAAATTGCGCTGGTAGTGGTGCTGCTGGTGGTGATCTTCAGCCTCGGCCAGGCGCTGTACTTCATGATGACCGACAAGGACGACGACAGGCGCACGGTGTGGGCGCTGACCCGTCGCATCGGCCTGTCGCTGCTGTTCATCGCCATGGTCGCGTTCGGCATCTGGATGGGTTGGCTGCACCCGCACGACGTCGGCCAGTGATTGTACCGGTTGTACCGGCAGCGCGCTCCCTCGGCGCCGCCGGCCGAACCCCGCTGCGGCGGCGTCGAAGCCAACAAAAAACCCGCCAATGGCGGGTTTTTTGTTGGCTTCGCGAGAAGGATCTCGCGTCAGAGGATATAGACGAACATGAACAGGCCGAGCCAGACTACGTCGACGAAGTGCCAGTACCACGCCACCGCCTCGAAGCCGAAGTGGTGGTCCTTGTTGAAGTGGCCCTTCAGCACGCGCAGCCAGATCACCGCCAGCATGATCGTGCCCAAGGTCACGTGCATGCCGTGGAAGCCGGTGAGCATGAAGAAGGTCGAACCGTAGACGCCGCTGTGCAGAGTCAGGTTCAGCTCCTTGTAGGCCTCGATGTACTCGTGCGCCTGGAAGTACAGAAAGGTGGCGCCCAGCAACACGGTCAGCCCCAGGAACAGCAGGATCTTGCCGCGATGGCCGGCGCGCAGCGCGTGGTGCGCGATCGTCACGGTGACGCTGGAGGTGAGCAGGATCACCGTGTTGAGCAGCGGCAGGCCCCACGCCGGCACGGTGCGGAATGCGCCGCCGGCCTGTTCCGGGCCGTTGCCGCCATTGGCGCCCCAGGCAGCCGTGTAGTCGCTCCACAGGAATTCGTGGGTCAGCACGCCGTGGCCGTGACCGCCAAGCCATGGCACCGAGAACATGCGGATGTAGAACAGCGCGCCGAAGAATGCGCCGAAGAACATCACCTCGGAAAAGATGAACCACATCATGCCCATGCGGAACGAGGTATCCACCTGGCTGTTGTAGTTGCCGGCCAACGACTCGTTGATCACCGAGCGGAACCAACCGAAGAACATGCCCAGCACGCCGATCACACCGATGATCAGCACGGACTTGCCGAAACCGGTCTCGCCGGGCTCCGCGTTCAACCAGTGTGCGGCACCGAACACGGTGGTGAACATGACCACTGCGGCCACAAACGGCCAGTAGCTCTTGGCCGGAACGAAGTAAGCGTCGTGTTGCTGACCCATGGTGTAACCCCGTGGATTTCTCTTGATGACTTTGCCCCGTCACACCGACCGGGGAACTGCACGCCGGTCGTCGAACCCGGCCGGTTGAAGAAAACGTGGAACGCGTGGAACGCTATTTCATCAGCAGAATTTGCAGGAACGTCGACAGGTAGACCGCCAGCGCGACCACGGCAAGTATCGTGACCGTGCACCGCACGCCCCGACGGGACTTCCCGTCTGGCTGGACCGTTGCCGCATGAATCGTCTGCTGCGCCATGTCACTTTGCTCCCGAGGTCATGCCGGCCGCGCGGCCGGCATGACGGATGGACGATCAATCGTTGACGTGGCCGTGGGCCAGTTCGTCGTCGTTGATCACCGGCGGCACTTCGAAGGTGTGGTGCGGTGCCGGCGACGGAATGGTCCACTCCAGGCCCTTGGCTCCTTCCCACACGCGATCGGTGGCCTTCTTCTTCGAGAAGAACGCGCAATGGATCAGCACGCCCACGAAGATCAGCTGGGTGGCGCCGAACAGGAAGCCGCCGATCGAGCTGATCATGTTGAAGTTGGCGAACGCGACGTTGTAGTCGGGGATGCGGCGCGGCATGCCGGCCAGGCCCAGGAAATGCTGCGGGAAGAACAGCACGTTCACCCAGATCACGCTGTTCCAGAAATGCACCTTGCCCCAGAACTCGCTGTACATGTTGCCGGTCCACTTCGGCATCCAGTAATACGCGGCGCCGATGATCGCGAACAGCGCACCGGTGACCAGCACGTAGTGGAAATGCGCCACGATGAAGTAGGTGTCGTGATACTGGAAGTCGGCCGGCACCAGCGCCATCATCAGGCCGGAGAAGCCGCCGATGGTGAAAAGGATGATGAACGCGATCGCGAACAGCATCGGCGTCTCGAACGTCATCGAGCCACCCCACATGGTGGCCACCCAGTTGAACACCTTCACGCCGGTCGGCACCGAGATCAGCATGGTGGCGTACATGAAGAAGATTTCGGCACCCAGCGGCAGGCCCACCGCGAACATGTGGTGCGCCCACACGATGAACGACAGGAACGCGATGCAGGCGATCGCGAACACCATCGCCTTGTAGCCGAAGATCGGCTTGCGCGCGAAGGTCGGCACGATCTCCGAGATGATCCCGAACGCGGGCAGGATCATGATGTAGACCTCGGGATGGCCGAAGAACCAGAAGATATGCTGGTACAGCACCGGATCGCCGCCGCCGCCCGGGTTGAAGAAGTTGGTGCCGAAGTACTTGTCGGTGAGCAGCATGGTCACCGCACCGGCCAGCGCCGGCATCACCGCGATCAGCAGGAACGCGGTGATCAGCCAGCTCCACACGAACACCGGCATCTTCATCAGATCCATGCCGGGCGCGCGCATGTTGAGAATGGTGGCGATGATGTTGATCGCGCCCATGATCGAGCTGATGCCCATCAGGTGGATCGCGAACACCGCGTAGGCCAGCGAGCCACTCTGCAGCGACAGCGGCGGGTACATCGTCCAGCCACCGGCCGGGCCACCGCCGGGCAGGAACAGCGTGGACAGCAGCAGCAGGAACGCGAACGGCAGGATCCAGAACGACAGGTTGTTCATGCGCGGCAACGCCATGTCCGGCGCGCCGACCATCAACGGGATCATCCAGTTGCCCAGGCCCACGAAGGCCGGCATGATCGCGCCGAAGATCATCACCAGCGCGTGCATGGCCGTCATTTCGTTGAAGAAATACGGCTGCATCAGCTGCATGCCCGGCTTGAACAGCTCCGCACGGATCAGCATGGCGAAACTGCCGCCGATGAACAGCATCGTCAGCGAGAAAATCAGATACAGCGTGCCGATGTCCTTGTGGTTGGTGGACATGCACCAGCGCTGGAAGAAACCTTTCGGCGCGCCGTGGTGATCGTCGTGCTGATCATGGGTGGCTGCGTAGGACATGGCCTTGCACCTCTAACCTGAAATATGGAATGCGACTGCAAAAAAACATGTGCCGGAAACGGCGGCAAACGGCCTCAGCCCTGCTTGCCGGCAACCGGAGCGGCGACCTGTGCGGTTTGCGGCGCCGGAGCAGGTGCCGCGGATGGCGTCTCCTGCTCGGCCAGCCACTTGGCGAAATCGGCCTTGGATTTCACCACCACCACGATCGGCATGAAGGCATGGTCCTGGCCGCACAATTCGGCGCATTGGCCGCGATAGGTACCCGGCGTGGTGAAGTTGGCCCACGCCGCGTTGATGATTCCGGGGATCGCGTCGATCTTCCAGCCGGTCGCCGGCACCCACCAGGAGTGGATCACGTCGCCGCTGGTGATCACGAAGCGGATCTTGGTGTCGACCGGCACCACCAGCGGCTTGTCGACGTCAAGCAGGTAGGTGTTTTCGTCGCCGACCTTGACCGCGAACGGATCCATGCCCGAACCGAGCTGGCGGGTCTGATCGCTGCGCGTGTCGAGCTTGGACATGAAGCCGACCTTGTCGATCGACTTGCCCATGTAGTCGACGTAGTCGTAGCGCCACTTCCACTGATAGCCGGTGACCTTGACGGTCATCTGCGAACCGGTGGTGTCGGCCCAGGTGGTGAGGCCACCGGTGGCCAGATAGGCCAGGGTGATCAGGATCAGCACCGGAATGGTGGTCCAGACCACTTCCACCGTGGTGTTGTGCGACCACTTCTCGGCCACCGCGCCGCGCGATTTGCGGAAGCGGAACATGGCGATGAACATCGCGCCGAACACCAGCACGCCGATCACCGTGCACACGGCGAGCGAAACGTTGTTCAGGTGGTACGGCACCGGCGACCAGGTGCTCGCGCCGCGCTCCATGTTCAGCTGCCACGGACCGGGGGCGGCCAGGGCCACGCTGCCGAACGATGCAAGGGCGAGAGCCGCCGCTGCCGTGAATGATCGCCTGATGCCGCCAGATGTCATGTCTTGCACCTTTGTTGAACCTACTTGCGTGGCTGGTTGAAGTCGGCCAGCAACACCATGAGTTTCTTCGACAGCTCGACGCGTTCCTGATCCGCCAGGAAAACGCCGATCTCCAGTTCGCGTCCGTGCGATGACAGCAGCAGGCGCTGACGCCCGTTGCCCGACTCCAGCAGCACGCGCACCCAGTACGACTGGAAACGCATGCGGCGCCGGCCTGGCAGGGATTGCACCTCCAGCGACAACGCGTCGAGGGTGATGCGCTCACTACGGTCGCCGGCCCGCCAGGCCACGCTCAAGGCGATGGCCACGGCGGCGGATTCCACCAGGGCAAACAGCGGAGCGAACACATTCCCCTGCCACGCACCCAGTCCAGCCGTCATCAGCACCAGCGCTACCAGAACCACGATCAGTCGACGCAGGCCGCGCCGGCTGAGCGTGCGATTGGGCTTGAGCCACATCGTCACGCGGGGCAAGCCGGCGGTAGCTGGTCGAAGCACGATCATGGGGATCCGGCGTGCCTGGAACGCCGGAATGATAGGCCGCGGCGGCGCAGCGGGCAAGAATGTCGCACCGGCTTGACCTGGATCAAGCGATCAGGCTAGGCCGCCGGACCGCCTTTCGACGACACCCCGGCTCCCGCGAATCGCACGGCACGCGTACAATTCCACGTTTATCTCCGCATCCGCGGATCTTTGCGATAGACCCGTGACCCAAGCCATTCTCAGCCCCGAACTCCCCGTCGACAGCACGCCTGCGCGTGCGCGCGTCACCGCCGCCTGGCTGCGCGACGAGACCGAAGCGGTCAACGACCTGCTCGCCCAGGCCACCCTGCCCGCGACCGAACGCGAGCAGGTGATCGACCTCGCCTCCGGCCTGGTTTCGCGCGTACGCGCACGCGCCAAGGACCAGAGCGCGGTCGAATCCTTCATGCGCCAGTACGACCTGTCTTCCGAGGAAGGCGTGCTGCTGATGTGCGTGGCCGAGGCGCTGCTGCGCATCCCCGACAAGGCCACCGCCGACAAGCTGATCCGCGACAAGCTCGGCGAGGCGGACTGGAAGAAGCACCTGGGCCAGAGCGAATCGCTGTTCGTCAACGCCTCGACCTGGGGCCTGATGCTCACCGGCCACCTGGTGAATCTCGCCGAGGACACCCGCCACGACGTCACCGGCGCGCTGAAGCGGCTGGTCGGCCGCGCCGGCGAGCCGGCGATCCGCCTGGCGGTGCGCCAGGCGATGCGCATCATGGGCCACCAGTTCGTGATGGGCCGCAGCATCGACGAGGCGCTGGACCGTTGCGCGAAGAAGGAATACGCGGTGTACCGCTACTCCTACGACATGCTCGGCGAGTCGGCGCTGACCGGCGAAACCGCCGAGCGCTACCAGCAGGACTACCGCGACGCGATCGCCGCGATCGGCGCACGCGGCCCGTTCGCCAACCACACCGACGCGCCGTCGATCTCGGTGAAGCTGTCCGCGCTGCACCCGCGCTACGAAGTGGCCAAGCGCGAACTGGCACGGCGCCAGCTCGCTGAAAAGCTGTTGGAACTGTCGCAGCTCGCCATGAAGAACGGGATCGCGTTGTCGGTCGACGCCGAGGAAGCCGATCGCCTCGAACTGTCGCTGGACATCCTCGGCGACGTCTTCGCGCATCCCTCGCTCGCAGGCTGGAACGGCCTCGGCATCGTGGTGCAGGCGTACTCCAAGCGCACCCCGTTCGTGATCGACTGGCTGATCGAGACCGCACGTGCGGCAAATCGTCGCTGGTACGTGCGCCTGGTGAAGGGCGCCTACTGGGACGCCGAGATCAAGCGCGCGCAGGAAAACGGCCTGGCCGGCTACCCGGTATACACGCGCAAGCCGAACACCGACGTGTCCTACCTGGCCTGCGCGCGCAAGCTGTTCGATGCCGGCGTCGAGCTGGTCTATCCGCAGTTCGCCACCCACAACGCGCATACCATCGCCGCCGTGCACCACATCGCGCGCGGCCGGCCGTTCGAGTACCAGCGCCTGCACGGCATGGGCACCGACCTGTACAGCGAAGTGATCGGCAAGCAGAACCTCGACGTGCCGTGCCGTGTGTATGCACCGGTCGGCACCCACGAGGACCTGCTGCCGTACCTGGTGCGCCGCCTGCTCGAGAACGGCGCCAACACCAGCTTCGTCAACCGCGTGGTCGACGAAACCCTGCCGGTGCGCGAGCTGGTCGCCGACCCGTGCGAAACGGTGCGCGCCTTCGCTTCGATCCCTCACCCGCGCATCCCGCTGCCGGTCAATCTGTACGGCGAACTCCGGAAGAACTCCATGGGCATCAACTTCTCCAACGACAACGAACTGAAGGCGATGGCCGACGCGGTCAACGCGAACGCCGGCCCGTGGAACGCCGGCCCGCTGGTGCCGGGTGCGAGCGCCAACGGCCCGACCGTGCAGGTGACCAACCCGGCCGATCGCCGCCAGGTCGTCGGCAGCTACGTCAGCGCCGACAGCGCCACCGTCGACAAGGCGCTGGACAATGCGGTCGCCGCCCAGCCGGGTTGGGATCGCCTGCCTGCGGCCAGCCGCGCCGCGATCCT
>LNAP01012285.1_pt1 | contig 10664 bp, 5 predicted proteins | sample 602601 | NCBI WGS metagenome assembly LNAP01 (sample SAMN02440304, study PRJNA202911) | soil metagenome | biome: Subtropical and temperate rainforests or woodlands; isolation source: soil samples (1 kg each in a 20% v/v slurry with milli Q water) were... ...
CTGATCGTTTCCCAGCAGATCACCCAGGGCGTCGCCGACTTCCTGCGCGCGGCCTTCCCGGCCACCACGCCGGGCTTCGATGGCCTGATCCAGCGCTTCCTGGCTGACCGCGACCGGGTGTTCAAGGGGCCGTATCTGACGTTGCCGCTGCCGTTCCGCAAGCAGGCCGATAGGGGCCAGCCCGCGTTCGGCTGGCTGCCGCCGGGTTTTGTCCCCCATGCGCACCAGGGCCGGGCATTCGCCCGCCTGAGCGGGGCAGAAGCCCGATCGACCCTGGTGGCCACCGGCACCGGCTCGGGCAAGACCGAGTGCTTTCTGTATCCGATCCTGGAGCACTGCCGCGCACAACGGGAACGGGGAAGCCCTGGCATCAAGGCCATCATCCTGTACCCCATGAACGCGCTGGCCTCGGACCAGGCAGCTCGTTTAGCCAAGGAGATTGTGCACACACCTGCTCTGGCCGGTATCCGCGCCGGCCTGTACGTGGGCGAGGCCCCGGCTCAGGAATCCAGCAGCGTGCAGCAGATGGCCGATGGCGGCTTCTCGATCATCACGGACCGCCATGCCCTGCGCGAGAACCCGCCGGACATCCTGCTGACCAACTACAAGATGCTGGATTTCCTGCTGATCCGCGCTGCCGATGCGTCGCTGTGGGCGCGGCAGCAGCCGGATACGCTGCGCTATCTGGTGGTCGATGAGCTGCATACTTTCGACGGCGCCCAGGGCACGGATCTGGCATGCCTGATCCGTCGCCTCAAGGGCCGGCTCCAGACGCCGCCGGGGCAACTGGTGTGCGTGGGTACCTCAGCCACGCTGGGCAGCGACGGCGAACAGGATTTGCTGGCGTTTGCCCGGCAGATCTTCGGCGAGACGCTGGATGACCAGGCCGTGATCGCCGAGAACCGCGAGCCGGTGGCGGACTACCTGGCCGATGCCGTGGTGGAGTTCACCCAGTCGCCGCCGCCGGACGCCGTGTCGGTGTTGGACCCGGCAGGCCATGACGACATGCCGGCCTGGCTGGCGGCCCAGGTGCCGCTGTGGTTCGGTGCCTCGTGCAGCACCGAGCAGGTGGGCGATGCGGGCTGGCGCTGTCGGCTGGGCGGGTGGCTGAAGAGTCATTTCGCCTTCCAGAACCTGTTGCGCGACATGGAGCGCCTGGGGCCGCGCGCCGTGGCGCTGGACGATCTGCTGACGGTGCTGGCGCGCCGCCTGCCGCCACATGCCGACACGCGCTATCCGTTGCTGTGGCTGGGCAGCCTGCTGGCACTGGTGGCGCATGCGCGCCAACCGCGAGGCATGCCGCTCGACGCGGTGCGCGGCGAACAGGACGTGGGCTTCTTCCTGCAGGTCAAGGTGGAGCTGTGGCTGCGCGAGCTGCGCCGCATGGTGGCATCGCTGGACAATCCGCCTCGACTGACCCATCACGATGACCTGGGCAGGGGCAGCTCTGGCTGCCGGTGATCCATTGCCGCGACTGCCACGCCACCGGCTGGGGCGCTACCTTGCCGCGTACCAGCCCAAACCAGTTCAACCAGGACATTCAGCAGTTCTACAGCGCCTTCTTTGCCGAGGACGTGAGCACCCGCTTTCTCTTTCCCCACGGTGAGAGCGCGGACCCGAAGGTGTTTGAACACAAGAAGGTCTGCCCGTGCTGCGGCACGCTGCATGCGCTGGGACAGACCCACTGCGATTGCGCGGATGCAGCGGTGGCGCTGGTGGATGTCGATGTAACCGCCAACCTGCGCGAGGGCGTGCGCAACGGCGCCCGCTATACCCGTTCCCACCATGACTGCCCGTACTGCGGCGGGCACAAGACGCTGTCCATCGTCGGCTCCCAGGCGGCCAGCCTGGCGGCGGTGATGCTGGCGCAACTGTTCGGCTCGCGCTTCAACCCGGACAAGAAGCTAATCGCGTTTTCCGATTCGGTGCAGGATGCGGCACACCGGGCGGGGTTCCTCGCAGCCCGTACCTGGCGCCTGAACCTGCGTCCGGCGGTGGCCCAGGTAATCGCCGCGGCGCAGCAGGCCGGGGAGCCGCTGACACTGGCGCGGTTGCCGCAGGCCTTCGAGCAACATTGGCTGCCCGCGATGGGGCAAGACCATTACCTGGCCAACTTCCTGCCGCCGCAACTGCACTGGCTGCGCGACTTCGAAACCCTGATGAGCGAGGGCACGTTGCCCGCCGGCAGCGAGTTGCCGCAGGACCTGCGCCGTATCCTGCCGTGGGTGCTGAATGCCGAATTTGGCCAGGATGCGCATATCGGCCGCAGCCTGACGGTCACCGGTACCGCCAGCGTGGAACCGCCACCACACGCCCTGGCAGCGGCCGCGCAGTGGATGCTGCCACGCCTGCAGGCCACGCTGGAGCCGCTGGCAGAGGTGCGGGCCGATGCTCTGAGCGTGTTTCTGCAAGGCATCGTGCAGTCCCTGCAACGCGTGGGGGCCTGGCGTGATCCCGGGTTGCATTTCTATGCCCGGGTCGGAAACCGGCCATGGGTCTACAAAAGCAATCCCGTGCAGTTCCAGATGCTGTCCGGCCCGCGGCCGCCGCGCTTCGTCAGCCTGGTCGACTACCAGCGCTGCGTCGGCGTGCTCGGCAACCATGCGAAGTGGTATCGCGCCTGGGCATTCAAGGCGATGGCACCGCTGCACGCGCTGGCCCTGGGGGTCGATCGCCTGCTGCCTGGGCTGTACCAGTTGGCCTTGGAGGCGCTGGCCGAGGTGGGTCTGCTTGGGGCCGAGCAGGCCGACGGCAAACCGGACATTCGCGTCTCCGGGCGCCTTTCTGGTGTCCCTGGGCAGCCGGACTTGGCGTTGCGACACCTGCCGGAGCGAGTGGCGCACCGGTATTGAAACATCACTGGCCGGGCAGCCTTGCCGGCATCCCGGCTGCCAAGGGCATCTGGAAGCACTGGCGGAAAGCGATGCCGATTATTACCGCAGCCTGTATCTGCGCGCGGACATCCAGCGGGTGGTCGCCCACGAACACACCGGCCTGCTGCCACGCGGCACGCGCGAGCGGGTGGAGCAGAGCTTCAAGTCCGATGCCCAGGCGCCCGGCAGCATCAATGTGCTCTCGGCCACGCCTACGCTGGAGATGGGGATCGACATTGGTGACCTGTCGGCGGTCCTGCAATGTTCGGTGCCGCCACAGCAGGCGAACTACATCCAGCGCGCCGGACGCGCCGGACGCAGCACCGGCAATGCCTTGTTGCTGACCATGGCGGCCAGCAAGCCGCACGACCTGTACTTCTGGGCCGATCCGAAGGAAATGATCGCCGGCAGCGTGCCGGCACCGGGCGTGTTCCTCAATGCCTCGGCGGTGCTGGAGCGCCAGTTGACGGCGTTCACGCTGGATTGCTGGGTGCGCGAACGGGGACGGGCCGCGCTGATCCCGCAGGAGATCCGCATGGTGCTCAGCGCGGTGGACAGCGGTGCGACGACGCGCTTTCCCTTCCCCTGGCTGGAGTATGTGGAGGCAACCCGGGCCAGCTTGCTGGATCGCTTCCTCGCCCTGTTCCAGCAAGGCGGCGGGCAGATCCTGACCGAGGCCACGCAGCAGTGGCTGTCGCGTTTCGTCAATGGTCGGCAGGACGAGGAAAGCTCCCTGAGCTTCAAGATCATCAGCAAGCTGCAGGGCATCGCCTCTGACGTGGCGCAGATCAAGCGTCTGCGCGAGAAGGCCGCCAAGGAGGTTGAGAAACTGGAGCAGCTTCCGGTGCGCGGCGAAGAGCAGGAGGAAGAGCTGAAGACGCTGCGTCAGGAGCGCGCGGCATTGGCGCGCCTGATCGGCGGCATCGAGGGCAAGGCCACCCTGAACGTCTTCACCGACGAAGGTCTGCTGCCCAACTACGCCTTCCCAGAACAAGGCGTGCTGCTGCGCTCGATCATCGTGCGCGATACCCGTCGGGAAGGCCCTCCTGCCGAGCCGCTGACCTTCGAATACGAACGCCCCGGCGCAACCGCCATCACCGAGCTGGCGCCCAACAATACCTTCTATGCCGAAGGCCGCCGGGTGGTCATCAACCAGGTGGATGTTTCCCGCGTCAAACCGGAGGCCTGGCGCCTGTGCCGCCAGTGCTCCTATGCCGAACCCTTGTCGGCGGGCGACCGACACCACCAATGCCCGCGCTGCGGCGACGGCCAGTGGCGCGATACCGGGCGGGTCCATGAGATGCTGCGCCTGACCACGGTGTTCGCGCGCACACTGGACCGCGAAAGCCGTATTGCCGATGACTCCGACGAGCGCACGCGCGGTTTCTACGTGCGCCAGGCACTGGTGGACAGCCCGCCGGAAGCAGTGCGCCAGGCGTTCGCCATCGACAACCCGGGTTTCCCGTTCGGGTTCGAATTCCTCGACCGGGTGACATTCCGCGAGGTGAACTTCGGCGAGCAGACGCTGGATGCAGCGCCGATGACTATCGCTGGGGAGGAGCTCAATCGCCCGGGTTTCGTCATCTGCCCGGAGTGCGGCACGTTACGGCGTCGCCGCAAGGCAGAAGAGCTTTATCGAAACCATGCCCCCTGGTGCTCACGCCGCAAGACGCCCGACGCCAGCACCCAGCAATGCATCTTCCTGTATCGGGAGTTTTCCAGTGAAGGCATCCGGCTGTTCCTGCCCGAGGTGGGATTTGCCGAATCCAAGGAAGCCTTGCTGAGCTTCATCTCCGCGCTGGAACTGGGCCTGAGCAAACGTTTCAAGGGGGCGGTGGCGCACCTGCGCATTGCCACCGACGTGCGGATGGCGGCGGACCCGGCGTCGGCGCGCACCTATCTGGTGATCTACGACAGTGTGCCGGGCGGTACCGGGTATTTGAAGGAACTGATGCGCGATCCGGCCCCATTGTTCGAAGTGTTCAGTCTGGCGGCAACCGCGTTGAACACCTGCACTTGCAACCAGAACGACACCGCCGACGGCTGCTATCGGTGCATGTACCGCTACCGCAACAGCTATGAGCGTCAAGCCATCTCGCGCACGGTGGCGCAGAAGCTATTGGCACAAATCCTGGAGTACCGCGCAGAGCTGAAGCCCATCGACAACCTTGCCCGGCAACCGGATAACAGCCTGCTGGAAAGCGCACTTGAAAAGCGATTTCTTGAAGCGCTGCGGCGTGAGCATGATGGCGTCACTTTCACAATCAAGGACAAGCTCGTCGGCGGCAAACATGGGTACCTGGTCCAGGCAGGCGGTCGCCGCTGGCGTCTGGAATTGCAGGTGGCACTCGGCGAGCGCGAGGGCGTGGTCGTGCCATGCAAGCCGGATTTCGTTTTCTGGCCCGATGACGGCGTGGACGATTTGCCGGTCGCGGTATTCACTGATGGCTGGCAGTACCACAAGCACATCGTGGCCGACGACCTGGCCAAGCGCATGGCCGTGGCCAAGAGCGGACGCTTTTCAGTCTGGACGCTGACCTGGGAAGACGTTGACGCGGCGCTGCGTGCCATGCCGGCCCCGGACTCCATACCCTGGGACGAGTTGCTGCTCGGGCCTGCCGAACAGGTGGTCGCACGTCTATGCGACGCTCAGGGGATTGCCTCGTTGGCCACCTTCCACCGCTTGTTGCCTTTCCTGCAACTGCATCGTCGGCTGGCCGGGGGGCGGCACGATGCCCTGCGCCGTCTCGCCGCCGTACTGGGCGCCGCCATGTTGGTGCCACCTGGCGATGACGCTGCCTTGCACGACTTCCAGCAAGGCGCCTTCCGTCGTCGGCTGGATGACTATGGCTTGTTGCCCGACACCGCTGCGCACCGCTGGGGCCATCGCATCTGGAGCACTGTCGTGCAATGGCTGGCCGGCCTGTCGCCGGAGCAGTTGCAGCAATGGATGACCGGTAAGCCATCTGCAGCAGATGAACCGGTAGTGCTGGTGCAGTGGCAAGCGGACGATATACCGGAGGTCGAGCTGCAACGGCGCTGGCGCCATCTGTGGCAGTGCCTGAACCTGCTGTTGCCCTTGCGCCATCTTTGGGCAGGCCATGACGAGATGGCAGGCCTGTCTAGCTTCCAGGCCAGCCCTGCACTACGCCAGGCAGAGCAGACGTTCGACAGTCATTGGCAAACGGCACTGGAGTTGGCCAGCCCGGACGTGCGGGCGTGGTTGCTTGCGCTGGCGCATGCAGGAACACCGCTGCCGGAAGTCGGCTTCGAATTGATCGACGAACGCGGCCGGGTGCTGGCGGAAGCCGAACTGGCCTGGGCCAGCCTGAGGATTGCCGTGCTGCTGACCGACTATCAGGACGATGCCCCCCGGTTCGAGGCGCAGGGCTGGACAGTCTACATCGCAACCGAGGACGCGCCGGCCCAGGCGCTTTTGGATCGCTTGAAGGAACATTGAAATGGCACTTTCACCCAAGATTGCGATGTCAGACGACTTTCTGAAATCGTTCGCCAGGATTCCGCGCCAGAACCAACAGGCGGTTCTGACTTTCGTCGCCAGGTTTCGCCAGAACCCACTGGCCAGCGGCATCAACTACGAGCGCATCAATGATGCCGCCGATGCCAACATGCGCTCGGTGCGCATCAACGACAACCTGCGCGGCATCGTCCTCAAGCCGGAGGCGGGTGATGTGTATTGCCTGTTGTGGGTGGATCGTCACGACGACGCCTATCAGTGGGCCAGGCGCCACCGCGTTGCCATTCACCCGGACGTGGGTAGCCTGCAAGTCTATGCGGTACAGGAAACGCAATCCCTGACCGACGATGACACATCCTCCACCGAAGCGTCCCCGGCCGCGGGCTTGTTTACGGGCCTGCGTGACCGCGAGATCCGCAAGCTGGGCGTGCCGGAGGAACGCCTGGCAGCCGTGCGAGCGGCCGTATCGGAGGCCGATCTGGAGGCCCTCGAAGCGCAGTTGCCGGATGAAGCCTTCGAGGCCCTGTATCTGTTTGCCGCCGGTGAGCCGCTGGACAGGATATTGGCCGAGCGGGTACCCGCCGAAGCGGTCGACCCCCAGGATTTTGGCGCGGCTTTGACACGCGACGGTACCCGCCGTCACTTCGTGGTACTCACCGATGACAGTGATCTGGAGGCCTTGTTGGCCGCTCCCCTGGAGCGCTGGCGTGTATTCCTGCATCCGAGCCAACGCAAACTGGTGGAGGGCAACAAGAGCGGCCCCGTCAAGGTCACTGGCGGCGCAGGCACCGGCAAGACGGTGGTGGCCATGCACCGGGCAAGGTGGTTGGCCAGGCAATACGCCGACCTTCCGGGTCGTCCGATCATCTTCACGACCTTCACGCGCACACTGGCCGAGGACATCCGCCACAACCTGGCCCTGCTGTGCGCGCCGCAGGAGCTGGCCAAGATTCAGGTGGTCAATCTGGACCAATGGGCGTCAGGCCTGCTGCGTCGCTTCGGCTATCCCTATGCGCTGCTCTATGACGAGAAACAACGCCGGGGTTTCTGGCAAGCCGCCTTGTCCGCGCTGCCCGCGGGCTCCTCCTACAACGCCGCTTTCCTGAGGGCCGAGTACGAGCGCGTGGTGCTGCCCCAGGGTTGCGAAACCGCAGAGGACTACATGCGTGCCCGTCGCATCGGGCGTGGCGGGCAATTGGGCCGTTTGCAGCGCAAGGCTTTGTGGCCGGTGTTTGCCGAATACCGGGCCCAACTGCATGCGGCCAACCTGCGCGAACCGGAAGAAGCCTTCCGGGAAGCCTGCCAACTGATAGCGCAGGAGAAGCCCCAACTGGGCATTCGGGCCATGGTGGTGGATGAGGGCCAGGACATTAGCGCCGCTGCCTACGCCTTGATTCGTGCAGCCGTGCCCCGAGCCGAGGATGACCTATTTATTGTCGGTGATGCTCACCAGCGTATCTATCGCCACAAAGTAACGCTTGGCCAGGTGGGGATTGAGGTAAGAGGTCGCAGCCACAGCCTCAAGGTCAATTATCGGACGACCGATGAAATTCGACGCTGGGCCTGTGCGCAGTTGGAAGGTATCGAAATCGATGACCTGGATGGAAACATCGATAGCTTGCGCGGCTATCGGTCATTGACCCACGGCGACTTGCCGGAAGTCCTGCCATCGGCTTCCTTACAGCAGGACGTGGAGCACATCCTGTCGGTCGTTGAACATGGCAAAGCCGATGATATCGAGGCCCGGCGCATCTGCGTTACAGCGCGCACCAATGAGGATTTGGATGCATTGGCACTGGCCTTGCGGCAACGAGGTGTGGTTTGCCTGAGACTGGATCACGGCACGACGGATGATCCTGCGGAAACAGGCATCCGACTGGCCACCATGCATCGCATCAAGGGACTGGAGTTCGACATCGTCATCCTGGCGGGTTATCGCGGCGCCAAGCGGTATGCTGAGCAATTCAGCCATGACGAAGATGCTGGGGTCACGGACGACACGGAAGTTTCCGAACGTTGCTTGTTGCATGTCGCGGCAACCCGCGCAAAGCAGCATCTGTTTGTGCTCGTCAGAGGGGATTTGCAGGATTGATCGTCAAATCGCAGCAAGCAGTTTGGGCTGCAAGAACCGGATGGGTTCCTCATGCCCCCCAATAAACCGCCGTCACGTCCACCCGTCCATGCCCCAGTTGCCGTCTGATTTCCAGCCGTGCTTGCCGGTCTACCAAACATTGCGGCAAGTCGAGTTGCGCCATACCCCGCCCACCCCGCCTTGCATTGCCCGTCGTAGACGTGCCGCTGCTGGATGTAGGTCTTGTGCGCGGGGATCAGAGAGCCGAAACCTGCCAGACGATGAGCTTCGTCCAGTACCGCGCGCAGCGGCGTCGTGAATCGCCGGCCATTCGCGCTCGAGGAAGTCGAACTGACTCATCCTTGCACCTCCAGTTCGGCCGCCAGCTCCTCGACATACTGGCCATAGCTGAACACGCGGCCGCGCTGCCGGTTCGTGAGTTCACTCACGATGCCGATGCGCTCGAGGTGCGCCAGCGACTTATTGACCGTCGCCGGCGTGAGCCCCGTGGCCCTGACCAGCGCGGCGGATGTTGCGATGGGTTGGCGCTGCAGTGCCTGGTGCACCGCCAGCGCCGACGCCGCGGCGCGCTGCGGTCGCGATCCGCGTTGACCAGCGCGAGCAGGGCATTTGCCGTCGCCACGGCCTGCGTCGCGCTCGCCTCGATGCCTTCGGCAAAGAAATCGAACCAGCGCTCCCAGTCGCCACGCAGCCGCACCTCGTTCAGCAGCTCGTAGTAAAGCGCGCGATGGGTCTTGAAGAACAGGCTCGGGTACAGCATCGGCTCGCGCAGCACGCCGTCGGCCACCAGCTGCAGCACGATCAGCAGTCGCCCGAGGCGCCCGTTGCCGTCCAGAAACGGGTGGATGGTCTCGAACTGCACGTGCGCCAGCGCCGCCTTGATCAGCGGCGGCACCGGCTCCGGATCGTCATTGAGGAAGCGCTCCAGCGACGCCATGCAATCCGCCAGCGCATCGGCCGGCGGTGGCACGAAAGCCGCGTTGCCGGGCCGGGTGCCGCCAATCCACACCTGCGAGCGGCGCACTTCACCGGGCGTCTTGCCGCGGCCGCCCGGATGCGTCAGCAGCACCTTGTGCATCTCGCACAGCAGGCGGGTGCATAGCGGCAGCCCGCCGCGCAGCTTCTGCAGGCCATGTTCGAGCGCCGCCACGCAGCGGCTGACTTCTCGCGCATCGTCCACCGGCACGCCGGGTTGTTCGTCGATCTCAAAGAGCAGCAGGTCCGCCAGCGAGGACTGCGTGCCCTCGATCTGCGAGGACAGCACCGCCTCCTTGCGCACGAAGCTGTACAGCAGCAGCGCCGCGTTGGGCAGCAGCGTGGTGACCGCGTCCAGCCGTCCGAGCGCCACCAGCGCGGCGTCGAAGCGCCGCCGCAATGGGGCCGACCACACGACCGGCGGCTCGGGCGGCAGCGGCGCCGGCACGAAGGCCTGGAACGGCTCGCCGGCCGTCGTGACGGTGACGTAATGGCCAGGAGCGGGTCGGCGCATTGGAAGGGGAAGCTATAACAAGACTCTGCCTAAATTTAGGTTAGGCTTCTAACGTAAATCAATGGTCGGGCTTTTTGTAGGGTGGTGCCGCCCTACCGGGGTCGTCGAATCGGGACGGAATTGCTCGGGGATTGCAACCCGCGCGCCTTCGGTTGCAATCGCACTCTCGAGAGACTTTTGCAGATCAGATAGTTGCATGGGTCGGGCGTTTGCCGATGGTGGTCACGACAATGACTCGTCTAGGTTGCAATTCGCCGGATCGGCCCCCATTCGCCGTGTCGGGCTCATCGATCACCGGCGTGGCAACGGCAAGCTGCGGAAACGCCCTGGTGAAAGCGGCCCGCACTTGCGCAGACTGTGCTTCGTCCAACGGGCGCAGGAACACCGGAAAGGCGATCGGTTCGATCACCTCCAGCGGTGGCCCGGTCCAGTGTCTGGTCGCGCCTTCAGTCCGCCAGGCCGAAGGCCTTGGCCAGAAGTTCGTACGACCGCTCGCGGTCGGCGTAGTGGTAGGTGACGGTGACCACGCTGACTTCGTCGGTGCCGTACTCGGCGGCCTGCGCCTCGATCTGCTGGCGGCACTCGTCCGGGGTGCCGATGACGGAGTGATCGAGCACGGCCTGGTACTGCGCTCGCTCGCCGGGGCCCATGGCCGACAGCAGGCGATCGACCTCGTCCGGGCTCGGCAGGTCGATGATTCGCCCGCGTGACAGGGCCTGGTAAATCCACATG
>LNAP01005949.1_pt1 | contig 10663 bp, 10 predicted proteins | sample 602601 | NCBI WGS metagenome assembly LNAP01 (sample SAMN02440304, study PRJNA202911) | soil metagenome | biome: Subtropical and temperate rainforests or woodlands; isolation source: soil samples (1 kg each in a 20% v/v slurry with milli Q water) were... ...
AGGCACACCGTGCCGAGCTTGAGCAAGCGCATCTCGCGGGCCATCTCCAGCACTTGCACAAAGAGTCCGGCGAGTTCGTCGATGAAACGACGACGAAAGCTGGCCCGGGTGTCATGGTCGGGGTGGCTGCCAGCGGTATTGGCGGCTCAAGTGGGAGAGATCAAGGCCATCGACGACTTCAACGACGAAGCGAGCCAGATGGTCCTGGGTGCGCCAGTCATCGACCGACGGGGTAGCAGGTAGTCGGTCTTGCGGTCAGTGAGGATGAAGTTTGACATGTGCGTTGAAAACCTTCTTAAGCTACGTTGATTATGGCTTTAATGCTACGTTATCAGTAGCAAATTGCGGGTTTTTTAGTGGGGTTTAAGTCCGACAGGCTGCTAGGTCAACGTTTCTTGTTTTTGTAATTGGCTTCCAGCGCGCTTTGGGTTCGATCACGCCGATCCTGCATGCGTTTTTCTTCAATTTCCATGGCCTTGCGCTTGGTGTAGCCCGAGGCATCGGCCCAAGTCCACCAGAGAACGGCCAGCACAAAGGGTGTCAGAACCCACCACCAGGACCAATCGGCCAGCGGTCCAAACTCCAGATACTTCAACAGCAGCAAAACAATACCCAGACCCAGGAAATACATAGTCGCCTTTCATGCCAAGGGATTAAACCCATTGCGTTGCAGCGCGGCTATGGCGCTTACTACAATGGCATCGCTGCCACTCTAACCCATCTTTTCAAAGGACCGCCGCATGAAGCGAACTCTTTTTGCCTTGCTCGCCACCGTTTTTTTGACGGCTCCCGCATTGGCAGACCAGGCGCTGGCGCAAAAGAAAAATTGCATGGCTTGCCACGCCGTTGAAAAAAAGGTCGTCGGCCCGGCCTACAAGGATGTTGCCAAAAAATACGCGGGGCAAAACGTCGAAGCCAAATTGGCCACCAAGATCAAGCAGGGTGGCTCAGGTGTTTGGGGTGCCATTCCCATGCCCGCCAACCCCCAGGTCAGCGATGCCGAGGCCAAACAATTGGCGGGCTGGGTCTTGTCGCTCAAGTAAGCGCCCTGCTCTGCCAATGACTTGCCCTTGCCGGGCGCACCATAAAAAGCCCGCAATTGCGGGCTTTTTCAATCAAGGTTCACTGACTTCAGTAGGCTTGGCCCAATTGGCCCAGGATGGCCGGATTTTCCAATGTGGACGTATCCTGGGTGATGTCTTCACCCTTGGCCAGCGAACGCAACAGGCGGCGCATGATCTTGCCCGAGCGGGTCTTGGGCAGGTTCTCGCCAAAGCGGATGTCCTTGGGCTTGGCGATGGGACCAATTTCCTTGGCCACCCAGTCACGCAGCTCCTTGGCAATTTGCTCGGCTTCGTCGCCTCTTGGCACACCGCGCTTCAACACCACAAAGGCGCAAATCGCTTCGCCTGTCAGGTCGTCCGGACGCCCCACCACGGCAGCTTCTGCCACCAGGTCGGTCTTGGCCACCAGCGCGGATTCGATTTCCATGGTGCCCATGCGGTGACCCGACACGTTCAGCACGTCGTCAATGCGGCCGGTGATGCGGAAGTAAGCGCGGTCTTCGCTACGCACCGCGCCGTCGCCGGCAAGGTAATAGGTGCCGCCCATTTCAGCCGGAAAGTAGCTGGCCTTGAAGCGCTCGGGATCGTTCCAGATGGTGCGGATCATCGACGGCCAGGGGCGTTTGACCACCAGCATACCACCCGAACCGTTGGGCACATCGTGGCCGGCTTCGTCCACGATGGCGGCCATGATGCCGGGCAGTGGCAGCGTGCAGCTACCGGGCACCAGCGGCGTGGCGCCGGGCAGCGGGGTGATCATGTGGCCGCCGGTCTCGGTTTGCCAGAAGGTGTCGACGATCGGGCATTTCTCGTGGCCGACGTTTTTGTAGTACCACATCCAGGCTTCGGGGTTGATGGGCTCGCCCACCGAGCCCAGAATGCGCAGGCTCGACAGGTCCGAGCGGTCCGGATGGACTTTTTCGTCGCTTTCAGCCGACTTGATGAGTGAGCGGATGGCCGTGGGTGCGGTGTAGAAAATGCTGCACTTGTGGCGCTCGATCATCTGCCAGAAACGCCCGGCGTTCGGGTAAGTGGGGATGCCTTCAAAAATGATTTGCGTGGCACCCGCGGCCAGCGGGCCGTAAGCCACATAAGCGTGGCCGGTGATCCAGCCGATGTCGGCGGTGCACCAAAAAACGTCGTCGGGCTTCAAATCAAAGGTCCAGTCCATCGTCAATTTGGACCACAACACAAAGCCGCCGGTGGCATGCTGCACACCCTTGGGCTTGCCGGTCGAGCCGGAAGTAAACAAGATGAACAGCGGGTGCTCGGCGCCCACCATGACGGGTGCGCACTCGGTACTTTGACCCGCCAGGGCTTCAGTGAAGGTGACGTCACGGCCGGCCACCATGTTGCAGGGGCTGTTGGTGCGCTCGAACACAAACACCGTCTTGATGGATTCGCAACCGCCCAGGCCCAGACCTTCGTCGACGATGCCTTTGAGGGGCAGCTGCTTGCCACCGCGCATCTGGAAGTTGGCGGTGACCACGGCCAGGGCGCCGGCGTCGATGATGCGCTCCTGCAAGGCCTTGGCCGAAAAACCGCCGAACACCACGCTGTGGGTGGCGCCGATACGGGCGCAGGCCTGCATGGCAATCACGCCTTCCAGGGTCATGGGCATGTAGATCAAAACGCGGTCACCCTTCTGGATGCCCTTGGCCTTGAGCGCGTTGGCGAACTGGGACACCTTGGCCAGCAATTCTTTGTACGTGGTCTTGGTGACGGCGCCGTCGTCGGCTTCAAAAATCACGGCAACCTTGTTTTCGTTGGGCGTGCCCATGTGCTTGTCAAGGCAATTGGCCGAGGCATTGAGCTCACCATCTTCGAACCACTTGTAGAAAGGCGCATTGGATTCGTCCAGCGTTTTCGTAAAAGGCTTGTTCCAGACCACGTTTTCACGGGCCAGGCGGGCCCAAAAGCCCTCAAAGTCATTTTCAGCTTCAGTGCACAAAGCGTTGTAAGCGTCCATGCCCGAAATACGTGCCGCCTTGACGGTGGCCTCGCTGGGCGGAAAAACACGGTTTTCAACCAACATGGATTCAACGGCAGTTGTGGGTGTAGTCACGGATAAGTCTCCTCTAGTTAAACAAAGTTCGCCCGATAATGTCACGGCTGGCACTTACAGGCCACTGACTCACGCGACCTTGACATATTGCCTTCCTAAAATCAGGCGGGCCCAACTTTAATTCAATCCACATGTCCCTGCCTGCCACACCGCCAAGTCGCCCCTGCGCCCCATTCCCCGTCTCATTTTTGCCAGTCGCTGGCTGCAATTGCCGCTGTATCTGGGGCTGATTGCGGCGCAAGGTGTCTATGTATTTCACTTCTGGGTGGAGCTGGTGCATCTGCTGGAGGCAGCCTTTGGCAGCGAGACGGCCCTGCAGGCGCTGATCAACGGCATTGGCTACAAGACGGACGCGCCCATTACCCAGCTCAATGAAACCGTCATCATGCTGGTGGTGCTGGCGCTGATTGACGTGGTCATGATCTCCAACCTGCTGATCATGGTGATCGTGGGCGGCTACGAAACCTTTGTGAGTCGTTTGAACCTCGAAGGCCATCAGGACCAGCCCGAGTGGCTCGACCATGTGAATGCCTCGGTGCTCAAGGTCAAGCTGGCCACCGCCATCATCGGCATCAGCTCGATCCACCTGCTCAAGACCTTCATCAACGCCGCCAATTACAGCGACAAGGTGCTGATCGCCCAGACCGTCATCCACATCACGTTTTTGCTCTCGGCCATGGCCATCGCCTACACCGACCGCCTGATGTCGCACGCGCCGACAGCGCCGCACTGAGTCAGGCCGCTGGCCGGTGCGCCAGCGCCATCACCTGCTCGGGCGGCAGCGCCTTGAGCTGGTGGTCGCTCCAGACCTGGCGCCAGCGCCGCGCGCCGGGCAGCCCGTGGCGCAATCCCAGCATGTGGCGGGCAATGCTTTGCCAGGGCGTGCCAAACAGGGCAGCCTGCTCGCTCATGTAGGTCACCATCTGTTGCTCGATGGCTTCGCGGGTCTGGTCGGCCTGACGGCTATCGGCGTAAAACTGCTGGTCCCATTCGTTGAGCCACCACGGGTTGTGGTAGGCCTCCCGGCCCAGCATGACGCCATCCACATGGTGCAGGTGGTCCTCGATCTGGGCCGTCCGGGTGATGCCGCCATTGATGACAAATTCAAGCGCCGGGAAATCCTGCTTCAGCCGGTACACCGCTTCATAGCGCAGCGGTGGCACCTCGCGGTTGTCCTTGGGGCTCAGACCCTGTAGCCAGGCATTGCGCGCATGCACGATGAAGGTGCGGCAACCGGCCAGGCTCAGCGTGCCGACAAAGTCGCGCACAAAGTCATAACTCTCGGTCTTGTCGATGCCAATGCGGTGCTTCACCGTGACCGGGATCGACACCGCGTCGCGCATGGCTTTCACGCCATCGGCCACCAGCGCCGGCTCGCGCATCAGGCAGGCACCAAAGGCACCACGCTGCACCCGCTCGCTCGGACAGCCGCAGTTCAGGTTGACTTCGCTGTAACCCCAGTCCTCGGCCAGGCGCGCGCACTGCGCCAGGTCGGCCGGTTCACTGCCCCCCAATTGCAGCGCCAAGGGCAGCTCGGCCGCGTTGAAATCCAGGTGGCGTGCCCGATCCCCATGAATCAGCGCCCCGGTGGTCACCATCTCGCTGTAAAGCAGGGCGTGGCGCGACAGCAGCCGATGCAGGTAACGGCAATGCCGATCGGTCCAGTCGAGCATGGGGGCAACGCAGATTTTGTGGCTGATCACAGAAAAAGAATAGGAGTTCAGGGGCCGCGATTTTCCCCTGCAAATCATGGCTCTTGATCGCAATGGGATAATTTGCCCCATGACCATCACCATCAAAGACCCCGAAGGCATTGCCGGCATGCGCATTGCAGGCCGCCTAACCGCTGAACTGCTGGACTATCTGGCCCCTTTTGTAAAACCTGGCATCACCACCAACGAACTCGACCGCCTGGCCGAAGCCTACACCACGCAGGTGCTCGGAGCCATCTCGGCGCCGCTGAACTATGCGCCAGGGGGGCATGACCCCTACCCCAAATCCATCTGCACTTCGATCAACCACCAGGTCTGCCACGGCATTCCCAACGACAAGCCGCTCAAAAAAGGCGACATCATCAATGTCGATGTCACCCTGATCAAGGACGGCTGGCATGGCGACTCCAGCCGCATGTACATGGTGGGCGAGGTGTCGGTGGCGGCCCGGCGACTGTGCAAACTCACCTACGAGGCCATGTGGAAAGGCATTATGAAGGTGCGCGAGGGCGCCTACCTGGGCGACATTGGCCATGCCATCCAGAGTTTTTCCGAAGGCCATGGCCTGAGCGTGGTGCGCGAGTATTGCGGTCATGGCATCGGCCGCAACTTTCATGAAGATCCGCAGGTATTGCACTACGGCAAGCCCGGTACGCTGGACCAGCTCAAGGCCGGCATGACCATCACCATCGAGCCCATGCTCAACGTCGGGCGCAAGGACATCAAGGAACTCGGTGACGGCTGGACCATCGTCACCAAAGACCATTCGCTGTCGGCGCAGTGGGAGCACACGGTGCTGGTCACGCCCACCGGTTATGAGGTGCTGACGCTGTCCGCCCACAGCCCGGCGATTCCGGATTTTGTCCAACCCGCAATGCCCGCAGTCACCCTGTCAGTTCCCTGATTTGTAATTTTCAATGGCGCCACCCATGATGGAAACAAAAGAGCTGCGCGCGGAATTTCGCGCCAGAAAAACGGCTCTATTTCAATCACTGGCAGAGGGTGGCCGAAGCGCCCGCAGCGTGGGCGGCACCCTGGGCAAGCTCTCGGCCTTAGCCGATGAAACCCTGAAAACCCTGTGGCGGCGTGCCGCCTTCCCGCAGGACATGGCCCTGGCCGCCGTGGGGGGCTACGGTCGCGGCGAATTGTTTCCCTACTCCGATGTCGATGTGCTGGTGTTGCTGGACGATGACACCGTGCTCGAACACGACGCCGAGCTTAAAACCCGTATCGAACGCTTCATTGGCAGCTGCTGGGACGCGGGCCTGGAAATCGGCTCCAGCGTGCGCTCGGTGGCCGAATGCCTGAACGAGGCGTGCCAGGACGTGACCGTGCAAACCTCCCTGCTGGAGTCGCGCCTGATCATTGGCAGCCCAGCCACCTATCACCAGTTCAGACAACAATTTGGCGCAGCGCTGGACCCCCAGGCCTTTTTTGTTGCCAAAACCCTGGAGCTGCACCAGCGCCACAACAAGTTTGACAACACGCCTTATTCCCTGGAGCCCAACTGCAAGGAGTCGCCCGGGGGGCTGCGTGATCTGCAAGTCATTTTGTGGGTGGCCAAAGCGGCGGGGCTGGGCAACAACTGGAATGAACTGGCCAAAAACGGCTTGGCGACCGCCTTCGAGGTTCAGCAAATCAAACGCAATGAAGCCTTGCTGTGGCTCATCCGAACCCGCTTGCACCTGATCGCCAAACGGCGCGAAGACCGGCTGATTTTTGACATGCAAAATGCCGTGGCGCAGGCCTTTGGCTTTGAAGCACCGCCCGCAACCGCCGACAAACGTTCCTGTGTCCGCCCCAGCGAGGCGCTCATGAAACGCTACTACTGGGCCGCCAAGGCCGTGACCCAGCTCAGCCAGATCCTGCTGCTCAACATTGAAGAGCGCCTGAGCCCCAGCACCCACGAGCCGCGCCCCATCAATGCCCATTTTTCCGACAAGGCGGGCATGCTCGAAGTGGTCAGCGACGACCTTTACCGGCGTGAGCCGCACGCCATCCTCGAAACTTTCCTGGTATTCCAGACCGTCGGCATGAACGGTTTGTCGGCGCGCACGCTGCGCGCCCTGTACAACGCGCGCACGCTGATGAACGGCGACTTCCGCAAGGATCCGGCCAACCGCGCCACCTTCATGCAGATTCTGCAGCAGCGCAGCGGCATCACCCACGCCATGCGGCTGATGAACCAGACCTCGGTACTGGGGCGCTACCTGTGGGCGTTTCGCAAAATCGTCGGGCAGATGCAGCACGACCTGTTCCATGTCTATACCGTGGATCAGCATGTGCTGATGGTGCTGCGCAACGTGCGGCGTTTTTTCATGGTCGAACACGCCCACGAGTACCCGTTTTGCTCGCAACTGGCCAGCGGCTGGGACCGGCCCTGGGTCTTGTATGTGGCGGCCCTGTTCCACGACATCGCCAAAGGCCGCGGCGGCGACCACTCCCGGCTGGGCGAAATTGAAGCGCGGCGCTTTTGCAAACAGCACAAGGTGAGCCGGGAAAGCACCGAGCTGATCGCGTTTATCGTGCGCGAACACCTGACCATGAGCCGCGTGGCCCAAAAAACCGACCTCAGCGACCCCGATGTGATTGCCGCCTTTGCCAAACGGATGGGCAACGAGCGCTACCTGACAGCGCTCTACCTGTTCACCGTGGCCGACATCCGCGGCACCTCGCCCAAAGTCTGGAACGCCTGGAAAGGCAAGCTGCTTGAAGACCTGTACCGCCTGACCTTGCGCGTGCTGGGCGGCCATACCGCCGACCCGCATGTCGAAGTTGAAACCCGCAAGCGCGAGGCGCTGATCCAGCTGGCCTTGCACGCCCAGCCCTTCGGGGGGCACAAGGCCTTGTGGGACACCATGGATGTGGGCTACTTCATGCGCCACGACGCCGCCGACATTGCCTGGCACACGCGACAACTCTCGCGCCATGTCAACTCCGGCAAATCGATTGTGCGGGCCCGTCTGTCGCCGCTGGGCGAAGGCCTGCAAGTGCTGGTCTACAGCCCCGACCAGCCCGATCTGTTCGCCCGCATTTGCGGCTACTTCGAGCAGCGCGGCTTCAGCATTCTGGATGCGCGCGTGCACACGGCCAACAACCGCTACGCGCTCGACACCTTTCAGGTCACAGCCCAGGCCATGCCCGATCTTTACCATGAGCTGGCCAGCATGGTAGAGGCCGAACTGGTGCGTGCCATTCTGCAAACCGGCCCGCTCCCCGCGCCCGGCAAGGGCCGGGTGTCACGCCGCGTCAGGAGTTTCCCGATCACCCCGCGCGTGAGCCTGCAACCCGATGAAAAAGGCCAGTGCTGGCTGCTCAACATCTCGGCCAGCGACCGCGTCGGCCTGCTCTACAGCATCGCCCGGGTGCTGGCCCGGCACCGGGTCAACGTGCAACTGGCCAAGATCAACACCCTGGGCGAACGTGTCGACGACACCTTTTTGATCGACGGCCCGGAGTTGCAGGAAAACAAGGCGCAGATCGCCATCGAGACCGAGCTGCTGGAAGCGCTGGCTTAATCGTCAGAATGACTTGGCGCGAGTCACGGGAATCTGAAATCTGAAATCTGCCAGCAAGCTAATCTGACCCTCAAGCCGGGTTGTGTCGTAGTAGCGCTCATCCGCTGTGACCAACACCGCGCCCGGGGTGTGCAGCGCCACCGCGTGATAAAGCGTGCCAAACAGGTGATACTCATAGCGCAAGGCCAGGTCCATCGCCGTGGCATAAATTTCTGGGCCGGTCTGAGTGCGGTAGCTGATGTCCAGAAAATCGTCCAGGTCGTCCTGCGCATCGGTCGGTTTGAGTCGGGCCAGTACGGCGGCCACTTCAGCGACAAAATGGCCGGGCTGCACCATGGGCAGAAAGCCGAGTACTGATTGCTCCAACAAGCGTAAGGCCAGATCCGTGTGTTGTTCATCCGGATTGCCGCGCAAAAACCATTTGACGGCAACACTCGCATCCACCACCGCGATCACGGGCGGCCTTCTTCACGTGCCGCGCGAAATTGTTCTTCGATCATGCGGGGGGCGTTTTTGATGTCCTCAGGGACGCTGAAATTGACGGTCGGCATCACCTGTCCTTGATTGTTGAAACTTTCAACAACATTGTGCTGCCAAAATTTCAAATCGTCAAATCGTCAAATCATCATCGCGCCGTCCGGCTTACTCGTCGACGCTGTCGAGCCCGGGAAACAGCACTGACGTGAAGCCGAATTGTGTGAAGTCGCGCACCCGCATCGGGTACAACTTGCCCACCAGGTGGTCGCATTCGTGCTGCACCACGCGGGCATGAAAGCCTGCCACCGTGCGCTCGATGGTGTCGCCGTACTGGTCAAATCCGGTGTAACGAATCTGCTCGCAACGCGGCACCTTGCCGCGCAGGCCGGGCACCGACAGGCAGCCTTCCCAGTCTTCCACCTCGGCGCTACCCAGCGGCGTGATCACCGGGTTGATCAGCACCGTGCGCGGCACCACCGGCGCCTGCGGGTAGCGGGGGTTGGCGCGGTCGGTGCCAAAAATCACCAGCTGCCAATCCACGCCGATCTGCGGCGCCGCCAGCCCGGCGCCGTCTGCCGCGCGCAGGGTGTCGAGCAGGTCGGTGATGAGCAGGTGCAACTCGTCGGTATCAAACGCGGTCACGGCTTGCGCCACGCGCAACAGGCGCGGGTCGCCCATTTGCAGAATCTCACGTACCGCCATCGAGCAGCTCCTTCAACTGGGCTTCATCAAGCACGGCCACGCCCAGTTCGCGCGCCCGGTCGAGCTTGCTGCCGGCCTCGGCACCGGCCACGACATAGCTGGTCTTCTTGCTGACCGAGCCCGCCACCTTGCCGCCGGCGGCTTCGATCAGGGCCTTGGCTTCTTCGCGGCTCAGCGTGGGCAGGGTGCCGGTGAGCACAAAGGTCTGGCCGCTCAAGGGCTGCGGCGCCACCGGCGCGGGCTCGCCCTCGGGCCAGGTGACACCGCAGGCGCGCAACTGCTCGACCACCTCGCGGTTGTGCGCCTGGTCAAAAAAGGTGCGAATGCTTTGGGCCACGATGGGCCCGACGTCGGCCACCGCCAGCAATTCGTCTTCGCTGGCGTCCATGATGGCGTCGAGCTTGCCAAAGTGCCGCGCCAGCGCCTTGGCCGTGGCCTCGCCCACGTGGCGTATGCCCAGGCCAAACAAAAAACGTGGCAGCGTGGTCTGCTTGGATTTTTCCAGCGCGTCCAGGATGTTCTGCGCCGATTTGTCGGCCATGCGCGCCAGATTGGCCAGCGCCGTGAACCCGAGCCGGTACAGGTCTGGCAGCGTGTTGATGATGCCCGCATCGACCAGCTGATCCACCAGCTTGTCGCCCAGGCCTTCGATTTCCACGGCGCGGCGCTGGGCAAAATGCAATATCGCCTGCTTGCGCTGGGCGCTGCAAAACAGGCCGCCGGTGCAGCGGTAGTCGGCCTCGCCCTCCTCGCGCACCGCCGCACTGCCGCACACCGGGCACTGGCGCGGCATGGTGAACGGGGCCGGGGCGTCCACACGCTTGTCTGGCAGCACACTCACCACTTCGGGAATGACGTCCCCGGCGCGGCGCACCACCACGGTGTCGCCCACGCGCACGTCCTTGCGGCGGGCCTCGTCCTCGTTGTGCAGGGTCGCGTTGGTCACGGTCACGCCGCCGACAAACACCGGCGCCAGCTTGGCCACCGGCGTCAATTTGCCGGTGCGCCCCACTTGCACGTCAATGGCCAGCACGGTGGTCAGCATCTCCTGCGCCGGAAACTTGTGCGCCACCGCCCAGCGCGGCTCACGCGTGACAAAACCCAGCTGGCGCTGCAGCGCCAGGC
>LNAP01005950.1_pt1 | contig 10662 bp, 16 predicted proteins | sample 602601 | NCBI WGS metagenome assembly LNAP01 (sample SAMN02440304, study PRJNA202911) | soil metagenome | biome: Subtropical and temperate rainforests or woodlands; isolation source: soil samples (1 kg each in a 20% v/v slurry with milli Q water) were... ...
CAGCACCTTGGCGATCCCGGCCGCGCCGCCGGCGCAGTATTCGGTGACCACTCCGCCGGCGGGCGGGCAGGGCGTCGGGTTCTATCCGGGCGGCAGCGCAGCAAGAGTGACCGGTACGCTGAAATCCACGACCTTTACCTACGCCAGTTCGCTAAAGAAGAATAACCTGCCGTACATCCCCTCGGGGTCTTTCTCCGACGCGGTGATGATTGAAGGGGCGGATGCCAACGCCAGCGTGACCGGTCAGCAAAACACCTCTCCCGTGGTCATCACCCTGATTGGTGATGTCTCCATGCCCAACGGTAAAACCTACAACATGGACCAGTGCCGCGTCACCGGCGAAATCTGGGGGGACATCTCCAGCGAACGCGGTGAGGTCAGAACCAAAAACATCAGCTGCATCCTGAAAAACGGCAAGCATATCGACATGCCGTTTGACGGACATGTGGCATATCAGGGCAAGCAGGGTATTCGCGGCAAGCCGGTGATGCGTAATGGTCAGATCATCGGCTACGCCGGTATGGCAGGGCTGCTCTCTGGCTTCGGGGAAGGCATCAAGTCAGCCGCCACGCCGTCAGTCGGACTGGGGGCTACGGCGTCAGTGGGTGCCGGCGACGTGTTTAAGAAGGGGATTGGGGGCGGTGCCAGCAAGGCGGCTGACACGCTCAGCCAGTACTGGATAAAACGGGCTGAGCAGTATCACCCGGTAATTGATATCGGCGCGGGTAACAGCGTGACCGTGGTCTTCCAGCAGGGCTTCCGGCTGGAAACCATTGAAGACATTGAAGCGGATAAAGACAAAAAAGGGGACGCACAGAACAACGTGCAGCAGGTGGCCGGTAATGCATCCACGCAGGTGAATAACGTCACCCGCGCTGCTGTCCTCAATCCTGATGACGTGTTGCGTCAGGCGAGCCAGCTGAAACTGGGCGATACCATTAACTGACAGGGGGACGGGATATGGAACACTGGTACGTTGCACAGACGCAGTATGCACAGGAAAAACGCGCACAACAGCATTTGGACAATCAGGGGGTGACATGTTTCCTGCCGCTTTATACGGCACAAGTCATCACCCCCATGTTACTCGGCAGCCCGCAGATTAAAACGGTGTCACCTCAGGCACTTTTCCCCGGTTACATCTTCGTGCGTTTTGATCCGGAGGTCATTCACACCACCACCATCAAAAGCACAAGAGGTGTGTCGTCATTAATCAGTTTTGGCGGCATGCCATCAGTGGTGCCCGATGAGGTGGTGGAGCGGCTGAAAACCCATGACTGCCTGTCACCTGCACCGACGATGCCGATGCACGGTGACCGGGTGGAGGTTCTCAGCGGGGTGTTTGAAGGGCTGGAAGCCGTTTGGGACGAACCCAACGGAGCCAGGCGAGCCATGCTGATGCTGACGCTGATGAATCAGGTTGTACGGGTGCCGGTCTGCGGGCGTCGGGCACCGGAAACGCTGCGTGTACGGGTATTGGGGCGGGGAGCAGCGGCATAAAAAGGGGGGTGTGTGGTGAAAAATCGGGAACAACGTATCCGGCTCGGCGCATTAAAAGTGCGTTACCGCCAGGCCTGGAAGCGCAAAGCGTCATCCTGCGAGTTGTCGGCACTGCTCAGTGACATTGAAAAACTTGAGCACGGCCAGTCTGATGCCGACGCCGGGAATGCGACGCAGCCAGCCAATGGGTTGGGAAATCTCAATCCGGATTTTTGAGGAGAACATGATGTTTCTGAGTGATTGTAAAAACAACCGTATTCCCTATGTCATCCTTTGTCTGATAACCCTCGGATTTTATGGCGTCTGGGCATACGAATTACACCATACAACACAGGCCGACTGGAGTGATTGGCGCTTTGCCCTCATTGCCGGCGCACTTTATCTGTTTCTGATTTATGGCAGCGCGATTGATTTTTCGGTCATCAATACGCTCTGCATGATGGCCGCGCTCTGGGGCGTGATGGCTGTCTTGTTTGTGATGTCTGCCTTTGTCGCCTGGAAATTACCTCATCTCGGCCCATCACAGATTAACGAAATTTTAATGACGCATTGCGCTATTTCACTGATGAGTGCCGTGGGGGGCCGAATGTTTCAACTCGTGCAGTATTAACCAGATGAAATAAGGGGATCGTGATGAAGCTGAGTAAAAACAACCTGTTGCAGCGCCGTGGCCAACGTAACCCAGACGACGTTTTGCGTCAGGCCAGAGTGCTGCATTTGGGCGACACCATCAACTGAGGAGCGCGTAATGAGAGCGGTTAAGGCGTTGTACCGGCCGTCATTTGTGATCTTCGTGCTGTTGTTGGTTACCCAACTGGGGTGCTGGGCAAAATTGATGCACATCGGGGTCATGCCTGCTGAATGGATCATGTGGCGGGTGATCGCCATGCTCACCTGTTTTTTGATCATTGTGGCGTGGGCACTGGCTTACGATGAGTCAAGGGAAGAGCTGTACCCTGAGATTGCCTTTTTTATCGCCCCCTGGGTGCTCTATCTCATCGGTTTTGTGCTATGCAGCATTGCACTCTGGCATCCCTATACAGATATGGTGACGGCCGGTTTTTTTTATGCCGCCGGTGCTATTTCTTATGGGCTCATTCTCATGGGGATGCTTGCTGTAAGGTGGGATGAATGACGTTTATTAGCAAAAACAACCTGTGGCCCTTTGCCATTCTTGTCCTGGCGTTTATCGCCTATTTTGGCGGCTGGGCCGCTATCAATCATTTCGCTCATATACGGGCAGAATGGAGCATATGGCGGTGCACGCTGCTTTTGGGGGGTATTTATCTTGTCAGTGTTTTTTTCGCCGCCAGACGAAAATCATTCAACGGAAAAATCATTCTGACTGCACTCGGGTTCCCCCTGGTGTTGGGCCTATTGGGTTTTACCTTTTGGATCATCGTGGCCTGGCGTCTCCCCGTATTAAACTCTGACGATATCAACGCCCTCTTTTTGATAGAAGCCTGCTGCGTGTTAACGGGGGGAGTGGTGGCAAAGTTATACGAGGTTTTTGGCGTATGACACATAACGAACTGAACGCGATTGCGGCGAAGTGGTGTAAGCGTCCGGCGAGCGGTAATGGCCCCGGCTGTCAGGTGGCATTAACGGAAGTAGGCGGACTGTACGGTGGTGAGCGAGCAGATGTCTTTGCGTACCGGTGGGGGTTTGACGGCGGTTCGGTGGTGGTGGAGTCCAAGGTCAGCCGCTCTGATTTTCTGGCTGACCGGGCAAAACCCCACCGCAGTGGCGAGATAACGGGCATGGGCACTTACCGGTATTACATTTGTCCGGAAGGGTTGATCGACCTTAATGATCTTCCCGACCGTTGGGGACTGCTGTGGGTGAACGCGCGCGGACACGTCAGGGTGAAGGCCGGTCATATTTGTGGCTGTCTCGCATGCGGGTATCTGGGTCACCAGTTGTCGCCGTTCTGGCAACATCCGGCAGACCTGCGTTTTGAACTGGATATGCTGGCTTATGCATTGGCGAAATTTGCTGATCCAGAGGGCGCTAAAAAGGTCGTCCGAAAAGCGGTCAGGGAAAAATCTCGCTTAGCCAGCGAGTGTGACCATTTGCGTCAAAGCCTCAAGAAAACGGAAACAGAAGCATATACGCTCCGCCGCCTGGTGCAACGATATGAAGAAACGTTCGGCCCTCTGCCCGCAATTCCCGCATATGTTCTATCCCGTTAACCTAAGAATCGCGCACCCGTAATTCAGAACACAGAAAGTCCCCCCACTGCACTGCCTACCATTCACTCATTTTTTCTTTCACAAAAGGCGGCATCGCCGCATCCGGAGTAAACACCATGTTCAAAGTCCTTCCTGCCGTGCTGCTGTGCGGCATGCTGACCGGCTGCGCCGGTATGAATTCCGATTTCGACTGTAACAAGACAGCCACTGATCAATGCCTGTCCATGTCAGACGCCAGTCACCTGGCCGCCAAAGGCAAAAGCCTGGACGACCTGACGGCGGAGGCGCAAACCGTCCCAAAGCCTGCCGCTGAGTCACTGGCTTCCACAACAAACATCAAACCCAACGTGTCTCCCGATCGCCCCATCAGCGTCGCCGGCCTGGCCCCCCGGCCGATAGCCGGCACGCCAGTATCCAATAACGACGCCATGCTGCGGGCGTCAACCATTCCGGTTGCAGGCAGTAACACCCGCTCTCTCTCGGCCATCCGCCCCATTACGCCGGCTGACTATGCCGGTCCGGGACAGGTGGACGCCCGTCGTATTCCCGATGCCACGCAGCGTCTGTGGATCGCCCCCTGGGTGGATGAGCAAGACAGCTTCCATCAGCCCGCAGTGGTCGAGTTCGTGAAGAACAAATCCCGCTGGGATGCAGATTTTCGCGTGATCAGTGAAGGGGAATGAGGCCAATGAAGCGGACCTTAACGCCCGAATTTATTGACGCGCAGCCCGTGCCTGCGTCATCCCCGCATCCTCTTTGTTATCCACAACGCATTGAAAAAATGGGGGCGTCATGAGCGATTCCTGGTTAGACCAGCTGGCTAACATTTTTGCCGGTAGTAAAGATGAAGGCGGGGCAAAGACGGCGGCTGACATGTTGCAGCAAAGCCTGAGCTATCCGTCCATCACCAGCCTGTTGCCCTACCGAATGTATGATGAAAAAACTGAACTGTTTATCAACAGTCGATCCATCGGTTTCATCATGGAAGTGGCCCCGCTGGCCGGGGCCAATCAACAAGTTGTGCAGGCTCTCGATGACCTGTTGCGCAAAAAAATGCCCCGCAAAACGCCAATTACTGTGCTGATGGTGGCCAGTAAGTGCGTGGGTGAGATGCTCGACAATGGTCTCAGCAAGGACATGTGGAAAGGCAGCATGTCAAAACCGCTTAACGCCATCACCAAAGCCTACTGGGAGCGGGCGGCTCTGAAGGGGCTCAGTAACGACCGAGAATACCCGCTTTATCTGCGTAACTACCGCGTATTTCTGGTGTATGCCCGCTCAGGGCGAGGCGGTATCCGGGCAATGGACTCCGTTGTGCAGCTGCGGGAGACGCTGCGCGTCTCTCTGATGGCCGCCCATATGGAAACCCGCCGCGTCGGTGCCCCGGAATTCCTGTCGGTCATGCGGGAGCAGCTTAACTACCGGCCTGGGCAGGTGACCCGCAGTCCTGATCACTGGAACACCGACCAGGAACTGCACCGCCAGTGCGTCGATCACAGTACCGAAATGGAAGTGCGTCCGGGCTATCTGCGGCTTACCACCGCGCGTCAGCCGGAGGACCGTATCCTCGGGGACAGCCGCGATACCGCCGTCGCCAGTACTCGTATTGTGAATATGCAGCTGACTAAAGCCCCGGCGAGGTTTGCGCTCTGGCAGGCGTCAGACAATCTGCAGAACATGCGTTTTCCCGATCTGGGTATTCCCTGTCCGTTCATCCTCAGCTGGACGGTATCCGTGGAAGATCAGGTAAAAAGCCAGAACGACGCGTTTCGTAAAGAGCAGGACCTGGGTAAGAAAGCCGGCACGTCCTACGCCAAGCTGTTCCCCGGCACCCAGCGGGCATATGAGGAATGGCGAGACCTGCGGCAGGGGCTGGCCAGTAACGAAATTGCCATGTGCAATTTCTCGCTGAACCTGACCCTGTTCACGCCGGATGACGCCAGCGAACAACAGTCGTGTGAGCTGGCGGCCATCAACGTCTTTCGCAAAAATGATCTGGAAATCTCCGCCCCGCGCTTTCAGCAGTTGCGAAACTGGATCAGCTCCTTCCCCTTCATGATGCAGGAGGGGCTGTGGGAAGACATGGTGGTGATGGGTTCGACGCTGCGTTGTAAAAGCTTTAACGCCGTCAACCTGATGCCGGTGGTGGCTGAGCGGCAAATGTCACCGATAGGCAGTCCGTTGCCGACCTACCGTAACCAGCTGGCATTTTTCGATATGTTCAGCGAAACCAGTGGCAGCACCAACTACAACATTGCGGTGACGGGGACCACCGGCGCGGGCAAGAGCTTCTTTATTCAGGAAATCCTGCGGCAGGTGCTGAACTCCCACGGCTTCGCCTGGGTTATCGACATGGGGGCGAGCTACAAAAACTTCTGTAAACAAGCCGGCGGGAAATACCTGGACGGTGCCACCCTGCGCTTTAATCCCTTTGCTAACGTGGTGGACATTAAAGAGTCGGCAGAAGGCATCACTGGCCTGCTGACCGTACTGGCCAGCCCTAACGAGCCGCTGGATAAGGTCAGCGAAACCATTCTGCTAAAAGGCGTGGTCGCGGCCTGGGAAGCGAAAGCCAACAAAGCCCGAATTGATGACGTGGTGGCGTACATGATTTCGCGAGAAGTCACGACCACTTACGACTCCCAGCCGACCATCCGTGACCGTATTAACGAGCTGGTTCTGCTGCTCGACCGCTGGTGTACCTGGGGGGCGAACGGAGAATACTTTAACTCCGACAATCCGACGCTCGATGGCGAAACACGCTTTGCCGTGCTGGAGCTGCTGAGCCTGGAAAACCAGCCACACCTGCTGTCTGCCATCCTGTATTCGCTCATTCTGGCCATACAGGAAAAAATGTACCACTCGCCGCGTGACCTGAAAAAAGTGGCCATTATCGACGAAGCCTGGCGTCTTTTCAGCGGCTCTAACCCGCATGCCGCACGCTTTATCGAAACCGGCTACCGGACGGTGCGTCGTCACCGTGGGGCCTTCATCACCATCACACAGGGGATTAAGGACTTCACCGGTACCAAAGACCAGGCCGCACCGCCGGCGGCGGCCGCAGCCTGGGATTGTAGCGGGACGAAGGTGACGCTGTTGCAGGATGCCAAAGCCTTTAAAACCTACCTCAATGCCAACCCTGACCAATTTACCGAGCTGGAAACGCAGGTCATTCGCGGCTTCCAGCCGGCGAAAGAAACGGGCTTCAGTTCGGTGATGATTTCGACCGGGGAAAACAGTTCCTTCCATCGCGTTTTCGTCGATCCGGTCACGCGGGCGATGTTCAGTACGCGCGGGCAGGATTTCCAATACATGAGCGAGGCGCAGGATGCGGGGGCCACCAGTGAAGAGGCGGCCTACCTGCTGGCCTGTGAACCTGACATGTATCAGGACGAGATCCGCGAGCTGGAAATTTGGGCAGGGTTGAGTGTGAAAGAAACCGAGGAAATCAACCGTGAATGAAACCGATATCGATGCGCAAAACGTCAGGCAGAGCATCAGCATAACACCGGCCAGTAAGGCCGGTTTTTTCCACAAGAAATTCGTGCGGGCTGGGGCGGTGGCACTGTTGCTGACACTGCTGCTGGTCACGGTGTGTGCCGGTATCAGCGCACTGGTCGCTCAACAATTTCAGCGACGGACGGTGGTCTTTGACATGAAGGGCACTATCGATCTGTTTATGCAGCAGTCGGCTAAAAAACAGTTGGATGAGAACAGCGCACGGGTGTTGACCACCCGGTTTGATCAGGCACTTAAAGCCAGCCTGAACGACTGGCAGCAGGCGCACGATGACTTGATCCTGGTGCCGCCGGCGGTGGTGATGCCCGTACTGGACATCACGCCTCAGATCCAGGCGGACATTGCCCACCGCATGCAGGAGGCACCATGACATCACGGTGGGTTATCTGCCTGCTGGCAGGCTTATTCAGCCTGTCAGCAGGGGCAAAGGATCTCGGCACTATTGGTCATTTGTTTCCGATAGCCGAGCCTGACTTGCTGGATTTTATCGGTCAGCGCCTGCAGGGCATGAAAGACAGCGGTGAGATGGACAGGATCCAGCGCGAAGCCGAAGCCCGGGTGAAAGCCCACGCCGTTCGTCCCGATCCGGTAGTGGGCCTGACCCCGGCGAAAGCCGACCGCACGCTGCACTATGACCCGACGTTTACCGTGCGTGAAACTATTCGTGATATGCGCGGTAACGTGATCGCCCGTGCCGGTGATCAGATCAATCCGCTGGATAAAGTGCCGTTTAGCGAAACCCTGTACTTCATTGACGGCGACAACCCCGCGCAGATGAAGTGGGTGAAACAGCAGCTGGCCGGGCAGGTTAATTTCAAAGTCATTCTGGTGAACGGCAATATCCGGGACAGCAGCAATGCGCTGGATGAACCGGTGTACTTCGACCAGTACGGCACCCTGACAACAAAATTTGGCTTCGAGCATACGCCGGTACGTATCAGCCGCGACGACAGGACGCTCAAGGTCGAGGAGGTGGCACTGAAATGAATCACTGCGTTAAAGACAATCACGACGCGGATAATATCAAACGCTTTGCCACCACCGTGCGGCTTGGCGACACCGATAAAAACGGCCTGCGGGCCATGACCGAAGAACACCCGCTTTACACCGAATCGGTGGTTATCCGCGCGGCTTTGCAGACGCTGCTGGCCCTGAGCGCCGAACTTCGCACCTCATTGATTCTGGCATCACTGAATGAGCACGATATTCGCACGGTACTCCAGCGTCACGGCCCACTGTCTAAAGAAAGGAGTGTGTGATGGAAACGCTGACATACATCATGACAAACCACCGGATCCTTTTGCTCCTTATGGGTTCCTCTTCCTTTCCCCCCTGTCTTTTGACCGACGGACGCGTCCGGGGCGAACATTGTGAACCTGATTAAATCGTGGCTGAAGCCCTTACTGACGTGCGTTATCGGTCGGCATGAAGGCGGGGCGGATAGCGGCGGGCAGGAAGAGGCGCTTTATCTGGCGATGGCCCTTGATTTGGAGCACCTGCTTAAAGACCACGGACTTTTCCTGAGTACCAACCCCCGATTCGAAATCACTGTGCCTGAAATCGTGCTCACACAGCTGGCTAACCTGCTGCTTGACACCTGGATTGGCACACTTCCTGCCCACATCAAACACGACGAGAAAATTGTCCAAATCCGGATGGAGATCGCTGCCGGTGAAAGTGCACAGAAGGTGCACCGGATGCTCAGGCGATTACGTCAGCGCGGATTATACGTGGCCTCTTTCTCACCTTATCAGGAGGTTGAATAAGCATGAGATTATTTGCATTTATCGAATTACTCACACCGACGTTTCATATCCAGCTGATTGACAGCTGTGAACGGCCGGGCGGGAAGGTTATGCCGGTTGTCAGGGAACCGGAGGACGAATGCGCAAGCTCATTCTCTGCCTTACCTTAATCTGGACGGCCTTCCTGTGCACGCCGGCACAGGCGGCCAGTACGAACGCCGGAGACGGTCGCTGGGTAAACCCTATCAGTGACGTCTGCTGGAAATGCCTGTTTCCCATGACGCTCGGCAGCATTCAGCTGGCTTCCGGTTCACACCCGGACACCCCCAATCCGGCATCGCCTATCCAGCTGTGCCCTTACGGCATTTTTTACCGACTGGGGCTGGCCATCGGCTTCTGGGAACCGGTAGCCCTCACAGACGTCACCCGTGAACCCGGCGTGATGGTCAATATGGGCGGGTTTAAAATTGACCTCGGGCGGACAGGAACTGGCACCGGCGGGCAGAGTGACAAGCCGTCACCCGGCGCGTTCTACCATGTGCACTGGTATAAATATCCGCTGATTTACTGGCTGAATATCATCACCAGCACCGGCTGCATGCAGACCGGCGACATGGATATTGCTTACCTTTCCGAGGTTGACCCGCTGTGGAATGACAGCACGCTGTCGATGATCATCAACCCGGAAGTGAGCCTGTTCTCTAACCTGCTGGCACAGGGGGCCTGCGCCGCCGACTCGATTGCCTCTACCGCCGGTGTACCGCTGGATCCGCTGTTCTGGTGTGCCGGTGCGCAGGGGTCGATGTACCCCTTCACCGGCTACACCAGCAACGAGTTTTCCCCGCTGGAGGCGTCGGTGCTGGTCAGCGAGCGCATGGCGTTCAAGCTGCACCGCGAGGGGCTTATTCAAAACAGCATCGGGGTGGACACGGCGGTCTGTTACACCTACCCGTCGCCGATTATCCCGAAAGACCGGTACCGCTATCAGATGGTGAACATGTACCCCGACGTCGCGTCCTGCCATCCCTTTGGCAGTACGACGCAGCTCTGGGGCAGCACGCACAACCTTCCTACCAGCAAAAAGAACTTTGGCTACCTGATCTGGCGTAAGCGTAACTGCGCCTATATGTGAGATCCGTTCATGAAAAAAACTCTCTGCGGGGCGCTGCTTGGCGTCCTGATGGGCTGCGCCTGTGCGTCAGCCTCCGAATCCACCTCCGTCGTTTCGCCTGCGTCACCTACCGCCGCCGACCGCGCCTGGATGAAGTCGCAGCAGGACGAGCTGGCCCAATTTAAAAACAGCCTGCAGGGGCAGACGTTTTCTCTGCCGCCGGCGCAGCAGCAGTCGGTTGACCAGCTGAGCGACGTGCTGCGTCAGCAGCAGGCGCAGCACGAAGCCGCGGCGGAAAAGACCCCGCCGGCGCACTACTTTGTGAGCTTCTCCATCCCGAAAGAGGGGCTGCAGGCGATGCTGGATGAGGCCGCGAGCCTTAAGGTGACCGCGACTATCCGGGGGCTTATCGACAATGATTTTCGCAAGACCGCCGCGCAGATGCTGGAATTATCTAAGCAAAACAACAAAATCGGCGTGCAGATTGACCCGATGGTGTTTAAACAGTTCAACATTCAGGCGGTGCCTGCGCTGGTGGTGACCTGTCCCGGACACTACGACGTGATTTCCGGCAACATCCGCATCCGCGACGCGC
>LNAP01010008.1_pt2 | contig 10661 bp, 11 predicted proteins | sample 602601 | NCBI WGS metagenome assembly LNAP01 (sample SAMN02440304, study PRJNA202911) | soil metagenome | biome: Subtropical and temperate rainforests or woodlands; isolation source: soil samples (1 kg each in a 20% v/v slurry with milli Q water) were... ...
TCAGTCGTCCAGATTTTCAGCAATTAAACCCACTAGAAAAAGTGGACTTTTTGCTTCAATCACCTTGTAGATGAGATCACGTTTGCTACGTGGCAGTTTCTTCACAACGCTCTTCGCCGAAGCCCTGACAGCCTCGTCTGTCCCATGGATTCGAGCCGCCAAAAGCAGCACGAGTGTTGCGTCAGAGAGGTTCATAACCGCGCCCCAATAATTTAGCTTCTCAGTGTAGCGAATTCGCTTCTGTGAACGCACGATCAATGAGCAACGTAGTACTGACGCGTTTGTGACACCTCCCTGCATTTTGAGGCAATCTTCCCAACAAGCTGATGACAACGATTGCTCCAATCGGCCCCGAGATATCGCCAGATCTAAACCTCTGCGACAACACCGCCCGCTCACGCGCTGAGGCAATACCCAACTGAGGACTAACACCAATGCGGCGTTGATCGCCAGCAGGTTGGTCTGCTCGGCAACCCAATTGCAGGGCGCCCGCGCTTGCCGGTGATGTCGCTATAGAACGTTGCCAGTTGCACCTCCAGTTGTACTCAGGGCACCCGTTGCTCAAGATCAGCCAGGAGGCAATCTTGGTAAGTCAGCGCCCAGATCAAATACTGGCTTGGACTGCTGACTGATAGGGGCGCCTGAGTACAGGCGCTCGACAGAGTGGAACGTTGGGATGTGCGCTTTGGGTCCAGACTGTTTGAAAACTTTTAAAGCAAGTTTGGCAGTCAGAATCGGAACGAAAATCGAGGCATATTTCGGGTCTGCTGAACTAACCAAACGGTGTATTCGTTTTCACATAGCCTGGGTCATCGCGCGATTCAGCCGCTTCAGACTCGAGCGGGTGACACGATGATTTTGACGTTGTGCTCCTTGTTGTTGACCAGCTCCTCGAAGCCCTGACCCACGATCTGTTCCAACTGAATGCGCCCGGTCACCAGTGGTGTGATGTTCAGCCGGCCATCAGCAATAAAAGCGATCACGTCAGCGAATTCACCGTTATAGGCCAGCGCACCGAGTACCTGTTTTTCGGTAGCCACCAACTCGAAGAAGTTGAACTCGCTGGGCTCCTCAAAGATCCCCACCAATACGCACTTGCCGGCCTTGCGGATCAGATCGATCGCGAGCTTGGCCGTGTGTTTGTTGCCGATGCATTCGAAGCTGACATCCGCCCCGAGCCCACCCGTCAGGCGCCGTACCTCGGCCAAGGCATCGCACTCATTGGGATCGAGCACATGGGTCGCCCCCACTTCCAGAGCCTTGGCCTTGCGCGCTCCAGACATTTCCAGAGCGATCACCTGAGCCGCACCGGCAGCCTTGGCGCACATGATGGTGCATAAGCCAATGGTGCCTGCACCGACCACCACCACGTTATGCCCGAGCAGGCTCCCGGCTTTTTTCACCGCGTGCATGCCCACCGCCAGCGGCTCGATCAGTGCCCCCGCTTCAGCAGGGAAGTTCGCCGGCAACTTGTACAGCAGGTTGGCCGGCACGTTGACCAGTTCGGCGAAGGCACCATTGTTCATCAGCCCGGTGAAGGCCAGGTTCTCGCAGATGTTGTACAGCCCATGGGTGCAGTAGTAGCAGGTGCCGCAATGTTGGCAGCCGGTTCGCCGACGCTGAAACCCTGGACACCGGCACCGAGTTCGACGATCTCACCGCAAAACTCATGACCGAGAATGCACTGGCCCTTGATCCCGGTCAGCGGGTGCGGCGCGTCGACCGGTATGAACACCGGCCCGGCCACGTACTCATGCAAATCGGAGCCACAAATTCCGCACCATTGCACACGGATTTGCACCCAGCCGGCGGGCGGTGCTATTGGCAGCGGAACGTCTTCGACACGGATATCGTTGCGGCCATGCCAGACCGCTGCGCGCATGCTGCGTACCGGATTGATTGAAAGGCTCATAGCAAAATCTCCTTGAAATCGTTGGTCCTGGCGCCCCGCGTGAGGCTGCCAGGAGAAGTCGTCAGTGCTGTTGCACAAAGTCCAGGATCAATCGGTTGACCTGCTCGGCCGCTTCCATCTGCACCATGTGCGCTTGACCTGGCAAGACCTCGACCTGGGCCTTCAGCCCGGCGCTGTGGTTCACCGGAATAATTGCATCGTCACTGCCCCAGACCAGCAACACTGGCAGCTGACCTTCCTGCACCACGTGGCGCAGATCCAGTTGTTGCCGGCCCTCGGTAAACAGGCCCGAAACCAGCATTCTCAATGCCGCGTCCACCCCTTCCAGGCGCTTGTACTTGAGCATGTCTTCGAGCATCTGCCGGTTGACCAGCTCGGGGTTGGAGAACAGTTGCACCAACTGTGGCTTGAGGGCATTGCGGTTGGTAGCCTCGACAAAGCCTTGCAGGTAATCGCCGTTGATGTCCTCGCCCAGACCGGCGCTGCCGATCAAAGTCAGGGACCGTACCCGCTGCGGAGCCAGACGCGCAGTGTTCAGCGACACCGCGCCGCCCATGGAGTGCCCCACCAGATGCGCTGCGGGAATGTCTAGGTGATCGAGCAATGCCAGCACTACGCCGCTCAGCTCATCCAGGTCTCCACGCTCCAGCTGTTTGGTCGACTCGCCATGGCCCGGCAGATCCAGCGCAATCACCCGGCGGCCGGCGGCTAATGCTTCGTGATTGAACATCCAGTTGTTCAGGTCACCGCCAAAGCCATGGACCAGCACCAACGGCACACCTCCATCGCCGCGCTCGAAGTAACGGATCAACCGCCCGTCCAGCTCGACCTTTTGCGGTTTCGGCCCGCTGTCTTCTTCGGCACCGTCACCGGGCACGAACGCGGCTTGAAACTGCTCGACCACCGCTTCGATCTCCGCCTCGCTGGCTTCGCCGTCGACCACGATGCCGAGCAACGCACCCACCGCCAGGGTTTCATCCTGGCGGGCGATCTGCCGACGAAGCACCCCGGAAAACGGCGCCTCGACACTGCTGGAAATTTTGTCGGTTTCGACATCCAGCACTTCGTCGCCCTTGGCGATAGCCTGGCCCTCCTCCTTGAGCCAGACATCGACCCGTCCCTCGGTCATGGACAGGCCCCACTTGGGCATGGTCAGGGTATGGATCTGGCTCATGAACGCTTGCTCCACTCAATCAGCTTGAGCACGGCGCTTTCGATCTTCGCCGCGTCGGGAATATAGAGGTCCTCCAAAGCATCAGAGAACGGCACCGGCGTGTGCGGCGCAGTCACCATCTCGATCGGCGCCTTGAGCGAGGCGAAAGCTTTTTGCGCCACCAGGGCCGAGATGTCAGTGGCCATGGAACAGCGCGGGTTGGCTTCGTCGATCACCACCAGGCGCCCGGTCTTTTCCACGCTTTCGAGAATGCTGTCTTCGTCCGCGCAGGTCGATCACCTCGCAGTCGATGCCGCGTGCGGCCAGATTGCGCGCGGCGTCCATCGCCGTGTTGACGGTGCGGCCATAGGAGACCAGCGTCACGTCCTTGCCATCACGCAGGAAGTTGGCTTCGCCGAAGGGAATGGTATAGAGCTCTTCCGGTACTTCACCCTGCATGCTGTAGAGCATTTTGTGTTCACAAAAGATCACCGGGTCATTGTCGCGGATGGCCTGGATCAACAAGCCTTTGGCGTCATAAGGCGACGATGGGCAAACCACTTTCAGCCCTGGAATGTGGGTCCACAACGAGGTCAGCATCTGCGAGTGCTGGGCGGCGGCCCGCAACCCGGCACCGACCATCGTGCGGATCACCAGGGGCGTGGAGGCCTTGCCACCGAACATGTAGCGAAACTTGGCCGCCTGATTGAGGATCTGGTCCAGGCAGCAACCGGCGAAGTCGACAAACATCAATTCGCACACCGGGCGCACACCACAGGTCGCGGCGCCCACTGCAGCACCGACATAACCCAACTCCGACAATGGCGTGTCCAGCACTCGCCCAGGGAATTGGTGATAAAGGCCCTTGGTCACGCCCAGCACCCCGCCCCAGGCGTCGTTTTCACCGGGGGCACCGGCACCGCCGGCGACGTCCTCACCCATGATGAACACGCTGGGGTCGCGGCGCATTTCCTGGGCCAGCGCTTCGTTGATTGCCTGCTGATAACTGATTTTTCTCGCCATGATGAAGGTCTCGATTCTTGTTATAGGGGGCGTGTTCAGGGATAGGAAACGTAGACGTCGGAGAGCAGATCGGCCGCGCTCGGTTTGGGATCGGACTTGGCCTTGCGCACGGCGTTCTCGATCAGCAGGTCGACATCGCTGTCGATCTGGTCCAACTGACTGGCCTGCACCCGCCCGGCACGGAGAGTGCGCTCGCGAAACTGCATCAGGCAGTCGTTGTGCTCGCGGAAATGCTTGACCTCGTCCGGCGCCCGATAGGTCTGGGCGTCGCCCTCAAAGTGACCGTAATAGCGAGTCAGCTTGACCTCGATCAGTGACGGCCCCTCCCCGGCCCGGGCTCGCTCCACGGCGGCACCGGCGGCTTCGTGAACGGCGAAAAAGTCGAAGCCGTCCACCGTGACCCCGGGCATGCCGAAACCGGCAGCGCGGTCGGCGATGTGATCGCAGGCCACCGACCAGTTGGAGGCCGTGGCTTCGGCATAACCGTTGTTCTCGGCAATGAACAGGCACGGCAGATTCCACACCGAGGCCATGTTCATCGCTTCGAAGACCGCCCCTTCGTTGGAGCCGCCGTCACCGAAAAACACCACCGCAACGCTGTCAGTCCCCTTGAGTTTGGCGGCCAGGGCCGCGCCTACGATCAGCGGCGCACCGGCCCCCACTATGCCGTTGGCACCGAGCATGCCCTTCTCGAAATCGGCGATGTGCATGGAGCCACCCTTGCCTTGGCAGACCCCGGTTTTCTTGCCGTAAATCTCGGCCATCATCCCGTACACATCGACGCCTTTGGCAATGCAGTGGCCGTGACCACGGTGGTTGGAGGCAATGCAATCGTCATCACCCAAGTGGGCCATGACCCCGGCGGCTGAAGCTTCTTCGCCGGCATACAGATGGACGAAACCGGGAATCTCGCCGGTAGCGAATTCCACGTGCAAGCGTTCTTCGAAAACGCGGATGGTGCGCATCACCTGGTAGGCATGCAGCAATTGATCAGCGGTCAGCTGTGTCGACATTTTTATTCTCCAGGGTGTCTTGAGGCTCTAGTTTCAAGGTGCAAGGTTCAAAGGGTGTTGCGGGTGTTCACGGCCGATGGCCAGAAGTCGCTGTTGCGCGGCATAGGCCAGGGCCGCGTTGACGTCGATGCTCAGCGGACCACCGGCATCGAGGGTGACCGTGGGCCGGTCATGGGCGTTGAATTCGATCTCGCGCTCGCCATCCAGAGCCAGGGTGCCGCTGGCCAGGCACAGACCATGAGCGACGCCGGGTTCAAGGCTTGCGGCAGCGAGTACACCGCAGCCTTGCAGCAGGCCGGGAGCCAAAGGCACCAGCAGTGCTTCTGGAGATTGCGCATCGAGGCGCATCCAGGCCCCGCCCGGAGCCTGACGTGACACGGGAAACCACAAGCCGCAAAGGGCCGAGATGCCAATGGACTGCGGTTCAGCGAAAGTCACAAACACCTCGGCCAGATCGGCTCCGCGACTGATGGCCCGGGCGCCGACGAAGGGCAACGAGGACACCGCCACGTCCACCAGGGCCATCTCGCACAGGCCACGACTCAGCTCGCGCACCAGCAAGCGTTTATTGCGGCGCAAAGCGATCTCGGGCGGGATCCGCCCACTGACAAACAGCCCGCCGGCCAACCCGGCGCTGGTGGCTTCACGCAGTTCCGGAAAGGCGTTGTTGGTGCCAGTGGACAGGGTCAGCAGCGGAACATCGCCGACTTCGGCGGCTACCGCCTTGTGAGTGCCGTCGCCGCCCAGCACGGCGATCAGGGCAACGCCGCGTTCGGCCATCCAGCGCGCCGCGTGACGGGTGTCCTCGACACTTTGGCGCAGGGTCAGGTCGAGGAACTCAAGGGCCGGCCAATGACTACTGCGAGCCTGGCGACCGTGACTGTTTTTCAGCACCGCGGCGGCGATGCCGGTCATGTCGGTGGGCATCAGCACCCGTTCGACGCCCGTGGAGCCAAAGGCAGCCAGCAAGCGCTGGATCACCGAGACCTTGTCGGTGCTGGAAAACAGCCCGGCGTTGGCGGTCAGGCGCCGCACGTCCCGACCGGATGCCGGGTTGGCGATGATGCCTACGGTCAGCGGCTCACGACTCATGACGCCACCGCGGGCAGAACAGGGAAAAGGGCTGGGCAGGACATCGGGCACCTCTTTTTATTTTTGGGTTGCCAGTCGGGCTGGTTGCCAGAGCTAGAGCAAAGCCGATGCCAGATCCGCCAAAATACCTGCACAAGCCCGTCGTAGAGTGGTCCCGCGAGAACCAGAGGGTGGTCGAATCAAGCCCGAATGAGACGCGTCATGTCAGGCTGCACGAGGTGGCGGCGAGACCGTGAGACGTTGCGTCTCACCGCCAACCCTGGGAGACCCGGCCCTTGTCTGCGACCAATGAACGGCGCTTAATAGCCGCACAACTAAAAGAAGATGGAACCGGAGGCCTTAATGCTTTCCGCACACTCGAAGGCGCATGTGGATTGCGTCAGCCGTGTTTTGAAAAATGCCGAACACCTGCCGCAGTTGCCTGTGCCGGGCTTGATACTCGACTCCTGGCGCCGCTCCATGGAGCAACACCATCTGGACCCTGGCTCATTGCAAGGGCCACGGATCCTTTCGCAGAACGTGCTGCAGGAATGCCGCGAGCGTTCCGAGTTGTTCTTGCGCATTGCCAGCGAAGAAGTCGCCCGCCTCCACGGTCGCGTGCGTGACGCTAACTACTGCGTGCTGCTGACCGATGCCCAGGGTCAGACCATCGACTATCGCGTGGAAACCTCCATCCGCAATGACTGCCGTAAAGCCGGCCTGTACTTGGGCACTTGCTGGTCAGAAGGCGAAGAAGGCACCTGTGGCGTGGCTGCGGTGCTGACAGCGAGAACACCGATCACGGTGCACAAACGCGATCACTTTCGCGCCGCGTTCATCGGCCTTACCTGCTCGGCCGCGCCGGTCTTCGACCCGCGAGGCGAATTGCTCGGAGTGCTCGACGTGTCCGCAGTGAGTTCCCCGGACGACCGCCGCTCCCAACATTTGATCCGGCAGATGGTGGTGCAAAGCGCACGGGAAATCGAACAGGCGTTTTTCATGAACAGTGCCCAGGGTTACTGGGTGCTGCGAGCCCACAACAGCCCCGGCTACGTCGACAGCCAACCCGATTACTTGCTCGCCTGGGATGATGACGGCCGTTTGCAGGCACTGAACCCGGCGGCTCGGCAGTTGCTGCTGCAAAGCTTTGGCCAACTGCCGGAACACATCGGCCAGGTGTTCGATCAGCAGTTGTTGCATCGGGCCAGCGACGAATCGCTCTGCGTGCTTCACGGCCAAGGTGGCCACCCTGCGCTGCATGGACGACTCCGCGGTCCACGTCGGGTGAAACGCACCCCATCGCGTCCTGTATTGACACCCGCCGAGCTCGATCCGCGACTGGAAGAAAGCCTGCGCCTTGCAGTGCGGGTCAAAGACCGCAACCTGCCGGTGCTGATCCAGGGTGAGACCGGCTCCGGCAAGGAAGTCTTCGCCCGTCAGTTGCACCAGGCCAGCCAGCGCCGTGAGCGTCCGTTCGTTGCAGTGAACTGCGCGGCGATCCCGGAGAACCTGATCGAAAGCGAATTATTTGGCTATGTCGCCGGTGCTTTCACGGGCGCCTCGAGCAAGGGCATGCAAGGTCTGCTGGAGCAAGCCGACGGCGGCACGCTGTTTCTCGATGAAATCGGCGACATGCCCCTGCTCTTGCAAACCCGTCTGCTGCGGGTTCTGGCCGAAGGTGAAGTGGCACCACTGGGAGCTTCACGGCGCAAAGCGATCGACCTTCAGGTCATCTGCGCCAGTCACCGCGATCTGGAAGCACTGGTCGCCGCGGGCGAATTTCGCGAAGACCTGTACTTTCGTTTGAGTGGAGCCCGCTTCCAGTTACCGCCGCTGCGCGAACGCAGTGACCGCCTGGCGCTGATCAACAGGATTCTCGATGAAGAATCGACGATTTGCGCAGAACCCATGCAACTGGGAAGCGCGGCGCTGGAATGCCTGCTTGGCTACCGCTGGCCAGGTAACGTTCGCCAGTTACGCCACGTGCTGCGTTATGCCTGCGCGGTGTGCGATACAAACCTGATTCAGGTCAGCCATTTGCCCGAGCAACTGCAAGGCCACAGGCTTAACGGCCCAAGTTTCAGCGACACCAACGATTGCGGCGCGAGCCCCGAACGCCAAGCACTGCTCGATGCCCTGGTGCGTCATCGCTGGAAACCCACCGCCGCCGCCAAGGCTTTGGGCATCTCTCGGGCAACGCTGTATCGGCGGGTGCATCAGCACGGCATAGAGATGCCGGGTAGAAGCCAGGTTGAATGAGCCTGAAAGCCAGCAGAAAGAACGATTAACTAACGTTTTTTGTACTTTCTTCTGGCGATTTCCAAAGCCTTCTTTTCAACCCTTTTTTATGGTTCAGTGCCCCGCAACAACGGGCCTTCCAGTCGCACGCGCGCCCGATTTGAAGCCATGAACCCGAGCCCCCCAGACAATCACCAACCCCACCCCGACCAACACCACCATGGCCCATGGAAAAGAGGCGGCGCCCCACCTGTCCAACAACACTCCGCCCACGACACCACTCGCGGCAATCGCACTATTCCAGACCACTACATTCAGCGACAACGCCACATCTGCCCCATCCCCCGCGGCATCCGCCAGCGCCGTTTGCAGCAACGTCGCCGCTCCGCCGAAGCTCACCCCCCAAACCGCTGCGCCGACATAGATCATCTCCGGCACGCGGCCCAAAAGGCCAAACATTACACACACCGCCGCAAACGCTGCCAGGCTCACCAACACCGTTTTGCGCAAAGATACCTCAACCCTTTTGGCAGTCAGCCAAATCCCCACCAACGCCGCAATGCCAAACACCAACAACACCACATCCACCCGATCCGCCAATCCCGCTGGTGCCACGAAGGGTGCGATGTAGGTATAGAGAATGTTGTGCGCCAGCATCCAGCTGATGACCACTGCCAGCACGGGTCGCACGCCTGGCGTGGTCATCACGGTACGCAATGACATGCGCTGGCTGGCGGCTTGAGGTGGGTAGTCCGGGACTTTCACCAGTACCCAGGCGATCAGCACCAGTGTGAGGACGGACATGATGCCGAAAGTGGTGCGCCAACCTACGAGAGCGCCCAGCCAGGTGCCGAGTGGTACACCCAGTGAAAGGGCAATCGGTGTGCCGACCATGGCCAGCGCTAGCGCCTTGCCTTGTTGATGGGGCGCGACCATACGCCTGGCGTAGCCGGCCAGCAGGCTCCAGGCCAGGCCAGCCGCGACGCCGGCAAAAAAGCGCGCCACCAGGATCACGCCGTAGTGCGATGACAACGCGGTGATGGAGTTGAACAGCAAGAAACCGACGATAGTCAGCAACAGCACATTACGGCGGCGCCAGCCGCGGGTGGCGATGGTCATGGGGATGACCGCCAGCACCGAGCCCAGCGCATAAGCGGTGACCATCTGGCCAGCCATGGAAGGAGAAATTGCCAGGCCTGCGCTGATCAGCGGCAACAGGCCGGCGGGCAATGTTTCGGTGACGATGCAGATGAAGCCGGTCATGGCCAGCGCGAGCAACGCGCCGATGGGCAGGCGGTCGGGCGCTGCCGATAAGATGATTGAGGGTGTCATGGGAGACTCCTGAGTGAGGATTCAGATTTAAATACTGATCGATACAAATGTTGAGGGCTGCCCGTGTCCGTTGTCAACGATTTATGTATCGACTAGTATTTATCTCATCATCCAGAGGAACCTTGAAATGGCGCAAATGGGCCGCCCCCGCACCTTCGACCGCGACCACGCTGTGGAACAGGCCATGCATTTGTTTTGGCAACACGGCTACGACGCGACCTCGCTCGCTCAGTTGAAAGCCGGACTTGGCAGCGGGATTTCCGCGCCAAGTTTTTACGCAGCGTTCGGTTCCAAGGAAGCGTTGTTTGATGAGTGTGTGCAGCGTTACCTGGCGACCTTCGCTCAGGTCACCGAATGTCTATGGGACGAGAGTCTGCCGCCGCGCCAGGCCATCGAGACTGCGCTACGCCAGTCGGCGCGCATGCAATGTGAGGACAGTCATCCCAAGGGCTGCATGGTGACTCTCGGTGTGATGAGCGCACCCAGCCCGGAGAATGCTCGGGTGGTCGATGCCCTGACCCAATCTCGCGCCCGGACGCGCGCGGGGATTTTGGCGTGTGTCGAACGGGGAGTCAGTGCCGGTCAGTTGCCGGGCAATACTCACGCGCCCGCGATGGCTGCGGTGTTCGACAGTTTCTTGCAGGGCATTTCCATCCTCGCTCGTGATAACACGCCGCATGAGGTCATTGATGCGGCCATCACTCAGATAATGTTGACGTGGGACATTGCAGCCTCCTGCTAGAAGCCAGCAGATGTAAACCATCATCAATACGACACAGCAGACGAAAAAAAGCCCCGCCACCGAATCCGGTGCGGGGCAAAAAACTGGTTGGTTGCGGCCAACCAAAGGAGCACGGTGAGAAGCGTTTACGGGCCAGGATCAGATGCAATCCTGCGCGGCGCGTTCAAAACTTGAAGG
>LNAP01005952.1_pt1 | contig 10660 bp, 13 predicted proteins | sample 602601 | NCBI WGS metagenome assembly LNAP01 (sample SAMN02440304, study PRJNA202911) | soil metagenome | biome: Subtropical and temperate rainforests or woodlands; isolation source: soil samples (1 kg each in a 20% v/v slurry with milli Q water) were... ...
CTCGCAGAAGTGGCTGCCAGCTCGTCCCCCGCCTCTACCCGCGGCATCGCCATCCCGCTCAGTGAACTTGAGCAGGAGCAGCTTGCCAGGGGCGGTGGGGCGGCGACAAGTCTACCCACGGCTGTGCCGATGACGATCGTCCCTGCGGCCATCCTCCCCCAGACAGTGCATGCCACTGCGGTGCCTGCGGGACTCAGTGCAATGCTCTCGCACGCCCAGCCTGCCTCGCCGGAGAAGAAGGAGCAAAGCGAGCAAGCACCTCATATTGCTTATCCCACGATCGCCCAGACCAACTCTGCCGGTGTTGTCGACGGCAGCTCGTATATGCACATGAGCGTGGAAGTGCCCACCAAAGAAGTCAGTGCGATGCACCTTAGCAATCACCATGCCTCCACATCACATCAACCAGCACCGCCCTCTCCTCGCATGGCGACCGAGAACCATCATCATTTTTATCAGGACGTGGAGATGAGCGAGGACCTTGGAGCTGCGGAGGATTACAATGACACCGACAACAACGACACCGAAGACAATGATACCGAAGACATGGATGCGGACACGCAGTGCGATTCGGACCAAGAAGAGGAAGGTATGTTCCAGATGGAAGAAGTCGGCGCGGTGAAGTCCTTTCCTTCAGAGAAAGTCAGCAAGCCCAAGGCGGCGAGCCGGAGCAGCTCAGACAGCAGTGCGCAGAACCATGCACAGAAGAGCCCCGAGGCGGCCAACAAGGCGCTGTTTCAGCCGCACAGTGGCACACGCAGGGACATCCCGATCCACCCATCCGCCACGTCAGGTCAGTCACAGCAGCCAAGCGAGCAGGGTAGTTACCCAGCAGCAAATTTATTCACGAATAGCTCTCCCTTCCGGCCCATTCTCAGCACGTCAGGTGTGTTCTTTGCTACTTCGTCTCATATTTTCTGCCTCTCATTACTAATCTTTCTTGTTTCATTCCCTCACAGCGCCTCAAAACTTCTCCTCTCCCATGCCAATGCCATCATCGTCGTGGACAATGTCGAGCTCTTATCTTCGTGCCACACCGCCGCCACTGCCCGTCATGCCTGCGCACCTTACACCATCTCTGCCCGGGATGGACGACCTCATCACCGACCACCCCTTGGTGCAGGACGACGAGGAGGTGCTCGACTCGCCGCTGTCCACTACCTCGGCGGCGGCCACCCTGCACCCCGGCACTGGAATGTTCGGGATGTCTCGCGCAGTGACAGAGCCGCACGGTCACACGCGGCGTGCAGGCGATGACCTGAACCGCAGTTTTAGCAACAATAGTGCGAATGTGAGCGTTGCGTCCGACCGCCAAGTCCACCCGCCATCGTTCATCGACACAGTAAAGCGAAGCACACGCTTCATCACGGCGGTGCACGCAGCGGACGTGCTTTGCAAAGTGGAGGCCATTTTGAACGCGGTGAAGAGTGAGCGGATAGAGACGCCCATCGGTCTGATCGGCAAGGTTGAGCTCAACTGGGAACAGTACCGCCTGGAAGTATGGGGTCAAGATGTCCACGGTCCCGCGCTGGTGGCGTTGCAGTTGTACCAGCTGCCGCTCACCAGCACCTCGGCCAGCCCTGACCGCAATGTGTTTGACTCCCCGCAGGTCGGCAGCCTCAGCAGTAGTTACCGCGCTGCCGATGCTATGGCCAGCTACATGCCGCAGCAGCTCTACCTCGCTGAGTTTGTGCGCGCCCAGCTGGAAATCTTCGCCTTCAAGCGCTTTTACCAGTGGGTCCGACAGCGACTGTCCGAGCTCGTGAAGAGAGATTACGCCTTTCAAGTCTTCGACCAAGCTGCTTCCCCCAAGTAAGCGACGAGCTAGAAAATCAAAAACTGTTGCCAATTGGTTGTAAATTTATCTTGTTTTTTTGCGTTCTTCTCTTTTTGCAGATTGGACTCATATCTGATGCAACGCATGCTGAATCACTCGTAGCGCGCAGCGCGATCTCGCTCTCCCTTCCTTTTTTGCAACAGCGCACATTGTTGCTTTCTGAGTGGCTAAAATCCACCGCTGTGTACATTTGATGCTCCCTTGAATTTATGATTTTAGTTCGCCATCTGAAGAAACGTTGTACATATATATTTTTAGTTTCCAGCACAACACTGTGTGCGTGGGACTCTACATGTTGATTTTACTTTCTTTAACAAGAAAACAATGCGGCAGGTCTTGTTTTTCTCTTTTCAGTTTTTTTTTCATACAGATATTGCGACACAACATCACAAAATTGATATAAAGCTGGCTATTTCGAGCGCACCATCATCAATTTCACAACCACTTCAACGTTGTTGCATTCAAGATACTTTCTTTTTTTTTCTATTTTCTATTTTTTTTTTACATTTCGTCGTCCTCCTTCATCATGCCCTTGCTGATATCAAGCACGCTCATGGCCTCAAAGGTGCGGATGGCTACTTTGCGGCGCTGCTTCATCAGCTTGCTGGCTACGGGATCCAGGCCCTTGGGGATGCCGGGCATATAGCGCTGAAAGAACGAAAGAACATGAACAAGATATACAATGAGTACGTGAGTGTGTGGAAAAGCATCCCTTCGTGGCAGCAGGCACTAAACACCTCGGTGAAGTTCAGAAACGCAACACACAACAACACACAACACACAATAATGCAAGCAAATCTTTTACCTGCAGGAAGAACAGAATGTTGTCGCGCACCGTGGCGAAGTCTTTACTAGTGGCCACGCGGTCCAACACATTCTGAAAGTCCTCTTCCGAGATCTGAACAAGTTTAGCAATCCATTGAAAAATGAAGTAAATAACATAATAAATGAACGGCTCAATATTTGCATCGATATATTTTACCTTTTCTTTGAACATTGCCAACAGCAGCGTTGAAAGAAACAAAACCATAGGGCCATTTAGGTCCGAAATATCAATAGGTTTGATGATCGTAAGGGGCAGCTGGAAGGAGCAGATCAGAGAGCTCAGCATGCGTGCGAGATTTACGGCTTTTCTCTCCGCAAGGATCGCAGCTTCACCTTCCTCCTCCTCGTCACTTTCCATCATGGCCTTGAACGTGTCCCAAAACACAAACTGGAACGTAATCTTGTACTGCCGGTGCTGCGAGCACAGCAGCTTCGCCAGCTCGGTGTAAAAGGCGTTGTAGGTGCGCTCTTGCGCGCAGCACTGCGCCAACACACGCGCCACCTCGCGATCCTCTTTGCCTTTTAGCTCCAGACGCGACAGACGCTCGAAGGCATCGGTGACATCGCGGCTGCTCATCATCACCACGAAAATCTTTCGACGCGTGGCGGAATTCATGCCCAGTTTCCCCGCCAGCTCCAGCAGCTTCTCTTCTTCGGAGAGCTCCTTGCTGGACTTGACGCGCTTGTTGGCTTTCTCACTGGCAGCTTTGCGGTCCGCTTCTTCTTTTTCGGCGGCTTCTTGCTGCTTGCCTACCCAGGACGCACCCGTGCGCCACCATCTGCCCTTTGTCTCCGCATTGAGAAGGTCCTGCAGACTGACCCGCAGGCAGGGGTCGCTCGTACCGGCTTGCTTCTGTCCCAAAATGGGCTTCATCGCCCCGAGCCCCTTGCGCAGTTTCTTCACCACTTCGGCGTTGGTGGTCTGAATGCGACGGGACTTATTGTTCTTTAGGTCAGTCAGGGCCTCGAACATGAACCGCAGGCGAGAACTGCCTGCATCTCCTTCCGTCTCCTCCAACAGCGAAGGCATGCTCGCGAGGCGCTTCGAAAGTGTATTGACCACCGTCTTGAGACTCATCGGATCATCTCCGCGGATACTAACGCCGCAGTGGTTGATCAAGCACTCCAGCAGTTCCACTTTCAGCTCAACGAACTCGCCCATCGAGGCGGACTTGTTCAGAGGATCACAGTCCGCCAACTGGTTCATGATGTCCACAATCAACGTGTGGTGCAGCACGCGCAGGTTGTAGAGGTACACCAGCAGCAACAGCGCGTTCGCTGGGAGCTTCGTGCCGATGTAGCCTGAACTCTGGGACGTCTCCGTGCCTGCCTTGGTAGCGGCCGTGGCATCTGCAATGCTCTTCACCAACACGGCGGTCAAGTTCTCCACCATATAAGCGCCCACATCGATGCTGATGCTGCAGTGCAGCGCGGCCACGATGGCGGCATAGATGGGGATGAGGTTACCCATCACCTGGGTGGGGTGAGCACAGGCGGCGAGGATTGCATCCTTTAGTACGAGACTCGCGACGGTCACGCTGTTGCGGTCAAAGATGCTCTTGATGGCGCGGATAATCGAGTCCTTCGATTGGTCGGAGAGCTTGTTCATCAGACCATTCAACTGCCGGCGGATCGATTGCACGTTTTCGGATGACTACAAATGGAGTGAGAAAACAAATATTGTGTGGGATATTAAAAGAGACAGGCACAGCACTACAGAATCACCAACATCTCAATAATGCACGAAACAAAACGAACCTCGTCGACTTCCATCAGCGCTGCTTTGCGCTTGGCCGGTGGCACATACTTTCCCGGCTTGTCGCCTGCCCCTGCGTCCGCCACCGTGCTGCGGCCGTAGATGTCCTCTCCGGAGACAGGCTTGTACGTGAACAAAGCATGTTCTTTCTCCTTGCGAGCACGCTCTGCATCCGAGCTCTCGTCCTCCTCGTCCTCTTCGGAGTCACCTTCTTCAGAGCCTTCGGAGCCTTCAGAACCAGATCCATCGTCACTGCCCTCATCTACTTCGCCCTCCTGGTCGTTGTCACTAGCATCGCCGCGACTGTCCTCTTCACCACTGGGCTCGCTCTCGCCTGCACTCTCCTCGTCAGCAACATCGTCGTTATCGCTGTTCTCTTCCTCAGGTTCAGAGTCGGACATAGACTCTCCCTCCCCCTCGCTTTCACTACCTTCCTCCTCTTCCTCGCCGCTCATTCCTTCTTCATCATCCTCGCTGAACTCATCGCTGAAGTTACCATCAAAGTCCTCATCATCAATGTCGGATGCTTCTTGCTCGTCTTCATCGATCATATGGCCTCCGCCGTACTTGTTGCTCTTTGATTTGCGCGAAGCTGCCTTCTCGTCGTCGCTGTCGGCGCCATCCTTGTAGAACACACCCTTGCGGTCCACCTTGCCCTCCACCATGTCAGTCAGGTCATCAAGTTCCATCAAAAAGTCACCAAAGCCTTCACCCATACCCTGTTAATTATATCGTTTGTTCGAAAAGTTTAACTCACGCAGTGCGAAGCGCACAGAGTCAACGACGAGACTTATTAATACCTCATAGAGATCAAACTCCTTGTTTAGTTTGCTAGCAGCCTTCTTCTTGGATCCACCTAAATCAAACAAAGTATTGGTTGTTATAGAGTAATCAAGTACGAGAAAATCAGCAGCGAATAATACCTTTATCAATTCCCAGAAGCTTGCTGAGTCGAGCCAGATCCATCTCTTCTTGCTCAATATAAGGGTCCTTGTAAACCGGAGCGGCTCTGGTCGCAGACTTTTTCGGTGCCACACTCTCAACCTTCTTATCTTCCACCTTCTTTGCATTCTTGGCATCAAGAATCTTTTGCAGTGGACCAGCACTCCCTGTCGAAGTACCGGTACTGGATTTGTCACCAACCTAAAAATGCAAGGGAAGATAAGGGTTGTGTTGTTTGTGCTGTGATTTGAGAAGAAACGGCTATGTACGGTGCCAGATTTCACACTACCTTATGCTGGTGCTTTTGCAATTTTACTTGCTTTCTTTCGATCTTTCTACTCTGTAATGATAAGAAGTCCTTCGGTTTTAGTTGAATGAGCAAGAGCAAGTCTGCACGTGTTATTGCCATACCTCTTTCCTGCTCACAGGTTTCTTCGAGCCCGACTTATCTCTACCCATTTTAATGTCAAATGCACAGGCGGAGTACTGGAAGCACAAAGCACGATACGAGATATACTTCAAGTAAAAATGTGGCAGCATCATTGCCAACCAAAGTTCGATGTTATTTCCGACGTGTATTAACGATTCTGCGTTCAGAAGCTCACTTCCGTTCACTTCAAATCTTCAAAACATGCAAACAGCTTTTTGCCTTCTCTTCCTCTTCGCGCAACTTCTGTGCTGCAGTGGATTCAAATGCTTTCCAGTTTCCTCACCTTTCAGGAAAAGTAGGGGCACCTCCATTCTGGTGAAAAAGGTAATCTTTTCTAATATCCAGGTGACTCAAGACAATGATTTACGAAACAAAACATTCTTGTCCTACCAGCCATTTGACACTAATTCTTACGCAACAAAAGAGAAGTACACGAAGCGAAATTTCGAAAGGTGAGGTGACAGATTGTGGGTTTGTTTTTCGTTTTCTTACCGTCCATACTGAACAGGGACGATGCAGTCGCAACACCCGGGGTTGCGTCCGGTTCCAACAGCGGTGGATCAAAGCCGCATAGCATAATGAACCAAGGCAAGCCCATAGCACGGGACGACATTGTAAACCCGAACAGGCTCAAAATAATGGGAGGTACGATGCGGGGGCGGAAGATAGATTCACCAGATGTGTATCTGCGACCAATGATGGCAAAGGTGCGCATGTCCGTTCACATAGTTAATAACTGCCACACATATTGCATATTGGAGATATGAATGTTCATTTTTGTGTGCATTTAAATGTTTTTAAGGTGCGAGAAGCGCTGTTCAGTTCGTTGTATTCATTGGGCTTGTACGAGCACGAGGAGGTGCGCGTGCTGGACATTTTTGCGGGCTCGGGGTCTGTAGGATTGGAGGCGTTAAGTAGAGGTAACTTGCGCAAAAAACGTTTATAATATTATGTTAAACCCTGTAGCTTAGTACATCATCTCATTATTTCTCACTTAGGTGCGAGTTACGCTACCTTTGTGGACATGGCGAAGGAGTGCACCTCCACTGCCCTCCGCAACGCTGCCGCCTGTGGCTTTTCCAACCGTGTCAGCACCGCCACTACGAACGCCCTCGACGCACTGCGCTACCCACAGGCACACGGCCTGTCAGGTACCTATCAACTCATCACCCTAACGCCTCCGTATGAAGAAGTGTCCTATCCGGAACTTCTCGAGGCTGTGTGCAATACACCGCTTATTGCGCCCAACACTTTCATGGTGATTGAGTACCCCGTGGAAATGAATTGTCTGGAGCCTGTGCTGGGTGGAGATAAGCTATTTGGGTTGAGGAACCGGCGGTATGGACGGACAATACTCGCCATTTATGTATACAAGCCTACGCGGATATTTGATTTGCGCCCAGAAGAATTTGTTCCATACGTGAAAAAGAACGCAAGTTAGTTCTAGGTGAAGTTATTCTTTCGTTATTTTCCAATAAAACGGAGTTGAGTTGCTTTCGTATGTAAAAATGTTATTTTGCATCACTTGTTGTCTTTCCAAAAAGTTTGTTTTCGCGTACGCACATCCCTGAACAGAGATTTGGGTTCAAAAGTTTCTTTTACTTCAATTGTTCCTTCACTGTATTGAGGTCATGAACCAAGTGGATCTGGATGACTTATTAGATCAGGCGTTGGACGACTTTGCCGAACAAGAGCTGAATGACAAGCTGGAAAAGGCAGAAAGAGAAGGGAAAGAGGCGGAGGAACAACTGCATATTCAGAGTGAACGAGAAAGGAATCGCGCCCACATGGACCACCTGATGGGAAGTCTGGATGATCCCAAGTATGGCAAGACTCTACAGTCTACTTTGCAATCACTTAGCTCGACATCTGAAGGCGTTGGTAGCGTCGACGCACTGTTCGATCAACTCGCTAAACAATTTGAAACTAATCACAAGTCAGCACATATGCCCAGCGACCCTAACAATGCAGCTGAAATAGACAACGCAGACCGTGAGGTTGTAGCCACCCTGCAGATGCTGAGTAGTGCTCAGCAGGGAATGGAAGGCTTCGAAGCTGGTAAGATCGAAGAAGCTGGCGAGACAATGATGGAGGAGATGATGGCGCAGTTTGAGTCACTCGGGGAGAAAGAGGACTACAATGAAGTGATAGATGGAGTCATGAGACAGCTTCTATCAAAGGATTTGATGTATGAGCCTGCCAAACAGATCTGTGACAAGTTTCCGGAATGGCTCGCCATTCACAAGTAAGCACTGTCTCTCTTCATTTCACACTTTGCACATGGTTGTATGACATAACATCCACACCTCCCTCGCATAATAATTTTAGGAAAAATATGAACGGCGCAGAGTATGATAACTACGGCAAGCAGTATCAAACATTTCAGAAGATAATAGCGGTTTACGATACGGAGCCGGATAACTTTCCCAGGTACAATATCGTGTCATCACTCTACTGAGTATTCTCTTTTCGCTTGTAGGCTAACATACACTACTCTTTTTACTTTCTATACTCTCATTTATACAATCAGATTGATGGAACTGATGTTCGACATGCAGAAGTACGGCCAGCCTCCTGCAGATATTATCAAGGACTTGGCGCCGGGCCTGCAATTCGATGAGAACGGGATGCCTATTATGCCGAACATGGGCGCGGGTATGTTTCCTCAGATGCCCGGCGGTGAAGGTCTGCCGAATATGTCTGAGTTGGCGGGTAACATGCAGAACGGACAGTGCACTATTTGCTAATGTGTCTCTTTGTTGAGGGTTATGCATACGTGTGTTGTTGAACCGGTAAAGGGATACACTTGACAATACGTGTTGTCCATATTAGTCTTTGAACAACCATGTATATGGATTAACTAAAACATACCATAGTGTTGTTGGAACATTCCTATAGACTACTGAATAGAATTTGATACTATGCCGGTACGACGAACTTTACCAAAAGACCTCAGTGGCAGGTCGATGTAACGGTTTCTCAGAAAATCATTGAGCACACCTGGTGCCCAAATTTCTTTTGTCCATATATCGTCTCTCTCAAAGAATGACCATTTACGTGTATCATGAGTTGCAAGATAGCCATCTGTGTGGTCAACACTGCTTGAATAATTTACTCCAGGAAGACTTCTTCTCAGCTGTTCTCCTTGCAGAAATAGCACAGGAACTGGATGAACAAGAACGATCCATCATTGCTCCGACCGCTGATATGTTTTCAACACAATCACAGTTGTCATCTAATGTAGATGAATCAGGTAACTTTTCAATCCAGGTACTGCGTGTGGCCTTGGAGAGGTACCATAACATTGACTTAGTTCCCTGGCACTTCAAGTCAGAAGGTGCAGACTCGGATCCTCTCGCACAACAAGGATTCGTTGTGAACAGATCAGAACATTGGTTTACCATCCGAAAGATCAACAATACATGGTGGAATCTGAACAGCACGAGCGAGTTACCGGAAGTAGTGTCTCAGTTCTACTTGTCCGCGTTGTTGCATCAGCTCAGACAGGATGGTTACTCGGTGTTCATTGCCAAGGGTAAACTAAACACCAACACGACAGGAAAGCCGTTCAACAGCGAGGTGAGTGGAGATAGTGGTCACTGGTATACCGAGGACGAGCTGCTGAACAAGACTGCCACCAGCGCTGGCGCTACTTCGAAACCTGCCGCACCACCTGCTTTCAGTGGCGTCGGCAACCGCCTCGGCGGTGGTGATGAGCCTTCCGGTCCGGTAGATCTGAACGATTTTATGGTGGATGGCGAAGATGGAGAAGATCTACAGCTGTTGCAAGCAATCAGCGCAAGCATGGCTGCGGCAGCCCAACCGGCAGCAGCGTCGAGCACCGTACAGAAAACGGGGGATGCGAAGAAGGACGCTGCTGCTGAACTGCGAGCTAAAAGACTAGCTGCTTTAGAAAAGAGAGGACTGTAGTTGTCTGTACATTTTTTTTTGTAAAAAAAACTAACTTTTTTATGCTGATCCGTGACTCAGCGACTACTTTTTCTCTTCATGAAAAATAATTACCTGTTTATAAACTGCAAAAATACTAGGACGAAAGCAGCACGTTCTTTTTTGACTCCAGTTTCTCTTCTCGCTTCACCTTCTTCGCACTTCGCTGCAGATCGGCAAATACTTTCATCTCGGTTTGCATCCCCACTGGGAGCCTGTCTTTGAACACACCCAGCTCCGCGGCGAAAAGCACGCTGTGGGCCCAGCCGGCATGATTCCCGAAGCGTCGCCGGAACTCTGCGCCTACGGCTTCGTACACTGCGGGGGTAAGCGAGCGAGTCTCGATCGAGTCAACTTCTGCGGGAGTATTTTGGTTCGACTGAAGAGTCACTTGCCCGTGAGGGGTTTTAAGTGAAGAAATGGGTGTTGCAGCGTGAGGAGTGGTATCGGTGGAGTCTACCGCCACGTTGCTGGTACGGCCCCGCTTACTGTTACTTTTCTTCCTTGTGGGTGTAGTGGTAGTCAGGGTATCCATTTCAGTGGTATTATTTGAATGAGTGTGCTCATTCGTCACGCTTTGCGCGAAAGTGGCAACACTGGGCTCGCCTTTCAGCGTGGCCCGCCGCAACTGTGGCGCGTAATCTCGAATGGCGATGTTCCACACGTGTGTATCTACCGGCACAGCGCTGGTTTGATCCAGTGAGAACAGCGCCACACAGTCGGCGACTTTGCGTCCCACGCCAGGCAGTTCGAGCAAGAGTGCTTGTACTTGCAGGCGCGCGGCGTCGATCCGTTGGGACATTGTGAGAACTTCCTGTATGCATGCACTGGTCGAGGAATGTACAGGTGCAGAACCAGGCTCCAGTTTCACCGCAATTTCATCTTCTTGTTTTACTTTGATGAGTGGTGGGAATGATTCTTC
>LNAP01005953.1_pt1 | contig 10659 bp, 8 predicted proteins | sample 602601 | NCBI WGS metagenome assembly LNAP01 (sample SAMN02440304, study PRJNA202911) | soil metagenome | biome: Subtropical and temperate rainforests or woodlands; isolation source: soil samples (1 kg each in a 20% v/v slurry with milli Q water) were... ...
TAGCGTAACGCTGTGGCCGCGCTCGGCGGCATGCGTTGCCGCTGCCAGGCCGGCAGGGCCCGCGCCGACCACGGCCACCCGCAAACTGCGCGCTGGAGGGGGGAGCTCGAACTCGATCTCGCGACCCGCCTTGGCATTGACCAGGCAGCTGGTTGCCTTGTCGGAGAACGCGTTGTCCAGACAAGCCTGATTACAGGCGATGCACGTGTTGATCATCTGCGGCAGCCCCGCAGCCGCCTTCTGCGCGAAGAACGGATCGGCCAGCAATGGCCGGGCCATGGACACCATATCGGCGTCGCCGCTGGCCAGCATCTCCTCGGCGAGCTCCGGTGTGTTGATCCGATTGGAAATGACGACAGGGATTCCTACCGCCTTCTTCAGCCGCGCCACCGCAAAGCGGAAAGCGCCGCGCGGCACCGGATAGGCGATGGTCGGGACAATCGACTCGTGCCAGCCGACGCCCGTATTCAGAAGGTCGGCGCCGGCTGCTTCGACGGCCTGAGCGAGCCCGGCGATTTCCTGCGCCGTGCTTCCACCCTCGATCAGATCGAGCGCGGAGATGCGGTAGACGATGATAAACGCGGGCCCGGCCGCCGCCCGGATGCGCCGCACGATTTCCACTGGAAACCGCCACCGCTTTTGCGCCGTTCCGCCCCATTCATCGGTCCGGTTGTTGCAGCGCCGCGCCACGAACTGGTGGACCAGGTAACCTTCCGAGCCCATGATTTCAACGCCGTCGTAGCCGGCCTCTTGGGCCAGCTTCGCACAGCGGACAAAGTCCTCGACGGTCTGCTCAACCTCCTCGGTCGCCAATGGGCGCGGCGTGCGCGGGTTGATGGGCGACCGGATGTCCGACGCCCCCACCAGCTTGTCGATCTTGCCGCTGCGGCCAGAATGCAGCAGCTGCAATAGAATCTTTCCGCCATGCGCATGGACCGCGTCCGTCACGGGCCTGTGCTCGTGCCGCGCCTGCTCGATCGTGGTCAGCATGGGCGCGCCGGGCTCAATCAGGCCCTCCTCATTGGGCGCGCATCCGCCGGTGACGATGAGGGCCGCGCCACCTTTGGCGCGTTCCCCATAAAACGCAGCCATGCGGCGTACGGGCTGGTCCTGTGTATCGATACGGGTATGCATGGAGCCCATGTAAACCCTGTTGCGCAGCGTGGCGCGGCCCAGGTCCAGGGGCGCCATCAGCCTGGGAAACATCGCTTCGGTCATGTCATGTCCCCCGGTTGCGCACGCCACGGAAATCGGGCTTGCGCTTTTCTCGGAACGCCGCCGCCCCCTCCTTCGATTCAGGCGTTTGGTAGAACAGGGCCAATGCCTCGAGGCCGACGTTGCCTATGCCGCCGATGCTGTCGCTGTCCGCATTGAAGGAGCGCTTGGCGATCGCAATGGCCGTGGGGCTTCTCTCCAGGATTTCGGCGCACCAGGCGTCAACGGTAGCGTCCAGTTGGTCATGGGGCGTCACCACATTCACCAGCCCCATCGCCTCGGCCTGCGCGGCGGTGTAGCGGCGGCATAAGTACCAGATCTCGCGCGCCTTCTTTTCGCCGACAATGCGCGCCAGGTAGGCAGTGCCCCATCCCGGGTCCACCGAGCCCACCTTGGGACCGACCTGGCCGAAAACCGCCCTCTCCGAAGCGATGGTCAGATCGCACAGCGTCGCCAGCACATTGCCTCCTCCGATCGCGTAGCCCTGCACACGCGCAATCACGGGAACGCGGCTGTTGCGGATGGCATTGTGCAGTTCCTCGACAGGCATGCCCGCCACGCCCCGGCCAGCGTACTTGCCATCGTGCGACGATTGGTCGCCGCCAGTGCAGAATGCCCGTTCACCGGCGCCCGCCAGCACAATCACGCCAATGCCGGAGTCCGAGTCTGCATCGCGCAGCGCAAGTATCATTTCCTCCACAGTGTCCGGCCGGAAGGCGTTCATCACGTTTTCGCGGTTGATCGTGATGCGGGCGGCGCCATCCTTCTTGGTGTACAGAATATCGTTGAATTCCATCGCGTTGCTCTCCTTTGCTGTCCTGGTTCGCGGGATCAAATGGGGTCCCAGGAGAAAACATCCTGAGAGCGCTCGAGGGGGGTGAGTTGCGCCCGCATCGCGGGGATGGCCTGGCTGGCGATGCGCTCGGGCGTCCAGCCTTCGGAGTTGTGCACCGAGCGCACCGGGCGCGGCTGCGAGAACAGGAATATCTCATTGGCGCGAACGGCGAAGATCTGGCCCGTGATCTCGCTGGCAAGGTCGCTTGCCAGATAGACAGCCAGCGGCGCGACCTTCGCGGTCTCCATCGTCTTGAGCCGGTTGACGCGCTCGACCTGATCCGGCGTGTCGGTCGGGATGCTGCTGATCATGCGGCTCCACGCAAAAGGCGCTATGCAGTTGGAGCGCACGTCAAACTTCGCCAGGTCGAGCGCCAGAGAACGGGAAAGCCCCGCAATGCCCAGTTTGGCGGCCATGTAGTTCGCCTGGCCGTAGTTGCCGATAAGGCCGGAGGTGGAGGTCATGTTGACGAAGCTGCCGCGCTGCGCATTCTTGAAATGAGCCGAGGCGGCGCGCGCCATGTAAAACGAACCGTGCAGATGGACATCCAGCACCTTCTGCCAATCCTCGATCGGCATGTTGAAAATGAACTTGTCGCGTAGAATTCCAGCGTTGTTCACCACGCAATCGATACGGCCAAAGCTGTCAAGCGCGGCGGAAACGATGCGCTGCGCGGAAGGCCAGCTTGCGACGCTGTCGGTACTGGCCACCGCCTTGCCTCCATGGTGCTCGATCTCGGTGACGACCTGCTGCGCACAGCTCGTGTCCTGCCCTTCGCCGGATAACGATGCGCCTATGTCGTTCACCACGACCTCGGCGCCTTCCGCCGCCATCGCCAGCGCGATATCGCGGCCGATGCCGTTTCCCGCTCCGGTGACCACCACTACCTTGCCTTGCATGAGCGTTCCCATCTGTCTTATCTCCTTATTCTTATTCCTGAATTTGCCGTATCACTTTAAACGACACCCGTATCCCTGAGCGCACGTATATCGCTTCGGGTAAACCCCAGCTCGTCAAGTATGGCGTCAGTATGCTGGCCCAGCGCCGGGACGTCGCCCATGACGGGATCGTCCTCACGGTTCATTCCGGGCGGCAGCAATGCGTGCAAGGGACCCACCGGGGAACCGATCTCGGTCCAGCGCTTGCGCGCCTCGAGCTGAGGGTGATCCCATACGCCCTGCATGTCGTTCATGCGCGCGTTGGCGATGCCCGCCGCGTCCAGTCTATCGATCAGCTGCGGACCACTCAGCGAGCGGAAGATCTCCTCGATGACATCCTTCAGACGATGCCGCGCCGCGACCCTGCTTGCGTTGCCCTCGAAGGAGGCGTCCTCCAGCAGGTCCGGACGATACAGGACGGAGCGGCAAAAGGCTTCCCACTCCCGTTCATTCTGCACTGCCAGGATGACCGTCACGCCGTCGCCAGAGGTGAAGGGTCCGTAAGGATAAATGGCGGCGTGTGAAGCGCCCGCCCGCAATGGCGGCGGGGCGCCATCGTACGTGTAGTAGAGCGCGTAGCTGGTCCACTCCGTCATCGCCTCGAGCATGGAGACTTCGATGTGCGAACCACGTCCCGTGACATGGCGGCGCAGAAGCGCAGCCAGTACTTGACTGTAGGCATACATGCCCGAAGCGATGTCCGCGATGGAAGCGCCCGACTTCGCAGGCTCCTCGGGAGTTCCAGTGATGGCTACATGGCCGGCTTCACTCTGTATCAGCAAATCATAGGCTTTCTTGTCCCGGTACGGGCCATCCGCACCGTAGCCGGAGATGTCGCATACTGTCAGGGCGGGATATACCGGCGACAGCGCTTGCCACGAGATACCCATTCGGGCCGCGGCGCCCGGCGCCAGGTTCTGCACGACCACATCCGCCTTCGAAATGAGCGATTTGAGGACGGCGGCGCCCTGCGGATGCTTGATGTCAAGTGTGAAACTTTCCTTGGAGCGGTTGACCCACACGAAGTGTGACGCGAGGCCGCGCACGCGCGTGTCGTAGTTGCGCGCAAAATCCCCTCCGTTCGGCCTTTCAACCTTTATCACGCGCGCCCCAAGGTCAGCCAGGTGGCGGGTGCAGAATGGAGCGGAGATTGCGTGCTCGAATGTGACGACCGTCAAGCCTTGTAGCGTTTTCATCAATTCCTCAGAAGGAGCGCGGCAGCCCGAGCACATGCTCGGCGACATAAGCCAGGATCATGTTGGTGGAGATCGGCGCCACCTGATAGAGACGGGTCTCGCGGAACTTGCGCTCGACATCGTATTCCGTGGCGAACCCAAAGCCCCCGTGGAACTGCAGGCAGGCGTTGGCGGCCTCCCATGAAGCGTCGGCGGCCAGCAGCTTCGCCATGTTCGCCTCCGCGCCGCAGGGCTGTCCCGCATCGAACAGGCCGGCGGCCCTGAAGCGCATCAGGTCGGCCGCCTGCAGGTTGACCCACGCGCGCGCAATCGGAAACTGTACGCCCTGGTTCTTGCCGATGGGCCGATCGAATACGATGCGTTCGTTGGCGTATCGGGTGACCTTCTCGATGAACCAGTGGGCGTCGCCGATGCATTCGGCCGCGATCAGCGTGCGCTCGGCGTTCAATCCGTCAAGAATGTACCTGAAGCCTTTGCCTTCTTCGCCTATCAGGCTTTCCGCGGGAATCTCCAGGTCGTCGAAAAACAGCTCATTGGTTTCGTGATTGACCATGTTGGCGATCGGCCGCACGGTCATCCCGTTGGCCATTGCGGCGCGCACGTCCACCAGGAAAATGGACAGGCCGTCGGCCTTGTGCGACACCTCGCTGACTGGCGTGCTGCGGGCCAGGAGTATCATCAATTCAGAGTGCTGCAGGCGCGACGTCCAGACTTTCTGACCATTCATCACATAGCGGTCACCTTTGCGCACGGCCGTCGTTTTCAGTTTGGTGGTATCCGTGCCCGTTGTCGGCTCTGTAACCGCCATCGACTGCAGGCGAAGCTCGCCGGCGGCAATGCCGGGAAGATAGCGTTCCTTCTGCGCTGGCGAGCCATGCCGCAACAATGTGCTCATGTTGTACATCTGGCCATGGCAAGCGCCCGCATTGCCGCCGCAGCGGTTGATCTCCTCCATGATCACCGACGCTTCCGCCAGGCCCAGGCCGGAACCGCCGTACTCTTGTGGAACCAGCGCGGCCAGCCAGCCGCCCTTGGTCAGCGCGTCGACAAACGCCTCTGGATACGTCTTCTGCTCGTCGACGACCCGGAAATAGTCGTCGGGAAGCTGCGCGACCAGGCTTCGGATGGCATCGCGTATGTCTTGGTAGGTGTCTTGGTCTTTCAACATGGTGCCAAGTGTCGCGGCGCGAGCTCGCACTGACAATGCAATTGTTTTGTCTTCGATTGAGCAAATCTAAATTCCCGGTAAGCTGGGCTATAATCGGGAAGCCATATTCCATCGAGCCTCCCTGCTTCCGGTCGACGCCTGATTCAAAGTCGAACCGTATCAGGGCCGGGAAAATCAGAGCTTCACCATAATAACGATGCGAGACATTCCACCCCTGACCGCCTTGCGCGCATTCGTCGCTACCGCGCGCCATCTGAGCGCCACAAAGGCAGCGGCCGAGCTGCATGTGACGCTGGGCGCGATAAGCCATCAACTGCGCGCCCTGGAGGAATTCCTCGAGATCGACCTGTTCGTCCGCGGACACCGGCAACTCACGCTGACCGAGGCCGGCGAGCGATACTTCCGGGACGTATCCGTCGCGTTCGATGCCATCCGCCGCTCCACACGCGACCTGAAAAGCCCTGGCCAGAAGGATGTGCTGCGCATCAGGGCCTACACCACGTTCTCCCTGCGCTGGCTGATTCCGCGGTTGTCGCGCTTCTACGAGGAGGACCGCAATCTCGAAGTGGTTCTGATGGCCAGTATGGAGCCGGTCGACTTCAGCCGCCATAAGGTCGATTTCGCCATTCGGCTCGGCGAGGGCCAATGGCCGGGCGCCGTGGCCGAAAAACTCATCCCCAACGTGCTGGCGCCGGTATGCAGTCCTTTGCTTCTGAGCCGAGGGCCGGAGGTCCGCGTGCCGGCCGACCTGAAGAAGCATGTACTGCTGCAGTCCACCTGGCCCGAGCGGCGTGACGACTGGCCGGCCTGGATGGAAGCGCAAGGCGTGGAGGTGGGCGACTTCAGCTTCCTTTATTTCGAGAGTTCCGCCCTGAGCTACCAGGCGGCCCTCGAAGGCCAGGGCTTTGCCATCGCGCAGCTGGCGCTGATAGAGGATGACCTGAAGGCCGGCCGGCTGACGCGCCCATTCGAGCAAGTGCTCGACAAGGGGGAGTTCACCTACTACTTGCTGTATTCCGACAAGCGCCACCTTACACCGCAAATGAAGCGATTCCGCGACTGGCTGCACGCCGAATGCGAGGCGTTCAACGCGGCCACGTCCGCCCGGGATAGCTGATATCCATCACGCCGATGGCCAGGCAGTTCGCCCGCGCCATCCGCAATGGCGGCCTCGGGCCCGCTTGAAATGGATTCAACGGCCCCTGGAAAAAATCAATTGTCAGCATAGTGCGCATACACGACCATCCCCCTAAGCAATAAGACGAACCAGGGTGACAAGAAAGGAGGCAAGTCATGGCAACGAGACAAATCCTGACATTCCGTGCCTGCCGGTCAACCGGCGCGCCGGCCGGGCAAATTGCCCGGCCGTCCATATTTCTGAACGGAGACACGCTTGGGACCGCTTGATGGGCTGAAAATCGTCGAATTCGCCGCCGTGGGTCCGGCGCCAATGTGCGCCATGCTGCTGGCCGACCTGGGCGCCACCATCCTGCGCATAGACCGCGTGACACCGGTCGAACTGGGCAGCAAACGGCCGCTGCAATACGACCTGCTGTTACGCAATCGCGCGTCGATTGCGCTCGATCTGAAGACACCCGAAGGCCGCGCACTGGCCATGGACATGGTGGCGCACGCCGATGCTCTGATCGAGGGTATGAGGCCCGGTGTGATGGAGCGTCTCGGCCTGGGGCCCGACGCATGCCTCGAACGCAATCCGAAGCTGGTGTATGGCCGCATGACAGGCTGGGGCCAGACGGGCCCCCTCGCTGACGCCGCGGCCCACGACCTTAATTACATTGCCGTCACCGGCGCGCTGGACGCGATCGGCCGGGCGGGCCAAGCGCCCAGCATCCCCCTGAATCTGCTGGGCGACTATGCGGGCGGATCGCTCTTTCTTGCGCTCGGAATTCTGGCGGCGCTGCACGAAAGCCGCCACTCCGGCCGCGGGCAGGTGGTGGATGCCGCGATCGTGGATGGCGTGAGTTCATTAATGACCAGCCTGTTCGGCATGCGCGCAGCCGGCATGTGGGAGCTCGAGCGTGGCAGCAACATCGCCGATTCCGGCACACCTTTCTACGATGTCTATGCCTGCAGCGACGGGAAGTATATCTCCGTGGCGCCAATCGAGACGCGCTTCTTCGAAGAGATGCTCAGACGCCTCGACATACCGGCATCTGAATTCCCGAACCGCTGGGATCGGCAGCAGTGGCAGCGCCTGCGCGAAACGCTGGGGGCAAAATTCCGCAGCCGCAGCCGCGACGAATGGGCCGCCCTGCTGGAAGGCACGGAGGCTTGCTTCGCGCCGGTGCTGACGATGGATGAGGCGCCCGACCATCCCCACGCGGCGGCGCGTGGGGCGTTCACGGAAATCGATGGCGTTCGACAGCCGGCGCCGGCGCCCCGCTTCAGCCGCAGCAAGCCTTCTTCGCCCGCTCCCCCGCAGGCCACCACGCGCGACGAAGCGCTGGATATGCTGCGCGCGTGGTTGGGCACAGCCCGCTATGGCGAAATCGAGCAATCCGGGCGCCTGCAGGCGGTACACGGCAGCCAGTCTCAATGAAGGGAAAGAAACCATGATCATCGAATCCCGCAACGGCGGTGTCGTAACCGTCCGCATGAACGATCCGCAGCGGCGCAACGCTTTCTCCATGCCCATGCGCATTGCCCTCATGAACAGTTTCCGCGCGCTCGAGAGCGATCAAAGCGTACGCGCCATCGTCTTCACCGGCGGCGACGCGCAATTCTGTGTGGGCGGCGACGTGACCGCGATGGGCCCCCAGCCCCTGGGGGCCGCGCTCGACCGTATGCGCATCGTGCACGACCTGGTCCGGTTGCTGGCGCAGAGCAGCAAGCCCCTGATTGCCGCCGTGGAAGGCTGGGCCGTCGGCGGCGGGCTGGCTCTGGCGCTGCTTTGCGATACCATCGTCGCCTCCGAAACGGCCAGATTCAAGGCTGGCTTCAGCGAAATCGGCATGGCGCCCGACACCGGCATTCTGCATACGCTTCCGGTACGCGTAGGCCAGGGCCGAGCGCGCCAGATTCTGCTCTACAACGAAGTGTTCAGCGCCCGCCAAGCACTGGACTGGGGCGTGATCGATCACGTGGCGCCCGCGGGCGGCGCGCAACAAGAAGCCGGCCGGCTGGCTGCCATCCTCGCGACAAAAGCGCCTTTGCCCATGGCGCTGACACGATCGGTATTGGCAGCCGGCCTGGATGACGTGCTGCTGCGCGAACGGGAAATCCAGGCCTTGCTGTTCAGCTCGTCCGATCATGACGAAGGCAAGACCGCTTTCCTGGAAAAGCGCGCGCCGGCCTTCAAGGGAAGCTGACAATGGCGCATCCAACTGCCGACAGGCTGGAACAATTGAGTCTGGTGCGCGACAGCGCGGCCTCCGTCGTGCCGCGTGACTCGGGGCCGCAGCGCGTACGTCCGCTGCGCTTCCAGCCTCCCGGCTTCGACCGCGCCCTGTGGAAGGAAATGTGCGGGCTTGGCTGGGCCGGCCTGCGCGTATCCGAGGCGCATGGCGGCACGGGCCTCGATGTGACCGCGCTGAGCGCGGTCGCGCAGCAACTCGGCGCCTCGCTGCGCCCCGAGCCGTTCATCGACACCGCGGCCGCGGCCCAGGCTCTCACCGGAGAATGGCTCGATGCCGTACTGAGCGGAGACCGCATCGTGGTGCCCGCCTGGATGGAGCGGCCGCATGATCTGTCCTTTGGCCGGACGCGCTTGGCTTCTGGCCGCGTCAATGGCCTCAAACGGCTGGTGCGTCACGCCGAGGCGGCCGATGCCTTCGTGGTCGCCACGCATGAAGGCCTGGTCCTCGTGGAGCGCGACGCTTCCGGCGTGAGCATCGCGCCCCTGACCCTGCACGACGGCAGCCTCGCCGGCGACGTGCAGTTCGACAATGCGCCATGCCTGGCGCTGCAGGGCGGCTTTGATACGCTCCTCGAGGAATGCGCACTGGCAAACGCGGCCTATCTGTTGGGCGCGATGGAAGCCGCCTTTGATACAACGCTGGCCTATCTGACCGTGCGCAAACAATTCGGCAAACCGATAGGAAGCTTCCAGGCGCTACAGCATCGCGCCGTGGATTTGAAGATCCAACTGGAACTGACGCGGGCCGTGGTGAACGAAGCGGCCGCCGCTCTGGACGACGACGCCGCCACCATGCAAGACCGCCATGCCCTCGTCTCGCGCGCCAAGACTCGCGCCGCCGACGCGGGCATGCTGATTTCCAGGGAGTCCGTGCAGTTCCATGGCGCGATGGGCATGACCGATGAATGCGACATCGGCCTCTATGTCCGCAAGATCCTGTCGGTCCACAACGATTGGGGATCCACCATGGCTCATCGCCAACGTTTCACCACTATCGAGCAGGCTCGCCATGATTGACTACAACGCCATGAGCGACGGGGCGTTTCGCGCCCTGGTGCGGGAGTTCGTCGAAAAAAACTACCCCGAAGAGTTGCGGTTCCGGATCGGGCAATTGCCGCAAGAGATGACACGCGGGTGGTACAGGAAACTGTCGGCGCAGGGCTGGGTCGCGCCCAGCTGGCCCCGCGAATACGGCGGCATGGGCCTGAACCCCACGAAGCGGATCAGCTTTAGCGAGGAGCTCGACGCCTATGGGTGCTCGCGCTATGCCGATAATGGAGTCATGATGGTCGGCCCGCTCTTGATCGGCTTCGGCACGCCCGCCCAGCGGGACCGCTTCCTGCCTGGCATTCTGTCGGGCGATGAGATCTGGTGCCAGGGCTACAGCGAACCGAATTCCGGCTCCGATCTCGCCAGCCTGCGCACCGAGGCGGTAGACAATGGCGACGGGTGGACGATCAGCGGCCAGAAAATCTGGACTTCGCGCGCGAACCAGGCAGACTGGTGCCACATGCTCGTTCGCACCGACAAGACGGCGGCCAAACCGCAGGACGGGATCAGCTACTTCCTCGTTCCCATGAAGGCTCCCGGGGTCGGCATCCGGCCGATTCAGACGCTTTCAATGACGGACGATTTCTGCGAGGTATTCCTCGACGAGGTCAAGGTGCCGGCGGATGCACTGGTTGGCCAGCTGAACAAGGGTTGGGCCATCGTCAAGGCGCTCATGGGCGGCGAGCGCCTGTTTCTCGGCGCGTCCGCACAATCGTTCAACGCCATGAAACTTCTGCGATTGCTGGCCAAGGCGGCAGGCGACTGGGGAGAACCCGCCTTCATGGAACGATATGCAAGGCTTGCGGCAGACCTGGCGGATCACAACAGTCTATACCAAGCGGGATTGGAAAAAGTACGCGCCGGCGGCGAACTGGGCCTGG
>LNAP01005955.1_pt1 | contig 10655 bp, 10 predicted proteins | sample 602601 | NCBI WGS metagenome assembly LNAP01 (sample SAMN02440304, study PRJNA202911) | soil metagenome | biome: Subtropical and temperate rainforests or woodlands; isolation source: soil samples (1 kg each in a 20% v/v slurry with milli Q water) were... ...
GGTGACCCACCTTGCGGCGGCCTGCGGGATTCCGACGCTGGCCCTGTTCGGCCCGTCGAATCCGGTCAAGTGGGGCCCCTGGCCGAGCGGTCGCGACGGGATCGACAGCCCCTGGCGGCTGGTCGGCAGCGCCCGCCACGGCAACGTCATGCTGCTGCAGGGCAGCGGCGAATGTGTACCGTGCCGACTGGAAGGCTGTGACCGCCATCTGGCGAGTTGGAGTCGCTGCCTGCAGGAGATGCCAGCGGCCCGCGTGATCGACGCTGCGCTGGGCATGCTGGAACCCAACTCCGCCGAGCTGGCGCGCTGATCAGTCGTTCCCGCGCCGACCGGGTCTGGCGCCACTCTCCGCATCACGCACTCTGTAGAGCAGTTGGACCGCAAAAATCCCGAAGCTTGGTATCTATCGTCGGTTTAGTTTTGTCTTTAAAACTGATTTATTTTGACAAATAAAATAATTTCAAATACCGATAATAGGTCGCTTCGGCATTTGATATTGCCAACATCAGTCCTTCGGCACCGTCCAAAAAACCAGCCCGAAAAATATAAGTCCTGACAAAAGCCCAAAAGCCATGTGCAATCGCGGATGTTAAACCTCCACGTTTGCCTTTTTGATAGCTATTTATGGCACCAAGAGTTGAGTATTGATTGATTTTTGAAATGACTTCGTCCAGATCCTTGTAGGTCACATGAAGTAACGGCGCAGTCAATTTAGCTGCCTCACCCTGAAAAACAAGACGCTCATGAACAAGATCATTGCTGAAAGAAGCCTCACCGCGCTTGAAAAGCCGTGTCACATAGTCTGGCCACCAACCGGAGTGCCGGATGAATTTACCGCAATAACTTGAAAGTCTGGGTAATTTGTAGATGACTGGACCCACAGATTGAATAGCATTTTCAATCTCCTGATGCAGCGCATCGCTCACATGTTCATCCGCATCCAGAGATAAAACCCAATCACAGGAGGCATGAACCAAAGCCCGATTTTTTTGGACCCCAAAGCCTTGCCAATCAGTCGATATATAAATATTGTCAGTATATTCTTTGGCGATTGACAAAGTATTATCAACGCTACCCGAATCCAATACGATAATTTCGTCAGCCCAAGCAACGGATTCAAGACAAACTCGAATATCGTGCTCTTCATTTTTTACAATGATAATAACGGAAAGAGTTGGTTTCATTAGCATAATTTTGGTAGCTCTATGCCGTTTTTTGTGAGACTTGACTTTTCAATCATGGCGAACCGGTGGTCTTTAGTTGGTGCCACTTACTGCGCCTGTTGCAGTTCGCCGGTGACGCCAAACTGAATACGATGCAATTGCGCATACACCCCATTTTGTGCCAGCAATTCACCATGGGTGCCCGTTTCGACAAGCTCGCCCTTTTGTAACACGACGATGCGATCGGCATTTTCAATGGTGGACAGGCGGTGTGCAATGACCAAGGAGGTGCGCCCCTGCATCAGGGTTTCCAAGGCGGCTTGCACGTGACGTTCTGACTCGCTGTCCAACGCGGAGGTGGCTTCATCAAGAATGAGAATGGGGGCGTCCTTGAGAATGGCGCGCGCGATGGCGATGCGCTGACGTTGTCCACCCGAGAGTTTGACACCGCGTTCACCCACCAGTGTCTGCAAGCCCTGCGGCATCTCGCGTATGAACTCCATCGCGTGCGCGGCTTGCGCGGCGGCGATGATCTCCGACTCGGGCACGTCACGCATCTGGCCGTAAGCAATATTCGCGGCGACGGTGGTGTTGAACAACACCACTTCCTGGCTCACCAGCGCTATGTTGGCCCGCAAACTCGACAGCGAAAGCGCCGCAAGATCACGGCCGTCCAGCGTGATGCGTCCGCTATCAGGCAAATAGAAGCGCGGCACCAGATTTGCCAGCGTGCTCTTGCCGCTGCCGGACGCGCCCACCAGCGCGACAGCTTGTCCCGCGGGAATTGTCAGGCAGATGTCGCGCAGTGCCAGTCTGTCATCGCGCTCATAGGACAAGCTGACATGTTCAAAAGCAATGCTGCCCTGGGCGCGGCCGATATCGAGCTTCCCGGCATCGATTTCGCCCGGTGTATCCAGCAACTCAAATACGCTTTCCGATGCCGCCAAGCCACGCTGCAGGTGCTCACTGACACCGGTCAGGCGCTTGATCGGCGCCGTGAGCATCAGCATGGCGGCGATGAATGACAGGAATCCGCCAACGGTGGTTTCATCGGCGGCGGATTGCAAGGTGGCAAGGTAGACGATGGCGGCCAAGGCCACGGAGGCAATCATCTGGACGATCGGCACATTGCTTGAAGCGGCCATGGCCTGCTTCATGTTGTAGCGCCGCACCCAATTGACCTGGTCGCTAAAACGACCGCGCTCATATTGTTGTCCGCCAAACAGCTTGACCACTTTGTGTGCGGCAACGCTTTCCTCGATGACCTGCGTGATGTCGCCCATCGCTTGTTGTGAATCACGGCTGGCGTTGCGCAAGCGTGCGTTGATGATTTTCAGTATGAAGGCGATGACAGGCACCATGACCAAACTGAGCAGGGTGAGTTTCCAGTTCAAATAGAACAGCCAGCCCAGCAATCCGACAATGATGATGGAATCGCGCACGACAACCGTCACCACATTGGTCGCCGCAGCGGTCACCTGCGCCACGTCGAAGGTCAGTTTGGAGATCAGATTGCCCGTGGCGTGGTCGTCATAAAACGGTGTGGGCAGCGTCAACAGCTTGTGAAACATTTCTTCACGCAAGTCCATCACCACCTTGTTGCCGACCCAGGCAATGGCATAAGTCCCCATGAATGAGGCGACACCGCGCACGAAGAAAATCGCCAAAATGATCAGTGGCGCAAGTTTGATGACGGCGTTGTCCTTGTCAATGAACGCGCCATCCAGCATGGGCTTGAGCAAAGCAGGCAGCAGCGGTTCGGTGGCTGCCGTGATGGCCATACCCAGGATGGACAGGGCAAAGATGCGCCAATAAGGTTTGACGTAACCGAGAAGTCGTAAATAAAGCTGCGTACTGCTTGGCTTCATGGGATGGGCCCTAACATGATGGAGCCAAATGGGAAATTCAGGCCCGTTGAAGCCGCATCGGGTTCCGTAAAACCGAGCGAGCGTGGGCATTCACAGCAGCACAATGTCATACTGCTCCTGCCCCATGGCGCTCTCGCTTTGCAGCGACACCGGCTTGCCAATGAACTCGCTCAGGCCCGCCAGATGCTGGCTTTCCTCGTCGAGGAACAACTCGATCACCTTGGGGGACGCCACCACGCGAAACTCCCTGGGATTGAACTGGCGTGCTTCACGCAGTATTTCCCGAAAAATGTCGTAGGCCACGCTGCGCGCGGTTTTCACAATGCCTTTGCCCGCGCATACCGGGCAGGGCTCGCACAGCATGTGCGCCAACGATTCCCGGGTGCGCTTGCGCGTCATTTCCACCAAACCCAGTTGCGAAAAACCACCGCACATGGTCTTGACCCGGTCGCGCGCCAACTGCTTGCGAACTTCTGCCAGCACCGCCTCGCGATGCTCCTCGGGCGCCATGTCGATGAAATCGACAATGATGATGCCCCCCAGGTTGCGCAGGCGCAGTTGCCGCGCAATGGCCTGGGCCGCCTCCAGATTGGTTTTGAAAATGGTGTCGTCAAAATTGCGCGCACCGACAAAACCGCCGGTATTCACATCGACCGTGGTCAGCGCTTCGGTCTGGTCCACCATCAAATAACCGCCCGACTTCAACTCGACCCGACGCCCCAGCGCCTTGGCAATTTCTTCGTCGATGGCATAGAGGTCAAAAATCGGCCGCTCGCCCTTGTAATGCACCAGCTTTTGCGCGGCCGCCGGCATGAACTCCTGGCCAAAGGCCTTCATCACGGCAAATTGCTCCTGCGAATCCACCTTGATGAATTGGGTGAACTCCGTTGTCAGGTCGCGCAGCACGCGTTGCAACAAACTCAAATCCTGGTGCAACAGCGACGTGGCGGGCAGTTTGGTGGCCGCCTGGCGGATACGCGCCCAAGCCTTGCGCAGGTAAGCGATGTCGTCCGCCAGTTCCTGGTCAGAAGCCTCTTCGCCATTGGTGCGCAAAATAAAGCCACCGCCCTGCTCGCCCACCAGAACCTGCAGCCGTCGGCGCAAGTCGTCGCGCTGCTCGGGCGGGATTTTTTGCGACACGCCGATGTGCTCGTCCTGCGGCAAAAACACCAGCATGCGCCCGGCAATGCTGATCTGGGTCGACAGCCGCGCGCCCTTGGTGCCAATCGGGTCCTTGATGACTTGCACCAGCAAGCTCCGGCCTTCGAAGACCTGCTTTTCAATCGGAATTTGGGTGGCCGCATTGCGCGCCGCCGAAAGGGTCTCGCCCTCAGCCGGTGGATGCCAGACGTCGGCCACATGCAAAAACGCGGCACGCTCCAGGCCAATGTCAATGAACGCCGACTGCATGCCCGGCAACACGCGCGCCACCTTGCCCAAGTAGACATTGCCCACCAGCCCACGCTCCAGCGTGCGCTCCACATGCAGCTCTTGCAGTACCCCGTTTTCCACCACCGCCACCCGGGTTTCCTGGGGTGACCAGTTGATCAAAATATCTTCTTGCATGGCCTGAGGTTTCTCACACGTTACACATTGAAGCCAAAAGCCCGAAGCAATTGGGCCGTCTCGAACATCGGCAAACCCATGATGCCCGAATAGCTTCCGCTCAAATTTGAAATATACGCGGCCGCCCGGCCCTGTACGGCATAGGCACCGGCTTTGCCCATGGGCTCGCCCGTGAGCGCATAGCCGTGAATCTGCTCGGGCGTCATCGGGGCAAAAGTCACCCTGGAAATCGACACGGTCTGCTGGCGTGCTTGGGCGGTACCAAGCGCGACGGCCGTCAAGACACGGTGCGTTTTGCCGGACAAGGTGAACAAGATGCGCTCGGCATCCCCGGTATCGACCGGCTTGCCCAGAATGGAGCGGCCCAGCGCCACGGTGGTGTCCGAACATAACACTGGCGCTGGCGGCAAGTTGCGGTCTTGCAGGCGCTGCAAGGCGGCATCGAGCTTGAGTTGCGTCACGCGTTGCACATAGGCCAGCGGCGCTTCATGCGGCAACACGACTTCCAGCGCTTCGGCATTTTCATGTGCCTCGGGCAACAACAATTCGTAAGCCACGCCCAACTGCTCCAGCAATTGTCTGCGGCGCGGGCTTTGCGAAGCCAGATAAACAAAATGACTCATTCTCTGTGGTAAGGATGGTTGGCGTTGATCGACCAGGCCCGGTACAGCTGCTCGATCAGCAACACACGCACCATGGCATGGGGCAGCGTCAGGTCGGACAAGCGCACCCGCTCGTGCGCGGCTTGCCGGAAAGCGGGGTCAAGGCCGTCAGGGCCGCCAATCACCAGCGCCACATCGTCGCCCGACAACTGCCAGTTTGCCAGTTTTTGCGCCAGCGCCATGGTGCTTAAAGCGGTACCACGTTCGTCCAGCGCGACGATCCTGAACCCCTTGGGAATGGCGGCCTCGATGCGTGCGCGCTCGGCCGCCAGCAGGGTTTCAAGGGATTTGGATGCGCGGGGCTCGGTCTTGACGGCTTTGAGCTCGACCTTGAGCTCAAACGGAAAGCGCTTGGCGTAGTCGTCCCACGCTGTTTGCGCCCAGTCGGGCACGCGTTGACCGACCGCAACAATCAGCAGACGCACGGCAGGGCGTCAGGCTTTGCGCACAGTGGCTTTTTTAGCGGGCGCTTTTTTTGCGACGGTTTTGGCAGTCGTTTTTTTGGCTGCCGACTTGACTGGCGCATTCACCACCACGGTTTTAAGGCGGGGCTGGGCCGCCACGGCGTCAGCCACCTTGCGTTTGGGCGTTGCAGCGGTCTTGGCGGCGGCTTTTTTGGCGGCCGCTGCCTCTGCTGCCGCTGTTTTGGCCATCTGCGCCCGGGACGGGAAGGCTTCCTGCACGCCTTGCTTGGCGGCACTGGAACGGCGCAGGCTGGCTGCGGGCTTGGCTGCGTCCTTGGCCGCCTTGACTTGGGCCGCGCCGGGCTCGGCGGCTGCCGCAGGCTTGGCGGCGCCAAACTTCAGGCGCACCGGCTTGTCGCCCCAGAGTTCTTCCAGGTTGTAATAGCTGCGGTAGGTGGGCTGCATCACGTGCACCACGGCCTGGCCGCAGTCCACAATGATCCACTCGCCGTTGGCCTCACCTTCCACGCGCGGCTTGGGAAAACCGGCGTCGCGCACCGCATCGATCACGCTCATGGCCAGCGCCTTGGTTTGCCGGTTGGAGGTGCCGGAGGCCACGATGACCCGTTCAAACAGGGACGACAGGTGCTCGGTGTCAAACACCACAATGTCTTGCGCCTTGACGTCTTCGAGCCCGTCCACAATGACGCGCTGTAATTTATTCACGTCTTTTTTTTCTACCGTGGCAGTGGCAGGCTTGGCAACGGATTTTGTTGCAGATTTTTTGGCAACGCTGGGGGCAGTAGTTTGGGTAGTCATCAATGTGAAAGGTAGAGGTGATGGTCGGCAATATAACGCGCAACAGGCTCAGACACCAGTGTTTGCACTGGTTGCCCGTTGGCAATATTGCTGCGAATTTGGGTGGCGCTTATGTGCAGGGCGGGCAGGCTCAAGTGCAAAAACCGCTCGGGAAACAGTCTTTCAGCTTCAATCGCGTCGTTGGTAATTGATGGATGGGCACGAGTAGCTACACAAATTATAGCTAATTGAACAATCGCTTCCCATTCGTGCCAGCTTGTCAGGGTGGCGGCCTGGTCTGCGCCCATGATCAAAAACCACTCGGCCCCGGCTGCCTCTGCGGCCATCTGACGCAAGCTGTCGATGGTGTAGCTGGGGCCGACGCGGTTGATTTCCCGGGTGTCGATACAGATTTTTGGCACATCCCCAAAGGCCAGCTGCACCATGGCCAGGCGGTGCGCGGCCGCCGTCAACTGGCGCGGTTTGTGCCAGGCTTCACCGGTGGGCACCACATGCAGGCGGTCAAGCTTGAGCTCGTCCAAAGCCGTTTCCAGCAAGGCCCGGTGCGCCAGGTGCGGCGGGTCAAACGCGCCGCCAAACACCCCGATGCGCGGCGCTTGTGCCATGTCCGGCCTCAAACCCACTCCCGGCGCACCAGGAAATCGCTGTACAGCGCCGCCTCGGGCGTGCCGGGGGCTGCCACTTGCTGGTAGGCCCAGCTCACCAGCGGCGGCATCGACAGCAAAATGGACTCGCTGCGGCCACCCGACTGCAAGCCAAAATGGGTGCCCCGGTCCCACACCAGGTTGAACTCGACATACCGGCCACGCCGGTAAAGCTGAAAAGCGCGCTCGCGCTCACCATAGGGCGTGTCCTTGCGGCGCAGCACAATCGGCAGGTAGGCACTCAGGAACGAATCGCCCACGGCCTGCATCATGGCCAGGCTGGGCTCGAAGCCAAGCTCCGAGAAATCGTCAAAAAACACCCCCCCCACACCGCGCTGCTCGTTGCGGTGCTTCAAATAAAAATACTCGTCACACCAGGTCTTGAAGCGCGGGTACTTGTCGTCGCCGAAGGGCTGCAGCGCCGACTGGCAGGTCTGGTGGAAATGCACCGCATCGTCTTCAAAGCCGTAATACGGCGTCAGGTCCATGCCGCCGCCAAACCAGCACACCTCGGCGCCATCGCGACCCTTGGCGGAAATCATGCGCACATTCATGTGCACCGTGGGCACATAGGGGTTGCGCGGATGAAACACCAGCGACACGCCCATGGCCTCAAACGGTGCGCCCGAGAGTTCCGGGCGATGCTGCGTGGCCGAGGGCGGCAAGCTGGGGCCGGTGACGTGCGAAAAGCCGCAGCCAGCACGCTCGAACACCGCCCCGCCTTCCAGAATTTGCGTGATGCCCTGCCCCTGCAGCGTTTCACCCGCTGGCTTCTGCCAGGGATCGGTCAGAAACGCTGACCCATCCAGATCGGCAATGGCCCCGGTAATGCGGGCCTGCAAACTGCGCAAATAAGCGCTCACCCGCTCGCTCGGCAAGGCCTGGGCCGTCGTCATGCCGGCGAGCCCTTGATGGCGCGGTGGCCAATGTCACGGCGGTATTGCATGCCGTCAAAACGAATGCCCATGACCACCTCGTAGGCACGCTGCTGCGCCAGGCGCGCGTTGTCAGCCAGCACCGTCACACACAGCACGCGCCCACCCGCCGTCACCAGCTCACCATTTTGCAAAACCGTACCGGCATGGAACACGCAGGCGTCTTCAACCTCCGCAGGAACGCCGGTGATGGCATCGCCCTTGCGCGGACTCATGGGGTAGCCCTGCGCCGCCAGCACCACGCCCAGGGCGGTACGCCGGTCCCACTGCAACTCGATCTGGTCGAGCCTGCCATGCGGACCGGGCTCGGTGGCGGCCATCATCACATCGACCAGATCGGTTTTGAGGCGCATCATGATCGGCTGGGTTTCGGGGTCACCCATGCGGCAATTGAATTCGAGTGTTTTGGGGCGCCCCTGGGCGTCGATCATCAGGCCGGCATAGAGGAAACCGGTGAATGGAATGCCGTCTTTTTCCATGCCGCGCACGGTCGGCAAAATGATGTCGCGCATGGCTCGGGCGTGCACGTCGGGCGTGACCACCGGGGCTGGCGAATACGCGCCCATGCCACCGGTATTGGGCCCCTGGTCGCCATCGAGCAAGCGTTTATGGTCCTGGCTGGTGGCCAGCGGCAACACATTTTTACCGTCCACCATGACGATGAAGCTGGCCTCTTCGCCCTGCAAAAACTCCTCAATGACAACCCGCGGCACGGCCGCGCCATCCGCGCCCGCGTTGTGCGCCACACCCAGGGCGTTGTCCAGCAGCATGAAATCCACCGCTTCATGGGCCTCGGCGAGGGTGGCTGCTACCACCACGCCTTTGCCGGCGGCCAGACCGTCGGCCTTGACCACGATGGGTGCACCTTTCTGGTCAATGTAGGCGTGGGCCGCTGCCGCGTCGGTAAAGGTCTCGAACTCGGCCGTCGGAATGTTGTGGCGTTTCATGAAGGCCTTTGAGAACGCCTTGGAGCTCTCCAGTTGGGCCGCCGCCCGCGTGGGTCCAAAAATACGCAGACCCTGCTTGCGAAACACATCGACCACGCCCGCCGCCAGCGGCACTTCGGGCCCGACCACCGTGAGCAGGATTTTTTGCGCCAACGCCCAGGCGCACAGTGCATGCACATCGGTGATGGGAACATTTTCAAAACGGTCGTCCTGCGCCGTGCCGCCGTTGCCGGGGGCCAGGTAGACCTTGTGGGTTTTGGGCGATTGCGCCAAGCGCCAAGCCAAAGCGTGTTCGCGGCCACCGCCGCCAATGACCAAAATCTTCATTCGGTGTCCAGTTCGGCGTTGTGGTAAACCCCTTGCACATCGTCCAGGTCTTCAATGGCATCGAGCAGCTTCTGCATGCGGGCGGCTTCGTCGCCGCTGAGTTCGATCGGGTTTTCCGGGCGCATGGTGACTTCGGCCACCTCTGGTGTCAGGCCGGCGGCTTCCAGGGCATTTTTGACGACTTCGAAATCTGCGACCGAAGTAATCACCTCGATCGCGCCCTCGTCATCGCTGATCACGTCTTCAGCGCCCGACTCCAGCGCCACCTCCATCACCTTGTCTTCTGAAGTGCCGGGCGCAAAAATGAGCTGGCCGCAGTGCTTGAACTGGAACGCCACCGAACCCTCGGTGCCCATGTTGCCGCCGTATTTGGAGAAGGCGTGGCGCACCTCGGCCACGGTGCGCACCTTGTTGTCGGTCATGGTGTCGACAATGATGGCCGCGCCGCCAATGCCGTAACCCTCGTAACGAATTTCCTCGTAGCTGATGCCTTCGACGCTGCCGGTGGCCTTGTCGATGTTGTACTTCACGCGGTCGGCCGGCATGTTGGCCGCCTTGGCCCGGTCCACCGCCAGACGCAGGCGCGGGTTGGTGCCCAAGTCACCGCCACCGGCACGCGCGGCCACCGTGATTTCACGGATGATGCGGGTCCAGATCTTGCCGCGTTTTTCGTCCTGACGGCCTTTGCGGTGCTGAATATTGGCCCATTTACTGTGTCCTGCCACGTGAAATCCTTCAAAAGTTCGTTACGCTACTGCTCAGATTGTACTTTTGGAGCCCGACATGCCAGAACCCATCCTGATCGCCCAACACGGCCAGACCCAGTGCTTTCTGCAACCCGACAAAGCCAACCGCCACGGCCTGATCACGGGCGCCACCGGCACCGGCAAAACCATCACGCTGCAAACCCTGGCCGAAGGTTTCTCCAAGTTGGGCGTGCCGGTGTTCATGGCCGACGTCAAGGGTGACCTGACCGGCATCTCCCAACCCGGCGCGGCCACCCCCAAGCTGGCCAAGGTGATTGCCGAGCGCGGGCTCGATACGCCCGAATTTGCCGCTTTCCCGACCACGCTGTGGGACGTTTTTGGCGAGCAGGGCCACCCGGTGCGCGCCACCGTGAGCGACCTCGGGCCGCTGCTGCTGGCCCGCATGCTCAAGCTCAACGAGACCCAGGCCGGCGTGCTGCAACTGGTGTTCAAGATTGCCGACGACGACGGCCTGTTGTTGCTCGACATGAAAGACCTGCGCGCCATGTGCCAGTCGGTCGGCGACAACGCCAGCGAGTTCACCACCGAGTACGGCAACATCAGCGCCGCCAGC
>LNAP01005959.1_pt1 | contig 10651 bp, 7 predicted proteins | sample 602601 | NCBI WGS metagenome assembly LNAP01 (sample SAMN02440304, study PRJNA202911) | soil metagenome | biome: Subtropical and temperate rainforests or woodlands; isolation source: soil samples (1 kg each in a 20% v/v slurry with milli Q water) were... ...
AAACCAGGCCTTTAAAGACTGGGACCACCTCTTCGATGACAGCATCATGACCGTTGCCGCCATCGATCGACTGGTGCACCACGCCACTATCATGAACTGTGAAGGAGAAAGCTATCGACGAAAAACATCCCTGAAAAGGATGACATCAGCACAGTAAATTACCCAGCGTCAACCGGCCAAGATAATTGACGCGCACCGGTCAAGATAGTTGACGCGCGACAGTCTACGCCAAACACGGCTCTTGGTGGATGTAAACCGATCGATTTATGTGTCACTGCACAAGGGGCGCAACATGTCAGGCGTGTTTTGCGTGCGATTGAGTTTGGCGGTGTGGTTTGATGTGTTTCATTATCATCAGTCACTTCAAACACTTGAGCGCTATAGAGTTGGCAGAAGCTAAGTCGCGATAGCGGTTGCAACTTTCAGTGGACGGCGTGGTGATCTTTATTAGATGGTGAAGCAATGAAAATTAAACGACTTGAACGAATGCGCGAGTCTCAGCGAGCATATCATCGCTGTTGCCGATGGGTAATGAAGGATGGGCTCTTCATGCCACACTCGTATGAAGAAACGTCTCCAGGTGCTTTGTCTTGGTGGGACGACGTGGGGTTCATTTTGGGTGAACGGCGCGTTATTGTCTGGTGGAAGCATCCACGCATGTCCTATAAGGATGAGATTCAGGATCGAGCGTGGAGCGAAGCGGGAGAGCCTCCACAAGAGGGCGAGCTCTTCAGCGACTCGACTCCAAACTATAAACAGATAGGCCGCTCACGCAAGAGGATTACAAGCTATACCACGTCACCCCCACAGGAAGAGCTGCGTCAGTACTATGACAATCTAGATGCAGTTACAAAGAACCTCCAGCGTGACGGTATTGATTTTGACGTTCACGCAAGTTGGCGTCGTGAACGTCTGTCATGGGCCACAGGCGTAGCGCTGGTCGCACCATTGGAGGTGCGAAACGAGAAAGAGTTAAAAGCCGTTGCAGACCTTGCCAGATGCTTACTTCGGGGTGAGACCTCGCTTGATCGTGAGTTTCCGGACTATTGCTACGGGCGAAACCATTGGCTTACTGACTATTCGGATATCGAGAAGGCATAGTAGGGTCGCGTTGAGCTCGAAAGCAGCTTGACCCTTGGAGGGTATGTGTTGCGGTTAGTCTAGCCAAAAGGCCTGCGCTATCATGTAACGATTCATTGCTCTGATAGTTTGGGGCCGTTACGTATCGAGCGAGACCTCTAGATGACCAACAAAAAAGACCTTTCGGAACGCGATATCTGTACCAAGTTCATCACGCCTGCACTTGAACAGGCCGGTTGGGACATTGTTACTCAGGTGCGTGAAGAGTTTTCGCTGACCAAGGGTCGAATTATCGTCCGAGGCAAGCTACACACGCGCGCCCGGAGCAAGCGTGCTGACTACGTTCTGTTCCACAAGCTCAACATACCCATTGCAGTTATTGAGGCAAAAGACAACAAGCACTCGTTGGGCGATGGGATGCAACAGGGGTTGGGCTATGCCGAAATGCTGCAGGTGCCCTTTGTGTTCAGCAGTAATGGTGACGGGTTTTTATTTCACAACAAGATCGCCAAAGATGGCGTGATTGAGCGTGAGTTGGCGCTTCATGAATTGCCAAGTCCTGATGTGCTGTGGCGATGGTGGGCTGATCACCTTGGCTTAAACACCGAACAAAGTGAGCTTGTCTCGCAGGACTACTACAGCGACGGCAGCAATAAAACGCCGCGCTATTACCAACTGCTGGCCATTAATAAAACGATAGAAGCTATCGCTAAGGGTCAAAACCGTCTGCTGCTGGTCATGGCAACAGGAACTGGAAAGACTTATACCGCTTTCCAGATCATCTGGCGTCTCTGGAAATCCAAAGCTAAGAAGCGGATCTTGTTTTTAGCTGACCGGAATATTCTGGTTGACCAGACCATGACCAATGACTTCAAGCCCTTTGGCTCGGCCATGACTAAAATCCAGAAACGGCAGGCCAACAAGTCGTATGAGATCTACCTGTCTCTATACCAAGCGATCACCGGTACAGAAGAGGAACGCAATATCTACAAGCAGTTTAGCCGCGAATTCTTTGATCTGATCGTGATCGACGAATGTCACCGAGGAAGCGCCGCAGCCGACTCAGCTTGGCGCGAAATTCTCGAATACTTCTCATCGGCCACACAGATCGGCTTGACCGCGACCCCCAGAGAAACCAAAGAAGTCTCTAACATCGATTATTTCGGTGATCCGATTTACACGTACTCTTTACGTCAAGGTATCGACGACGGCTTTCTCGCTCCTTACAAGGTCGTACGCATCGACCTAGATAAAGACCTTACCGGTTGGCGTCCAGACAAGGGTATGGTCGATAAGAACGGTAATGAAATTGAGGATCGGATCTATAACCAGCGAGATTTTGACAAAAACCTCGTACTGGAAAAGCGTACCGAGTTGGTTGCCAAAAAAATTAGTGACTTTCTCAAGCAAACTAATCGCTTCGATAAAACCATAGTTTTCTGCGACAACATTGACCACGCTGAGCGTATGCGCCAGGCCTTGGTGAACGAGAACGCCGACCTGGCCGCAAAAAACAGCAAGTACGTGATGCGTATTACGGGAGACAACGAAGAAGGTAAGGCTGAACTCGACAACTTCATTTTCCCCGAATCCAAGTACCCAGTAATTGCCACCACCTCTAAGTTGATGACCACTGGCGTCGATGCGCAAACCTGCAAGGTCATCGTGCTGGATCAGCGTATTCAGTCTATGACTGAGTTCAAACAGATCATTGGCCGTGGGACACGTATCAATGAAGACTATGACAAGTACTATTTCACCATCATTGATTTCAAGAAGGCGACCGAGCTATTCGCCGACCCTGATTTCGATGGCGACCCAGTACAAATTTATGAACCTAAGGGCGATGAATCGCCTGTGCCCCCCGACGATGATGCCCTTCCTCAACCGGACGATGGTTCTACCTATCCATCGGCGGAAGAGTCGCCGTGGACAGGAATAGGTGAACCAAGCCCTGGTGAAGAAGGTAGTGGCGTTCGTCGTTATGTCGTCGCTAATGTGGACGTCAAAGTAGCATCGGAACGTGTGCAGTACTTTGATGCCAACGGAAAACTGATTACCGAATCTCTCAGGGACTACACTCGAAAAGCGCTGGCAAAAGAATTTAGCTCCATGGATGATTTTTTACTTCGTTGGAATAGTGCTGACAAGAAGCAGGCTATCATCGACGAGTTGGCTAGCGAAGGGGTTTTCTTTGACGCCCTGGCAGAAGAGATTGGCCGCCAATCAGGCAAGGAATTTGACCCATTCGATTTAGTTTGCCACGTTGCTTGGGATCAGCCGCCACTCACTCGCAAGGAGCGCGTAGAGCAGGTCAAGAAGCGCGACTATTTCACCCGCTATGGTGAACAAGCCCAGCGCGTATTGCAAGCCTTGCTGGACAAATACGCCGATGAAGGTGTTGGTCCGATGGAGGAAACACAAATCCTCACTATTGCCCCCTTCACAAGCCTCGGCACTCCCATGGAAATCATTCGCGCGTTTGGTGGGTTGGACCAGTACCAACATGCCGTGCACGAGCTAGGACAAGCGCTGTATAGCCCATCACAGCTACGCGCATAAGAAACAACTTACTGGAATACCATTCATGTCTATCGGCACTCTGATAAAAACCATTCAAGACATCATGCGCAAGGACGTCGGCGTTGATGGCGACGCCCAGCGAATCAGCCAGATCGTCTGGCTGCTATTCCTCAAAATATTTGATGATAAAGAGCAGGAATGGCAACTCACTATTCCTGGCTATAAGTCGCCACTTCAGAGCCGTTTCCGCTGGAGCAATTGGGCAAAAGATGCTGAAGGGATCACTGGTGACGAGCTGATCGACTTCGTCAACAACGACCTGTTTCCTTCACTCAAGAAACTGGCAACCGCCGCAGGTGTGTCTGCAAGTGGAAAAGTGGTTGGCTCTGTTTTCGAAGATGCCTACAACTACATGAAATCTGGCACTCTGCTACGCCAGGTGATCAACACCATTCAGGAAGATGTCGATTTCAATTCGTCTTCAGATCGACATCTGTTCAATGAGATCTACGAAAAAATCCTGGCTGATCTCCAGTCGGCTGGCAATGCTGGTGAATACTACACGCCACGCGCGGTTACCCAGTTCATGGTGGATATTCTCAATCCGCAATTGGGCGAGAGCGTGCTCGATCCCGCCTGCGGTACCGGTGGCTTCCTCACTTGTACCATTGAGCACCTGAAAACACAGGTCAAAACGGCGGCTGACCGTACGACTCTACAAGACAGCATTCATGGGGTGGAAAAGAAACCATTGCCCCACATGCTGGCAATGACGAACCTTATGTTGCACGGTATTGATGTGCCTAGCAATATCCGTCATGACAATACCCTGAGCCGTCCACTCAAGGGCTACGGCCCTAAGGACCGAGTTGATATCATCCTTACTAATCCGCCGTTTGGAGGCATGGAAGAGGACGGCATCGAGAGCAATTTCCCGCGCAAGTATCAGACTCGCGAAACTGCTGACCTGTTCATGGCACTGATCATGCATTTGCTCAAGCACGACACGGGTCGCGGAGCCGTCGTGCTGCCCGATGGTTTCCTGTTTGGCGAGGGGGCCAAGACAACGCTGAAACGCGAGTTGCTGGAAGAGTTCAACCTACACACCATTGTTCGCCTGCCCAAGGGCGTATTTGCACCCTATACCAGTATCGCAACTAATGTGCTGTTCTTCGAAAAGGGTGAGCGGACCAAAGACGTTTGGTTTTTCGAACATCCTTATCCGGATGGCTACAAGAGTTACTCTCGCTCCAAACCGTTAGACATTAAAGAATTCGATCTGGAAAAAGCGTGGTGGGGTGGCCCCATCCGCAAGGGCCGCAAGATCACTGGGAACGCCTGGAAGGTTTCTGCGGCCGATATCGCTGCACGCAACTACAATCTGGATTGCAAGAACCCCCACGTGGTGGAAGTGAACCATCGCGATCCTGCTGAGTTGATGGCGGAGTACCAGGAAATCACCCGTCAACTGGCCGAGGCGCAGAGCGCGCTGAAGGCGGAGCTAATGCTCGCGCTCGGAGGGCTGTAATGGAACTGCTGGAGCAACACTTCGACACAGCGTTTTCTGCGCCCGATGGAATTCAAAAGCTGCGCAAGCTGATCTTGACGCTGGCGATGCAGGGCAAGCTGGTGCCGCAAGATCCCAGCGACCCGCCCGCGAGCAATCTGCTGAAAGAGATTGGGGCCGAGAAGAAGCGGCTGGTGAAGGAAGGCAAGATCAAAGCACCCAAACTGCTGCCGCCTGTGACCGAAAAGGAAAAACCGTATGCGTTGCCACAAAGGTGGCAGTGGGTGCGGCTTATTGAAATTGGATATTGGGCACTTGGATCAGGGCTGCCTCACAGCATTCAAGGTGAAACAGACCAGAAGATTCTACTTTGCAAGGTAAGCGACATGAACTTACCCGGCAATGAAAAGTTTATCGTTTCATCCAATAATTCTGTTTCAGAAGAAACTGCCAAAGCGAGCAAACTAAGTGTCAGTGAACCGGGAACAATCATATTCCCAAAAATTGGGGGTGCCATTGCCACCAACAAACGACGCATTCTTCTAAAGCGGACGGTTATCGACAATAACTGCCTTGGCATTACTCCCTACTCTTTAGTTGATTTAGAGTGGGCCTACCAGCTCTTGTTAAGCTTTGATTTTTCTAAGTACCAAACCGGGACATCAGTGCCTGCCATTAGCCAAGGAACTATCGGAGAGATTGTTGTCGGCCTTCCTTCAGCGCCAGAGCAACACCGCATCGTTGCTAAGATCGACCAACTAATGGCGCGTTGTGATGCGCTGGAAAAGTTACGTGCCACGCAGAAAGCAAAGCGCTTGGCTGTTCATGCCGCCGCACTCTCTCAACTGCTTGATGCCACTGACAACGGTAGCACTAACGATGCCTGGGTCTTTATTACTCAGCACTTCGGTGAACTTTATGCCGTCAAAGAAAATGTCGTCGAACTGCGTAAAGCCATTTTGCAACTGGCAATGATGGGTAAGTTGGTTCCGCAAGACCCCAACGACCCGCCCGCCAGTGAATTACTGAAAGAAATTGAGGCCGAGAAAAAGCGGTTGGTGAAAGAAGGCAAGATCAAAGCGCCGAAGCCACTGAAACCAGTGACGGAGGAAGAAACCCCATATGCGTTACCGCATGGATGGGAGTGGGTACGCGTACGGGATGTTGCCCAATTGATAACTTCGGGCTCTCGTGATTGGGCAACCTATATCTCAGACTCCGGCGCGATTTTTGTGACTATGGGGAACTTGTCTCGTGGAAGCTATCAGTTACGCATGGACAATGTCAGATATGTAAATCCTCCAGCAAGTGGTGAAGGTTCAAGAACAAAACTGGAAGAGAACGATCTATTGATATCTATCACTGGTGATGTCGGGAATCTAGGTTTAATCCCACCAAATTTTGGTGATGCCTATATTAATCAGCACACATGTTTACTTCGGTTTATGCCCTCATGCCGAACCAGATACTTTCCAGAACTCATGAGATCGCCTTTGGCGAAACTCCAATTTGACGAGCCACAACGGGGCATAAAGAACAGCTTTCGATTGAGCGATGTTGGGGAAATGCTCATCCCTCTTCCCCCACTCACCGAACAACACCGCATCGTCGAAAAAATCGATCAACTGATGGTGCTGTGCGGCACACTCGACCAGCAGATTACCGCAGCCACCTGTAAGCAATCCGAATTGTTGAATGCCGTAATGGCGGACGTGTGAGCGAGCTGCCATGCGCCTAAAATCAGTCTTCATCAGCCAGTACAAAAACCTTAAAGACTTCACGCTGAATTTCGATGGCATGAGCTTCATCGATGTATTTGTCGGTAAAAACGGCAGCGGAAAATCGAATCTATTTGAAGCGCTGATCGAGATATTTCGTCACCTTGATCAACTCGGTCGCGCGGGTAATGACATCGCCTTCGATTACCGCCTGAGTTACGAGATCGAAGGACAAGACCCCGAAATTGAATGGAAGGCTGGCAAGCTGCGCATTAACAAGGACGAAGACCGCAAGACGCTTGGACAGACACCATTTCCCGATAACGTTTTGATTTACTACTCCGGACACAACACCACAGTGTCTGGTTTGGTCGCGGAATACGAAACAAAATTCCGTGGGCGCATCAAAGGCGCTAATCCTGATGAGAGTCGCCGCTTTATTGGTATTGGATCGGATTACAAGCAGTTGTTGCTCGCGGTCTTGCTAATTCAGCCAGCCGAAAACACGGCTCGGCAGTTCATTTTCGATAAGCTGGGTATCGCAAGTGTCGGCCTGGATATGCAGCTGACACTTCGGCGCCCGGCCTTTGCGACAAGCGCATTGAAAGCGCTGGAGATGGATGGCATCGAAAATTTCGATCCACGCACCCATTATTGGGGCGCCGACGGCATCACGCGAGACTTTCTGAATAATCTCGTCTCCTGCATCAAGAGCGAGTTTAATCATGGAAATGTTTATAGCATCGGAGAAGATGAGTACAAAATTCCGATCAATATCGAACTATTTCAGCAACGGTTTGCCGGTTGGCCCTTGTCGGATATATTTCGACAGTTCGATAACTTGAAAATCCTCGGAATGCTATCGGACACCACCGTTCCGCTCATTTTGACCAGTGGTCTTGACGCAAGCATTGCACATTTTAGTGACGGTCAGTTCCAGTCGGTTTATATCTACTCGATCGTTGAACTGTTCAAAGACCGCAATTGCCTGATCTTGCTCGATGAACCAGATGCGTTCCTTCACCCGGAGTGGCAGTTTGATTTCCTTCGGCAAGTGTTTGACATCACTGATGCAGCGGCCAAAGCCAGCCATGTTTTGATGAGCAGCCATAGTGCATCAACAATCTCATGTACCAACGAGGGCGTCATCAGTCTCTTTGAGTTTGATGGAACGGCGGTTGTCTTAACCAAGGCAACCAAGGCTGATGCTATTCGGTTTCTATCGGCTGGCTTGATCGCCTTTTCAGAAGGCGAAGCAAGACTAAGCATAAATCAGGTGCTGAAAAGCACCACCTGCCCGGTGCTGTTCACCGAGGGTATCACTGATGAGATGATCGTTGAAACAGCATGGTCAAAGTTGAATCCGGGTAAGGAATGCGGTTTTATAGTGCAGAACGCCTTTGATAGAATTTTCCTAAGAAACCTATTTTCGCGCGAGGAGCTGGGTGTCAACTTCCCAGGCCGAACGATGTTTGCTCTTTTCGATTTTGACGAAGCATTTGATGACTGGAATGGGCTTAAGAAAAGTTGCGAGCTTGAGACCGACCCACGCAAAGGGTTATCAAAGCAACTTAAATGCAATAGTCACTTCGCAATGCTGCTGCCCGTCCCTGATGTTGAAGTATTGACTCGTCAAGTTTTGGATCCGACGGGAAAACCTTGGGGAAAAGGTAGCGATTCCCATTTATCAATTGAGCTGCTTTTTTTCAGGGAAGAACTCCTTGGAACTTGGTTTCAAAAGAAGGCGACATCTGGTGGTGGAGAGTTAATTGAGTTTGTTGGCGACAAGGTTGAATTTGCGAAGACGTTCGTGCCTCAACTGAACTATGAAAGTTTCGAGCCTTTCCGGCCTTTGTTTGAGTTTATAGAATCGCAGTGCGAGGTGACTGTTTGATTATGTAATCTACGGAAAAGTGAGCTTTGAACCGGCCTGCCTGTTGTAGTCGGGCCCTCACTGATTAGTACTGAAATCCAACCTTTCGATCAATTTGTCGCTCAGCGGTGACTACCAACTTTTTACAAGAAGAGGCCTCGATGGGAATTGAATTCAAAGACGAACTTAAACGGTATTTAATGGATACAGCGGGGCTGAGCCCAAATTCTGCCTCGCAATATCTTTCGTACCTAAATCATGTCGATAGACGGTCAGGAGTTCGCGTCACAATCGAAAACGCATTAGCATCAAAAGACGATGAGTTATGGCAGAGCCTGAACTCCATAATTGATCTTGTTGATGGCGGCAAAAAAACCATTACGAATTGGCGTTCTGCGTGGAGGAAATATGAGACTTTTGCTCGTTGGAAATTATCTGAGTATGACCTTGCAAGCGAAATAATAGAGCAAGAGAAATCGCCTCAAACCGAGCAGGAGGCGCGCACTCGTATCCTGGTGTCCATTCTTCGCAGGCAGGGACAGGCGAAGTTTCGTAATACGTTGCTAGAAGCTTATCGCTCTCAATGCGCTGTGACCGGCTGTATGGATTTAGCGGTTCTGGAAGCCGCGCATGTGCGTCCGTACAGTGCTGATGGCCAAGATGCTGTGTCTAACGGACTTATTCTAAGATCAGATATTCATACCTTGTTCGATAAGGGACTGATTACGATCGAACACGGGACGTGGAGAATATTGTGTGCAGAGACGCTAAGTGATGCCTATCGTCAATACCATGATAAGACTGCTACTATGCCGTCAAAAAGTAGTCTATGCCCAGCGATAGATGCCTTGCGGGAGCGATATAGAGAATTTCACTTGAAATGATGTGCCCCGAACGTTTACGCTTGAGCACGATGCTTAAGTCGATTCTATTTCAAGGCAGTCCGTAGTTGGGTGTAAACAATGCAATAAATCAGCCGTACTTGTTTGCAATTTAGTGAACACAGCTATCGTGAACCGTCTAAAGCGCTTGATAATTAACGTCGATAAAGGATGTTTACAAAATTTAGGTATACACAACCTTTCTAGCGGGACCTTTAGATGAATCGGCCAGGCTTTTATAGACAGTTCGTTGCCTCAGAAAAGTATTGCCGTTCGTAGTTTACCGGCGAAAGGTTCGCGGCGTGACCATGCCGACGAATCGGGTTGTAGAACAGTTCGATGTAGTCAAAGATATCCTGGCGTGCCAGCTCCCTGGTTTTGTAGATTTTCCGTTTGATCCGTTCGCGCTTGAGCAGCTGGAAAAAGCTTTCTACAACGGCATTGTCATGGCAGTTACCGCGACGACTCATGCTCGGTTGTAGATTATGGGTAGCCAGAAACGCTGCCCATTCATAGCTCGTAAATTGGCTGCCCTGGTCGGAATGCACCATGACACTTTGCTTTGGCTTGCGCCGCCATACCGCAGCCAGCAAGGCCTGCAAAACCAAGTCCTTGCTCATGCGCGAATCCATCGACCAGCCCACGACCTGGCGAGAGAACAAGTCGACCACCACCGCCAGATACAACCAACCTTCGTACGTGCGGATGTACGTGATGTCGGTCACCCAGGCGGTGTTAGGTGCGGCGACATCGAATTGCCGGTCAAGGATATTGGCTGCCACATTATGCGGCGCGCCACCATAAAAACCCGGCCGACGACGGTACCCGACCTGCGCACGCCAGCCGCGGCTGCGCATTAAACGCGCCACGCGATGACGGCTACAGGACTCGCCCGAGGCGCGTAAATCATGATGGATCTTGCGGTATCCATACACGCGCCCGCTCTCCAGCCAGGAAGGCTTCACCAAGACCCCTGTTGGCCACCCAAACTCCCCCACCTTTGGCCACCTCAAATTCCCCCACCTGATCCAGGCCTAATCGCGGCCTAATTCGCGCGTTTTGTGGTCTG
>LNAP01005960.1_pt1 | contig 10650 bp, 10 predicted proteins | sample 602601 | NCBI WGS metagenome assembly LNAP01 (sample SAMN02440304, study PRJNA202911) | soil metagenome | biome: Subtropical and temperate rainforests or woodlands; isolation source: soil samples (1 kg each in a 20% v/v slurry with milli Q water) were... ...
TACCGCATGCTGGACAGCGGACAGGCCAGCGGGATCTATTTCGCCCTGCCGACCCAGCTCACCTCAAACAAGATTTACGAGCGATTCAACGAGTTTTTGCGTGGCATTCTGGCGGAGGATTGCCAGCATCGCTCCCTGCTGCTGCATGGCAATGCCTGGTTGCTGGATACCGAAATGGGCGAAGAAGGTCGTCCCGGAGGCGCCTGGTTCAACCATGCCAAGCGTGGCTTGCTGGCCCCCTTTGCTGTCGGCACCCTCGACCAGGCTTTGATGGCGGCGATGAACGTCAAGCATGGATTTGTCCGCGCCTTTGGCCTCGCCGGCAAGGTGGTGATCCTCGACGAGGTGCATACCTACGACGCCTATACCGGGACCTTGCTCGATGCGTTGGTCGAACTGCTGCGTGCCCTGCATTGCACCGTGATCATTCTCAGCGCGACCTTGAACAGGGATCGACGCCAGCAACTGCTCGGCTGTGCCCTGGCGAGCAATGCCTACCCGCTGATCACCGCAGTGCCTCGCAATGACAGCGTGAACGAAGTATCCGTGCCAGCAGACGGCAATCAGTTGGTTGCCGTGCGCTTGCTGGAGCAGGATGAACCCGCTATCCGGGAAGCCATCGAGCGCGCCCTGCAAGGCCAGCAAGTACTGTGGATCGAAAACACCGTTGTTGAAGCCCAGCAGCGCTACCTCGATCTGGCCGCTAGGGCCAGCGAGCTTGGCCTGGCCTGCGGGCTGCTGCATTCGCGCTATACCGCCGATAACCGAAAGGACATTGAGGAGCGCTGGGTCAACCTGTTCGGCAAACCCGGCTGGCCCGAGCGGCAGCTCCAAGGGCGGATTCTGATCGGCACTCAGGTTCTGGAGCAGTCGCTGGATATCGATGCTGACTTCCTCGTCAGCCGCTTCGCCCCCAGCGATATGCTGCTGCAACGCATGGGCCGCCTGTGGCGGCACGCCGATACACCCAGAGCCACCTACGCAACCTGCGAGGCATGGCTGCTGGCAGCAGACCTTGAGCACGCGATAGCCTCTCCCCTCCAAGCGTTTGGCAGCACCTCCTTCGTCTACAGCCCCTATGTGCTGTGTCGCAGCCTGGAGGTCTGGCAGGGTCTGTCATCACTCAGTCTGCCTCAGGATATCCGGCCACTGATTGAGCAGACCTACACCCAGCGCAGTGAAAGCGGAGATATGGCTACCTGGCTGCATGAGTTGGACAACGGTACGCGGCGGCGTACTGGGCGCAAGACCATGCGACAACTGGCTAGAGTGACCTTGGCCGAATCAGGGAGCACCCTGCCGGAAAGCAAGGCGCAGACTCGTTACAGCGAAACCGAGAGCCATGAGGTACTGCTGTTACGCAGCCTGACGCCTCTACCGGACCAGAAATCCAGTCGACTAACCCTGCTCAGTGGCGAACAGGTACTGCTGCCCTGGGAGCGTCACCGTCTGGGCAAGAGTGACTGGCGGCAGCTCAGCGCCAAATTGATGCGTCAGGTCGTATCGGTTCCCGTGCAGGACGCACCTTTGCAACTGTCCATCGACACCCTCACCAAGTTCGGCTTGCAGCACTGCTTCTATCTCGGTAGCCCTGAGCAGGACGAAGCCATCTTGCGCGTAGCGCTGGTAGATGAAACTGGTCGTCTACGAGGTGTGCAGGATGCACGCGTGCATGAAAAGCACGCATTGGATTATCGCGATGACCTGGGTTACCGGGTGATCAAGGACTAAGGACGGAGACCATGGAAAACCGCTTCAATCTGGTGGATGAGCCCTGGATACCAATCGCCGACGTCGGCCGGGTCAGCTTGTGGCAGGTCTTTTCAAACCCGGAATATCGAAGCTTGGGCGGCAACCCGGTGCAGAAAGTTGCCCTGATGAAGCTGCTGCTGGCTATCGCCCAGGCGGCGGCAACACCCACCGATGAACCATCCTGGCGGGAACTCGGCACCGAAGGCTTGGCACGGAGTTGCCTGGCCTATCTGGATCGCTGGCACGAGCGCTTTTATCTGTATGGCGAGCGGCCATTCCTGCAGATGCCTGCCATTAGCGCGGCGGCAGTGCAAAGTTACGGTGCGGTGCTGCCCGAGGTATCCACCGGCAATACCACGGTGCTTAGCCAGACCCAGGTGCAACGCTCGCTGGATGAGGCAGAAAAGGCAGTGTTGCTGGTGAGCCTGATGGCCTTTGCCCTGTCGGGCAAAAAGACCGACAACAGCGTGACTCTCACACCTGGCTATTCGGGCAAGCGTAATGACAAGGGCAAGCCATCATCCAGCAAGCCAGGGCCGGCGGTTGCACACATGGGCCTGCTGCATAGCTTTCTGCTGGGCAGCAATCTGCAGGAAACACTGTGGCTGAACCTGCTGACGGCCAGACAGATCGAACAGACCAACATCTTCCCGCACGGAGTAGGCATCGCTCCCTGGGAGCAGATTCCTGAGGGCGAGGATTGTCCTGTGGCCCAAGCGCTCAAGCAGTCACTGCTGGGGCGCTTGGTGCCGCTGTGCCGTTTCTGCCTGCTGACCGATGCCGGCCTGCATTATTCCGAAGGACTTGCCCACCCAAGCCACAAGGAAGGCGTTTGCGACCCTACGGTGGCCGTCAATTACTCCGGCAAAGATCCCAAGGCCCTGTGGGTTGATCCCGAGAAACGTCCTTGGCGTGAGCTGACGTCATTGCTCGGCTTCTTCGAGCAGGAGCGCAGTCAGGGCTTCCAAAGCGTGCAGATTCGCGCCGGCCTGGATCGCGCTCGCGATGTGACCGAGGCCTTTGCCATCTGGTCAGGGGGACTGCGCGTCAGTAGCAATGCCGGCGAGCAATACGTCTCCGGCAATGATGACTTCGTTGAGTCATTGGTATGGCTGCACAGCGAAATGCTGGGGCAAGCCTGGTTTGCCCAGCTCAAAGCCGAAATGGAGGCATTGGATGGCCAGGCCAAAGCCCTGTATGGCCGCGTGATGGCCTACTTCAAAGAGCAAAAAGTGGATGGTGGCAAGCTGGCTGCCCAAGCCACCCATCTGTTCTGGCAGCTCTGCGAGCGCGAATTCCAGGAACTGGTGGACAGCTGCGACCCCGACGAGCAGGGACGCCTGCAACGACAGCGCTTGCGTAACCGCTTCGCCGACTACATCCAGCAGGCCTACGATCGATTCTGTCCCAAGGAAACGGCACGCCAGCTCGATGCCTGGGCCAAATGTCGCCCGAACAACAGCAAATATCTGACGCAGGAGGCGTGAGGGAATGGAGCCGATGCAGTCCCAGGAACAGACCCCCGACAAGACCCAGCCCGATTGGGAAGACCGCTTTGTCAGCGGAGTGATCCAGCAGTGCCAGAAGGACAAGGGCTTGGCAGCTCGTCTGCGGCGGGCCGACAATCCGGCCACCGAATACCAGAGCTGGGAGCTGCTGGCCGCCTACGGCATCGACTTGGAGCGCGAGCACCAGCGCTTGCCCTTTGTCACGGTGGCGGCGGTTATCGCCAAGAGCAAGCCAGAACGCAATGGCGCCCTGAGGCTGGGGCGGGCCCTTGCCGCTTGCTACGAGGATGGCCACGAAAGTACCCAGGCCAAGACTCGGCTGCGGCGCTTGCTGGCCTGTGACGACTTACCGGAGCTGTGCCGGATTCTTCGGCCGTTGTTCTCGCTGATCGACAGCAAGGCCGGCCAGAAACTCGATTACACGCGGCTGCTCAAGCAGTTGCGGCGCTTCCCGTTCAACACCCAGCAGGTCAAGGCGCAGTGGGCACAGGAGTTCTATGGCCAGCCGCTGGGCGTGGATGCCGGGGAGGCGGTCGAATGAACATGATTGCCAGCGTACTGCACCTCGACCGTAAGGCGATCAAGGCCCTGCGCATCACCGATCCTTACTCGCTGCATCGGGTGATCTACAGCCTGTATGAGGATGTGCGCAGTGCCGAGGCGAAAAGCGCCGGTCAATCCAGCGGCATTCTGTTCGCCGACCAGGGCGGAGACTTCTCGGGGCGACGAATTCTGTTGCTGGCCGACCGCATACCGGCCAACAGCGTCGAGGGTCAGCATGGTCAGGTACAAAGCAAGCCCATTCCCGAAGGCTTTCTCGACCACGCACAGTATCGCTTCAATGTGATCGTCAACCCGACCCGCCGCGACAACGCCAGTCGCAAGCTGGTGCCGGTCAAAGACCGCGAAGCCATCGGCCAATGGTTCTGTGAGCGTGCCGCGAAGAGCTGGGGATTCCAGGTGTCCGCCCAACACCTGCAGGTGGACCGGGTAGAGGTGCTGCAGTTCAAGGACAAGCAGCAGAACCCGGTCACCCTGGCCCAGGCTCACCTACAAGGTCAGCTCAGCGTTACCGACCGCGAACAGTTCAGAAACAGCTTTGTCCAGGGCATTGGCCGTGGCCGCACCTTTGGCTGTGGCCTGCTGCAGATCGCGCCCCTTCTCGACACCCCCTTCGCCTGAAAAGGATATTCGCCATGACCAACTCCTATACCAATACCCGTATCGAGTTCCACATCCTGCAATCCTTCCCGGTTACCTGCCTGAACCGCGATGACGTGGGGGCACCAAAAACCGCTGTCGTTGGTGGCGTGACTCGTGCCCGCGTCAGCTCCCAGTGCTGGAAGCGTCAGGTACGCCTGGCAATGCCCGAATTCGGCATCAAGCTCGCCGCGCGCACCAAGCAAGCGGAAAGTCTTTTCGTCCGTGCCTGCCTGGAAGCCGGCGCGAACGAGGTGGCTGCCTTGGCCTGTGGGAAGAAAATTGCCGATCAGCTGATCGACGATACCCTGCTGTTCATCAGTGACAGCGAAGCCAAGGCTTTTGCCGAGTATGCCCGCGAGCTGGAATTCGACGAGTCGAAGCTGAAGGACAAGGATCTGGCGAAAGTCGCGAAGAAAGCCATCAACCCTGCCATCGATGCGCTCGATATTGCCCTGTTCGGCCGCATGGTCGCCAAGGCCGCCGACATGAACGTCGAGGCCGCAGCTTCCTTCGCCCACGCCATCTCGACCCACAAAGTTAGCAACGAAGTGGAGTTCTTCACCGCACTCGATGACCTGCAAACCGAACCAGGCTCCGCGCACATGGGCAGCCTCGAGTTCAACTCGGCGACCTACTACCGCTATGTCAGCCTGGACCTCGGCCAGCTGGCTCAGGCTCTGGGTGAGGATGATCTGAAGAAGGCAATCGCCGCCTTTACCCAAGCGCTGTTTGTGGCCGTTCCCAATGCCCGGCAGACCACCCAGTCCGGTGCCAGCCCTTGGGAGTTCGCCCGGGTCATGGTGCGCAAGGGCCAGCGCCTGCAGGTGCCATTCGAGACTGCGGTGAAGGCCAAGGACGGCGGCTTCCTGCAGCCCAGCATCGACACGCTCAAGACCTATCTGGACAAGAAGGAAAAACTCTCCGGCTCGCTGTTCGGCAAAGTGGCCAGCTATGACTGGGGCGACGATGAGAACTTCAGCATCGATGACCTGATTGGCGCGCTGCAAAGCCATGTGCAGTGAGGTATTCCATGAGCAATCCGTATCTGCTCCTCTGGCTGGAAGCCCCCCTGCAGTCCTGGGGGCATGACTCCAAGTTCGGCCGACGCGACAGTCTCGACTTCCCAACCAAATCCGGCGTGCTGGGCCTGCTCTGCAGCGCCAGGGGTGCCAAGGGTGAGGAGCAAGAATGGCTGAAGGCCTGGGCTGATCTGGACATGCAGGCGGTCGGCTATGTCCCTAAAGATCGGCATGGATTGCCCATGCCACGTGAGCCGCTGCTGCGCGACTTTCACATGGTCGGCAGTGGCTATGACGACCAAGACCCTTGGCAGAGCCTGATGATCCCCAAAACCAGCGACGGCAAGAAAGCCGTCGGTGGCGGCACCAAAATGACCTACCGCTACTACCTGCAGGACATGGCCTATGCCGTAGTCCTGCAGGCACCGGCAGCACTGGTTGAGGAGGTGAGCTCGGCCTTGGTCAGTCCGGTTTGGGACCTCTATTTGGGGCGCAAGAATTGCGTGCCGACCGAATTCATCTACCAGGGCATCTTCGACGACGCAGAACATGCATTGCAGGCAGGTGAAGCACTGGCCGTCGAGAAGAGTCGCGCCTTTGCCCTGCGGGTTCTGCAGGGCGAACACGAAGGTGAAGTGCTGACACTGAACGACGTCCCCCTGCAGTTTGGCGAGCACAAGAAATACCGTGATCGCCGGGTCACCGTGCAGAAGTCGGAGTAATGGGCATGGCTACCGGGCAACGCCTATTCGTCAAGGTCACCCGCGACTCGCTGCCGCAGGTCAAGGACAAGTATCCGTTCCTCTATCTGGAGCGGGGCAGGCTGGAAATCGACGACAGCAGCGTCAAATGGATCGACTCGGAGAACAACGTGGTTCCGTTGCCGGTTGCCACCTTGAATGCCCTGTTGCTTGGCCCTGGCACCACCGTCACTCATGATGCGATCAAGACTGCGGTAGCGGCCAACTGTGCAGTCTGCTGGGTGGGAGAGGACTCGCTGCTCTTTTATGCTGCAGGTTTTCTACCCACGGCGGACACCCGCAATCTGAAGCAGCAAATAGAGCTATCCGCTGACCCGGAGAAGTCGCTGGAAGTGGCGCGCAGGATGTATGCACGCCGCTTTCCGGATGCCGAACTGGCAGGCAAGGCGCTCAAGGAAATGATGGGCATGGAGGGGCACCGGGTTCGCAGCCTCTATCAACAGAAAGCCGAGGAATACCAGGTTGGCTGGAAGGGTCGCAGCTTCACCCCTGGCAAGTTCGACCTGAGCGATATCACCAACCAAGTGCTAACCGCCGCCAACGCGGCGCTGTACGGCATTCTCTGCTCTGCCGTGCACAGCATGGGCTATTCGCCGCATATCGGCTTTATTCACTCGGGTAGTCCTCTGCCATTCGTCTATGACCTTGCCGATTTGTACAAGGAAACCCTGTGTATTGACTTGGCCTTCGCACTGACACGAGACATGGCGGGGCGCTATGACAAGCACAAGGTCTCCGCAGCCTTTCGCCAGCGGGTGATCGATATGGATCTGTTGGCGAAACTGGCCGATGACATCCCGGATGTCCTGGGGGTGAGCCATGCTCGTCGTCGTCGCTAACGATCTGCCGCCTGCCGTGCGGGGAAGAATGAAGCTCTGGTTCATCGAACCCCGGCCGAATGTGTTCGTGTCAGGCATCAAGGACTCCGTTGCCACAACGGTAATCGACTACTTGTATAAGCACTGCCCGCCCGAGTCCGGGCTGGTGATGTTCCGCTCCACTAACCAGCCTCCCGGTTATGAGATCAAGACCATCGGTCCGCCTCGGAAGCCAATGACCACGATCTCCGGCTTGCAGCTCGTTATTGAAACCCTGAAACAGGCGTAATTGGCAGATCTTGTGCCTCACGCTGCGTTCGTTAACAATCTGTTGGTGTCTTCCCCACGCCCGTGGGGGTGTTTCTGCCGCTGCCTTGATAGCCTCGGCAGTCCATCCGTCTTCCCCACGCCCGTGGGGGTGTTTCCGATTGCGGGCGGCCCGGCACAGCGCATCCACCGTCTTCCCCACGCCCGTGGGGGTGTTTCTCACCCGTCCGCACCCTGCCGGCCGCTGTAGACGTCTTCCCCACGCCCGTGGGGGTGTTTCCGGTTGCTTGCGCCATGATCAGGCCTCGCTGTCGTCTTCCCCACGCCCGTGGGGGTGTTTCCAGCCGCTACCTGAGCTACTGCGCCCTGGCCGAGTCTTCCCCACGCCCGTGGGGGTGTTTCTATCCGCGCAGCGCCGGCTTCGTCGAGCGCATGGTCTTCCCCACGCCCGTGGGGGTGTTTCCCGCGCCACCCTGGCCGAGTGCAGCGCACGCACGTCTTCCCCACGCCCGTGGGGGTGTTTCCAGGATGATGGTCGAGCCGGTCAGGTGCTGCGGGTCTTCCCCACGCCCGTGGGGGTGTTTCCCCATGGCCACCCGCATCGAGCCGCCGCAGCCGGTCTTCCCCACGCCCGTGGGGGTGTTTCCGGCTGTTCACCCGGCTCGCCGGCCTGCTGATCGTCTTCCCCACGCCCGTGGGGGTGTTTCCGCCGTGAGCTCGAGATGAAGCTGCAGGCCGAGGTCTTCCCCACGCCCGTGGGGGTGTTTCTCCGTTTCGAGCACTTGAGACAACGAACACACGGTCTTCCCCACGCCCGTGGGGGTGTTTCTACGCAGGGGGATCGCATGAGCAAGGTCCGCAAGTCTTCCCCACGCCCGTGGGGGTGTTTCTTGCAAAGTTAGCAGCTGTCGTAGCATTTCTAAGTCTTCCCCACGCCCGTGGGGGTGTTTCTGGGGGGAAACCGTGTTTTTCGTTCCTTTTCTGGTCTTCCCCACGCCCGTGGGGGTGTTTCCACGTCCTCCAGGCCGGTCGGTGCGTCGAGGCTGTCTTCCCCACGCCCGTGGGGGTGTTTCCGCTCTAAAGTATCATGACACTAATGGGGGGAAGTCTTCCCCACGCCCGTGGGGGTGTTTCCGCTGGGCACCCTGCCACCCGCCTACCTGGCGCGTCTTCCCCACGCCCGTGGGGGTGTTTCCGGGGCCAAGGCCGTGCACATGATGAGCCAAGGGTCTTCCCCACGCCCGTGGGGGTGTTTCCCACGGCAGCGGAGCTGCTGCGACGGGCGGCGGGTCTTCCCCACGCCCGTGGGGGTGTTTCTTCTATTCTGGCAGTTTACAGAATGTGGGCATCGTCTTCCCCACGCCCGTGGGGGTGTTTCCCAGGCTACGCCGAGCGAGGCCGATTTGTTCCAGTCTTCCCCACGCCCGTGGGGGTGTTTCCCGACCACTGTCACCTTGGATACCTCCGACCTGGTCTTCCCCACGCCCGTGGGGGTGTTTCCCAGCACCACCCGGAGAACGACACCATGACCGCGTCTTCCCCACGCCCGTGGGGGTGTTTCCATGGCCCGCCCCAAGCACACAGACGGAGAGATGTCTTCCCCACGCCCGTGGGGGTGTTTCCGGCACGCTTCCTGCCGCCTACGTCCGGCACCTGTCTTCCCCACGCCCGTGGGGGTGTTTCCTGAAGTCGACCAGCATCCGCCTTGACCCGGACGTCTTCCCCACGCCCGTGGGGGTGTTTCCGTAGCCAAGTGTTCCACGCGCGTGGAACAAAGGTCTTCCCCACGCCCGTGGGGGTGTTTCCTGCAGAAGCAGTGCAAGGCCAACGTGGTCTACGTCTTCCCCACGCCCGTGGGGGTGTTTCCCAGGCTACACCGAGCGAAGCCACGCTGTAGTCGTCTTCCCCACGCCCGTGGGGGTGTTTCTGCCGACGATGCAACGCTGGCCGCCGCCCTGCGGTCTTCCCCACGCCCGTGGGGGTGTTTCCCCCGCCGGCTTTCGGGCATCCGTACCAGCAACGTCTTCCCCACGCCCGTGGGGGTGTTTCCAGGGTGATGGTCGAGCCGGTCAGGTGCTGCGGGTCTTCCCCACGCCCGTGGGGGTGTTTCCGGGGCGCGAAGTGTTCCACGGACGGGGATTTGGTCTTCCCCACGCCCGTGGGGGTGTTTCCCGTACTGCTGGCGGCGGTTGCTGCATTGGATCGTCTTCCCCACGCCCGTGGGGGTGTTTCCCGCCACCATGGCCCGCACCTCGAAAGACCGCCGTCTTCCCCACGCCCGTGGGGGTGTTTCCGGGTTGGCGCGGTAGATGTCGGCGTAAAGGACGTCTTCCCCACGCCCGTGGGGGTGTTTCCTACGGCAACTGGCAGACCATGCTGCTGGCCACGTCTTCCCCACGCCCGTGGGGGTGTTTCTCAACAGCTTGAGCCGCCCGCATCTGTTCACGCGTCTTCCCCACGCCCGTGGGGGTGTTTCCATAGTGCTGTTGTGTTCGGACGGGCTGTTCAGGTCTTCCCCACGCCCGTGGGGGTGTTTCCTCGAAGATCCGGCTGGCTTCGGCGGATGCGTCGTCTTCCCCACGCCCGTGGGGGTGTTTCCCCCTACAGCCAGCCGCGCATGGACGCCCTGCGGTCTTCCCCACGCCCGTGGGGGTGTTTCCGGCCACGAGTACAGCCCGATCTGTGTCGGCCGGTCTTCCCCACGCCCGTGGGGGTGTTTCCTTGATTTCGCCTTCGCCAGTGGCAACGGGCTGGTCTTCCCCACGCCCGTGGGGGTGTTTCCAGGGTGTCTACGGCGTTGCCGTGCGGCACAAAGTCTTCCCCACGCCCGTGGGGGTGTTTCCTTCACGTCGCGCGCCACGTACTTGTGGTAGTAGTCTTCCCCACGCCCGTGGGGGTGTTTCCCCGTTCAGCCAGCCGCGCATGGACGCCCTCAAGTCTTCCCCACGCCCGTGGGGGTGTTTCTGTCCATCGCCCTTGCCTGCAGCACCGCCGACCGTCTTCCCCACGCCCGTGGGGGTGTTTCCGAGTTCGCCGAGAAGGCCAGCGAGCACCGCCAGTCTTCCCCACGCCCGTGGGGGTGTTTCTGCGCACTAACCGGCGTAGCCCCCGAGGCGCCGGTCTTCCCCACGCCCGTGGGGGCCTACATGCAAGACTTCGTGCGCGAGGTGCTCGGGTCTTCACCTGAAGTTACCTTGAGCATCAAGTCCGCTCGGGGCCAAGCACCAACCATTACCAGAACAATGCTCAGTAGAATCAAACTTGTCGCCAGCCCTCAACCACATCAGCGCCGAACTCAGCCTTCCATGCCTTAAGCAGCGCA
>LNAP01005962.1_pt1 | contig 10647 bp, 14 predicted proteins | sample 602601 | NCBI WGS metagenome assembly LNAP01 (sample SAMN02440304, study PRJNA202911) | soil metagenome | biome: Subtropical and temperate rainforests or woodlands; isolation source: soil samples (1 kg each in a 20% v/v slurry with milli Q water) were... ...
AACCCTCAGGCTCATCACTTCAGGGCCTATAGCATCTCTTGTGGTAAAGACCTTTTAGGAGAATGGCTGGTTCAAACAACCTTCGGTAAGATAGGAAAACGTGGTACTACAAAGAGCTATGCCTTTCCTGAGCAGGAAAAAGCCCAAAAGCACATCAATACGCTTCTCAAGAAGCGCTTTACAGCTCATAAGCGTATCGGCTGTAACTACGAAATCAAAAGCTGTGAAATTGATCCTAACGCCTCATTTATATTCCCTAAGACTGTTAATGAAGTAGAGATATTTCCTATATCCATGGTATAATTGGTATTAAAATTACCCTAAACCACAAGGCCTTATAGAGTTATAACTTTTAACTCAAACACAGGATTTCCCTTTATGTCTAAATCACCTCCAACCTTACCTCTTAAACCTTTCTTTGATTTAGAGACTCTTGAAAAACTAGGAATAGATCCTAACCAAGCAGCTCCCGTATCTAATGTCTCAGATAATGCCCATCCAAAGACTGAGAATAAAGAGAGAAGTAACTTCCTAAAAAGCAACGCTTCTTTAAAGCAGCCAGCCAAGGAAACCCAAAACGCAGAAATAATAAATCAAAAGCAAGCCCTAGTTAAAAAGAACAAAGAACTCCTTGAACTATTGTGTAAACGCTTCTCAAGAGTTTTTAACTTGCAAATCCCTCAACCGCTTAAGATTAATATTGTTGAGGACCTTTGCATTCAACTGAAAGATGAATACACAAATGAACAGATTCGGAAAGCTATAGGTTATTATACTTATAATGTTCGATATCAAAGAGCTCTTCTTGCTCATGATCATCGCTATGATTTAGAAGGAAAAGTAAATGGCGAGGTAACTCCGGAGCATAAAGAAAGAGCCAAAACTCAACTCAGTAAGCTTAAAAACAGGTATAAACCTAAAAATCAAATGTCTTTTTCTAAGAATAAAGAAGTTTTAATGGAAAAAAAGTTCTGATGACTGAGACCCGCAAGCCCTTAACCATAAAAAAGCCTTTAAGGGCAGACATCGTACTCCAGCTTGAAGCTCGCTATGGTTATAATGGGGACTATTATGCGCAAACTTCTTCATATCATTTTTGGTGTTGTAAAGCACAAGAAACCTTTTAACCCTGATATGCTTGCAAATGTTTCTTGACTCTCATGACAGTATCAAAACCCATCCGCGCAAACTTACCTCATCAACTATCAATTCTAGTGTGACAATGCCACTGCACAAGTTAGACAGAGAGAGGCAGCCGATATATCGATAAAATCGCTTGTATAATGATAGCAAATTTGCTATACATGTCTTCTGAACACTACATGGTCTATTGAATTTATAAATGCCAATGCCGAAAAAGAAGTTATGGAACTCAGTGCAGAATTTAAAGCGAAATTCTTGCATGTAACAGAATTGCTTCTCAAGTTTGGCCCTATCAACATTGGTCTGCCCCATGTCCGTCCGAACGCTTGGGGGGAAAACTTTGGGAGCTGAGGATGAAATCTAAAACAGGGATTGCCCGCTCCATTTATGTTTTAGAGCATGAAAAAAGGATTATTATTCTGCATACATTTGTGAAAAAAACCCAAAAGACTCCTAAGTTAGCATTAGATATTGCAATGAAGAGAAGAAAGGAATTAAAAACATGACCATTAAATATGAAGACGTCAGGCAAAAACTACTCTCAGATTCTGAAGTTAAAAAAGCCTATGAAGCATCTAAAGCTGAATTTGAAATTGCCCATGCACTTATTGAAGCAAGACTCCAAGCAAAAATGTCACAAAGAGAAGTTGCTGAAAGGATGCATACGACCCAATCTGTAATCGCACGTTTAGAGAGTGGAAGACATCTTCCAAGTTTACAAACTTTGTACAAATATGCACAGGCCGTAAATAAAACGATACCCCTTTCCATTCATCCTAACGAATAAAAGCTCTTGCAAGGGTTAGAGAAGACTTGTGAAAATTAAAAGGCAAGAAAGCCCTCATGCAATAAAAAAGAACAATTGCTGAGTTCCGAAAAGGCAAGTATAATAAGCGCAACGCACTGGTGCAACTAACACCAATGCGTTGCTAACCAAGCCAATCTAACGAGGAGATTCACATGGCTAATCAGAGCATACATAAATTTGAGCATTTTTTAAAAGAATTAGAAAAAAATGTTTTAACCATCAACACCCTCTTACAGCAAGTTACGAACGTGGTTGATAATTCTTACCACCCCTGCAGAGCTATGCACCAAATATGCCAAAATTTGCAGAGAGACTTAGATAAATCTTAATTACATGAAAGAAGTAGAGCTTAGTAAGGAACTCCCTGCTAAGCTCTACTTGACACTCTCATCATCTTTTCAAAATAAAGGATGCCCAAAGCCGTACTTCTTATGAGAAGATTCATATCACACATTAAAATTTCAGAAGAGAAGAAGCATGACGGACACTCGAAAATCTTTAACTTTAAAAAAGCCTTTAAGTGCAGAAACCTTACTTAAGCTTGAGGCTCAAAAAATGCTTGAGAAAAAAGTAAGTGAAGGATCGAAAAACTCTTCTAAGCCTCAGGCTAAAAAACCTTCTCTCCCACCTCTCCTAAAAAAGGTAAAACAGGGAAAAGAACCCCTCACCGAAAATGAGCTTACTCAAATCCAAGCTAAGCATGAAGCTACGGAGAAAGCCTTAGAACTGCTTCATGAACGTTTTCCCAATGCTTTTAAGAAAGAAGGCTTTAAGCCACTTCTTGTTTCCGGCAATGAACTCTATGGGCACCTTAAAGATGTGCTCTCTAAGTCTTCAGTGACCAGGGCCCTTAAGAAATATTTCCGGCAAGAAGATTACCAAAAATCAGTATTGGAAGGACGATACTTTTATAACCTTTCAGGAGAAGTGGCTTGCGAAATCAAGCAAAAATATAAAGACCTTGCCCAAGAGCGCCTAAAACGCTTTGAAAAGCGGAAAGCTAAGCAAAGCTCTGATCTGCCCTCAAGCCTAGGGTAGGATCCTTTAGGAATACAAAGAGCCTTATGAAACGGTCGACTTTTCTCTTGTTTAAAAAACTCCCCTAGCAAAAGTAGTTGTCCACAAAAGCTCTGTATAAGCTTGAGGAAAACTTCTATCTGTTAGCAGGTAGCCTATAGAGATTATAGGGATTGACGCCTTTGCATAGATTTTAACCATTTGTTAGCAACCGTGTTAAGAATCAAGGGTTAAATGAAGTTTTTTTATTCCAATAATTTCTATGCATAATCATTTGATTAAGAGTGACAATAATTTTTCGCATAGCAGCGGTAATAGCCACTTTTGCAGGTTTTCCATTATTCCTTAATCGCTGATAAAATTCTTTCAAGGCAGGATTGCCGCGAATAGCAGTAATAGTAGACATATAAAGTGTACAACGAACAGAAGCTCTGCCCCCCATAATTCTCCGAGCTCCTTTAAACTTCCCACTTTCCTTACTCATAGGAGCTACCCCTATTAAAGAAGCAATCTGTTTATTATTAAGTTGGCCTAATTCTGGAAGTTCTGCTAAAAGAACGGAAGCTGTTGTAATCCCAACCCCTGGCATTGAGACAAGTAATTGTACTTTTTCAGAAAGGGACTGAATAGATGCCAAAAGCCTTTTGATTTCCTGCTCTAACTTCTCGATGCTATTGCAAAGAATCTCTATATGCTTTTTGATGTCTTGTTTAATAACTTCATGGAAAGCTTTATCAAGTCTGTTTTTCTCTCTAGTCACTTCTTCCACAAGTTGCCTCCTACGATGAACAAGATCCTTGAGAAGAATTTCTTCTTGAGAAGGCTGATGCGCTTGATAAAACGTCATTTTCTCAGCAAAAAGTGACAGAATTCTTGCATCTATTTTATCTGTCTTGGCAAATCTTCCGCAAGCTTTTGCAAATTCTCTAACACGTGCAGGATTGATAACATGGTGGTTTATCTCTTCTGTTCTCAAGGCAATTTGTAAAGATTTTTCATATCCTCCAGATGCCTCAAAAACGACCAATATTGCTTCATATCGCTTTAAAACTTTCACAAATGATCGAATACCTTTAGAAGTTCTGGGAAATTGCATCTCTAACTCATCAGGCTTTATATGAACATCTAACACCTCTTTTGAAACGTCAACTCCAATAAAGTAAGTCATGGTTATGCTCCTTGTTTGCTAATACGAGCTTTACTGCTCAAGTCAACCGTTCGGGCTGACCATGATAAAAAAGGTAGGAATCCTTGCTAACAAACGATGTTATATCATCTAACCATTGAACGGTTCCTACCCTCTCCCCTAAAGAAGATCACTCCTAGGGGGTAGGGTCAATATACAAACCATTGACAGTCCTATTGATTGATGTAACATGATTCATAGGAGGAGGTGAGCCCATTCTCAGTTGGACTTACCTTCTCCACCAATTATCAGGGCAGGCATCTTAGTTTATTGTTGTGTCATCGGATGTTAGGCTATGTTTTGTCTTGTCGACGCAAATAATTTTTACGTGTCCTGTGAACGGGTGTTCCAGCCTAGCCTTGAAGGTAAGCCTGTCATTGTATTGTCTTCTAATGACGGCTGTGCAATTGCCAGATCCAATGAAGCCAAGCTTCTGGGCGTAAAGATGGGTCAACCCGTCTTTTTGATTAAAGATCTCATTGCTCAACATAACATAAGGCTCTTTTCAGCCAACTTCGCTTTGTATGGCGAGATGTCTGATCGGATCATGCGTATCTTAGGGCAATCTGCTCCTCGCATTGAAATCTATTCTATAGATGAAGCGTTTCTCGATTTTACCGGCTTTGACCATATAGACTTAGTTTCTTATGGTCATGACATAAGAAACAAGCTCAAGAGATGGGTCGGCATTCCAACCTCAATCGGCTTTGCACCCACCAAGACTCTGGCTAAGATTGCAGGCCACATGGCCAAAACCACAGGCATGGGCGTCTTTAACTTAGCAAGCCATCCTGACCCCGATTCTTTATTAGCTTCTTTTCCTGTGGAAGAGATCTGGGGGACAGGCCGGCAATATGCCAAACACCTTAAGTACAATGGTATCTTCTCAGCCCTTGATCTCAAGCACATGCCCCTTTCAAGGGCACGGCAAATGATGAAAGTCATGGGGGCCAGGATGGTACAAGAGCTGCAAGGCGTCTCTTGCTTAGAGCTCGAAGACTTGGCTGCTGCCAAACAAACCACCACTGTTTCAAGAACCTTTGGCAAGGCGATTACGGACTTAGAATACCTCAAACATGCCGTCGCCTGTTTTACGGTCAGAGCCTGTGAGAAGATCAGAAGGTCCGGACTCCGGGCCTCAGCCGTTTCTATCTTCATCCGTACCGGAAAGTTTCATAAGGGTCCTCGGTATGGCAACTCAATTGTTAAAGGGTTTAGGAGCCCTACACATGATTCACGCTTGATCCTTCAATTGGTACTCCGGGCCCTCCCGCAAATCTATAAACCCGGTTATGCCTACGCCAAAGCCGGCGTATGTCTCCTAGGATTAAGCAAAGCCGACACCCAGACAGCAGACCTCTTCATCCCCTCTTCGCCTCCGGCTTCCCAAAAGCTTATGCAAGCCATGGATCAAATCAATTCCACCATGGGGCAACGCACCCTTATCTTTGGCGCGCAGGGCCTGAGCCAAGCATGGAGCCCCAATGCCAATAAACGCAGCCCAAGGTATACAACAGATTGGAAGGATATTCCTAAAATTAAGTAAGAGGCGAGACGTGATAAGATATGATGGACATTCTTGGTTTACCTAATTCTTTAACTGAAGCTGCATAACCATAAGAAATTCTCATTAGCTTTTTTTCTCATGTATTAAAACTTTTAAACAGGTATTTAGCTAATAGAAATTATCTATCCGTTTTTAAGTAGTCTTTAAATAATTACTTTTTAAGTTGTTTAATAAAATAATTATAAGAATAATAAAAAATTCTCTTGAAATATAGATTATAGCTATTATTTGTTAAATATGTTATTTGCTGCCTTTTTATATAGTAAGGAAATTTTTCATGCCTTACAATTTATCCAAACTCTGCTTAATCCTATTTCTTTCCTCTTTTTCAATATCTGGTGCTTATGGAAGCGAGAGTGAGGAGTCAGAGTCAGAATCGGAAGCGAAAAATACTAATTCTAGAAAATCTGCTGTCACTCTGAAGAGAAAGGAATTAGCTTCTGAGAAGCAAGCTGAAGAGAAAACTGAAAATAAAGGAAAAAAAGAAACTAAAGGAAAAAAAACCTAGAGTTAAAAAGGAATCTCAAAACGTCTCAACCCATGATGAAGAAGAGGAAGAAGATACTGCACGGGGGCGAGCTCAGGCACGTTTCAATCGTCGCTTTGCGTCTGTGGGTGAGTCCTCGGAAGAAGAGGAGGAAGAGAAAGAAAGAGACGAAGCTGTTCCCGAGCGCATGGGCCACCACAACAGCAAAGAAGGGCGCGCCGAGGCAGAGCGACAAGAGATCATTGAGGGCTTGCGTGAGGCGGCGGCCACGGGCGACTACGCCACACTGACGGAGTTGCTGGACGAAGGCCACATTTAGTGGAGTCAAGACAGCGACAAGAAGGAATGGAGTGTATTGCACGAGGCCATTCGCGGCGGCAACCTCGATTCCGTGAAGCTGTTGGTGGACTTAGGCGCAAGTCTCACGAACAAGGTGGCATCAGGAGGTGCAGCATTGTGGATTGCTCAGTATTACCTGGGCGAAGAGCATTCCATTACGCAGTATCTGAAAGATGTTGGGGCACCGGAAGAAACAGAAGAGTTTTGATTGCTCTGATGAAGTGGACTGTGGTGGATGTGGGTTCAAAAGCTTTTGTGCGTATCTTTTTGTAGTGTTTTTTCGATTGCTGTTGTCGTAGCTGGTAGTGTATGTGCTGACTTTCTTTTTGAGTGCAGTAATAAAAATTGAAAAGGTATGAACGAAATGCGCGACTAAGAAATTCCGACTTAGTATTAAACTTATTCAAAAACAACTGGCAGTATTATTGTTGAATATTAGCATTGGCATTGATATTTATTTCCGCAAATCTCTTTAATCTGGCCTCACGTGCTTCTAACATTCGCTGATTCGCTGGGTCTGCGTTACCCATCGGTTGAAATGCGTCACTTCCAACATTTTCGCCCACTACTACACTGTTATCAGCAATGAATGCATTGTTATTCCCAACCTGCTCAGCTTTTGGGGCGTTTAAAAAGTTCCGGGCAGTTCTTTTCATCCAATGGCGGTTGTTCCACATAACGTAACCTCCCCCACCTGCCGCCAGGAGGGTCATGGCAAGTGATTTTAAATCCCACTTCATAACATCACCAACACCGGAAGACTCAATATTCTTGTCATCTTTAGCAAGCTTATCACACATCTTTTCTAAGATCTGTTTCTTGGCTTGAAGCTCTTCAGGCAATCGACCACCAGCTTTTACCAGACCACACAATCTTCGTAAAGACTCTCTGTATTTGTGAGACAGCGGAAGAGGGGCATTTTCGTCGTTTGGTATAAACGATACATCCAATGCGGAGTGAAATGACAGTAATACAGCTGCGAACAACACGACCGAGAACTGTAACGACAACATGATTTGTTCAATTGCAAAGCGCAAATCCATTGTGTCAAGTCACCGACAACTGGTGAACCGACCACTTTGACTTCGACTCTCCGCATTTCCAATCCTTGAACATTGTTTTGAAAGCTCGATGCGCCTCATTATCGTGTTGCTGCTGTGTTGCATATCATCATTCTCGTCTCTAAGAGTAAATACTCGCGTACTTACAATGGGCATAACCAAAAAGATTACCTTCGGTCCAGCACCGGTTGCGAAGAAGGATGAGTCAAGAGTGACGGCCTTCGACCGGAAAGTGTATGAGGCGTGCTCAAGAGTTCCGAAAGGTGCGGACTTATATTGTGCTTTTCTGTTCGGTGTATCTGACATGATTATCTTTTATACACTGATTTGCAGGCAAAGTGACGACATACAAGGAAATCGCAAAAGAAGTCGGTTCGCCGCACGCTCATCGGGCTGTTGGCTCTTCGCTTAGGCGAAATCCTTATGCGCCAGTGGTAAGATTATGGGGAAAGTCAATAAGTTTTAGCTTTTGTTGACATCTGCAACCATTTTGCTTGATACAGGTACCTTGCCATAGAGTTGTTTCTGCAAGCGGTGTTCTTGGTAAGAATACTTTTTCAATACGATCTAGAAAGCAGCATTCATATCTCATTAACCATCCACATAAATAATCTTTATTTTAGCGGGATTCCATGGAAGCACCGACCCACGCGGTGAGATGCTTCTGAAGAAGCGGCGGATGTTGATGGACGAAGGGGTCAAGTTTGATTTTAAGGGCGGTATCGATTTATCCAAGCCTCAAGACGAGCTTGACACTTCCAAGGCCCGAGTAAACGCGGCTTGTATGTATGAGTTCGAAAGCAAGTTTTAAAAGGCTTTTAGCAGTCTCTCAGAAGGCACCAATTTCGTATTTGTAAATATCCAACTGTACCATTTCACAAAGTAAAACCATAATAAAGAATCTAATTTGTGAATCATGCTTTTGAAAGTATATTTTAGCACATCGTTTAAACCACACAACGCTGTTGCAACTATTTTAGAACACAGCTCGTCGAACACCTTCATAACCCCCCATCAAACTGTGCAACATAATTTTTTTACTCCTCTGCCCCTCCTTCCTCCGCCTCCAGCGCTGCCTTGGCAGCAGCCTCCGCCGCAAGTCTGGCCTCCTCTTCTACCCGTGCCTTCTCGGCTGCCTCGGCGGCCAGGCGATCCTCCAACTCCTTGCGAAGACGCACGGCTTCGGCTTCGAACGCCTTGGCCTTCACACGCGCCGCCTCCAGCAGCTCCAGCGCGATCTCGCTGGCAGCCTGGTAGGCATCCGCGCCTGCCCGCACACCTTGCAGGAGTTCGCCCATAAACAGCTCCTCAACCTCGCGCTTGACGGGGTCATAGAAGTGGCCCTCGGCCTCGAGCATATCGAACACATTGATGTGCAGCTCGCCGAGGAACTGATTGGAAAACGCACGGGCCGCAATGGTCTCCTCGAGACGGCGGCGGTCTTCGAGTCGCTTCTTCTCCTGGGCGACGCGGCGACTCTTCTCGGTGGCCTTTCGCTTGATCTCCGCCTCCAATCGCTGCACCTCCGCCAGCTCAATATTGCGAATGGTCTCGAACTCTTCTTGTTGCTGGCGAATTGCCTCCAGCTCCTCTTCCTGCATAAGCTCTAACATAGAAACATGGATGGTCTTGCCCACAAGAACCTCCAACAGTGGCTCAACTTCAAGATCAAAGTTGAACAGGTCACCCGATTCTATTTGCGTTCCAGCATCAAAACCAATTTTTGCTCGGACAAATAATGGAGAAGCTGGCCGGTCCATAGAAGGGTGAGTCTGTGTCTCAACATCTTGTTCAATAGGCCGGTCGGTGATTTCTTCAAGGAAATCCTCTGTTTGCATTTGATTGTGGGACCGGCCATCAACGGCAGGCGGAGTACCAACCCGCCGTGTGCCAACATTTACAGTACTTCGCACAGGTTTCTTTCTGTTTGTTGTACTTTCCAACTCTTTTCGCAAGCTTTGGGTCATAGGTTTTGAAGCGTAAGTATTTCCACGCACCACTCTCTGATCCGCCATGATGTTGACGGCTTCAGCGTTTTCTTCATTCTCCAACCTATATTTAGGCTTTCGTTTAGCAGGAGCCGCATGCGGCTGCGTGGAATACTCAAATGCCTCTTGATTCTGCATGGTCAAAGCTGCAAAATCTCTTTGGGTCGCGCAGCAAATCTCTGTTCCAAGATAACTGCTCTGTTCACTCGTCATCATCGATGGGACGTTTTGCTTTTTTGGCCGAAACGGCTGTGACAATTGTACGTACATTTTGTAATATCATATTCGGAAAAACCAAAATGGCAATGAAAAATATTTGGTTTATTATTTTTTAGAGCTTATAAATTAATAACTATGAGTAAGTTTACCCTTAGCTGCACTCACACCTAACAAATACATCTTTCTGCGAAAGACTACGCATCTTCCCCGCTGAGGAAAAGCGCCACACCTGACAGGATCCACTTGTTCTGGTCGTCCCCCTTAATGGGCATCTGCAGCTCCGTCAATAGATCTTCTCTCGTGGGTGACAAATAGATCGGAATGGTGACCGCGCCGTCAGATGGATAGGTATCTTCGGCGGTAATCGGCACGAAGCCAATGCACACTGGCGGGGTGGTCGTCATCTCCGCGGCTTCTGGCAACGATTCCTGCAGACTGCCGCTGTGGAAATCTGCTCCTTGCAGCAGCAAATTGGATAAGGTGCAGTAGAGTGGGCACGCGGCGGCCAGCTTGCGTGGGTCCTTTTCCCAGCTGCACACCATCTTGACGAGGTCAATCGCCGTGCCGAGCTTGCGCGCGGTCTGTTGGCGCAGCGCGTTGATGAACGTGGCAGGATTGAAGAGGTCGCCCAGGGACAGTGGCTGGCTGAGCAGACTGGCACTGCCTCCTTTGGTGAGCGCGGCCTTCCACTGGGACCGGCGAGAGCGGGTGTTGCTGCGGGACATCTTGCGCTTGGGAACTGCCATGCCCTTGCCGCTCCTTCCGAAAGTAGGGGGATGATTGCCGTTGTCCACCTTCCAGGAGGGAGGGCGAAAACGACCAACCGGAGCAG
>LNAP01005964.1_pt1 | contig 10643 bp, 11 predicted proteins | sample 602601 | NCBI WGS metagenome assembly LNAP01 (sample SAMN02440304, study PRJNA202911) | soil metagenome | biome: Subtropical and temperate rainforests or woodlands; isolation source: soil samples (1 kg each in a 20% v/v slurry with milli Q water) were... ...
GGTGTGGTTGAACACGAAGTTCGAAGTGGCGGTGTCGGGTTGGGCGGTGACGCCCGGGAAGGTGTTCAATTCGTGCAGGCTCATGGGCCCTCCAGAAAAAATGGGGCAGACGCAGCTCGTGATTTGAGCGGTCCCTTGGCGTGCGGCAGATCCGTGTAGCCGGATCATGATACGCAAGCTGCACCGGCCGCGCCAAATGAAAAACGCACCCGGGCCTTGCGGCCATCCCCTCGGCGGGCTCAAACTTTGCGGCTTGAACTTCGAGTGTTTTTTGCAATGAGCCGATTGAACAAACCATTGTTGGCCGCCTTGTGGCTTGTCTTGGGTAGCACCGTTGCACTGGCGGCAGACCCCGAGATTCATTGGCCCAGCGGCTGGCAGGTGGAGGAGGTGGTGGCGGATGCCGATGCGCCAGCTACGCCGTCACCGGTGTCGCGCCAGCGCGCGATCAAGAACGATGAGAACGGCGAGACGCTGATGGTCATGGAGTTGACGGGTACGCCGATCGAGCCCGGGCATGTGGTCAATCTGCAAGGGGTGTTGCTGGAGATGCGCAAGTCCATCCAGAAGGACTTTGCCCGCAGTGGTTATCAAAGTGTCTGCAACAAGATTCACTCAAGCACCTTAAGTCATCTTGAGGCGCTGGAAACTACCTGCGTGATTACCGAGAACGGTCGGCATGTGCTCTCGCAAACACTGGTGGGTGCTGTCGATACGAATAAGGCCTATGTTTTTTCATATGCCGGGCAAGCCGCTGCCTATGAGTCGAGCAAGGAAGAAGTCAGCTCGGTACGTGCAAGCCTGAAACTTTGATCGGCGATGGCTAGATGCCTGACATGGCACATTGACAGAAAAACCCATAACTACAGGACTGCGGTGTACAGCGGCTGTTCGGCGATTGTGTTCGAAGTGGAGTGTATTTCAAAGTTCACTTTCGCACGCGGCAGCGTTTGAAATCGAGGCGCAAAAACAAAAAGCCCCGCATCAGCGGGGCTTTTTATTAGTGCGCCTGTATTAGCCGCGCAGCCAGGAATCTACAGTGGCAGCGCCATACTGTTCTTTCCAGGCCTTCAAGCCGCGGTGGTTGCCGCCCTTGGTTTCAATCAGTTCACCGGTATGCGGGTTGTGATACACCTTGACCACGCGTGCGCGGCGGGTTTTGGGGGCGGCTGCCACTTGGATCCCCGACTTGCCTGGGTTTGGATCAAGGATGGAGATGATGTCGCGCAGGCTCTTGCCGTAGGTTTTCATCAGCCCTTGAAGCTTTTCTTCAAATTCGATTTCTTTCTTCAGGCCAGCGTCGTTCTTCAGGGATTCCAGCTGGGCAAGCTGTTCTTGAAGGGCTTTTTCTGCGGCACGAAATTCGGCGAGTCTGGACAAAATATTTACTCCAATAGTGTATTTGGCTGATACCCACTGCAAACAAAGCTATAAGCCAAGAGCCTCAGCATGACTCGGTAAAAGTGGTTCTCCTGCCGATTCGGCGCAGGCAGGAAAAATTGTAGTAGTTAATGCGCCACGAGTAAATCACGTCTTTTGTATAAATAACAATTTTTCATCTGATGCTAGATGGATATTCAATCGCGCCGCAAAGATTTAATGAATGCGTCAAAAGGCTCCGGGCGACCAAACAGGTAGCCCTGCAAGAAGTCCACACCTTGCGCGGCCAGATAGTCACATTGCTCTTGGGTTTCCACGCCTTCGGCGACGATGCCCAAATCAAGCTTGCCGGATAACTCAATGATGCTGTCGAGTATATGCCGCGATAACGCATCGGCTCCGATCATGGCCACAAAGCTTTGATCAATCTTCAAGTAATCAACATTGAAGTTGCGCAAATAACCCAGGCTGGAGTGGCCGGTGCCGAAGTCATCAATGGCGATCATCACGCCCAGTTCGTGCAGGGCCTGGAACAGCTGGCGGGTGACCTCGGTGGGTTCGATCAGTTCGCGCTCGGTCAACTCCAGCGTCAACAGTACCTGGCCCGGCTTGAAGGCGGCGAGGAACTCCTGGCAGTCCTGCACCAACACCAGATCCTGGCAATGCCGGGCGGTGATATTGATCCCCACATGGAAATTGCTGCCCAGGCGATCGGCATGGGGCGCCAGTTGTGTGGCGACCTGGCGCATCAAGGCGCGGGTCATGGGCACGATCAGCCCGGAGTGCTCGGCCAGGGGGATAAACAGGTCGGGGCGCACCAGGCCTTCCTTGGGGTGCTGCCAGCGCATCAGGACTTCACAGCCGGCCCATTGAAGGTTATCGCCACGAACCACCGGTTGGTAATACGGCACGAACTCATTGGCGCCCAGCGCCCGCTGCAGTTCGTGGGTGGGGGCGGAGGAGCGTTTTTGCACCCAGTGCGCCAGCACGCCGGCCAGCACGCCGAAAAACACCAGCAGGCTGAACAGCGCCGGGTAGCGGGCTTCCATATACCGCCAGACTTCCCCTTCGGGCATGCCGGCTTCCACGCTGTACGCGTAGCGCTGGGAGGCGAGGTGCTGGTGGGCCACGGGAAACTCCGGCGGCGCACTGTTTTTGACTTTTCCGTCGCTGCCCAACCAATTGGGGCCGACCTGCAACACCAGGTCCGCGTAGCGGCTGATCAGGCGCAGGGCATTGGTCAGGTGGTAACCGTCAATCGAAGCAAACGCAGCCTTGTCGCCCTCCACCAGCCGGTACACCAACAGGGCGGTATCGGGGGTGACCGGGTTGCCATTCATCAGCCACAGGCGACCCTCGACGTAGTCGTCAGGATTGACCGCAGACACGTGGGTGTCACCAAACAGCGAGGTGCAATACATGGATTTTTTCCACGACAAGGTGGTTGCGCGTACAAAGGGGCGCCGTGTGACTTGCTCGCGCAGCGCCAGTTGCACCGCGTTGTCACAGGCCTTGCCCGCCAGCGGCAGCAGTTCCTGGGCGGCACGGGCGGTGTTGTCGAGCATCAGGTCGAATTGGCGCACGGCCTCGGTCGCCGTCTGCGACGTGCTGTGCTCGAGGGTGCGTTTGGCCTGGAGGTGCAGGATGGCCACTCCCAGCAGAATCGGCAGCAGGCCGCACAGGACCGTGATCAAGGAGCGGGCGGCGCGCTTGCGCGGACCTTTGAGGGTAAGTGGCATTTACGCAGCCTGTAGCAAAGTGAGGGAAGGGCCTGGTAGCGGCTACAGGCAGTACGTCTGAAGTAACAATGATAGTTGGTCTATGGCATTAGCAAAGCGTAGACCTAACGACTTGGTTAGTTGTGCGTGTTTTTTAATCTTGCCAAACTTTGCAACATATTTTGACGAGAAAAAATTGTTTGGTCTATTGCGTTGTTGCTTGGATCAGTGCCTGTCAGAAAAAACTTCAGTCTCGTGAAGAGGCTGCCATTCAAGAACCAACAGTTTTGCTGCATTGAGCTCGAACTCGGCGGGCGGGCTTGTGCCTGCGCGTCGTCTGACCGGGGCTCGCCTTAACCCTTAGGAACACGTGTATGAAAAACCATGTCCTGGCGATTGCCTTGCTGCTTGCTTGCGGGCTTGCCGTACCGTTGGCCACTGCCGCCGATGGCACCATCACCCTGACCGGAGAAATCACCGGCACCACCTGCACGATCAGTGGCGGGACCGGTGGTGTCGCGGGCTCCGGTGCGAACTTTCCGGTGGTCCTGGACAAAGTGCAAGCCAGCGCCCTGTCGACGGAGGGGGCAACCGCCAGCGCCAAGCCATTCTTTATTTATGTGGGCGGCGGCGCCAGTTGTGCGGATGCGAGCAAGGTGGCTGTGTTGTATGAAAGCACCAGCCCGGCGATCAATCCGGCCACCGGCAACTTGCGCAACATGGCCCCCAAAACCGCTGCCGCCAAAGTAGAGGTGCAAATTCTCGACGGCGCCACCCAGAAGCCGATGCACTTGCGTACCGGCCATGCTTCGAGCACGGCCACGGTCACCGGCGGCCTGGCAACCTTGCCCTTTGCGGCACGTTACATCGCCACGGGCGGGGCGGCGGGGGTAGGGCTGGTGACTACGGCGGTGCAGTACTCGGTGATCTTTCCCTGATCGCCCGATAGACCGAGGGCCCGGGCCATGGGTTGCGTAGCACGCCTGCAGGTAGCGCTCTGCCTGTGCCTGGTCTTCGGGCAGGCACAGGCCGGGGTGATCATCAGTGGCACCCGGCAGATTTACCCTGAGCCGCGCAGGGAAATCACCGTGCAGGTGAGCAACGATGATGCGCATGCCGCGCGCCTGGTGCAAGTGTGGCTGGATGGCGGTGATGCACGGCTGACTGCCGAGCACAGTGAGGTGCCGTTCACCCTCAGCCCGCCGGTGTTTCGCCTGGATCCGGGCAAGAGCCAGGCCATACGCCTGGCGTATACCCAGGAACCGCTGCCCAGGGACAGGGAATCGCTGTTCTGGCTCAACGTGCTGGAGGTGCCGCCCGCGACCCGCCAGCCGGAAGCATTCGCGGCTGCAGAGCGCCAGAACCAGTTGCGTTTCGCCTTTCGCATTCGCACCAAGGTGTTTTTCCGGCCCCAGGGCTTGTCGGGTAGCCCCCTGGATGCGCCGGGGCAACTGATCTGGACGCTGCACACCGGCAAACCGGCGGTCCTGCGTGTCTTCAACCCGTCGCCTTTCCATGTGACGTTCCATGACGTCGCGTTGGTCGTGGGCGGGCAGGTGGTCCCCAGCGATCAGCAGGGCATGGTTGCCCCCCCACGCCAGCCTGGATCTTGCCCTGCCACCCCTGATGCAACCCGCGCCCGTTGATCCTGCCGGGCATCTATCTGGGCAATAAACCCCTTGCGCCCGCCTGGGCATAGGGATTTGATAAGGAATACGGACAAAGCTGTTTACGCTGTGTAGAATCGGTTTACGCATACAAGAATAAGCGCCTGTTTCCATGCAGGCCTCGTCCGTCAGAGACGCCCGTAAGAGAATGACTCAACCATGAAGCTACTCGGGTTCCAACTCATCTACGGTGACTTCCTCGCCCGCAGCGTGCGGGGCATTTCCTGTGCGCCACCTGCTCACCTCATCCTTGCTGGCAATTAATTTACTTAATTCTAAAAAAGATGATGAGGCGCCAAATCATGGCAGATCTATACGAAAACCCAATGGGCCTGATGGGCTTTGAATTTATCGAATTCGCATCGCCGACCCCGGGTACCCTGGAGCCGATCTTCGAGATCATGGGCTTCACCAAGGTGGCAACCCACCGCTCGAAAAACGTGCACCTGTACCGTCAGGGCGCGATCAACCTGATCCTCAACAACGAACCCCACAGCATCGCTTCGTACTTTGCCGCCGAGCACGGTCCGTCGGTGTGTGGCATGGCGTTCCGCGTCAAGGATTCGCAACAGGCCTATACCCGTGCCCTGGAGCTGGGTGCCCAGCCGATCCATATCGAAACCGGCCCGATGGAGCTGAACCTGCCGGCCATCAAGGGCATCGGCGGCTCGCCGCTGTACCTGATCGACCGTTTCGGTGAAGGCAACTCGATCTACGATATCGACTTCGTGTTTATCGAAGGCGTGGACCGCAACCCAGTGGGCGCCGGCCTGAAGGTCATCGACCACCTGACCCACAACGTCTATCGCGGGCGTATGGTCTATTGGGCCAACTTCTACGAGAAGCTGTTCAACTTCCGCGAAGCGCGCTACTTCGACATCAAGGGCGAATACACCGGCCTGACCTCCAAGGCCATGAGCGCCCCGGATGGCATGATCCGCATCCCGTTGAACGAAGAGTCGTCCAAAGGCGCCGGCCAGATCGAAGAGTTCCTGATGCAGTTCAACGGCGAGGGCATCCAGCACGTAGCCTTCCTCACCGACGACCTGATCAAGACCTGGGACGCGTTGAAGAAGATCGGCATGCGCTTCATGACCGCGCCGCCGGACACCTACTACGAGATGCTCGAAGGCCGCCTGCCAAACCACGGCGAACCGGTGGAGCAGTTGCAGTCGCGGGGTATCTTGCTGGACGGTTCGTCCGTGGCCGGCGACAAGCGCCTGCTGTTGCAGATCTTCTCGGAAACCCTGATGGGCCCGGTGTTCTTCGAATTCATCCAGCGCAAGGGTGATGACGGTTTCGGCGAAGGCAACTTCAAGGCCCTGTTCGAGTCGATCGAGCGTGACCAGGTTCGTCGTGGCGTGTTGACCACCGACTGATCCTAGCCCCCTGTAGGAGCCGGCTTGCCGGCTCCTACACCTTTCCCGTTCAAGCCCGGCGCTGACGCACCAGATGCTTGAACCCTTCGAACACCAGCACCATCACCGCCAGCCAGATCGGGATATAGGTCAGCCATTCACCCGGCCCGATGCTTTCCCCTAGCAGCAACGCCACCCCCAGCAACAGCACCGGTTCCACATAGCTGAGCAGGCCGAACAGGCTGAACGCCAACAGGCGGCTGGCGATGATGTAGCACACCAGCGCCGAAGCACTGATCAGCCCGAGCATCGGGATCAATCCATACAGCCCTTTGTGTTCATCCAGCACGGCGAAGCCCTGTTCGCCACTTTGGACAAACCACAAGGCCACCGGCAGCATCAGCGCCATATCCAGCCACAGGCCGCCCAACTGATCGGTGCCCAGGCGTTTGCGCAGCACGAAGTAGATCGGGTAACCGATGATCACCAGCAGCGTCGCCCAGGAAAAACCACCCACCTGGTACAACTCGTTAAGCACGCCAATCGCCGCAAACACCACTGCGATCAGCTGCAGCCGCGAGAGTTTTTCGCCATACACCAGGCGCCCGGTCAGGACCATGGTCAGCGGTAGCAGGAAGTAGCCCAGGGACACATCCAGGCTGCGGCCATTGAGCGGCGCCCACATAAACAGCCACAGTTGCACCCCCAGCAGCACCGACGACAGCACAATCCCACCGATCAGCCGTGGCTTGCCCGCAAGCAATCGCAGCAATTGCCACACCTGACGCCACTCGCCGCTGACCACCATAAATACCGTCATGCACGGCACGGTCAGCAGCATGCGCCAGCCGAAAATTTCCAGGCCACTCAAGGGCGCAAGCAGTGATGTGAAGTAATACATCACGGCAAACAACACCGAGGCCGCTACCGATAAAACAACACCTTTAGACACACAGTCCTCGCCAAACCGATTCAAACAAAAGAGGGGGGAATTTCAGGTGGGAATATATTGCTTTTGAGGTGAGACGTTTGCTCTGTTTTACGGCATCTTATGGGAAATTTTCTCACCTCCAAGGTTCGCCAGCATGCCCGTCAGCCCCCAGCCGCCCCTGGATGATTTCGACCGCGCGATTCTCAAGCACCTGCAACGCGACAACACCACCGCGCTGCGGGTAATTGGCGAACAGGTCAACCTGTCGACCGCCGCCGTGCAGCGGCGCATCAAGCGCATGGAGCAGAGCGGGGCGATCAGCGCGAATACGGCGGTGGTCAATCAGGATGCAGTGGGCAAGCCGATCACGATCCTGGTGGAGGTGCACGCCGAACGCACCCACATCGAGGACCTCGATGTGCTCAAGGTGCAGATGTCGATCCCCGAGGTGCAGCAGTGCTATTACGTCACCGGCGATGCGGACTTTATGCTGGTGATTGTGGTGGAGACCATGAAGGCCTACGAAACCCTGGCCCGCACGCTGTTCTACGAGAACCGCAATATCAAATGGTTTCGCAGCATCGTGGTGATGGACCGGGTCAAGGTCAGCCTGGATGTGCCGCTGGGCTGATGTGGGAGCAGGCAGCCAGCTCCCACAGGGGCTCAGGGGCGGTGGATGCGCCCGGAAACAAAATGCCCCACATCATTGAACCCCGGTGTCGACGCATGCCCCGGCGTCACCAGTGAGTCAATAAACGCCTCATCCTCAGCACTGATCTTCACATCGAGCGCCCCGGTATAGGCATCCCACTGCGCCTCAGTGCGCGGCCCGACAATCGCCGAGCTGACCGCCTGGTTGTTCAAAACCCAGGCAATCGCAAACTCGACAATCCCCACGCCACGGCCTTGGGTGTATTGCTGGATCTGCTGGGCAATGCGCAGCGATTCCACGCGCCATTCGGTTTCCAGGATGCGTTTGTCCTGGCGCGCAGCGCGGCTGCCGGCTTCGGGGCTGATATCCGGTGCGTACTTGCCACTGAGCACCCCGCGGGCCAGCGGGCTGTAGGGCACCACGCCCAGGCCATAGGCGGCTGCGGCGGTGATCTGCTCCACCTCGGCCTGGCGGTTGACGATGTTGTACAGCGGCTGGCTGATGATCGGCCGGTCGACCCCCAGGCGTTCGGCCACGCGCACCACTTCGGCGATGCGCCAGCCGCGGTAGTTGGACAGTCCCCAGTAACGGATCTTGCCCTGGCGGATCAGGTCGCCGATCGCCGAAATCGTGACGTCCAGTGGGGTGTCGTGGTCTTCGCGGTGAAGGTAGTAGATGTCCAGGTAGTCGGTGTCGAGCCGGGTGAGGCTGGCTTCCAGCGCGTTGAAAATGCGCTTGCGGTTCAGGCCGCTGCGGTTGGGCAGGCCATCCGGCGGGCCGAAGCCGACTTTGGAAGCAACGACCCAATCGGCGCGATGGCGGCTGATGGCTTCACCGACGATTTCTTCCGAACGCCCGCCGGTGTAGACGTCGGCGCTGTCGATAAAGTTGATGCCCTGGTCCCAGGCCTTGTCGATGATACGCAGCGAGTCTTCGGTGTTGGTCTGTTCGCCAAACATCATGGTGCCCAGGGTCAAGGCGCTGACCTTGAGCCCTGACTGGCCCAGTGTGCGGTAAATCATGGTGAACTCCTCAAAAGCGCAGACGGTTGCTATGCAATACCAGAGAGCAAGGCTCTAGAACAAGCCCGACGTGGGTGGCTCGGTGCCTACCACCGCGTTGGCCACAGCGTTTTTGTGCCGTGTTCCGCTTATTCGGCAAGCAGTTCGCCAGCGCGCGCCTGCAAGAAGCGATGCAGGACTCTGACACGCTCCGACACTTGCAGGCGATGGGGGCACATCAGGTTGAAGGGCGTGGGCTCGCCTTGCCATTCGCCGAACAACGGCACCAGGCGCCCGGCCTTGATATCACCGGCCACATCCAGGTTGGCCTTGTAGGCAATACCGTGGCCGGCCAGGGCCCAGCGCCGCACGATTTCCCCGTCATCACTGAGGTAGTCGCCGCCCACTTCGACCTCTTCCAGCAACGTGCCCTGGCGAAAATACCAGGTGCTGTTGGCCCGGCCCTGGCGCATGTAGCGCAGGGTGCTGTGCTGCGTCAGATCGGCCGGCACCTGGGGTGTGCCGTGGCGTGCCAGGTACGCCGGGCTGGCGCAGGCGATACGGCGGTGATCGGCGACCACCGGCAGCGCCACCAGGCTGGAATCCCTTGGCACGCCAAAGCGCAGGGCGATGTCCACGGTTTCGCGGAACAGGTCGGCGTTGCTGTCGTTAAGCAGCAATTGCAGGCGGATATTCGGGTGTTCGCGCTTGAACTGGTCCAGCCAACCGAGCAGTACATTGCGTCCGAAATCCGAGGGCGCGGACAGTTGCAGCAAGCCGCTGAGGCTCTGGCCGTGTTGCTTGATCGCCTGTTCGCCTTCCGCCAGGGCTTCCAGGGCCACCCGCACGCTGTCCAGGTAGCGCCGGCCTTCTTCGGTGAGGCGCATGCTGCGGGTGGAGCGGGCCAGCAGGCGCATGCCCAGGCGGGTCTCCAAGCGTTTGAGGGCAATGCTGGCGGCGGCCGGGGTCAGGCTAAGGCTGCGGGCGGCCGCCGAGAGGCTGCCACTGTCGGCGGTGCGCACAAACACTTCCAGGTCAAGGATTGAGCTCATTTGTAAAAATCCTTTAAAGATCCTGTCGTTTTACCGGGATTTTTCCATGATTGCCAAGCTGGGAAGATGAACGCTCATTTTTTCAGGACGAGGCAGTTCCCATGACATCTCCCCTCAAGGGCCAAACCGTGGTGGTGATTGGCGGTAGCAGCGGCATTGGTGCCGAAGTCGCCCGACAGGCGGCATCCCGTGGCGCGCACGTGGTACTGGCCGGGCGACGCCTGTCGTCGACGGTCGACAATGGCGTGCGCAGCGAGCCGGTGGACGTCACCGACAGCGCCGCCCTGCAGCGCCTGTTCGAAGCGGTGGGGCGTTTTGATCACCTGGTGTTCACCTCGGGTCCGGCGGTCCAGGCCAAACACCTGCAGGACACCGACCTGCAACTGGCCCAGGACAACTTCAATGTGAAGCTCTGGGGCGCCTTGCGCGCAATCCAGCAGGCGCTGCCTTTTCTCGACGAGCGCGGCAGCATCGTCCTCACCTCGGGGCAGCTCGGGCGCAAGCTGGTGCCGGGGCAATTTATCAAGGTCGGCATCAATGCCGCGACCGAAGCGTTGGGCAAGCAGTTGGCCAAGGAACTGGCGCCACGGCGGGTCAATGTGGTCAGCCCAGGGGTGATCGACACGCCGGCATACGCGGGGATGCCTGAGGAACAGCGTCAGGGCATGTTCGCCAAGGCGGGTGGGGCGTTGCCGGTAGGGCGTGTGGGGCAGGCGGAGGAGGTGGCGGCGGGTTATTTGATGGCCATGGAAAATGGCTTTATGACCGGCAGCGTGATCGACATCGACGGCGGCGGTTTGCTGTAAACACCGAACCCAATGTGGGAGCGGGCTTGCCCGCGATGGCGGCGTGTCAGTCAATATATAGGACTGATCCACCGCTAT
>LNAP01005965.1_pt1 | contig 10640 bp, 14 predicted proteins | sample 602601 | NCBI WGS metagenome assembly LNAP01 (sample SAMN02440304, study PRJNA202911) | soil metagenome | biome: Subtropical and temperate rainforests or woodlands; isolation source: soil samples (1 kg each in a 20% v/v slurry with milli Q water) were... ...
GAATCGAACCCTCAACTAAAGCTTGGGAAGCTTTCGTTTTGCCACTAAACTATACCCGCATTACACATATTTCTTTGCTCACAAAACGGGGTGTCCTATTAGAACCCTCGTTATCAGCTTGGGAAGCTATAGCGCCTGTAATCTCATGTCGTTTCTGGCTATATCAATCTGGCGCTCTAGCCCAGTAGAATCGGGCCTTTCAGAGGGTGGCGGCAGTACGTCTTGTTTCAGCCCGTCTCACCTTATTTCACGCCAACTGTCACCAGGAACTGTCACCAATGCTGACGGAAAAGCAGATCCAGGCGCTCAAACCGAAGGATAAGGACTACGTCATATCGGACGGACGCACTTCCAGAGGGGAAGGGGTGTTGCTGATCAAAGTCAGGCCGAACGGCACCAAAGAGTTCTATTTCCAGCGACACATAGCCGGCAAGAAAAAGTTGTCGAAGATTGGCGTGTGGCCAGCCATGAAACTCACCGACGCCCGGGACAAGTCCCGCGAAGAAAAGGAAGTGAAGCTCTCCCCCGGCACGTTCCAGGAGCTGCTGGACGGCTACGTCAGCAAACTGGAGACCGAAGGTGCAGCGTCAGCAGGCGATGTGAAGTGGTCCTTCAAACATTACGTAAGCGATGCGTTCCCTGCCCTGGTAAAGCGCCCCGTCTCTGTGATTGGCCCTGCCGAGATAAGGAACATTATCGCCAGAATGATTGGCAATGGCGTCACCACGTACTGCAACCGCGTTCGCTCGCAGCTACACGCGGCCTTTCAGATGGGTCTGGAGCAGGAATACAACCCACGGAACTACTTGGAAACCAAGGTCAGGTTTGGGCTGATAAGCAATCCAGTGGCAAGCGTGCCAGTCCAGGCTGATTGGGAGCAACCTGGCGATCGAGCATTGTCACCGGAGGAACTTGCGTACCTATGGCAGGTTCTGCCCGAACAACTGAGCCTGGTCACTAGCGAGCTGATCAAGTTTCTGATCGCTTCCGGTGGCCAGCGGCCCGAGCAACTCCTGGCCACTGAGCGCCGGCAGTTCCTCAAAGACCATCTGATCATTCGAAACAAGAAAGGGAGGAGTGCTGAAGGCGAGCGTTCATTGCACGTCGTGCCCTACAACAAGTTGATGCGGCAGAGCCTTAAGGCCATGGATGAAATCAACTCGACCAGCACCTTTCCATTTGAGGGCAAGGTCACGGGTAGTTCGTTGCACACTAATTCCCTGTCCCGTGCGGTTACCAAGCTCTACGGCCGGCATGCTGACAAGTTTAATGGCCCCTTTACGCTGCGGGATATCCGACGCACCTGCAAAACCCTGATGGGCGTCGCGAAGATCAGTAAAGAGTTGAAGGATCGGATCCAGGGCCATGCCTTCGGCGATGTGTCTTCCAAGCATTATGACCGCTATGACTACTTTGGGGAAAAGCAGCGTGGTCTCCAGAGTTGGGCTACCTGGCTGCAAAAGAACGTCATAACGGCGGAGCTGAAATAGGAGAAGCCGCTTACGCGGCTTCGGTTTTTATGCTGGTCTGCCAGTGTTCGGGGTTGTTCTGCCACGCAGCAACTGCGGACTCCCGCCACCCAACTCGACCGGGTGAGATGGACACTGGTTTGGGGAACTTGCCTCGTTTGATCTCGCGCCAAAGCGTGGCGTGGGAGAAGGAAGTGACCCCCAGTACATCCCTTTCCCGCATGAAACGGTCGAGCTTTTGAGTCATAGGATCGCTCCAGTTCTCTGATCAGCCATGACAGAACCCTGCTAAACCGATCACTACCCACCACAGTTCTTGGGATGCCATGAATCCTAAACCACCCAGAAATCCCCACATAACGATCTTGGTCATTGTTGTTCTTCCCGTCACATCCGAAACGATTGATGAATGAACGCCGGCTGTGCCTTATGTTCAGCGGGTTGGGCACCGTCCGCCTGGACCTCGCAAACAAACCGATGTAGTTCTCGGTTGGGGGCGGTCAGTGCTTTGGTCAGGCCAGGGACGGTGCCAATGCATTGCTCATACGCGTCGGGTCCTTTCCAGCGTTGAGCCGGAAATACCTGGCAGTCCGTATGGGTCGCATCCGCGCACAGGTAAAGCAAAAGGAATACGGTCATGGTGCGTTCCCCGCGCCGCAGTTCGGGCAGTCGTCGAAGCGCTGACGCTCGCTGAGAAAACGCCCGCAGCCTTCGCAGTTGATCCGGTCTCTGTATATGCGGTTGCGCGGGCGCTTGAGCTTGGGCAGCTTGAGGCCGACTGAGCGCAGTGCCTGCCTGTGGTCGAGCTGCGCGGCCTGGACCACCGGCCGGGAACGCTCGACGATGTATCCGCATGGCCAAAGCTCGAAGCCTTGGGCCAGGTACCCAGCGGCATCTGCCGCCCCCGGGTGGATGGCGTCATCCAGGTTGGCGGTTGGGCCTTTGCCGCCGCGCCACACCAGATCATTGCCGTCCCACTCGCGTGCGTAGGCCACATATACGCGGCCGTCTTCGTTGCGGTATGCCTCGGCCTCTGACCTGCTGAGGTACTGGAAGTCAACGCCGACCTCTGCGCGAGTGCGGACGTACTCCACTGGCCAGGGCAGGTCGGTTTCGCGGCATTCGTACTGCTTGACCGCGGGCTCGCGTTTGAACTGCTCAGCCTGGTTCAGGTTCGAGGTGTAGCCGCCACCCTCGCGCCAGAACATGGCCCGGCTGCCGACATTGCTTCGGCTGTCCTGCAAGAAGAAAAGGTCAGACATTACCAACCTCCTGATGGGCCACGCTCAGCGCAATTGCTACGGGCTGAACCCAGATCGGCATGCTGTTGAGCATGAAGGTTTCGCCGGCCTCGGCCAGCAACAGGGTGGTGCCCATCACATGGGCGATTGCTTCGGCGGCGGCCGGTGGAACTGCATTCCCGATTCGCTCGCGCCAGGCTTGGTCACTCAGGCCGTCCAGCTCAAACATTTCCTCAGGTTCGACCAGACTTTGCAGCGCGGCGAGCTCCAGCGTGGTGAAAGGCCGATGCCAGGTGCCGTCCAGGCTTTCGATAACGCAGGTCAACCGCTCGTTGGCTTCAGGCATGCGGGGATCTGCGACAGACCACCGGCCGTTGTCCTGGCGGGCACTGGCTGAAACGGCGCCGCACTGGTCGTTCCAGCTGGTGACGCCGTAGTGCCCACCGGTCAAGTAGGCATCGCCCTTGCCGCGCTTCATGCCTGGGCGTGGATCCTGAACAGCGAAAGCGCCCTGGCCGGTGGTGCTGCCAGAAATTACCGTGCGTGAGGTGCCATCCCACTGGGCGACGTTGTACTTGGCGTGCCCAATGCCTGGGTCGCGTGGGTCCGCAACGCTGAACGTACCTTGCCCGGGCGACTTGACGCCGATCACCGCGCCACTGGTTTCGTCCCAGCGCCGGACGCCGTACTGCTGGTATTGCAGGGCGCCGGCCCTGGCCCGTGGATCGGCTACCGAGAACTTGCCATTGGTTGGGCCGCTGCGTGCGGCGACGGTACCGGCGGTTTCGCTCCAGTCGTGAACGCCGAGGAAGCCATCCCGGAACTCAGGAACGATGACCAGGTCGCGCAAGTACCCGTCCTCGATCGCTAAATCATTCAGGCAGCGCCAGTCCTTGCCGGCTTCAACCAGGGCGAGTCTGACCCATGTTTTCCATTGCAGTGCTGGCACCCTGTGCATTGGGCCGGCAGCGGCAACGTCACCAGCCATTGGCATGCGGCCCAGGATCGAACCTACAGACTTGAGCGTCTTTCTCTCTGGCTCATACAAGAATGGCGGTACCTTCTCGATGTGCCTGGCCACCAGCAAGAAGCGTTTGCGGCTCTGGGCCAGGCCGCCGATGACGCCACAGTCGTGCGTGGTTTCTGCTACTGCATAACCGTAGTGGTTCAGCAGCTTGTTGATCTGGTCCAGCAGGTGCCGGCCTCGGGTAGCCAGGCGCGGTACGTTCTCGAAAACAATCAACGATACCGGGTCATCCTTCCAGGCTTCACACATCAGCCACACGCAGCGCAGCGTCAATTCGTTGAGGGCCTGGTACTTCGGGGTGAGGCTCATGGTTTCGGATAGCAAGCCCGAAGCGCCTTTGCACGGGCTGGAGATAAACACCGCGTCAGGGCGCTCGTAACCGGCAGCCTTGCGTACATCGTCGGGGCCAGCCTCAACCCAACCAGGCGGTGGTGGCTTGCCGTGAAACGCGGTGTACATGCTGAGGGTGAACAGATCCATCAACGTGCCAGAAACACCCGACAGCCGCTGGAAGTCGCGCAACCCGGCCGGGTCAACATCAATGCCACCGATGCACTGCCACTCGGCCTGTATGTTGCCGACCACTGGTTTGGCATTGTTGAACCCCTTGGCGCCGCCACCGAGGCCACAACAGAAGTGAAAATGTTTGAGGGCGCGCTTAAGCATTGGAAGTCTCCTGCGCGGTCTCGCAGCTATCGCAGCAGCAAACTGATTCTTCTCCCGGAAACCCCGGGAAGTCATCGTTGATATTGACTTCGCCGTAAGCGAATACCCTCCAATGTATGCCATGGCGAAGATAGTGGCCGAGCATCCAATGGATCACTGAAGCCTGTTCATCTTCACTGCTCTCGCCAATACAGTGACCGATCAGCCGCAGTTTTTGGACTGTAATGGCTAACTTGGCGTGAGGAAGGCCGAGGATGTACCGCAGATCTGCGGTTAACTCTAGTGGTGCGGATATCGGACCGGACTTTTCTAAAGGGTAGATAGTGTCGGCGGTGCTTTGGTTTTGATTGGGATGCATGGTGCTTCTCCTTTGAGACGGTGGGGGAGTTGCAGCTCCCCGGTGTACCGTCCGTGTAGGGTGTCAGTGTGCGTATCGACGCGGCTTGTTTTGTTTGGCCGCTTCACGTTCGGCCATGAAAGCCGCCCATTCCGCCGTTTTGCTCTGCTGGCGGATGCGGCTACAGGCCTGGTGCTTGCGGGTGGAGCGCGCCTTGCCGCAGATGTCGCAGCGGCTGGGCAGGTCAAGCCGGTGGCTTGCCATGGTTGGGCGTTCGCGCATGGGGTTGGTGTGTTTATCCATTTGCCACCTCAATAGCTTTCAACTTCGTCAGGCGTGCGGCCTCGTACTCGCTGGCCAGGATCTCAACTGCACCGTCGATCCACCCGCACGACGGTTTCCCTGCTGCGACTTTGGCCAGGTGTTCTGCTTTATCGATCTGGAAGCCCAGGTTGAAATAAGCCGTGCCATTGAGTTCGAACTTAACCGCGCCAGAAAAAAACAAGTTGCCGCTATTGATGCCTAAACGGTCCCAGTATTTATGGATGCTCAGCGACTTTGGGCAGTGCTCTTTCCACAACGCCAAAAGGCGTTCGTGTTCTGCCCGAATAGCTGCACGTTCGTCCTTGGATATCCCTTTGCCGGGTTTGGCAGAGGTACGCAGTGACCGATAGCCATGGTCATCAGCACGACGCCAATGCACGTCGAGTTCAGTTCCACCGCTGAGTTTCACACCGCCGGCGTAGAGGGACGTGATATCGCGCATCGCTGCGACCTGCCCACCGAGTAAACGGCCCAGCTCTGCCTGCTGGGCGTTGAGAGTGTCTTTTTGGTCATAGAACTCGCGGACAATGGCGACGGTCGCCGGCTCATTGGACTTATAGGCGTAATCGGCCATGATCACTGCCCTCCCATAAGCATGCGTGTCAGTGCATTGGGCTGGCCGTCTGGCGTCAGCTTGTCGAGTGGCTGCGTAACGCTGCGACCGTTGGCGGCGCGCAAGGTGGCGACGATGCCATCGATCCCTATGATCACGCCTGTACGAGCACTGAGGCGGTATTCCCGGCCGCCACCGCTCATTGCGACATAGCTGACCTTGTCACCGACAGCAAGTGGAGCTGTGGTAGCCTCTACGGTGCCGCCTTTGGGTTGATTCACTTGCATGGTGCTTCTCCTTTGGGTGGTCGGTGTCGGGGGGGTGCAGCCCCTCGGCACCACCTTCTTACTGGCTTTCGCCGGTTGGGTTTTGCTTCCGCACCAGGTGCAGTTGCAGGCTTTCAAACTCGACAGCGTCATCAGTTGCTGATTGCCATTCCAGCACTGCCTGGATCTGTTCCCTGCTGCACTCCAGTACCAGGACTTCTTTGTCGCTTACAGCCAGAACCTCCAAGATGGCGACCAGCCCGGCTGGGTCGTAGGCTTCGGCGTGAACAGTTTTTCCGGCCTCGTTAAACCATGCCTTCAGCTCCTTCAGGTACCGCAGGCGGTTGGGTTGTCCTTCGCGGCCCTCGGCGGTGATGACTTGTACGTGCATGGTGCTTCTCCTTTGGGTAGTGACAGACGTTGCAGCGCCTGACGGTTAAAGTCGGTGAGGTGTCAGGCCTGGAAGTGCCAGCACTTCACGATGGGTTGTTTCGTGACGACGGCATTGGTTTTGGTGGCGTGGTAAGCGCGCACAGCACTGTCGGTCGCCTTGTTGACGTCCAGTAACTTGCGGGAGCGGGAGTCCTTCAGGCGTTCGCGCAGCTCACCGACGTCGGCGATTTTTTGCCGGTTCTCTGCCGCACATTTCACGAAGTCGTTGAGGTTTATGGCGATGACGTGGTCTTTCTTGCTGTGGTTGACCACCGGGCCTTCGGCGTCGAGGCCTTCCAGGTACTCGTAAACCTCCCAGAATTCAGCCACCACCGGATGGTCAGAGCTGATCGAGGCCTGGCGCTCTATTGCCATGCGGATGATCTGCGAGCGGGTGTGCTCGACCTGTGCGTCAGTGAGCGGCACCACCATGCACAGGCAGTCGAGCAGGGCGAGCATCTGGGCGTGGTTCTTGTTGATCCGTTCCACGCGGATGTAGCCACGCAGCTTGTTGCCGCAGTGGTTACAGTTGCTGTGTTCGTCCTTGAATCGGGTATCACAAGCGAAGCAATGGGAGTGCAGGTTGCGCAGCTTTGCCTCATAGCCCGGTATCCGCTGGCCGAAAAGCTCCATTACCTCCAGCTCTTTGCGCACGGCCTGCAAAACAAAGTTGCTGAGTGTCGAACCGTCCAGTGCATTGAGCCGATCCGCCGCAGCACGGCTTTCAGGCGTCACGTTCGGTCGCACAAAGTGCAGTTTGACGATCCGGGTCATGATCGCCTCAGAAGCCACCACTGGGGCGTTCTGGCTGATGGCGATGGTGCCGCGAAAAGGTGGTTCGTAGGTTTCGTTACCAGCGGTTTTAACACCCTTGGTTGCCAGGGTGCCGCCGCCGAAGTAGTCCTTGAGTTCGTCCCATTCGAAGGTTTTGGCGTGGGCCTTGTCGTCGCCGCTGCGGTCTGACTCCAGCAACACGATGGGCATGCCCGACACCTGGCCCATCAAGCGGCTGCGGCCGGCCTTGGTGGATTTGGACGGGTCGAACCCTTCGTAACCATCACGGCCCGCGAGTTTCCAGAGCAGTGTGAGCAAAGTGGTCTTGCCGGCGCCGGCCTCGCCCGTGGCTTCAAGGAACGGAAACGACTGGTACCGGCCACGGATCTGCTCGGCGAACAGGGAGCCAAACCAGAAGGTCAGGGCCACGACGCCCTGGGCGCCGAAGCACTGCCAGAGAAGGCCAAGCCACTGCGGGTCGTATTTTTTGCTGTCTTTCTCCAGATCGATCTTGACCCCCTTTTGAAGGGTTTTGAGCTTGAGCTTGCCCATTTCGAAGAATTCTTCTTCGTTGATGTTGATGACCTGGCCTTCGCGGATGGCGACGTCGTTAAACACGTAGCAGTGGTATTCCTTGCTGTAGCCCACGTAGTCGATGGTCTGAACGGTTTTGATAGCAAAAAGCTGGTCTTTCATGAGCTTGTCCAATTGCTGTCCACTGCCGGTGAACACGGCTCCGGCACCCATGCCGAGAAGTCTTTTTTTGAATTCGCTGGCGGCGGCGACCTGTCCACCGGTAAAGGTGTTTTTCACCGAACCGCCGTCGTGGGGGAAGTCGACGCGGAAGAAGTACCAGGACTCGTCGGTAATCTCGTTGCGCTGGAAATAGAGGGCTTTGGGGTAGCAGTTGGCGATCTCGACCACGCAGCCGGACATGCGCAGGGCTTTCTCCCTGATGGCCTTATCGTTCAGGACTTGGTCTTCCTGCTTGTCGCTGCCTTCAAGTGCCTGTTTGGCGCTGTTGAACTTGGAGATGTCCAACTTCCACCAGTACAGCCGGGAGTCGAAACAGAAGTGAAATTCCTCCCGCTCGCGCCATTGGTACATGAGCAGGGCCTTGTCACTGGCGCTCTCTGCAATCAGCAGGGCACCGTGGTGCTTGGCTTCTGCCAAATCTTTGTCGATGCGATGGGCACGCGCTTCGTCGTCATCCATAAACGCCCAGCGCTGGTGCAAGTCGTTCCAGTCAACTTTGCGGGCGTCCGGTTGCGGAACCTGTGCGGCTTCGCAGGTGAAACCGAGTTCGCGGGCACGTTTCACCCAAGTTCGTGTGTACTTGTGAGCGCCCGGCTCGTTGTCCAGAGCCCAGATCAACTTAGGTGTTTTGCCGCCGCGAGCGGTGATCAGCGCCTTCAGTGACTCCTCTGGAAAGGCATTTGAAGACAAGGCTGCAACTGCAGATAGGCCGTTGTGAATGAGCGCGATGGCGTCGAAGATGCCTTCAACGATCCACAACTCATTGACTTCAAGCAGATCCAGGCAGGGAGGGCACCACCAGTGCCCCTTGTAGCTCTTGAGGGGCTGGAAGCGGGCCTTTTTCTTGCCAAAGCGCGAAGGCTGGTCAATTAGGCGTTCCCAGTACCCGCCGTGCTCCAGGGGAAAGCGGACGGTGGCAGAGCCGATTTCCAGCTCCCGATCAAAGTAGCTTTCTTGGGTATACCAACCCTCAATCAGTTCAGTGCGAAACCCCCTTGCAAACGATAGGTACGCCTTGGCACTGGCGGCTGGCTCGTCACGGGTGGCAGGTGCGCGCTTGCTCCAATCGTCAAACAGGTCGGGGTACAGCTCTTTTGTCGGAGCCATGTACTTACAGTTTTGTTCACGGCCACAACGAATGAACCAAGGTTCATCATGGCGAGAAAATAGGCGTTTCTGGTTGCACTGCGGGCAAGTGCCCTTGCGCATGTAATGCGTGCCCTTCATATGCTGAAGACCGTAGTCAGATTCCAGGCGCTGAAGCACGTCTGCGCGGATCTTGTCTTCCATGGGCTTGCGATTCACTTCACATTCCCCACGGCGGGGACGAGCTGCTTTTTCAGCTCGGTGCGTGTCTTGCAGATGCCGGCCAGGTAAGGCAAGTCCTCAAGCACCTTCGGCGCTCGCTGGCCGCTTGGCACATTCCGGTAGCGGTCGGAGTACCAAATATCAGCCATGGTGACTTCGTACTGACTGGTCAACCACAACAGGTAGTGCTGCGCCTGCTGTTCGTCCAGCTCCAGTTTTATGGTGATTTTGCTCATTTCGGCCACCAGTAAGTTGCAGTTTCCCCTTACCCACGCGGTGCGGGCATACAGAAGGGGGAAGGTTTGGGTTTAGTGCGGGAGGTTGTGATTCAGCAGATGCGTGGGAAGTAATCGTGCTGACACAGGGCGTCGCTGTTGGGTGCAGGTGTCCAGCAGCCATATGACCGGGCGGTATGGGCCGCTGTTGGGGTAGATCCCGAGCCAAGCAATGCGGTTGCACGTCATGCTTTCAAACTCGGCCACGGCCAATTCAGCAATACGTTGCACGAGGTACGGTGGTACTTCCAATGACAGCGTCAGGTAGCGGGCGCAGTTATCCAGCAGTTGGGTGTCACCGGCCAGGTGCTGGGAGCGGTGGCGGTACAGATAGGCCACAGCTGCTTGCTGCATCGCTACGCGGTAGTCGCTGGTGGGGTTGGCGGTCAAGTTGATGGCGTTCATACGGATGCAGTCTCCACGTCCAGTTGGTCCAGCAAATCGGGTTGGTTGGTATCGGCACGGCTGTCGCGTATCGCCTTTTGGCGCGCCACATACGGGGCGATTGGGACTATGGTCAGCGGTCGCTCAACACCCGACGGACTGAGCTGAAAATCTATGGTTTGGCTGCCGGTAAACGTTGCCCCGCACACGACGTTCATGCACTGGTAGTACAAAGAGCGGAAACATGGCGTCTGCCCTTCAGACGTCCGAATGCGCAGCCGGCCGTAGCAGGCAGGGCAAACCAGCTTGTATGTGCTCAATTCTTTGTCCCCCGGCTGTGTAGCAGGATCGTTGCCAGAACTTCGGAGTGGCGAGCTGCCATGTAATGGCTGTGAGCGCGCAGAATGGCCTCCGCCTCATCCCGTTCGATGACCCCGTCGTCCAATGCCTTGGCGATGATCTGATCTACCACGCCGCGCTTGGCTGCGGCCCGTACCGAGCGGCCGTAGAGGTCGACGTTATCGAGTGTTTCAGGCTTGGCCAGGGGCACAAACATGCCGCCGTACATGGCTGCAATGTATTCAGGCAGGTAGGTCGTGCCCATGTCCTGCTCTAACAGGTGGATTTGCTCATCGCTCAAAGGCCGGCTGCCGGCGTTTTCGTAGATGTGGTTATCGAACTTTTTGAGTTCGTACCCTAGGCGTGCCGCTGCGCATTCCCGGCCACCTTCGTAGTCGTTGATGACAGCGCTCATGACTTGCCGTTTGGTTGCTAGAACTGGGCGTTTCATCTTCTGGTTTCCCCTTGGAGCCAGAGGCCCTAGTTTGT
>LNAP01005916.1_pt1 | contig 10639 bp, 7 predicted proteins | sample 602601 | NCBI WGS metagenome assembly LNAP01 (sample SAMN02440304, study PRJNA202911) | soil metagenome | biome: Subtropical and temperate rainforests or woodlands; isolation source: soil samples (1 kg each in a 20% v/v slurry with milli Q water) were... ...
TGGCACTCCAGCAGCACCGCGAGCGCCGCCGAGTCGAACTGCTGCAGGTTCGACGCGTCGATCACGACCGCGTCGCCCGGCTCGCCCTTGAGCGCCTGGGTCAGCAGCCGCCGGACGTCGTTCGCCTCGCGCGCGGTCACGGTGGCGGGCAGCAGCAGCATTCGCGTGGCTTCAGCTCTTGGCCGCGCCGGCCGACTTGTTGCGCGCCGCGAGCTTGCCGATCAGGCCGTCGATGCCGCCGGAGCTGATCTCCTGCGAGAAGCTGTTGCGGTAGTTCTCGACCAGCCACACACCGAGCACGTTGACGTCGTAGATCTTCCAGCCGCCGGGCGTCTGCTCGAGCCGGTAGTCGAGCTGGACCGGGTCACCGCGGCCGCGGATCTCGGTCTTCACGACCACCTCGGTGTCGGTGGGCGAGCTGCGCATCGGCTTGAGCTCGACGGTCTGGTCCTGGACCTGCGCCAGCGCGCCCGAGTAGGTGCGAACCAGCAGGATCTTGAATTCGTCCTGCAGGCGCTTTTGCTGGTCGGGCGTGGCCTGGCGCCAGTAGCGGCCGACCGCGGAGGCGGTCATGCGCTGGAAGTCGACGTGCGGCATCACCTTGGTATCGACCAGCGCGATGACCTTGTTGACATCGCCCTGCTTGATGGACTTGTCGGCGCGCACCGCGTCGAGCACGTCGGTCGAGACTTCCTTGATCAGGGCATCGGGCGCCTTGCCCTGCGCCTGGACCGCGGCCACGCCCACGCTCAGCAGGCCGGCGGCCAGCCACGGGATCATTCGCTTCAGCAACATTCGGTTTCCTTTTTCGTAGCGACAGATGGACTGTCTGAGCCCGCCCGCGCCGGATGGTTCAGGCGGGGTCGGTGCTAAACGCGCGAGCCGAAGGCCCGGTTCACCGGTCACCGGCTCGGGGGCGCGGGCGCGTACACCGGATCGGAGGCGGCCCCGCCGGAGGCCGGTGCGGCCGGCGCGTCGCCGTCGAACACCAGGCTGCGCCGGCGCTGCAGGTAGGCGTCGCGCACGAAGGTGTACTTGTCGAGCGCGATGTCGTCGATCACCTGGCTGGCACCGAGCAGCTTGGCGCGCGTGTTGATGACCTGCAAGCCGACCACGCCGAACTGGTAGCTGCCGTTGCTGATGTACAGCGCCGGCGAGGCGGTGCGGTCGAGCGGCATCGCCAGCGTCTCGCGCACGGTCGACGGGCCGATCAGCGGCCAGACGACGTACGCACCGGCGCCGAAGCCCCAGTGACCGAGCGTCTGGCCGAAGTCTTCGTAGTAGTGCTCGAGTCCGAACTCGGACGCGATGTCGAGGATGCCGAAGAAGCCGAAGACCGTGTTGGTCGTGAAGCGGACGACGTCGCTGAAGGCCGGCTCGACCTTGCCCTGCAGCATGTTGTTGACCGCGGACCACCCGTCGGCGGCGTTGGAGAAGAAGTTGTCGACGCTGCGGCGCACCACCTGCGGGACGATCTTGGCGTAGACGGTCGCCACCGGCTTCAGCACCTTCTGGTCGAGCGCCTCGTTGAACGAGAACACCTTGCGGTTCCAGTTCTCCCAGGGGTCGAGGCGGGCGCCCGGCCCGCCGCGGGCGTCGGTCACCATCGTCTGGGTCGTGGCGCAGCCACCGAGCGCGAGCAGCGCGCCCACCATCAGCGCCAGCAGGGCGCGGGTCATCCAGAAACTGCGGATGTCGAGGGGACGGCTCACTTCTTACCTCCGGGGGCAGCTGATGCCGGGGCGGCCGGCGCGGCGCCGGCGTCGGCGGCCTTGTTGAAGAGGAACTGGCTGATCAGGCTCTCGAGAACGATCGCCGACTGGGTTTGCCGGATGGTATCGCCCGCGGCGAAATTCTTCTCGCTGCCGCCGGGCTCGAGGCCGACGTACTGGTCGCCCAGCAGGCCGGAGGTCAGGATGCGCGCCGACGAATCGGACGGGAACAACGCCGACTTCTGCATGTCGATCATCACGACGCCCTGGAAGGTCTTCGGGTCGAGCGTGATCGAGGTGACGCGGCCGACCGTGACGCCCGCGCTGCGCACCGGCGCGCGCACCTTCAGCCCGCCGATGTTGTCGAACCGGGCCGCGAGCGGGTAGGTGTCGCCGGCGTCGAAGCTGCTCAGGTTCGCGGCCCGCAGCGCCAGGAACACCAGCGCCGCGATGCCCAGCAGCACGAACAGGCCGACCATCGTTTCAGTGCTCTTCTTTCCCATCCTTCTTTCCCCTTGTCGTTCAGCGCGTCGAGAACATCAGCGCGGTGAGCAGGAAGTCCATGGCCAGCACCGCGAGCGACGAGATCACCACGGTGCGCGTGGTCGCGCGCGCCACGCCCTCGGGGGTGGCCTTGGCCTCGTAGCCCTGGTAGACCGCGACGAAGCTGCAGATCACGCCGAACACGATGCTCTTGATGATGCCGTTGCCCAGGTCGCGCCGCACGTCGACGCCGTTCTCCATCGCCGACCAGAAGTTGCCCGGATCCAGGCCGATCAGCAGCACGCCGACGACGTAGGCGCCGAGGATGCCGACGGCCGAGAACAGCAGCGCGAGGATCGGCATCGCGATCACGCCGCCGATGAAGCGCGGCGCGAGCACCCGGCTCTTCGGATCGACCGCCATCAGCTCCATCGCGGCGAGCTGCTCGCCGGCCTTCATCAGCCCGATCTCGGCCGTCAGCGAGGTGCCGGCCCGGCCGGCAAACAGCAGCGCGGTGACGACCGGGCCGAGTTCGCGCACCAGCGAGAGGTTGACCAGCAGCCCGACCGAGTCCGCCGCGCCATAGGTGACGAGCGCGTAGTACGACTGCAGCGCCAGCACGAAGCCCACCGCCAGCCCCGACGACAGGATGACCAGCAACGAGAGGTTGCCCAGCGCATGCACCTGCACGATCGAGAAGTACGGGCGCTTCAGCGATACCGGCAGCGTCCGCAGCAATTCCCAGAAGAAGAAGGCGTGGTGACCGAGCACCCGCAAGGCCTCGATGACGTGGCGACCGATCGCGGCGATCCAGTCCATGCTCAGGCCGCGCGCACGCCCAGGTCCTGGGCCAGCGATGGCGCGGGATAGTGGAACGGCACCGGGCCGTCGGGCTCGCCGCGCAGGAACTGACGCACCTGCGGATCCTCGCTCGCATTCAGCGCTTCGGGCCGGCCGTGCGCGATCACGACGCCGGGCGACGCCATGATGTAGGCGTAGTCGCAGATCGCGAAGCACTCGTGCACGTCGTGCGAGACGACGAGCGAGGTCGCACCGGTCGCGTCGTTGAGCTTGCGGATCAGGTTGGCGGTGACACCCATCGCGATCGGGTCGAGGCCGGTGAACGGCTCGTCGTAGAGCAGCACTTCCGGGTCGAGCGCGATCGCGCGCGCCAGCGCGACCCGCCGGCCCATGCCGCCCGAGATCTCGGAGATGCGCAACTGGGCCGCGCCGCGCAGCCCGACGGCGTTGAGCTTCATCAGCACGATGTCGCGGATCATCGTGTCGTCCAGGTCGGTGTGCTCGCGCAGCGGGAACGCGACGTTCTCGAACACCGACAGATCGGTGAACAGCGCGCCGAACTGGAACAGCATGCCCAGGCGCCGGCGCAGGGCGTGGAGTTGCGCCGCATTGCGCGTGTCGATCGCCTCGCCGGCGAAGCGCACGCTGCCCTGGGTGACCGGATGGACGCCGCCGATCAGCCGCAGCACGGTGGTCTTGCCGCAGCCCGAGCCGCCGAGGATCGCGGTGACCTGGCCGCGCCGGAAGCGCATCGAGATGTCGTTCAGGATGTTGCGGCTGGGCTCGTAGCCGAACGTGACGTGGTCGACCTCGATCAGCGTGTCGTCACTGGCTGGGTCGAGGCGGGTCCGGCTGGAGTCACTCGGCATGCGGGGGTTGTCGTGGGGCGGCGGTCGGAATTCATTGTCTCACGCGACCCTGCGCCGCCCGTGCCGGAAAGCCGCGATCAGCGCGGCAGCTCGCTGGCCCCCATCAGGAACAGGTCGACCGCGCGTGCCGCCTGGCGCCCCTCGCGGATCGCCCACACCACCAGCGACTGGCCGCGCCGCATGTCGCCGGCCGCGAACACCTTGTCGACGTTGGTCGCGTAGCTGCCGACCCCATCGACCGACGCCTTCGCGTTGCCGCGCACGTCCTTCTCGACGCCGAAGGCCTCGAGCACGCTGGCCACCGGGCTGACGAAGCCCATCGCCAGCAGCACCAGATCGGCCGGAAGGATCTGTTCCGAGCCCGCGACCTCGACCATCTTGCCGCCCTGCCACTCGACCCGCACCGCCTTCAGGCCCTTGACCTTGCCCTTGTCCTTGCCCTCGCCGCCGATGAACTCCTTGGTCGCGATCGCGAACTCGCGCTCGCAGCCTTCCTCGTGGCTCGACGAGGTGCGCAGCTTGATCGGCCAGTAGGGCCAGACGAGCGGCTTGTTCTCCGTCTCGGGCGGCATCGGCAGCAACTCGAACTGCGTGACGCTGACGGCGCCGTGGCGGTTGCTGGTGCCCACGCAGTCGCTGCCGGTGTCGCCACCGCCGATCACGACCACGTGCTTGCCGTCGGCGCGCAGTTGGCTCTTGATCTTGCCGCCGGCGTTGATCTTGTTCTGCTGCGGCAGGAACTCCATCGCGAAGTGCACGCCGTCGAGCTCGCGCCCCGGCACCGGCAGGTCGCGGGACTGCTCGGCGCCGCCGGCCAGCAGCACGGCGTCGAACTCGGCCTTCAGCTGCTCCGGCGTGATCGTCTCCTGCGCCCAGTTGGTGACCTTCGTGCCCTCGGGCATCCGGCCCACGAGCACGCCGGTGCGCATCGTCACGCCCTCGGCCTGCATCTGCCGGACGCGGCGGTCGATGTGCGTCTTCTCCATCTTGAAGTCGGGGATGCCGTAGCGCAGCAGGCCGCCGATCGCATCGTTCTTCTCGAACAGCGTCACGTCGTGGCCGGCGCGCGCGAGCTGCTGCGCGGCCGCCATGCCGGCCGGGCCGGAGCCGACGACCGCCACCTTCTTGCCGGTCCGGGTCTTCGGCAGGCGCGGCACGACCCAGCCCTCGGCCCAGGCCCGGTCGATGATCGCGTGCTCGATGCTCTTGATGCCGACCGCGTCGTCGTTGACGTTCAGCGTGCAGGCCGCCTCGCAGGGCGCCGGGCAGATGCGGCCGGTGAACTCGGGAAAGTTGTTGGTCGAGTCGAGCACCGCGAACGCGTTCTTCCAGTCGGCGCGGTACACCAGGTCGTTGAAGTCCGGAATGATGTTGTTGACCGGGCAGCCGCTGTTGCAGAACGGCGTGCCGCAGTCCATGCAGCGGGCCGCCTGGATCTTCGCGTCGGCCTCCTCGAGGCCGATGACGAATTCCTTGTAGTGCTTCTTGCGCTCGGCGACGGGCGCGTAGCCCTCCTCGAGGCGCTCGTATTCCATGAAGCCGGTGACTTTTCCCATGATGCTCTGCGTTCGGTTCGTTGTTCGACGGGCTGCCTACTTGGCAGGCACCGACTTGTTCTTCGCCTTGGCGATCGTCGTATCGGCCTCCTGCACGGCCTTCGATTCGCTCGCGAGCATCACCGCCTGGGCCGCGCGCTCGCCCAGCGCGCGCTTGTACTCGTTCGGGAAGACCTTGACGAACCTGGCGCGCGACTCGACCCAGTGGTCCATGATGTGACGCGCGCGCAGCGAACCGGTCCACTTGTGGTGGTCCTCGATGAGCTTCTTCAGGATCGTCTCGTCGGACTGGCCGTTGTGCCAGTGGCTGCGGTCGACCTCCTGCTCGGCCGTGGCCAGCACCTTGCCGAGCGACACCATCGAGGTGTTGCAGCGCGAGGCGAAGCTGCCGTCCTCGTCGTACACGTAGGCCACGCCGCCGCTCATGCCGGCCGCAAAATTTCGACCGGTCCTGCCGAGCACCGCGACCGTGCCGCCGGTCATGTACTCGCAGCCGTGGTCGCCGGTACCCTCGACGACCGCGGTCGCGCCCGACAGCCGCACCGCGAAGCGCTCGCCGGCCACGCCGCGGAAGAACGCCTCGCCGCTGGTCGCGCCGTACAGCACGGTGTTGCCGACGATGATGTTCTGGGTCGCGTCGCCGCGGAACTCGATGCTCGGCCGGATCGCGATGCGCCCGCCGCTCATGCCCTTGCCGGTGTAGTCGTTGGCGTCACCGATCAGGTAGATCGTGATGCCCTTCGCGAGGAACGCGCCGAAGCTCTGCCCGCCCGTGCCTTCCATCTGGATGAAGATGGTGTGGTCGGGCAGGCCCTCGGGTCGGTGCTTGATCAGTTCGCCGGAGAGCATCGCGCCGACCGTGCGGTTGACGTTGCGCACCTCCTGCATGAACTGCACCTTCTCGCCGGTCTCGATCGCCGGGCGGCACTTCTCGATCAGCTTGACGTCGAGCGCCTTCGCCAGGCCGTGGTCCTGCACCTCGGTGTGGCGGCGCGCCACTTCGGCCGGCGCGGTCGAGAGCTGGAACACGCGGCTGAAGTCCAGGCCCTTGGCCTTCCAGTGCTCGATGCCCTTCTTGGTGTCGAGCAGGTCGGCGCGGCCGATCAGTTCGTCGAAGGTGCGGATGCCGAGCTGCGCCATGATCGAGCGCGCCTCTTCCGCCACGAAGAAGAAGAAGTTGACGACGTGCTCGGGCCGGCCGGTGAACTTCTTGCGCAGCACCGGGTCCTGAGTCGCGACGCCGACCGGGCAGGTGTTGAGGTGGCACTTGCGCATCATGATGCAGCCCTCGGCCACCAGCGGCGCGGTCGCGAAGCCGAATTCGTCGGCACCGAGCAGCGCGCCGATCACGACATCGCGGCCGGTCTTCATCTGGCCGTCGGCCTGCACGCGGATGCGCGAGCGCAGCCGGTTCAGCACCAGCGTCTGCTGGGTCTCGGCCAGGCCCAGTTCCCACGGCGTGCCGGCGTGCTTGATCGAGCTCCACGGTGATGCGCCGGTGCCGCCGTCGTGGCCGGCGATCACGACGTGGTCGGCCTTGGCCTTCGCGACACCGGTGGCGATCGTGCCGACGCCGACCTCGCTGACCAGCTTCACGCTGATGCTGGCGCGCTGGTTCGCGTTCTTCAGGTCGTGGATCAGTTGCGCGAGGTCCTCGATCGAGTAGATGTCGTGGTGCGGCGGCGGCGAGATCAGGCCGACGCCGGGCACCGAGTAGCGCAGCATGCCGATGTAGTCGGTGACCTTGCCACCGGGCAACTGGCCGCCTTCGCCGGGCTTGGCGCCCTGCGCCATCTTGATCTGGATCTGGTCGGCGCTTTGCAGGTACTCCGTGGTCACCCCGAAGCGGCCCGAGGCGACCTGCTTGATCTTCGAGCGCAGCGAGTCGCCCTCGTTCAGCTCGAAGTCGACCTGGATGTTGCCCGGCCCGATCACGTCGCTGAACTTGGTGCCGGCCTTGATCGGGATGCCCTTGAGCTCGTTGCGATAACGCGCCGGGTCTTCGCCGCCTTCGCCGGTGTTCGACTTGCCGCCGATGCGGTTCATCGCGACCGCGAGGTTGGCATGCGCCTCGGTGCTGATCGAGCCCAGCGACATCGCGCCGGTCGCGAAGCGCTTGACGATCTCGCTCGCCGGCTCGACCTCCTCGATGTGGATCGCCTTGGCCGGATCGACCTTGAACTCGAACAACCCGCGCAGCGTCATGTGGCGGTGCGACTGGTCGTTGATGATCTGCGCGTATTCCTTGTAGGTGTCGTACTTGTTCGCCCGCGCGCTGTGCTGCAGCTTGGCGATCGCGTCGGGCGTCCACATGTGCTCTTCGCCGCGCACGCGCCAGGCGTACTCGCCGCCGGCGTCGAGCATGCCCTCGAGCACGGGGTCGTCGCCGAACGCGGCCTTGTGCATGCGGATCGCCTCTTCGGCGACCTCGAACACGCCGATGCCGCCGACCTGGCTCGCGGTGCCCTTGAAGAACTTCTGCACGAGGTCCTTGTCGAGGCCGATCGCCTCGAACAGCTGCGCGCCGCAGTAGCTCATGTAAGTGGACACGCCCATCTTGGACATGATCTTCGACAGCCCCTTGCCGATCGCCTTGACGTAGTTGTAGATCGCCTTCTCGGCCGACAGGTCGCCGGCGAGTTCGCTGTGCATCGCGGCCAGCGTCTCCATCGCGAGGTACGGGTGCACGGCTTCGGCACCGTAGCCGGCGAGCACGCCGAAGTGATGCACCTCGCGCGCCGAGCCGGTCTCGACCACGAGCCCGGCGGTCGTGCGCAGCCCCTCCCGCACCAGGTGCTGGTGGATCGCCGACAGCGCCAGCAGCGCCGGGATCGCGACGAAATCGCGGTTCATCTGGCGGTCGCTGATGATCAGGATGTTGTGGCCGCTCTTGATCGCGTCGACGCTCTCCGCGCACAGCGAGGCGAGCTTGGCTTCGACGCCTTCATCGCCCCAGACCAGCGGGTAGGTGATGTTCAGCTCGTAGCTCTTGAACTTCGCGCCGGTGTGCTTCTCGATCTCGCGCAGCCGCGCCATCGCCTCGAAGTCGAGGATCGGCTGCGGCACTTCGAGCCGCATCGGCGGGTTGACCGCGTTGATGTCGAGCAGGTTCGGCTTCGGCCCGATGAACGACACCAGCGACATCACGATCGCCTCGCGGATCGGGTCGATCGGCGGGTTCGTCACCTGCGCGAACAGCTGCTTGAAGTAGTTGTAGAGCGGCTTGTTCTTGTCCGACAGCACCGCCAGCGGCGAGTCGTTGCCCATCGAGCCGATGCCCTCTTCGCCGGCCTGCGCCATCGGGCTCAGCAGGAACTTCAGGTCCTCCTGGGTGTAGCCGAAGGCCTGCTGTCGGTCGAGCAGCGACTCGGTGTGCGGCGCAGGTTGGGCGCCGGCCGGCACGTCGTCGAGCTTGACGCGCACGCTCTCGATCCACTGGCGGTACGGCTTGGCCGACGCGAACTGGTTCTTCAGCTCCTCGTCCTCGATGATGCGGCCCTGCTCCAGGTCGATCAGCAGCATCTTGCCCGGCTGCAGGCGCCACTTCTTGACGATGCGGTTCTCCGCGATCATCGGCAGCACGCCGGACTCGGAGGCGCCGACGACCAGGTCGTCGTCGGTGACGATGTAGCGCGTCGGACGCAGGCCGTTGCGGTCGAGCGTGGCGCCGATCTGGCGGCCGTCGGTGAAGACCATCGCGGCCGGGCCGTCCCACGGCTCCATCATCGCGGCGTGGTACTCGTAGAACGCGCGGCGGCGCTCGTCCATCGTCGCGTGCTGCTCCCAGGCCTCGGGGATCATCATCATCGCGGCGTGTGCGAGCGAGTAGCCGCTCATCACCAGCAGCTCGAGAGCGTTGTCGAACGTGGCGGTGTCGCTCTGATGCTCGAAGCTGATCGGGTACAGCTTCTTCAGGTCGTCGCCGAGCACCGGCGACTTCATCACGCCCTCGCGGGCGCGCATCCAGTTGAAGTTGCCCTTGACGGTGTTGATCTCGCCGTTGTGCGCGACCATGCGGTACGGGTGCGCGAGCGGCCACTCCGGGAAGGTGTTGGTCGAGAAGCGCTGGTGAACGAGCGCGAGCGCCGAGGTGACGCGCGGGTCCTGCAGGTCCTTGTAGTACTTGCCGACCTGGTCGGCCAGCAGCAGGCCCTTGTAGATGACGGTGCGGCAGCTCATGCTGGGCACGTAGTACTCGCGCGAATGGGTGAGCTTGAGCGCCTGGATCGCGCTCGAGGCGGTCTTGCGGATCACGTAGAGCTTGCGCTCCAGCGCGTCGGGGACGATCACGTCGGGGCCGCTGCCGATGAAGATCATCTTCAGGATCGGCTCCTTGGCGCGCACCGTCGGCGACATCGGCATCTCGGCGTCGACCGGCACGTCGCGCCAGCCGATCAGGATCTGCCCCTCAGCCTTGACGGCGCGTTCGAGCTCCTGCACGCAGGCCAGCCGCGACGCGTGCTCCTTCGGCAGAAAGATCATGCCGACGCCGTATTCGCCGGGCGGCGGCAGCGTGATGCCCTGGGCCGCCATCTCGGCGCGGTAGAACTCGTCGGGCAACTGGATCAGGATGCCCGCACCGTCGCCCATCAGCTTGTCGGCCCCGACGGCGCCGCGGTGGTCGAGGTTCTCGAGGATCTTCAATCCCTGCTCGACGATCGAGTGCGCCTTCTGCCCCTTGATGTGGGCGACGAAGCCGACACCGCAGGCGTCGTGCTCGTTCGAGGGGTCGTACAGGCCGTGATCGCGTGCGCTGGCCAGTTCGGAGGGCGACGGCTGCGCGCTGGAGGAAGGGGTGGGACGTTGCGGCATGGCGCGCTCCGGTGGCTCAGGACGGCTGAGGAGGATACTGCACTGCAGCATGCGCCTCAATCGCTATTAATCGGGGTCTGACACCTATTTTCTTTGGCCTAGGCCAGCGATCAAGATAATCGGGGACAGATCATTGGCCCGGGCTGCGGGGACGACCGGGAGCCCCCGGTCGGGGCCGGCGGCCCGCCTGCATTCCCGCTCGTGCCAGGAATGCTTCCGATCCGACGGCCCACCCGTGGACGGCGCCATGCAAGATCGCGGCCAGCTGGCTTTCCGCGGGCCCGCCGGCGGCCAGCCGCCCGTACGCAGCCTCGCGCTCGAACGGCGTGTTGCCCAGGGCCCAGTAGGCCGGATGGAGCTGGACCAGCGCGTCCTCCTGACCAGCGAGGTGGTGCGCCGCGCTGGT
>LNAP01005967.1_pt1 | contig 10636 bp, 9 predicted proteins | sample 602601 | NCBI WGS metagenome assembly LNAP01 (sample SAMN02440304, study PRJNA202911) | soil metagenome | biome: Subtropical and temperate rainforests or woodlands; isolation source: soil samples (1 kg each in a 20% v/v slurry with milli Q water) were... ...
TCACTTGCAGATTCAACCGTGTGCGAGAGGCCATGATGATGCGCAAATTGGCCGGCGCGTTGTGCAACAGGTATGTCAGGGAGTAACGGATCGTCAGCTCGGGCAGGGTATCCACTTCATCCAGAATCAATACGGTTTCGCTACCCAGATCGGCCACTTCCGCCAACCACTGCGTCAGCCCTTCCTGTTCGTCACGCCCCAGTCCCGCAATAGGCTCGAATGCGCGGGCAAACGACGGCCGACCGCTGCCAATTGCCATCGCAGCTCCCAGCCCTTGGACAAAACGAGCACCATCATCCTGTGCATCCAGCGTCATCCAGGCCACCACGGCGCCGTGAGACAAACACTCACGGCGCCATTGGGTCAGCAGAAAGGTTTTGCCGAAGCCTGCCGGCGCTTGAACGGCGATCACCACTTTGTCTGTCAGTTCCTGGGTCTGGATACCCAGGCGGTTTCGCATCCGTGCTGACTTCTGACTGCGCGGCGGTGTCGTTTTGAGGATCAGTTGGGGCTCTATGCAATCCATTTCTTTCAGACCCTGGTGGTTAAGAGACGCCTACCCAAGGAGCGTCTGAAGGTCGCTGGATACAGTTCCAAACGGTCGAACACTACCATGGAATGGTCAGGAGGTTTGAACCCCGGTGCAATCCAACGCAAGCCGCTTGTGTTCTTTCGGTGTCGTGACCTGCTCGCCACGCCAAAGAATCCGCTACCTTCCAGCCAGGGCTCTGTATTCAGCCGGTGTACTGGCGTGCGCAGCCTTGAACGCTGCAGTCAGGTGGCTCTGAGAGCTGAAGCCACACTCCAGCGCCACATGCAAAATAGGGAGATCGGTCTGCATGAGCAGATCACGCGCATGTTCCAGTCGTACATTCATTACATAGCGATGGGGCGGCATACCCATGGCGCGCTGAAACAGCCGTCGAAAATGAGCCGGGCTGACACCCGCCTGGCCAGCCAGCGTGCTGATCGACAGTTCCTGCCCCAGATGCTCGCGAATGAAGACCAGTACCGTATGCAGGCGCGCCAGATGAATATGCGGCGGATAAATACCTCTGCTCGCGTCAACTCGTAGCGCACGATACACCTGCTCAAGCATGACCATGGCCAGTCTTGCCATGAACCCCTGATCAGCCCCTTTCCCAAGACTTAGCTCATCCATCAATTGCCGGGCCGCTGCGCTCACCAAACCATCACTGACGGGCAATGGTGCCTGCGCGCCAGCGCATAGCTCACGCAATTGTCGAAACACGCCATCCGTGCGCTCGGGCAGATAAAAAACCGCGAAATCAATGCTGCCGGAATAGTGCCATTGAGTGGCACAACCTGCAGGCAGCAGCATTGACAAGCGGGGCATCGAGGTTGAGCGCAACTCGCCCCCTGCCCCCTCATCCGCCCGCGAGCCACCGAACTGGGTCAGCAGGGCCATGAAGTCAACGGGCGGGACGGATAGATCAGTCGTGTGCAGGAAATAGCGCTCCGCATACAAGGGGATGTCACTGCACACCAGGCCACCCAGCAAGGGTAATCCCAGTGTTTCATGGACCTGTTGTTGCGGATTCATGGGCATCTCGGGATGAGCATATTTTGACAAATATGACCGCTTTTCCGGTGAGTTGTCGATGCCGGGAAGAACAATAATCGACCAAATATTCCGCCACTCGCCTTAAAGCGAGGCAGGCACAACCGCCCGCCCGCATGACTGATCACAGCCAGGAGAACAGCATGAACAAGAAGACCGTCACTGTATTCGGCGCCACCGGGACCGCCGGCGTCGCGTGCGTCAATGAGTTCATTCGCCAGGGCCTGGTCAATATCAATGTGCTGGCGCGCCGCTCCGGCCAGGTGGAACACTCATCGTCGGGCATCAGCAAGAGCGAGGCGCAAAAACAGCTGCAGTACGCCGAATGGGCGCGTCAGGGCGTGACCATCAAGGAGGTCGACGTCACCATTGCCCAAGCGCTGGTCCCGGCGCTGCGTGGCACCGACTACCTGGTGTCCTGCGTGCCGCTCTACGCCACCGAATCGCAGATGCCGCTGATCTTTGCGGCCAAGGAAGCCGGGGTCGAACGCTTCGTGCCATCCGAATACGGCGCGATCTACGAGTTCGAGCAGTTCTGGCAGACCGACACCACGCACCGCTTGATGGCCCGGCAGAAGGCGTTCATCCGACGCATGATCGAACTGGCCGGCATGGACTACACCATCATTCCGGCCGGTGCCTGGATCGAGTACTACATGCTCGAGCCGGTGATGGTGATGGGTGATCCCGACGCCAGGCTGGCCTGGTCGACCGGCGCGGATGTCGGCCGCATCATTCCACATGTGCTGGCCCACCCGGCCTCGCGCAATGCGATCTGCCCAGTCGCGGCCACGGCCTGGTGTTCGTGGAACGAACTGCTGGCCGCGCGCGAACAGGTCGTGGGTCGCCCGATCGAGCGTAACGAGTTGACGCCCGAGCAGTGGCGCGCGGCCTACGCGGCTTCCCATCCCGGCGCCATCCAGACCCTGCTGGCGATCGGCGTCGCCATGGTCGATACCCCAGCAGGCATGTCGCTGTGCGGCCACTGGAACAAGACCTTCCTCCCCGAATTCAAGGGGACGCCGCTGCAAGAACTATTCGTCGACACCGTAGAGCCTTTCGTCGAGGCCACGCGCGCCACGCTGATCGCCGCCGGCGAACTGCCGGCCGACGCCTGACGCGTCTCGACACCTAGCGTGCAGGCCATAAGAAAAACCGAGTGATATGACGAGGCCCATGATGAAACTAAGCAACCGGATCAACCTGCCTGACATTTCAATAACCGGCTTTGAAACACCCCTGAACGAGGTCGAGCGCGGCATCCAGGACAGCGTGCATCGCTTTGCCAAGGATTTCATGCGGCCTCTTGGTCAGGAACTCGACAAGATGACCGCAGAGCAGGCGGTCGCCCCCGGCTCGCCGTACTACAGCCTGTTCAGCGAAGCCGCCAAGCTGGGCCTGAGCTCCGATCTGCTGGCCGAACTGCCGCCGGAAACGGCTGTACGCGTCGAGTCTATGATCGGCGAGGAAATGGGCTGGGGCGATGCCGGTCTGGCGGTTTCCCTGGGCGTCAGCACCTTCCCGAACGAGATGGCCAAAGCCGTAGGGAACCAGGAGCTGATCGATCTGAGTGCCGGGAAAATCGGCTGCTGGATGATTACCCATCCGGACAAGGGCACTGATGTCAGCGCCTTCGACTTGCAGCGCGACTGGGTGCCGGGGCAGTTGGGCAACAAGGGCAATCTCTTCGCCAAGGTCGGCGAGCACGAGATCGTCATTAACGGCCAGTGCTCGGCCTGGGTGTCCAACGGTGCGGTGGCCCAAGTGGCTCTGGCCTACATGACCGCCGACTATGGCAACGGCTTCTACGATGCCAATGGCTTGCCCTATGGCATCTCCGTCATCGTTCCCCTGGACTTGCCCGGTGTCAGCAGGGGCAAGCCCCTGGAGAAGATCGGTCAGCGCGCCCTGCCGCAGGGCGAGGTGTATTTCGACAACGTGCGGATTCCCAAGCGCTTCGCCGTGGCCCTGCAGGACGAGTACTACGGCAACGTCGTTTCGACCTGGTCGTTCGCTGGCACCCACATGGCGCAATGGTTCACTGGCGTGGCACGTTCCGCCTTCGAACTGGCCCTGGCCTACTGTCATGAGCGCAAGCAGGGTGGCCAACTGCTGATCAACCACCAGCTTACCCGCTACCGCATCGGCGACATGATGCGTCGTGTCGAGCTTTGCCGGGCTGTCGCCCGCCGCTCCCTGGCCTATGCGCGCCTGTCCCCGCAGGGGCACCCCTGTGCCACGGCTTCCAGCAAGGTCACCGTGACCGAAGAGGCCATGCGCGTAGTCAGCGATGCCTTGCAACTGTTCGGCGGCAACGGCCTGACCCGCGAGTACCCCATGGAGAAGTTGTTCCGCGATGCCCGCGCCGCGCTGATCGAGGATGGCGAGAACATGATGCTCACCACCCGCCTTGGGTTCCTTGTCCAGGAGCTCTACGAAGACGGCTGGCCCCAGTACTGATCCCAAACCCGACTGACAATAAACTTTGGAGACAATAGAAATGGCTAAGTATCCCGTAGTTGTCTATGGCGCCAGTGGCTACACCGGCATGCTGACCATGGACTGGCTGATCGACCAGAACATCCCCTTCACCGCTGTGGCGCGCAATGCCAAGCGCGCGCAGGAAATGATGGCGCAACGTGTGGTACGCCTGGAGTCCGCGACCTATGAAATCATCGAGGCCGAGCACAACGTCGAGTCGCTGAGCGCCGCCTTCAAGGGAGCCAAGGTCGTCTGCAACACCGTTGGGCCCTTCGTCAACTTCGGTCTGACCACCGTTGAGGCCGCGCTCAAGGCCGGCTGCCACCACATAGATACCACTGGCGAGCAAAGCTATGTCCGCCAGGTTCGCGAGCAATTTGGCGAACTCTATCGTCAGGCTGGCTTACTGGTTTCACCCTCGCTGTCCTACATGTTCAGCTTCTCCGAGATCGCCGCCGAACTGGCGCTGGAAACCCCCGGTATCGATGTGTTGGAAACCGCCGCCCTGTGCCGCGGCCCGCGTGATGTCGCAGGGGTCAGCCTGGGCTCGGCGGCGTCGATTTTCGAATTGTTCCACAGGGAGCAGTTCTACCTGTGGGAAAACAAGCTGGTGCAGCACCCGGCCACCGCTTCGTTCAACATTGTCGACCCCAACTTCATGCAGCCGGTTTTCTGCCTGCCTTGGGGGGGCACCTCGCTGCCGATTTACTTCGAGCATGATCCGCGCGTGCGCGCCTGCACCTCCGCGGTCGGTTTCTACGACAACAATGTGATGCCGATGGTGCATGGTCTGAGCCAGAAGTGGGAAGCGGAATACAAGCACCTGTCCAAGGAGCAGCAGGACGCGGTGGTGAAGAGCCTGGTAGAGGCCACCACGCCGAGCATGCCGCCCCGCGAACGCACCACCTTGCAACGCAGCGTCGACATCGCTATCGGCCGCGGTCACCTGGCCGCCGTGCGCGCTACCGTGCATGGCGTCACACCCTATATTTCCACCGGTGCCCTACAGGCCGCAGCCGCGATCAGGCTGCTCGACAACGACACCAACAAGGTCGGCTTCGCTTCCGGTTCCAAGGCTTTTGGACACCGCTATCTGCTCGGCTTCCTGGAAGAACGCGGCCTGGCCCGTGCCACCGTTACCAAACTCTGATTACCGGCACAGGAACCACTTATGGCCATCATCGACTTTTACGATCGCGGCTGGGGCATCAACCCTGGCGGGGTCGCCTACATCCAGGGCGAGTGCTCCTACACCTTCAACGAAATCGGCGAACTCTCGTGTCGCATCGCCAACAAGCTGCTCGCACTGGGCTTGCCGAAGGAAACCAAGGGTGCCGTCTGGTCAGGTAACGACGTCACCGCCTGGGCCTGCACACTGGGTCTATGGCGCGCCAACATGACCTGGATTCCCGTCAACGCGCGCAACTCGAGCGAAGAAAATCACTACATCCTCGACGCATTCGATTGCGAGGTGATGTTCTACCAAAACGATTTCGCGCCAATCATTGCCGAGCTACGGCCCAGGCTGCCGAAGATCAGGCACTGGATCTGTATTGATTCCGAAGCTGTCGATGCACCCTCGTTGGAACTATGGAGTGCCGGCCAGGCATCGAGCCGTCCCGAAGTCACCTATGACATGAACGACGTAGTGGCGGTCTCACCCACGGGTGGCACAACGGGCACGCCAAAGGGAGTGATGAACACCCACCGCAGCGTGCAGACGTTCATCGCCCACTTCATGCTGACCTGTGCTTATCGCAATGGTGAAAAGCCGGTGAATATGGCCGCCGCACCGATGACCCACACTGCCGGCCTGTTGTCCGTACCCTGCACGGCGCAAGGTGGCACTGTCGTGGTCATTACCAAACCCGATCCGGCATTGATGTTGAACGCCATTGCGCAGCACAGGGTCAGCGAGCTCTTTCTGCCGCCAACGGTGATCTACAGGCTGTTGGAGATTCCCGGTATCGAGAAGCTGGACTTCTCCTCGGTGAAGTTCCTGTTGTACGGCGCAGCTCCGATGTCGGTAGACAAGCTGAAGAAAGCTATCGAGATTTTCGGCCCGGTCATGACCGGCGGCTATGGCCAGACCGAAGCACCGGCCAGCATCGCCAACTTTCGTCCTGACGAGCATCTGGTGGGTGACCAATTCGCCGACGACGAACGCCTGTCCTCGGTCGGCCGCCCTAACCCGCTGGTCCGCGTCGAAGTGATGAGCGACACCAACCAGATCCTGCCGCGCGGTGAAACCGGTGAAATATGCGTGCGCGGCGACCTGATCATGAAGGGTTACTACAAGCAGCCGGAGAAGACCGCCGAGACCATCGTCGACGGTTGGCTGCATACCGGCGACATCGGCCATATCGATGCCGAAGGCTATCTGCACCTCACCGATCGCAAAAAGGACATGATCATTTCCGGCGGTTTCAACGTCTATCCCAGCCAGGTCGAGCAAGTGCTGTGGGGACATCCGGCCGTTCAGGACTGCGCCGTGATCGGCGTGCCCGATGAGAAATGGGGTGAGGCCGTCAAGGCCGTCGTCGAGCTAAACCCAGGCCAGGAAACCACCGAGCAGGAGCTTATCGAGCTGTGCAAAGCCAGGCTGGGCAGCGTGATGGCACCGAAGTCGGTCGACTTCACTACCAGCCTGCCACGCAGCCCGGTGGGCAAGGTGCTGAAAAAAGAACTGCGTCAGCCGTATTGGGAAAACTCGGCTCGCAAGATCTGACACAACCGGAGGGATGCGAACTGGACACCAACCAACTGAATATAAGGAATTTTCAATGAGCAATATCTATATCGCCGGCATCGCCATGACCGTCTTCGGTCGCCACATCGAACGCAGTCTCGACGACTTGGCACGTGAGGCTTTCCAGGGCGCATTGAAGGACGCCCACTGCACTGCCGCCGATCTCGATATCGCGTTTTATGCCGGCATGACCAATGGCCCATTGCAAGGTCAGCTCTCGATCCCAGGTCAGGTCGTGTTCAGCAAGATCGGTATTGAAGGCATTCCTATCTATAACGTCGAGAATGCCTGCGCCTCGGGTAGCTCAGCCTTCAATCTGGCCGTGCAAAGCCTCAAGGCCGGTACAGCCAGTATCGCGCTGGCGTTGGGCGCGGAAAAGATGAACATCCCGGATAAACTCAAAGCCCTCTCGCTGTTCGAGGCTGGTTGGGACGTATCTTGCGCCGAAGAGAATTATCAGACACTGGTGAAAATGGGCGAAGGCGTGGTGCCGCCCGCCGGGTCGGAATCGGACAAGCCTTACAGTAAGTTCATGGCCATCTATGCCGCATTGTGCCGCCAGCATATGAAAACCTACGGCACCACACAGCGGCAGATCGCCGCGGTGTCGGCAAAAAACCACACTCACTCGGTCCATAACCCTTACTCGCAATTTCGCAAATCCTTCAGTATCGACGAAATCCTTGCCGCCCCTCCGATCACCTACCCGCTCACCCTGCCAATGTGCGCACCGCTGTCGGACGGTGCAGCCGCCGCCATCCTGTGCACCGAGGAAGGACTCACACGCATCGGTGCCGACAAGAGCCGCTGCATCAAGGTAGCGGCCAGTGTCATCCGCAGCTTCAGCCATCGCCGGCTCGATCAGCCGGAACTGAACGTCGGTCACCTGGCAGCTAACCTGGCCTATGACCTGGCGGGTCTGGGGCCACAAGACATGCATGTCGCCGAAGTCCATGACGCCTCGGCGATGGGCGAAATCATTCAGGTCGAAAACCTGGGCCTGGTCCCGTTCGGTCAGGGCGGACCTGCGGCTGAACGTGGCGAATTCACGCTGGGCGGGCGCATCCCGGTCAATACCTCAGGTGGCCTGGAATCGAAAGGTCATCCGCTCGGTGCTACCGGGATTGGCCAGCTCTACGAACTGGTGACGCAACTGCGCGGAGAGGCTGGCGCACGCCAGGTTCATGGCGCACGCCATGCAATCCAGGAGAACGGCGGCGGCTTGCAGGGTATTGAGGAGGCAGCGGTCGCGATCCACATTCTCAGCAAATAGTGCTTGTCAGCAAAAAAATTGTAGTGGCGAAACCAATCAAAACAAGAAGGATAAAAACATGTTCCGAAACAAAGTGGTCGTCATCACTGGCGCAGGATCAGGCATCGGTCGGGAGTTGGCTATCCAGATGGTGGAAGCTGGCGCACATGTCGCCCTGTCGGACATCAACCAGGTGGGTCTCGACAAAACCATGAAGCTGTTGCCTGACGCCAGCAAAGCGAAAAGTTACCTCCTGGACGTATCGTCCTGGGACGCCTTCCAGGCTCATGCCGACGAAGTGAAGCGCGATTTTGGCACGGCGCACTTCGTCATCAATAACGCGGGCGCCGCCGTCATCGGGACAGTTGCCAACACCTCCATCGATGAGTACGAGTGGCAACTCGGTATCAACCTGTGGGGCGTGTTGTACGGTACCAAAGCGTTCCTGCCGATGATGCAGGCCCAGCGAGAAGGCTGCATCGTCAATATTTCCAGCGTATTTGGCCTGGTGGGCTTCCCGATGCAAAGCGCTTACAACATGTCGAAGTTCGCCGTACGTGGTCTGACCGAAGCATTATGGTCGGAACTCGAAGGTAGCGGTGTACGCGCCGTGTGTGTGCACCCTGGCGGAATCCGAACCAATATTGAAAAGTCCGGGCGACGTTGCAAAGCCGCCGGTAGTACAGAAGAAAAGTTCACGGCACTGGCAGACAAGATGCTACTGACGCCAGCGGCGGATTGTGCCGGCGACATCATCAAGGGGCTGCGCAAAGGAACCAAACGCATTATCACAGGGAACAAATCGAGCACCTTGTTCTGGATAAGCAGGCTGTTCCCCAATAGCTATCCGGCACTACTCAAGCTGCTTGGCTGAGCCCCAGAAGTTACAAGATGTCTCTGCATGGTGCGAGGCGTCACCACCTATCAGGAACAACCCCATGATCGACAGTTATACCCGCAAGCTTTTTATTTCTGCCGCCTGCTTCAACATACTCGCGGGCCTGCCACTACTCGTAGCCCTACAACCGGTAGCCGCACTGTTGGGGCTGCAAATTACCCCTACCTCAACCCTCTTCATTCAACTCACCACGTGCCTGGTTATCGTATTCGGCTGGGCCTATTGGATGATCGCTCGAGATCCGCTGCACTATCGTCCCTACATCCTGCTCGGGATAATCCTGAAAGTACTGTTTGTCGTGGTGGTTTATGGTCACTGGCTGGCGGGTAGCATCCCTTGGCCATTACCAGTAGCGGCATCGGGTGACATCGTCTATGCATTACTGTTCTGGCGTTATTTCCAGCGTGCTGAGCGTTGAACTACGTCGTGCTGACCGTCGATGCTGCCGGAGCATCAAGGATTGAGCCAGGAAAATCGAGAGTGTCAGATTTTTTGTGTACGGGCCGGTAACGACCTGCCGTCGGGCAGACCTGGCTCTTCTGTGGGCGAGCTTGCTCGCGATAGCGGCCTGCCAGTCAACCAGGTACATCACAGACAAACGCACCCAGCAACCAGGCCGGCAGATGTACACCCTCAAAAATCCACACCGCCTGAAAATCGGCGTCCTTGATCTCACATTTTGTTACCGCATACCCCAGCCGGGTGTAAAAAACTGCCTTGGTAACAGCCTCGCAGGCAGCCTCCCTCCCTGTGCTCACTTCCCTGTCAAGCCCATCCCAGAGCGCTTTACGCACTTTCTCAAACGCCCAATCCGCGAATTGGCCGGGTGATTGCATATGCTTGTCTGTACAAGTATCTGCGTGTGCATAAGACATATTGCCAAGCAGTACTCGTTCTCTTGCGTCACAAGCGCTTTCGATGGTCCCTGGGAATAAAATAATGAAAAAAGCATTTCTCACCCTTTCTGCATTAGCTTTGTGTGTAGCTGCAGGTTCTGCGCTGGCCAAGGAGTACAAGGAGTTGCGCTTTGGCGTCGATCCCTCTTATGCCCCGTTCGAATCCAAGGCCGCCGATGGCAGCCTGGTGGGCTTCGATATCGACCTGGGTAACGCGATCTGTGCAGAGCTGAAGGTCAAGTGCAAGTGGGTCGAAAGCGACTTCGACGGCATGATTCCCGGCCTCAAGGCCAACAAGTTCGACGGCGTGATCTCTTCCATGACCGCCACGCCAGCGCGCGAGAAAGTCATCGATTTCTCAAACGAGCTGTTCTCTGGCCCAACCGCGCTGGTATTCAAGAAAGGCGTGGCCATCGGCACCGATCTGGCCTCCCTCAAGGGCAAGAAAGTCGGCTACGAGCAGGGCACCATCCAGGAAGCCTACGCCAAGGCTGTGCTGGACAAGGCTGGGGTAGAGACCCAAGCCTACGCCAACCAGGACCAGGTGTACGCTGACCTGATCTCCGGACGCCTCGATGCCTCGATCCAGGACCTGCTGCAAGCCGAACTGGGTTTCCTGAAGTCGCCACCAGGCGCCGACTTCCAAGTCAGCGAGCCGATCGAAAGCCCCCTGCTGCCAGCCAAAACCGCCGTGGGCCTCACCAAAGGCAACGCCGAGCTCCAGGCCTTGCTGAACAAAGGCATCAAGGCACTGCACGACAATGGCACCTATGCGGCC
>LNAP01000118.1_pt2 | contig 10633 bp, 9 predicted proteins | sample 602601 | NCBI WGS metagenome assembly LNAP01 (sample SAMN02440304, study PRJNA202911) | soil metagenome | biome: Subtropical and temperate rainforests or woodlands; isolation source: soil samples (1 kg each in a 20% v/v slurry with milli Q water) were... ...
GATCTTCACGTCGAGCACGGTGGTCAGGCCACCCAGGCCCTGGGCGCCGATGCCCAGTTGGTTGACCTTCTCGAACAGCTCCAGGCGCATCTCTTCGATGCGGTTCTGCGGGCCGCGGGCCTTGAGTTCGTGAATGTCGATGGACTCCATCAACACTTCCTTGGCCATGACGGCGGCTTTTTCCGCAGTGCCGCCGATGCCGATACCCAGCATGCCCGGTGGGCACCAGCCGGCGCCCATGGTCGGTACGGTTTTCAATACCCAGTCCACGATGGAGTCGGACGGGTTGAGCATGGCCATCTTGGACTTGTTCTCGGAACCGCCGCCCTTGGCCGCCACGTCCACTTCCACGGTGTTACCCGGAACGATGGAGTAGTGGATCACCGCAGGGGTGTTGTCCTTGGTGTTTTTACGCGCACCAGCCGGGTCGGCGAGGATCGACGCGCGCAGGACGTTTTCCGGCAGGTTGTAGGCGCGACGCACGCCCTCGTTGATCATGTCGTCCAGGCTCATGGTCGCGCCATCCCAACGCACGTCCATGCCCACGCGCACGAACACGGTCACGATGCCGGTGTCCTGGCAGATCGGCCGATGGCCGGTGGCGCACATGCGCGAGTTGATCAGGATCTGCGCCATGGAGTCACGGGCCGCTGGCGATTCTTCGCGCAGGTAGGCTTCGTGCATCGCCTGGATGAAATCCACGGGGTGGTAGTAGGAAATGAACTGCAGGGCGTCGGCAACGCTCTGAATCAGGTCATCTTGCTTGATCACGGTCATGAGTCGCGCTCCTCTCTAAAGACGGGAACATTCTATAGGGCAGCTTCAAGCCGTAAGCTTCGAGCGGCAAGCTGAAGCAGTATGCGTACTGCTCTGAACTTGCGCTCGAAGCTTGCAGCTTGAAGCTGACCTTCAGGTCAAGGCACGCCGGGCATGCTGGCGCGACACTAAAAAGGCGCGGCAGTATATCGCAGGCGAGCACCCTGTGGGAGCGAGCTGCCTTTGTGGCGAGGGGATTTATCCCCGCTGGGCTGCGCAGCAGCCCTGAAAGCTAGTCACCTCGGTGTGTCAGGTTGTTTGCCTTCAGTCATTTTCGGGCTGCTTCGCAGCCCAACGGGGATAAATCCCCTCACCACAAGAGGACCAGCCAGCCTCGAACAACTGCGTCAATTTAGGCCATTGCTTTGACGCCATTTTTCTGCTCCAGAATTGAATGGTCATTTGCCCTGCACGCCACTAAAGTGGCGTCTGGCCTGTAGCGTAGGACGCCTCCTGTCAGTTCCTTTCCCATGGTGAGTCAACGATTGACCCATAACGCCATTCAACGTCTTTTGCTGAAACGCTTCGCCTTGGCGGCCGCGACTTACGCGCTGGCACTGGTGTTGTTGTGGTTGGCATATTTCAGTGGTCATTACCTCGATTCGTTGCGCGATGTCATCATCGGCAGCGTGTTGGTGGTGTTGTGCCAGGCAGGGCTGTTCGCGCTGTTTATCACCGACCGCAATCTGCGGTTCGCCGACCCCAGTCTTACGGAAATACAGGTACTGATCGGCCTGGGCTGGCAGACCTGGATGATGGCGCATCTGGACCAGGCTCGGGGCGTGTTCCTGGTGTTCTATGTGCTGATCCTGCTGTTCGGGCTGTTCCACTTGTCCCGTCGGGCTTTCGTGCGCTGCGCGATGCTGGTGTTTTTCAGTTTCACCGCCATCACCCTCTGGGACGGTTACTTCTTCAGGCTTCCCGACCCCACGCTGGCCGCATTGCAGGTGTGCGTGCTGTTTATCGTGCTGGTGTGGCTGGTGCTCTATGCCAGTTACGTACAGAACTCGCGCCAACGCATGCGTCAGCGGCGGTTTGCCTTGCAGGCGCATCAGGACACCCTGCGCGGCATGATGCGTCAGCTCGAAGATCTGGTGGCCACGGATGAACTGACCGGCTTATTCAACCGCCGGCACTTCCTGCGCCTGGCGTCCCGTGAGCTCAACACACTCCGGCCCAATGTTGCCCATGGCCTGGCCTTGATCGACCTCGACCATTTCAAACGCATCAATGACCTGCACGGCCACGCCGCCGGTGATCAGGTGCTTCAGGCGTTCGCCAGCATCGCCACGGCCTGCCTGCGCGAAGGTGATGTGCTGGCCCGTTACGGTGGCGAAGAGTTCGTCATGCTGCTGCCGGCCTGCGACCCCTCGCGGCTGACGGCCTGTTGCGAGCGGCTGCGCCTGGCATTTACTGAAGTCGAGTTGATCGGCTTGCAGATCGGCTCCCTCAGCCTGTCGGTGGGCATGACGATGCTGGAGACCGGCGACGATCTGGACAACGCATTGCAGCGTGCCGACCAGGCCTTGTACCGTGCCAAGCGAGACGGCCGCAATCAGTGCGCCGCTGCCTGGGAGAATGTCGATGCCTGAAGTAAAAGTCGCCGACCGGCAGTGGACGGTGGCGGCGGGCAGCAATCTGCTGGATACGTTGAATCAGGGCGGCGTGGCCGTGCCCTACAGTTGTCGCGCCGGCAGCTGCCATGCGTGCCTGGTGCAGTGCGTGAACGGTGACGTGCGCGACAGTCGGCCCGACGCCTTGAGCCCCGCGCAGCGCGAGCAAGGCTGGCGGCTGGCGTGTCAGTGCCAGGTGATCGAGGATGTGCAGATCCACACCTTTGACCCGCAATGCGACGGCCGTGCCGCCCAGGTGACCGCCGCGGATTGGCTGAGCCCCGACGTGCTGCGCTTGCGCATTATTCCTGAGCGGGCGCTGCGTTATCGGGCGGGCCAGCACCTGGTGTTGTGGGCCGGCGATGTCGCCCGGCCGTATTCCCTGGCGAGCCTGCCCGAAGAAGACCGCTTCCTGGAGTTTCACCTCGATTGCCGCGAGCCCGGCCAGTTCATCAATGCGGCGCGACAGATGAAAGTGGGCGACCCGATTTTTCTCGGTGAATTGCGCGGCGGCGCCCTGCATTACGATCCCGAGTGGCACGATAAGCCGCTGTGGCTACTGGCGGCCGGCACTGGCCTGGCACCGTTGTTCGGTCTTTTGCGCTCAGCCCTGCATCAGCATCACCAAGGCACGATTCGTCTTATTCACGTAGCCCATGATGCCGCCGGGCACTATCTGGCCAAACCCCTGGCAGCGCTGGCGGCCAAGCATCAACACCTCACCGTGGAGCTGCTGACCACGGCCGAGGCGCCGTCTGCGTTGGCGCAACTGCGGCTTGTTTCCCGGCAAACCCAGGCCTTACTCTGCGGCCATCCCGACCGGGTCGAGGCCTTTGCCAAGCGCCTCTACCTGGCTGGCCTGCCGCGTAATCAACTGCTGGCCGATGTCTTCCTGACCCGTGGTTGAGCGCTGATCTTCAGACGCGAGACCGACCATGACCGACACCCTGCTACTTGAGCGCGAACGCGGCCTGTTGACCCTGCGCCTCAATCGCCCGGAAAAGAAAAACGCCCTGACCCGGGCCATGTACAGCCAATTGGCCCAAGCCCTGGCGATGGCTGACGCCGACCCGCAGATCAGTGCGGTGCTGATCTGCGGGTCCCATGACTGCTTCACCGCCGGCAACGATATTGTCGACTTTCTCGAACAGCCGCCGGCCGATCTCGACAACCCGGTATTCGAATTCATGCTCAGCCTGCTCGATTGCCGCAAACCGGTGATCGCCGCCGTGGCCGGGCCGGCGGTGGGCATCGGCACCACGTTGCTGTTGCATTGCGACCTGGTCTACGTCAGCCGGGACGCGCGGCTGCGAACGCCGTTCGTCAGCCTGGGATTGTGCCCGGAATTCGGCTCCAGTCTGATCCTGCCGAGGTTGCTCGGCCAGGCCAGGGCTGCGCAGTTGCTGCTGTTGGGCGAGGGCTTGAGCGGCGAACAGGCGGCAGCCGGGGGCATCGCCACCGAGGCGCTGGACAGTGGCGAGGCGGCGTTGGCCAAGGCGCGGGACGTGGCACTGCGCTTCGAATCGCTGCCGGCTGAGGCGGTGCGCATCAGCAAACAACTGATGAAGGCGCCGGATCGGGAACAACTGCGCGCCGTGATCGAAGAGGAGGGCATGCTGTTCACCCAGCGACTGCGCTCGCCGGAGGCGGTGGCGGCGCTGTCGGGGTTTATCAACAGGCATTAGTTTTGTAGCGCATGGGCTGGCCTCATCGCGAGCAAGCTCGCTCCCACATTGGGTTTGTGTTGAACACATTAGCCATGAACACCACAGATCCCCTGTGGGAGCGAGCTTGCTCGCGAAGGCGTCGGCACATTCAACGTTGGTGCAAGCTGACCCACCGCTATCGCGAGCAGGCTCGCTCCCACATTGGGTTTGTGTTGAACACATTATTCATGAACACCACAGCTCCCCTGTGGGAGCGAGCTTGCTCGCGAAGGCGTCGGCCCATTCAACATGAGTGCAAGCTGACCCACCGCTTTCGCGAGCAAGCTCGCTCCCACATTGGGTTTGTGTTGAACACATTAGCCATGAACACCACCGATCCCCTGTGGGAGCGAGCTTGCTCGCGAAGGCGTCGGCACATTCAACGTTGGTGCCAGCTGACCCACCGCTTTCGCGAGCAAGCTCGCTCCCACATTGGGTTTGTGTTGAACACATTAGCCATGAACACCACAGATCCCTGTGGGAGCGAGCCTGCTCGCGAAGGCGTCGGTACATTCAACGTTGGTGCAAGCTGACCCACCGCTTTCGCGAGCAAGCTCGCTCCCACATTGGGTTTGTGTTGAACACATTATTCATGAACACCACCGATCCCCTGTGGGAGCGAGCCTGCTCGCGATAGCGTCAGCCCAGGCAACACCTTTTTCAGATGGCAAAAACCAAAAAGCCCCACCATTCACATGGTAGGGCTTTTATTTTCAGCAACCGGTCACTCAGACCATCGGGTCGCCAACGTGCAGGATTTTCATCCCGTTGGTGCCGCCGATGGTGTGGTAGCTGTCGCCCTTGGTCAGGATGACCCAGTCGCCGGTTTGCACCACGCCGCGCTTGACCAGTTCATCCACCGCCGCCTGGCTGACTTCGCCCGGTTGCAGGGCGGCCGGGTCGAATGGCACGGTGTAGACACCACGGAACATGGCCGCGCGAGCCTGGGTTTCGCGGTGCGGGGAGAACGCGTAGATCGGCACCGAGGAGCGGATGCGCGACATGATCAGCGGCGTGTAGCCACTTTCGGTCAGGGCGATGATCGCCTTCACGCCCGGGAAGTGGTTGGCGGTGTACATCGTCGCCAGGGCGATACTCTCGTCGCAGCGCTCGAAGGTCTTGCCGATCCGGTGGCTGGAGGTCTTGCTGGTGGGGTGCTTTTCAGCGCCGATGCAGATGCGTGCCATGGCCTGCACCGCTTCAAGCGGGTAGAGGCCGGCGGCGCTTTCGGCCGAGAGCATCACGGCGTCGGTGTAGTCGAGCACGGCGTTGGCTACGTCGGACACTTCGGCGCGGGTCGGCATCGGGTTCTGGATCATCGACCTGGGTCGCGACGATCACCGCTTTGTTGTGACGGCGTGCATGCAGAATGATCTTCTTCTGGATGCCCACCAGCTCCGCGTCACCGATTTCCACGCCCAGGTCGCCACGGGCCACCATCACGGCATCGGAAGCCTTGATCAGGCCGTCGAGGGTTTCGTCGTCGGCCACGGCTTCGGCGCGTTCGATCTTGGCCACCAGCCAGGCGGTGCCGCCGGCTTCGTCGCGCAGTTGACGGGCGTATTCCATGTCAGCAGCGTCGCGGGGGAAGGACACGGCCAGGTAGTCGACTTCCATTTCCGCGGCTAGCTTGATGTCGGCCTTGTCTTTTTCGGTCAGGGCCGGCGCCGTCAGGCCACCGCCACGACGGTTGATGCCTTTGTGGTCCGACAGCGGGCCGCCGATGGTCACGGTGCAGTTCAGTTCGGTGGCCGTGGCGGTGTCGACGCGCATCACCACGCGACCGTCGTCGAGCAGCAGCTCGTCGCCCACGCCGCAATCCTTGACCAGGTCCGGGTAGTCGATACCGACCACCTGCTGGTTGCCTTCGGTCAGCGGATGGCTGGTGGAGAAGGTGAAAGTGTCACCAATCTTCAACTCGATGCGCTTGTTAGCGAATTTGGCGATACGGATCTTCGGGCCTTGCAGGTCACCCAGCAGGGCGACAAAACGGCCATGCTTGGCAGCAAGGTCACGCACCAGCTTGGCACGAGCCTTGTGCTCGTCGGGGGTGCCGTGGGAGAAATTCAGACGGGCAACGTCCAGGCCAGCCAGTATCAGCTGTTCGAGAACTTCCGGCGAGTTACTGGCCGGGCCAAGGGTAGCGACGATTTTGGTGCGACGGACGGACATGCAAGACTCCTCAGGTTCAAGCGCCAGCGAAGGCTACTATGCTCTTTGGGTGTAGTCATTGTTCATATGCACTACTTTTTCGTTTCTTTTCGAAATGAACATTCCTGAAAATTTTTGCGCCTCTACGGCTTCACATTCCTCTTGTGGCGAGGGGATAAATCCCCTCGCCACAAGAGCACTGCCAAGCTGCGTTTTCGGGTTGAAGATTTCCCCACCCAGGTCGATACAGAGCTCAAGACAGGAGAACCTCCCATGCGATTCGTGCTTTTTGTTGCCCTGGCCCTGAGCATCACGGGCTGCACCCGTTGGTCGATGAACCACCACATGAACCTGGCCTACAAGGCTTACGAGCGGGGCAATTGCGAGCAGGTGATGCTCGAGTTGTCCAAGGTCGACCGCGCCAGCCGTGCCCGGCGCTACATGCAGCCGGAAGTCTCGATGATGCGCGGCCAGTGCCTGGAACGACAGAAGCTGTTTGTCGATGCGGCGCAGACCTACCAGTTCATCATGACCCAATACCCTAACAGCGAATACGCCTTCCGCGCCCGGGCTCGGCTGGAAACCTTGCAGAGCCTGGGCCATTACCCGCTCCGCAGCGCCCCGGCGATCCGCCCCACCGCGCTCTGATACCGTCCGTCAATATCATGGCCAGGGGCAATGCCTGGCCACCCCCACCTTGTACGATTGCACAGGATGAAACTATCGCCCTTGGGCTGGCTGTCGCCAAACCTTGAGCTATATTTTGTACAAGAAGTGATTAGAGCCAGGTCTCTAATTCAAGAGGCACCTGTGACCGGCAGAAGTAGAGCCAAGGCGCTTGCAAGCGTCTGGCACCGGGATCGGGGAGAGCGGGCCTGTTCGTGCCCGTTCCGAAGTATCGATAGCCCCTGGTAGAGGGGCGTTCAAAAAGCGATACAGGACATGTACAAAAAGAGGCGAATCGAGCGGCATCAGCTGCCGTATTTCCTGCGCGTGTTCAACGGTATGAACGACAAGCCCATCGGCTTTCTGGGCAACGTCTCTGAGGATGGCCTGATGCTGATCAGCCATTTGCCGCTGATGGTCGGCGCGGACTTTAATCTGCACCTCAAGATCCCTAGCGATGACGGACCGCAGATGGACATCGAATTGAAGGCCAGTTGCCTGTGGTGCCACGAAGATGTGACGCCGCAGCATTTCGACGCCGGTTTCAGCCTCAAGTGGGCGCCGCCGGAGTACGGGCAATTGGTGAGTGCGTTGCAGCAGTATTTCAGTTTTCATCCGTTACCGGAGTCGGCTTGAAACCGCCTCTGCAGGAATCGGCCTGACTTTTGCGGGGTTGCCTCAATCCAACTTGTGGGAGCGGGCTTGTTCACGAAAACGGTGGATCAGCTTGCATCAATGCTGAATGTGCCGACTGACCCAGTGTGGGAGCGAGCCTGCTCGCGATGGCGACCTCAAGTACGCCATCGCGAGCAGGCTCGCTCCCACAGGTTCTCCATCGCATCTACGACATTATTCAGTCGGCTTAACCTTCAGCGCTGAACCTTCGTCTCGTTATCCAGCAACGTCTCCAGCAACAACACCCCCATCTCGCCCATCTGCCTCAAAGAGCCGCGGGTGACCGTTTGTCCGGACTGTCAGGTATTACAGCTATTCAATAAGCGAGGAGCCTTGTTCACTGTTCCTCAACCTTTCGCGTGATATGGGCGTTGTCAGTAAAATTGGAAGGTTTATTGTCATTACTTGATTAGAGGAATGGGTCATGAGTAAGGGAGATGATAAGTCGGAAAGCGATCCTGGTTCCTCTCAAAGAGGGGGGATTTCTCCAGATGACGCTATTGAAGCTTATAAAGAAGCTAAGTTGGCGGGGCGAACAGAAATGAAAACGCTCACGGTGATGTATGATAATTATAAGGCAGAGTTGACGGTGGAGTATTGGTGGGTTTTTGAATGCGGCGCCTTTAGTGCTCAGGCAAGGCAGTACAGGGTGACTCCCAATGGGAGTAAAAGTGGCATTATTAGGTTTCTTATGCTCGGGAAGGGGCCAGAGGAAGTATGGGATGAGAAACTGACCAGCACCGCATGGCAAGACGGGGCCTGGCATGATGTTGAGGGCGGGGGAGCGGTAGGGGTTTACCCCACGAAGAAAGGAAAGCTTGGCTTTAAATATACATTTGGCGGGGTGAATGCTCCGAATCCTTCAGCATATACTGAGGTTGAAGTGGTATGTCCAGATTGATGCCAGGCGGTTTATTACAATCGATATGATGAGGCAGGTTTAGTTGTCTTGTCTTTCATCCCATTCGTGATTCTCAACCAATATAGGATTGAGGTTGACCTGCACTTGAAAGTCCCTTCGATGAGGGCCGGAACACAACATCCAATTAAAAGGCAAGCTGCCTGAGGTGTCACGAAGACGTAACGCCGCAGCATTTCGACGCCAGCTTCAGCGTGCATGGGGCGCCGCCGGAGTACGCGCAACTGAACAGGCGTGTTGCTGCAATGAAAAAAAACCCGACTGGATGACGTTTGTGCACATCACTTCATCACCGGGCGACTAAAGCCGGTCGCGGGTTGTCAGCGACGCGAATCAAGTTGCGGGGCAAGGCCGAGGCGCACAAGCCGGCGGATTCTGGCGGATCTGTAGTCCGTTGCGCGAGGAGGCGTAGTCAGTTGGGTGCTTCCCTACATCGAGGCGGCCACTGGTCGGGACTGTCAGGTATGACAGGTGTTTAAGCTGAGGAGCTGGCTTCTACTGCCCTGAATATCTTGTCAAGACCAGCCAATTGAAAGGTTAACCTGGAGCTAATCATGATCGACGATGACACCGACGATATTGATGGGCGCGACGCGGCAGAAATATCAGAAGGAACTAACAGAGTTAATGCCGATAAAACTTATGATGTGCGTAAGGTATCGGACGTTGTTTCTGCAGATGGTTTGGCTACAGAGCACACAGTGTTTATATATCCAATTGGTAGTGGGGTTGCTATCGCGAAGTTTAAGTTTGAGTACGAGTGGAGTTCCGATGGCGCATCATTTACCGTTGTGGGAAAACAGTATTTATCAAGGCCTAGTGGTTTGGCTAACTGTTATTTTAGTTTGAGGGTTGAGAGTAACGGTAACTGGATTCCAGCAAGTGAAGAAAATGCGCGTCAGGATGATACGTGGCATAGCTTTCCGTTTGTGCACACCGTAAGGAGTAATGCTAGCGAGGAGCTGATTAGTGTACGGGTTTTGTATTGGCAGGGTAATAATCGGATGGATATGAACAATTACTTTATAGCCTCTTACAGTCGTCAGAGCCCTTCGATAACGAGCCCTGTCCGTAACGATGACGTGCTACCCAATCTGGAGGTTTCAGGTACAGCTACTTCTGAAGCCTGGGTTGCGGTTTATGAAGGCCACACAGCTCGGCAATTGTCGGACTGGGTGGAATCCGGTTCTGCATGGCGAACAAGTTTGCGTGAACCGCTGACCCCAGGGATAAAAGTACTGACAGCCAGACAGCAACACCGTGGCGTGCTATCAGGCTGGGCCGACAATATATCTGTGACGGTACTGCCCAAGCCCTCCATCTCATCCCCTATTTCCGGATCGAACATAGAGCATCGCAGGCCGGAAATTTCTGGCTCTGGGGTACCGACCGCAGAGGTGCAACTTCACGTCAGCCATTCGGCGGATGAAATACCCCATCCAGTGTGCATCGTTGATTCGCAACGGCACTGGAGAACAACGCCGCATAACAGTTTGCCGTTGGGGGCATTTGTGTTTACTGCCAGACAGACATCGGCTGGTATGCATTCTGACTGGGCAGACAATGTTTCTGTTGTGATTGAATTACCCGTACCTGTCATCACCGGCCCCGTAGCCCATTCGGTGCAAGACAGGACCTTTACCGTGACCGGCAACAATGGGCGTTCGGGTGCCATCGTTCAGGTATTCAGAGATCTGACCGACGATCCTAAATTGGGAGAGACCAACACGTTGACGGGGGCTAATTGGAGCTGTTCCGTTACAGCGCCTGTAGGGAATATATCGCTGGTAGCACTCCAACTAGTAGGCGGGACGCCCTCGAATCGAGGCGCACCCCGAGCCTTCAGAATCCGCCCTCCGGCATTGACCGACGTCACCGTCACCACGCCGACGGACACCTCGGTGAAGTTCGAAGGCAGCGGCTACACCGGTTCAACCGTCCAGATCACGGTTGTCAGCGGGCCCGATGCCCCTGCGCCAGGCCCTGTGCCGGTGAACGGAGGCAGCTGGAACACAACCGCAACAAATTGGCCATTTGGTTCTTACAGCGTGAAGGCTGTCCAGCGGTTTCCCGACGGTGACAATGGC
>LNAP01005974.1_pt1 | contig 10631 bp, 10 predicted proteins | sample 602601 | NCBI WGS metagenome assembly LNAP01 (sample SAMN02440304, study PRJNA202911) | soil metagenome | biome: Subtropical and temperate rainforests or woodlands; isolation source: soil samples (1 kg each in a 20% v/v slurry with milli Q water) were... ...
ACGTATCATCGTACTTCAGTTTCTTTTTCATTTTCTCGTAACCCCCAAAGGAGATATAGTTTAGTGCTTTCTGAATCGGTTTTAGAACTGGTTTTCTTCCAACTTTAACTGAAACAACTTTCTTGTCTGCTGTCTCATCCAAGAATTCAGTGAACCGTTTAGGAGGTCCTTTACGAGGTCCCTGTTTAAACAGATCAACTCGTCTGTGAAATTCGTTCTTTAGATCTTTCGCTATTCCAGATCCACTCGTGAGATCAAAGATATCTCTGGGTTTCTCTTCTACTGCAACTAATGCTCCTCGTACACTCATAGGTTGTGTTTGAGACCGAGGTTGGTACTTAGGATATCGATTCGCTAAACGTGACATCTCTGATTATAATTAGAAAAGATTAATTATAATTTATTTAATCGAAAGATAACATAAACGGTCTATTCGCTGGTTTTCTTCCTCTAATGGCTCGCTCTGTCTTCTCTTCATCAGTCACTTCCATTGTATTTTTCTCAACTCCCTCTTTTGCAATCCTACGTGTTACCCGTTTCTCTATCTGCTGCTCTTTTCGTTCTTCAAATTCTCGGATTCCCTCATCTGGTTCTAAATCTGGCTCGTCAGCCTCGTCTCGGGGTCCCTCGTCTCGGGGTCCCTCGTCTTCACCCATAACCCGAATCAACTCTGCTTTTGAATACTTACTAACTCTATCTGTAACCGAATAAACTGATCCCTCGATACCTACAATCTTATGTACCGTCTTGGTGAAATTACCAATATCGCTTCTCTTATCAAACAGTTTATGACGGATTCTGAGTCTTACTCGATCTCCAATCTGAAACTCCTCCTTATTGTACTGCTTCGCGCTTGCTCTCTCTATTTTCTTTAACATATAACGTTCTGCACCTCCGTTATTTATAGTTTCGATTGGGGATCTTTTATTTAGCGCAGAATGTTCTTGATGGTTATAGTTCTCTAAGAAATCTGGAAGTGCAGAGATCCAGTTCTGAGTTTTTGACTGAATAAAATGTTTAGCAAAATAGGTTCTGATTGTTCCGATTACCCGTTCTACTATTCCAGTTGAGTGTTTAGTTTCATCAGCTACTACATTTAAGAGTAGTGAAGGATTGTGATCGTCTAATATTTTTCTAAACTCGTAACTTGAGAATGAAGCTTCTCCGTCTGAATCTATCTGTTCGACTTTGTCCGTCGTTAATTTCTCTAGATCAGAAAACAGACTTTTCAGTGAAATAATACAGTCACCAACCGACTTCGACTTTTGAGGATAGACCCAGAGGTAACGGGAGTAGACATCAATCGCTACAAAACACCATTTCATATTCTTATTTACTCGAAGATTATAGAGTGAGCAGTCCATAAGATCTATCTGGATTCGAGAACCGAATCGATAAGCGAGAATCGGATAGAAGGACTCTTTTCTTCGAGTAAACACTTGAGCTGGAGATTGAGATTTAATCCATGCTTTGATTCTTGCGTGAGTGACAGTTGAGTCTAACGGTTTAGTGAGGGAGTACAATTTCTTGGCTGAGAAGTTTGACTTCTGATAATACTGAGCAAATAGGAGCGGTAAGCGATCGTCTGACATCTTTTTCTATTGTAAATATAATAGTTTATTTACGCTTTACGTTGCAGTTACGACATCCGATAACGCAGTTACTTTTCACGTGAGGAAGACGATTATCGAGTCGGTCAATACTCCAAGCAGTTGGTCCACTTTCATACAGCGAATAATTATGAGGCTGAGAATCACTAGAAGTGAAAGGACAGATCGTATCGTTAGAACTAAACTGTTCGTGAACCCATTCACGATCTACATAGTCCTCGTCATTCGTCCAGAGTCTACCAGCTTCAACGTCAACCGATTTATGGTTTTCAATCCGATTGAGGATTTTAGATTCTAGAGATCCAGTGTTTTCATAATCGAACTCGTTTCCAGTGTAGATACAGACACTGTCTAAAGATTTCGTTCGGAGAATACTGGTGTAGATATTCTTATTCGACATATACTGTTTCTTGTAATCCATAATGATCAGAGGTTCTTTCTCTGAATAAGTATCTCCTTGAGTCGAGAGGCAGGTTCTTGCATATCCATAGCGGAATCCTTGAAGGTCTAGAGTCGTCACCCAGAACTCTTCATCAGTTTCCTCATCTACCACCAGAACAACATCAAACTCGATAACAGATTCCTCGCCTGTCTCCTTGTCCTTTACAGTTTTTGTACGAGTAGAGAAACCTGCTACTGTATATATGTAGTTACTGTGCAGAGCAGATTTACCAATCGACTTATGTTTGTGTTTGGTGAGTTCCATTCCAATCCAGAGAATCTTAGATCCAAACTGCTTAGTCTCTCTTCCTTTATTCTTTGGGTGACGGAGAATGCGTTCATGAACCATCATATCTACACTGTCTGATGTGTTATTCAGGTAAGTGATAAACTTACTGACACACTCACCATTCTCATTAATACTGTTATCCAGAATCTCTTTGAACGAATGACATTTTCTGATATAAGGAATATCGATATCCTGTTTACTCGGGTTCACAACCAACAGGTAGTCTTTGATCTTTAACATCTTGATCTGATCCTCTAGCGTGAGAAGTCGCTTGTTCACATTCAGCTGAATCACATCCTGGAACATGGATCTCATACAGTTTTTCCAGTGCTCATCCTCATTGATATGCAGTTTCTTGATCTGGATACGGGACTGACAGACATCACCCATACCAATAATTCTGAGGTCAGGATAATGTTCCATGAGTCGACGAATAGCAGACAGTTTCTGAATATCATGATAGTAGATCTCATCGATTAGGAGAAGGTCGAGATTTGCTTTATCAACTCGGTTCTTGGTTTTCGACACAACCAGTTTTCCTTTGTAAAGTGTGAGATTTAGTACTCGTTCCAGTGTAGTACAAGGAATGTCAGTGTCACTTTCTTGAGGTAGTCTTCTCGATCGTAGATTGTTCTGAACAGCAATATGTACCGACTTACCTCTTCTCTGATACTCCTTTGCAATCTCTAGAGCCAGATAAGTCTTTCCTGCTCCTCCAACAGTTGCTTCAATAAGTAGATTAGAATCAATTTTATCAAACAGAGTAATCGCTTCCTTGATATACTCCGCATCCTTCCAATCTTTCTCGTTTTCAAGAGTGTGAATAGTTACTGGTTTGACTTCAGGTTGGACAATCACAACATCCGATTTATCCTTGTATTTATTTACTGGATAGAGATCGTCCTTAGTCATTCTCGCCCATTTCAGTTTTCCAAGAGAAGAGAATAGATTGACTGGGTCATTTTTAGGAGTCGCAGGCAGAGTTACGTGTTCAGGAATATTAGCGTAGACACAATCAACTCGGAAAGCGCAGATCTCACCTCCCAGTTTCTTTACTTCATTGCACATATCCAGAAGGTAGATTCTCATCAGAGAGTAGATCATCACTTTAATCGAATAGAATCCTTCCTCTAGATTCGCTTCTGCTTTTGTTGTGATATACCAGAGAGGATCAATACTGTCAAACTTGGATTGAGAGAGTAGAGGATTACAAGCTTTACGGTGATAATCTTCATCTTCGTCCTCGTCTTCCTTTGTAAAATATCTAATAGTAGTAGGAGGCTGAATAGGCCAAGCGCGAGTCTTGTATTTAGTAGCGTAGTAAGTAGCTTCGTCTCCGCAAGTAGTCAGGAGAGTTTTAGTATCCGTATTCTTTCGCTTCTCAATCACTCCAGTCATAATACAACAGATGAACTTCTTTGCTAGCTCAGAGAGAATAGGATCATTGAACACAGATTTCAGGATCTTAATCGACTCCTCGTTAGAGAAAGCGCTAGTCGACTGTTTGAATTTAGTAATCTGACAGTAGTTTCTCCAGTTCTCATTTCGCTCGTGAAGCATAATAAGTGCAGCTCCAGAATACTCAGTTGTCTTCTGAACAAAGATAGTGTTACAGAGAATATCGTCCCTCAAATCAAGAGTACGCTCAACCAGATACATGTTGTTCTTCTTAATATTAGATCCGTCATAGTCTTTCCAGTCACAGAAATCGTCGAATACAGGAATCTCACTAATCTCAGAGAAACACTTACCGTAGGCTTTTGACATATCAATAGAGACATTCGGGATTGATGAACCATCTACTCTATAACTCAGAGGCTTAGGTGAATAAGTGAAATCCAGAAGATTGTGTTTGTGAGAGCTCATGTTTGTCGAGTTCATAACCGATGACTGCAGCAGTGCTTTCAGGTCATTAAAACGATCAAACTGCTCCTGTTTAGTATATTGACCATCCTCGAATTTGAGAGTGTTGAGTACAGGATCGTAGTCCGGATTACAGATCTCAATATTGAAATCCATCATCTTCAGATACACAGCCTGGACACGATAGGAAGGTGTAGAACGGATAGAAGCAATGTAGTTGAACTCACTATAGAGATCGAAAAGAATACGCTCTAGATCGTCCGGAACTACAAACTTAATATTTTTAATCTCTTTAGGATCGAACACGGAAAGGTCGAAGGTGTTGATCTGTCTCCAGTTATCGAGAATAATAAATTTAGTTGCTACCTTTTTAGAAGGAAGTCGGAACTGAGCAGACGCGCTTACGATCATTGTGTTCTGATCCTTCTCAAGTTGACCAGCGACTTTCAGAGTGAGAGAATTGAAATTAGAAGTGGTCAACTGAATATGACCGTTACCAACACAGATATGAAGCGGTGATCTAGCATAGTTTTTGTTATTTGGAGTTAGAGGAGCATCATTTCCATTAGGGAGGATTCTGATTTCCTGGTCTTCACTGTGAATGTAGGAGAGAGAGCGATCTAGTTTACTCGCAAGATCGTAGGTGCAGAGATCCTGGTGTACAACCCGACACCATTTCTCAATCAGTTCAGGGATAGTCATTCCAATAGTGAAACCGTAACGTTCGTTGAGAAGTTCGTATGTGAGAGTGATATTTTTTCTTTTGTTTGCTGGATAACGGTTGAACTCCTTCTCGTATTTCTCAATAATCACATCGTAACAGCAGTGATCCGGTAACCAGCTCTTTTGAAGAAACTCAGATTTCCAGACGGGAGAGAACATAACACTCATATCCTCTTTCGCTTTCACAGGATCAAATTTAATAGTAGATAGTGGGTGATGGAATTTTGTTTTGTAGTTTTTCTTTGTGTGAAGTAGATTTTTCTGGAGAGCAAATCCAGATCCGACAGAGTCTAGATCGATTGAGTTAATTACAATGAGGAATACTCGCTCAAGAACACTCGAGTACATCATCTCAAACTCACCAGTATGATCGATTATATTCAGAAATCTAACCCATTCAGGGGTCTCTCCTTGTTCCGGATCATTATTGACATAGTGAGAAATCTCTAGTCTTGAACCAACAAATATCTCTTTGAGTAAGAGTCTAGTTTTAACATCTCTAGTTGTATGGATCAGTTTAATAAGTTCAAGAAATACCTTGTTGTCTTTGAAGATCAGGATATCTACATTGTCATGTTTTGGTTTCGGAGCCATCTGTTTTCTTACTTTTCCAGTTTTAGTCAGTTTTGGCTCGCGAGGGTGAAGCAGACTAGCCTCCTCCTCCTTTGATTTTCCGTAACAAGTGAATGTTAATTTATAATTTCTCTCATCTTCAGACATCGGATCAACAGGAACAACTGGAACGGGAGGTTCCTCGTGATTGTCCTTGTGAGTGTAACAGTATTTGTTATTGTGATAGAGTCCTTTCTTCTTGCAAAGAGTTCCTTTTTTGGTTAGAGCGATACACTTACCTTTTCTACCGTCGTTTTCATTATCATCTCCTTCCTCGTACTTTGGTTTATGAACACCGCAATAATCGAACCCTGCTTTTTTATTGTTAGTACAACGAGTACCTTTATTCTTTCCAGTTTTTCTGATAGCGATACATTTAGTATCTTGAATAAGTTCTAATTCACCATCTCGGCTTGCCTCGTCGTCACTCTCATACTCAATAACATATTTCGATCTCTGCGAAGGAGCTTGAGATTTAGAGTTTTTCTTGACTTTCTTCGTTTTCGTTCGCTTGTTGGACTTCAACATGTTTGGTAATAGGCGAGATAATAATTAATTGATATTATTTTTTTAAGTTTGAAAATATCACTTTTTTACTTCATTCGATTTTTTCGGATATCGTTTTTTCATTTGTTCTATAGAAATAATCTGGTGTTTAATTCTGGTATTTTTACATAACAGATTTCTGTATTCTTTCAATCTGTTATTCTCTAAAACCAGAGCGTTATATTCCTCTTGTGTAACGGTAAACACACTTGCAGAATCTTTGATGTCGACATTGATGCTCTCCATTTTATAATTAGAAAATATTATAAAATGAAATGTATTTTTTAAGTTTCTTGGACCCTCGATCTAAATATAGAAAAAATCAGGTTCTTCGGTTTTTGGTTCTTCGGTTTTTACCTCGTCACCTTTCTGCTCTTCGGTTTTCACCTCGTCTTCTGTAATCTTCTTCAGTGTTTCGTAGTAGATATGTTTCTTGGTCTTTTTGTGTAGATTTATAGAACTACGAATAATCTCAGATCCGCACTCACACATAATCTTCTCTTTCGGATCTGGTTTCTGTTTACGATACTGATTTTTAATCTCCTTATTGAGCTGAACACATTCCTCTTTCGTCAGTTCTTTACCAACTTTGAGTGATAGAAACCGTCTATGAGTTACAGATTTTGTTTTATGAGTAGACATATTGGTTTGACTGATCATCATTCCACATTCACATTCGTGTAGATCAGTCTTCTCTAGAATCCGTTCACGATTCTTTTTATAGAACTCGGTAGCATTTGCTCTGCATATAGAACAGGACTTATAGGTTTTCAGAACTTCACCATCAGACGATAGTTTTAGGAAAGAGGAGGGGGATGAAGGTCGATTACAATGAGAACAGCGTTTAGTTTCTTCAACAGGTGCCTCGTCTCGGCTTGCCTCGGGATTTAGATTCGGATTTTCGGTGGGAGCTGACATTTCTAATTACTTTATTAATAATTAGAAATATTATATTTTTTAAACACTTTTTTTCTTATTTATCTATTCATTTTTTGGCTTAGTCGTTTGATATAAGAAACATAATAAGGTGCGGTGTAAGTGAATCAACCATCTCGTTTATCGCATCTTCTTTTATCTGTATCTTCTTTTTACGTTTTGATTCTTCGTCCTCCTCTTGAACTCTTTCTTCAGATCTAATCTTTTCCCATTGGTTACAAACGGAATCATTGATACGCCAACGTCGTCTGTATAGATGATAAATGTATTTATCAATTTCCAGCTTACGTTCATATTCTTCTTGAGATTTCAATTCTGGCATTTCATTAATAAGATTGATTGCTCTAGTGATTTCTGTCAACTCGTTAGCAAACTGAAACCCAAGTAAATGTCTTCCATGACTATCAACTTGATAGTTCTTCTCCGTAACCCACTGTAATACTCCACCAGCATTGGCTATCTCACCCAACGTCTGCAGCTTCTGACTTTTTGTCATCCGATAATACATATAATCAGCACTTTCCGACATTTCTAATTACTCTATTAATTATACAAAATATTATATTTTTTAAACACTTTTTTTTATTATTTTTTAATCTTGTTTAAATATTAAATCGATACACTCAATAATGTCGAATCAACTAAAACTGTTCCGCGAATCAGAAACTCCTGGAGAATGGCTGCTCGAACAATCAAAACGAAACGAATGGGGTGCTCAGCAGGCGAAGATAAGAAAACAGGAGTACGAAGACAAAAAACAGTTTTACGCAGAGAGCAACTCTCTACTGAAGAGAAAGAAAATAGCAGCCAAAACCAAGGTTCCTCAAGAAACTACAAGGACTCTCGAACCCAAAGAAGGACCTGCTTGGGATAGATTTAGAAAAGTGAGATTTTCACTGAAAAAACCGGACGGGAAACAAGTTCCGTTTATGACTGATGTCAATATTTGGGAACTGATTCAGAAACAGACTAAACATTCTCTTGATTATGTCTACGATATTGCTTACAATAACTATCTCCGAGGAGACATCACACCAGATCAATGGCATGCTTTTGAGAATCTGATCTGGAATAAAGGAGTTCCGTTGTTTATGTAACGACCTTAACTGGATTCCTCGTCTCGGCTTGCCTCGTCACTCTTATTCTCTTCTTCGTATTCACTCTCGGAATCCTCTTCCCCTTCGTAATCATCCGAATAGAAATGATGAGGTAGATTATTATCGATCTCTATCTTTCGGATTTGGGTCAGGATCTCCATCACATGCTCCATGTCAGAATCGGAGTTGGAGAAACGATCAGATATTTGAAAATCGTAGATGGACTCAACTAATTGCTCATACTCCTCCTTATCGAATCGCTTGAGAGAAGACATTGTTAACTTTTGTAAAGATTTTATTTCTTTACAAAAATAATTATTGGTAGTTTATTTATGGGATTTAGACAATGTCACATCGATTTATTATATTGATCATTTTAACAACGTCGGGTTTGTCGCTATACAACCCAAGGTCACATTTTGCTTTGTAATGTAATGCGTCTGCGAAATCATAGACAAAACGCTCATAAGGGAGGCTTGATACTCGAAGCTTATTCCACAAACGAAAGACTAACGGATGACATATTCCCATGTTGTGACTATCTTTGAAAAGGCGTGTATATCCGAAATAGTAGTGTGAATAGACGAAATTCCGCATGGTTTTTTTAGTGATCCATTTGTAATAATCTGGATACACAACAGAAAACAACACCTGAATCTCTTTCTGCGTGAAATCGGGTGAACTCAGTCCATAGATTTTTTTTATATAAACGTATTTGCTATGGTAATCACTTGCGTAATTGTACATTATAGAATTAGAAGACATTTTCTTATCCAACTCCTTGACAACCAGATCAAATCTTTTCTTATACTCTTCCTTAGGAGTTTCAATATAATCCATGATGATCATACCAGAGGATCTAGAATCAAAAACTGAATTGATGATTTCGCACGTTGTCGACATCTTTGTTGTTGCTTCTTGTTACTAATAAATATTATAATTTTAAATTATATTTTTTCATTTTTTTTATTTATCTTTTTTATTTTAAAGATAGATAATTATTATTTGATTTATCGCATTGAGTATATACTTGATGCTATACTTGAATCTCCGTCTTTTATTCAGGTTGTACTCCTCATAGAATACCTTTCTCTGTTCTTCATAACTTACAGTTTCAAGATGGTTCACACCACAGTATTCGTCACACCCACATGATATCTTTGCGTATGGACCACAAATCGTACAATCGCACTCACAGAAATAATCGTTAATTTCGTCGTTGTTGTATTTTAAATGGTCTACAACTTCATCATATCTCCTCTTGTATTCATCTACAGAAGACATTGTTATCATTACAAAATATAAAAAAATACAAAAATAAATCATTTTCTTTTATTTTAAAACAAAAAATATATTTTGGTTATTATTACTATTTGTTAATATTTAGGGCTCCGAAGGATGGGATTGGGTCTTTCTTGAAGCGAATCTTTCGGAGTCGCTGCAAGAATCTCTTCTCACGTCCATCTGCGAGAAGAAATCTCAGAGGATTGCCAGGAGGGGGCCTGGCAAACACCGCCGCAGCTCGCGCTCTATGGCGGTCCCCTAGCTTGTGCTTCTTAGCATAGCTCTTCTGGAACCACGCATTGCATAACCTACAATACGAGTCCTTCTTCGGTTCTGGAGGCTTCGGGGATTTGAACCCCGCTCGCTTCTTCGAACCGACTGCAGTCGAGTTGAACGACATTCTCTATAAATTCTCACTGGCGCTGCTGGCAGATGAAAGATGCTGTTCAAACTTTCTTTTTGTTTGTGAGGTCGGTTCATGACCCAACAGTTCAGTGTTCAATCCAACGCGGTGACAAATGTTTCTTTTTGTTTTTTTTGGAGAAACTTTCTTTTGGGTTTTGTTGGGGATTCTTTTTGTTTCGATTGATGTAAGAAAACTTTCGTATACAAAAGAAATGGACGAGAAAAGTTTCAACAAACAAAAGAAAAGAAAAAAGAAACAAAAAAGTTTTTGTAGCCGGAAGGTTTTGAACCTACGACTCCTCGGTTGTGAGCCGACCGCGCTACCAACTTCGTTACCGACGCTGACAATGAATGTTCGGTGATTGTTTTGTTTCATATCCGAACAGAAAAACTTTCACCCAGCTGCTATCTCGTCCATTTCTGCTCCGAAACTTTCGTTGAGCGCTGGTTTCCGTCCGCCTTCCTTTTCTCATGTAAATATTATATTTTTTTATTTTTTTTCTTGCCTTAGGATAAAGTTTCGTCGGAAAAAGTTCGGAGGAGGAAAAACCAAAAAGAAAATTTTCTTGGGCGCCGGGTTTGAACCGATGCCTTCTCGGTGACAAAGCGGCCGCGCTGCCCAACTTCGCCACCGATGCTGACTATGAATCCTTCGCCTATCACTTTCCTACTTGTCCAGAGCAAAAAAAAACTTTCGGAGGTAAAACTTTCGGAGGTAAAACTTTCGCAGCGATCAACTTTTTTCCTCATTTTTTCTTTATTAACTATTTAAAGAAAATATTATTTTTTTCTGACTTTTTTTCATTTCTTTCGCAGGAAATTTAT